>Ga0137407_10001684_pt1 | contig 14447 bp, 17 predicted proteins | sample CZOMad2_2_16fung_FD_108410 | JGI IMG/M metagenome (GOLD analysis project Ga0137407, IMG submission 108410) | Vadose zone soil fungal communities from Angelo Coast Range Reserve, California, USA - CZOMad2_2_16fungal (Illumina Assembly) | ecosystem: Environmental > Terrestrial > Soil > Vadose...
AAGCGCGCTGCGACCAGCCATTCGACAGTGGGCGCGAGCGGAAAGATCGGCTTTGTGAAGGCCGCCAAACCATAACCGATGGCGGCCAAGAGCTTGCGCTTGCCGAGCCAGTCACTCAGCGCGCCTGAAAAGACCTTTGTGATCGAAGCGGTAGCTTCAGCGACGCCCTCCATCATGCCGACCGTCAGGGCAGACGTTCCGAGTACCGTCACCATGTAGACCGGCAACAGCGCGTGGATCATCTCGGACGAGATGTCCATCAGCATCGAGACGAAGCCGAGGGCCCAAACACCCCCCGGGATGCCTTGCAGTGTAGCGGGTCGAGTATTGGTCTCGGCGGTCACCACGCCTGTTCCGTCATCATGGTCGTCACTTTCACTTGTTCTTGAGGTCACGTCTTGCCTTCCTGCCGAAGCCGTTTGTAAAGCGCTTCGACAGCATCGGAAAAATCCAGCGACGTGTTCTTCGCGCAGTAATCTTCCATAAAGTGCAGTTGACTAATGATGCCGAAGGTAGCGGGATCAAGATCGAGACCCTCGTCTACACCGGGCGTCCTGCTCAACAAGACGCCGCTCATGAATCCTTGAGCCCACGCCAGATAGTCCCGCCGAACCAAGGGATTGGATCTGACGTCATCGTTGAATTGCTGGCACGTCGCTGCACCTAAGCCGACGATCTTGGCCTTTGGTGCTTCCGCTCGCAGTTCCGGCCTTGCGTCGGCTGCAAGCAAAGCAATGGACGACAGGGTCAGCAGACCGAGCAAACGGCTAACGCTCCGGCCGGCAAGGCGGGCGACGGGTTGGACCGCATCGCCGATGTGACCGCACGATATTGTCTGTCTAATCGGCATGCGATCCGTCAGGAACGTTGTGCCACAATCGATGTTCCTACTTTTTGAATTTTACCTGTCCCGATTTTCCTTCGGCGGTTTTGATGGTCAATGTGATTGTCGCGCCTGGCGCAATCGGGGTTTTCGCGTCTGCCTTCAGGGAATTCTCGAAAGCAACGTCTCTCTTGGGATCGATATGGAATCGCCAGCGGGGTACGCGTTCCATACCGGGCAAATCGTGATCTCGAACCACCTTCAGGAAGAAACCCGGTTCCGCACGCCGAGTTTATTGGCGGACCATGGCGTCAAACGGGCTATTAACGTCCTGATCGCGCGAGGCGGCGAAGGCCATCTGCCGTTCGGCGTACTCGAAGTCGACAGCCCTGACGCGGGTCAGTTCGACCTTGCCGATGCGGATTTCCTTGCGGGTTTCGCCGGATTGCTCGGCATCGCCATCGAGCGGCAACAGGCGACGCCCAGCTTCGCGATGCCCTCGAACACCAGGCCATGCTGACGCGCGAGATGAGCCATCGCGTCAAGAACAGCTTGGCATCCGTCGTCGGACTGTTGCGCGTGCAGGGCCGCAACGCGCAGTCTAAGGACGTCCAGGACGCGCTCAAGGACGCTGCTTCGCGCATCACGACGATAGCGCAGGTGCATGACCATCTATGGCGAAGCAACCAGATCGGCTTTGTTGACATCGCCGACTTCGCCGGCGAGCTCTGCCACAAGCTGCAGGAAACCTCGCCAGGGCACAACGTAAGCTGCAAGTTCGGCCATCTGATGATCTCAGCCGACAAGGCGATACCGCTCGGACTCCTTATCAACGAGCTTGTGACCAACGCTGCCAAGCATGCTTACCCTGCGGGTTCGGGCGAGATCCGCGTTTCCGGGGAACACCGCGGCCAAGACCTTCATGTCGAGATATCCGATCAAGGCATCGGACTCCCGAAAGATTTCGACCTCGACCAGTCTCGCGCGAGCCTTGGCTTCAAGGTGATCAAGAGCCTCGTAGGCCAGCTGGACGCGCGTATCACTGTGTCCGCGACCGAACCAAAAGGCGCTACAATTAAACTCGACGTGCCACTAGACTCCCCTCCTTCATAACGAAAGATCAGCCAATTCAGGCAGGCTTCCGCCTTCCACGTAACGTTTGCTCTGGATGATCCAAGCGAGCATACCGTGCTCAAAAATGCGGATGACATTCTGGATTGGTTTCGCAGTATCGCACTCCATGAACAGCGCAGCGCCGTGGTAGGAGAATCGCGGCGTTTCCTTTTGGCGACGACTTGGCGATCTCAGCCGTAGCAAGGCTCTGAAGTATCGATGCGAGCGTCGGGGGTGGCCTTTGCATTAGTTTATGTAGTCCCTCAAACCGCCGCGCGTGAGACGCACGAGCGGCCTGAGAATTTTCAGTCATCGGCCAAAAAGGGCTTTTTCGACACAACCCGCCAGCTGTTGACATTGACCAGTACCGCCAACGGCTGAAAGCTAGGCAGAGTCTTTCCCAAGAACTGAAAGAGTTTGCTATCGACATCTGTGCGCGGCACGTACAAGCCGGTTACATTGCCATTGCGCCACCGCTCTGGGTTGCCGGCGTGTCGGTTCCCAAAAAGCCGATGGTTGGAAGTCGTCAGGATGGCCAGTGCGCTCGCACCGGAAGCGGGAGGATGCTCAGTGCCGCCGCACCAGTGAGTCCAAGAAATTGGCGTCGTTTCATTCGACCACCTCGTTGACGACGGGAACTTGTTGATGCCGCCCGCCTCAGTGGTGTGGACCAATAGCGAGCACCGATCTCGTTGCTCTCAAATGCCAATCGAAGCTCGTGGACTACGAGCCGCTCTGAAGCAGTGCGATTGCAAGGACGAGCGTCGCACATGCACCAACGAGGAACGCGAAAGTTCGAACGACGGGGATGCCTGCAGTGTAAATGACGTAGTGAGCCACACGAGCTGCGACATAGATCTGAGCTGATAGCACCGTGGCCTTACTGCTGACTTCAAGGATCGCACCTACAAGTACCAGTGGCGCGAAAACAGCCAGGTTCTCGATCGCGTTCATATGGGCTCGCCTCGCCCTGTCGACCCAAGGCAGATCGCATGGGTAGTCAGGCCCAGGATTGCCGATTGCGCGCATCACACCGTGCGTAGCCATTCGGGCGGCAACATACGGTACCCACATCAACGCCGTCGCGGCTGAAACGAGGGTCAGAGAATAGAGTTCGGGTGTATATTTCACGGACAAAACCGCGCTAAGGGTGGACCCGCATGCGGGCGTGTCAGAAAGAAGCAAGCCGTACTGACCGAAATCGCACGGTCGTCAGGATCGCTAGAACGATGAAAAGAAGAAAGGCCGATCCCTGGGCAACGAGGAACGCGGGTTCGGTCTGCGTCGGTGCCAACACCTTCAATGGCGGGATTTTCAGAAACGCTTGAACGATTAAGACAAACACATCCAGGTCAACGAAAGCATGGCGGTAACGGCAAAGATCGGACGCCAAATGCCTGAAAGTCGCCTGCCGTAGAGCGCTAGTGTTGCGATCGCTAGCATCACCAATGAAATTATCCCCACAATGTGCGACGGCAGCAACTTGGTGAAGGGGAAAAGGAAGCCCGTCACGCTGGTCAGTATCGTGGTAGCCAGAAAGATTGCTGTCGGAATTCGCGACGGATCGGACTTCAACCATCCGATCATTGCAACCAGGCCGGCGACGATGCCGATCAGGCTGATTGAGACGTGCAACATAGTGAAAGTGGTCAGACTCATGCCCATCATGATGGTATCCCAACGTTCGGTACGCTGCTGTGTTGGATTGGAAGTTGCTGTCCGACGCGTACGGTGCCTCGACTGCGGCACGGTGAGATTAGGAAGGCTGCGGCAGCCTCATGGACATCTTCGCCTGAAAGGATTTCGGGTCCGCGGTGAATGCCTGATATGCGCCTTGCGTCAGCGAACCCGCGACGACCTCTTCGTTCCGGCCCGCCTGAACTGCATCAAGGGCGTCGGATGCGACTTCGTCTGGCGTCATGCGCGGCGGAGGGAGTCGGGCGCCGATCGCGGTTTCCGTCTGGACCGCGAGAACACCAATCACGATCGTGCCCTGTGCGGCGAGTTCGGCGCGGATGCTCCGCGTCACGGACAGGAACGCTGCCTTGGAAGCCGAATAGGTCCCCGTCACCGGCAGACTGACCAGCGCCGCCATCGACAGCATGTTCACGACAGCGCCGCCGCCGGCGGCCGCAAGCGCGGGCTTGAACGCGCGGGTCATCGCTAGCGGGCCAAAATAATTGACGTCCATCTCACGCCGCGCGGCAGAGCTGTCCGGCGCCGCCATCGCGCCCTGGAAGGCCGCGTAGCCCGCATTATTGACAAGCAAGGTAATGTCCGGCGCGGAGGTCCCTGCGGCAGTCACCTCCGCGGAATCGGTCACATCCAGCCTGATCGGCACCAACCGGCCATCGCCTCCCTTCAGCACATCGGAGAGCGAAGCTGGGTCGCGCGCTGCGACATAGATCTTGGCCGCACCCCGTTTCAGCAATGCGGCGACGAAGGCTCGTCCGATGCCACCGTTGGCTCCCGTAACGAGAGCGACAGAACCAGCAATATCCATTTGTTTTGATCCTTCCGACAACTGCTCTGTTATTGGCGAGTTTTATTTCGCGGGTTCCAGCAGACCCAGCGGCCAGAGCGGTCCGACCGGGATGAGTTGGAACGTCATCATGTCGGCCTGGCCCAGGGGCAGCTTTTCCAGCAGCGCGTGCGCCTCGGCTGGATCGGTCACGTTCATCAAAAAAACCGCGCCGGACCCGTGGATCTTGGCGAACCACTGGTCGATCTTTCCAGCCAGCATCAAGCGCATCGTGTCGTACGCCTCCGACGGCATGACCGGAGGTATGGTTTTGGGCGTTGCCTTGGCCGTCCAGGTGCCGATCGCAAGCACTTTCGTGGTGAGGGTCTTCGCGGCAACCATTTCAGCCGAGCCGGGTTGCGTTTTGTTTTCCGACATCTTCATCAAGTCCTTTTCTGTTCGGATGACATGCTGGCGTGTTACTTCGGCAAGCGGATTTGCGGATCGTGAAGCGGCCTGAGCAGTTGGCTGCATTAACAACGCCGCCGTCGTCGCAAGGACCGCAAATCTCACGACCTCCCTGTACGATCGGGCGATCAACGCGCGTCTGTTAATTGAAATTTTCATTCTTCATCCTCCTCCGCGAACCGGGGTCAGTGATTGTCGGGTCTGGCGTTGAGTACGTCGGCATGGGCGCGGGCGAATTCGCCGACGGTCATCGATCTGCGCTCAGTCAGCCTTTCGACATTGTCGTCCGCGCCGGACATGTGGCCATGCTGGTAATCGTCCATGGCGCCACCGAGGTGCTGGACGATGTAAGGCGGAACGCCCATCGCTTCCAACGACCTGCAATATTCGTCGATCGGGAGGTCCTGGAAGACGATCTTGCGGCCGAGCGCCTCAGTGAGTTCCGCCGCCATCTGCTCGTGGTCCATCTCGACCGCACCGGAGACTGGAATGGTCTTGCCAATCTGCGATTCGGGACTTTTCAGAAGGACTGCAATGACGCGTCCCTGATCGTCGGCGGCGATCGGCGAATGCCGCCCCTTGCCGACCGGCATCCGCAAAATTCCCTTTTGCAGATAGGGCAGTTGCCAGGGATAGAGCAGCCATTCGAGGAAATAGGTCGGGCGCAGATGAATGACTGACAGACCCGACCAGTTCAGCACCTGCTCGGCGATAAAACTGTCGCGGCACGAGTTGCTGGTGGAGAAGCGATTGGCGGAACGCTGCGACAGATTGATGACGGCTGAGACACCGGCTTCTTTTGCGGCTTCCGCGAAATTGACGGTCGCATGGATCAGGCCCGGCGCGACAGGCCAGACAAGATAGGCGGCGTCCGTGCCTTCCATTGCCGCGCGGACGGTGTCGATCTCAAGGAGGTCGCCAAGCACCACTTCGGCGCCGAGCTTTTCCAGCGCATCCGACCGGGCATCCTTGCCGTGGACCATGGCGCGAACATCGAGTCCAAGAGCGATCGCTTCCCGGACGGCGGCGCGCCCGGTGTCTCCCGTCGCGCCTGAAATCAGTACTTTCTTGCTCATGACGGGCAATCCTTCGACGAGCGTGGGGCCCACAAATCCCTGTTTAACTGGACTGCTGACGGCTCTCCGGTCATGGTGCTTTCACGTGTCATGACAGCATCAGCTCGGCGACGCGCTTCGGCATATCCGACTGCAGCCAATGTCCCGCTGGCACCAGGTGGAACGAACTATTTTTGAAATGGGCAGCCCGTTCCCTTCCCATCGCGACGCCGAGATAGGGATCGTATTCGCCCCAGATCACCTTGACCGGAAGATCGAGCGCCTCGACCAAAGGCAGGCGGGACCCGTTTCGCTTCAGCTCCGCGTAGAATTTCGCGCCCATCTGTATGAAGGCCGGACCTGAGCTCGGCCGCATGGTGAAATTGTCGGCGATGACCCGGGCAACGAACTGCTCGAAATGCGCATTCTGATCCGCCGGAAGCGGCTCCGCGAATTTCAGCCTCTGCCAGTCCAGCAACCAGCCGAACTGCGCGGGGCTTTGCGCAACCGCGAGCGCGAGCGCCTTGAGGGCAGGGTCGGCAAACAGCACGATCATCTCGGGCCAGACGTTGAGTGGGGAATTGTCGTAGGCCGAATTCAGAATGCACAGCGAGGCAACCTTGTAGGGATGCTCGACCGCGAAATTGATCGCGGCGATACCTGAGGAGTCATGCGCAACGAGAACAACCTTGCCGAGCCCCAGCGACTGGATCACCGCCGAGAGATCGCCAAGTTGCTGCTCGAAACTGTAGGTCGCGCCCGCCGGCTTGTCGGACGCGCCAAAGCCCAAGAAATCGAACGCAACTACGCGCCGACCGGCCGCCGTCAGGTGGGGAACGAGGTCGTCGTAGATGCGAAGATTGTCGGGGAAGCCGTGCATGAGCACGAAAGCCGGACCCGTACCGTCGTAATCGCGGGCATAGAGTTTTCCCTGTTCCCGCGGAACACGATGCTCGGTGAAAGCCGGCTTGCTGACCATGGCGCCCTCGTCGAGAGGGCGTCCGACATTCGAACCGCCGCGTCTCGACGCCGAGCATCGGTCAGCCAGCGGGCATTTGATTGGATAATCGCAACCTCGTCTTTTTTAGAAAACTGACGCGATAGCTGAATGGCGGAAGCGCCCGTTACCAGCGGGATTTACGGTTCCGCCGCCGCCACCTTCCGGGGCTGTCACCTTCGAACTTCGCAAAAACCCTGGTGAAATGGCTTTGGTCGACGAAGCCGCATACCAGAGCAATGTCCGCCAGGCCCAGCCCGTTTCCAAGCAACAATCCCCGGGCCCGTTCCACCCTTTTTCTAATCAGCCACTGGTGTGGCGTTGCGCCCGTCGTCTGGCGGAAAGCGCGTGTGAAATAGCCAGAGGACAATCCACATTCTCGCGCAAGCTCTGAAACGGTAGGGTCGTCACTCAGATGCGCGGAAAGGAAGTCGAGCACGCGACGAAGCTGCCAGGGCGACAATCCTCCCGACGCCAGATCGTCCGGAACGGCGGCGTTGCCGTAGGCCCTCATGACGTGAGCGTGAAATGCGAGCGCGATGTGGTCGATAAACAAGGCGCTGCGCTCGTTCGCGCGCTCGACATGGTCAAGAAGCGCACTCGCCAAGCCGAACATGACCCTGTCACGCGAACCCAGGCGGGCAGACACCAGCCCCTCCGTACGGCGGATTCCTTGATCGAAGGCAAGCTCGTCGAGAGAAGCCTGGGAGATATAAAAGCGGACATTGTCGAACGATGAGTAGATTTCGGCCACCGGATTGCTTCTCAGATCGTACAAAAACGTGGTCCCGGGAGTCGTGGTTGTTGACGGCCTAAGTTTGCCGTCGATCCACATATCGACTGCTACTGCCTGAAGTTGGACATGGAATAAGTAGGCATTTTCTGCCGGCACATCCTTCGTGCGACCATGCGGCGCGCCCTCGCTCTTCAAGCGGGTGAACCCGATCGGTGCAACGGATGCGGTCCGCGCCAAAAGGGTCGGAGGATGGCCAAGCTGAAACCTGTCTCCGATAACCGCGCTTTCGTAGCTCCCGCCCACAATTGACTGCGCCATCGAACGGACTCCATCGCAGCTAGTCGGCTCATCATACCGCAATGCACTTAAATAAGCTCCGCCTCATGCAGCTATCCGTGCCGGAATATCAGGCAACCAATCAGCGTCCTTTGCGATGGTGCTCACGTTTGCGGAGGCGCACTAGTATCCCGAAAGCTGAAACGCAAACGGATTGATGTCCGGTTCGGGGTCAAGGTCACAAGACCTCAGTCTGAGAAGATGTCTTCCGGGTTACCTTTGAAAGCGGAAATCAGTCGACGCGGTCGGCATGTCTCAGAGGAGCCATTCTGCGAATCGGCGATGTCGCCACCGTTCAAGCGATTCCAGCCGAACCGATATCGCATCCGATCTTTCACGTGAGGCATTTCGTGAGCGCCTGAGCGAACTCAGCTCGAAAGTCCACGAACTCTTCGGTCGGGGGAAAGCGACCGATATCCCGGAGACTCGAAAGAGGGCGCGTTTTCGGCGCCGCTCTCGTACCGCGGGTCGCAATCGCCTGGCCAGAGCAACTCTCTTCCGTCTCCCACCTGTGTGGTTCGTATCGTGAAGCGCCAGGCTAATGTTGGATTCAGTCCGACTCAGATTTCGCAGGTTCAAATCGTGGACACGCAACCACCGATACCGACATTCGCTGATAGTGGCCATTTGAAGTGGCACGATAATCCTGGTGCACAACAATCCCACTCGCCGCCCAACTGCACGCGCAATCACGGTTCTCCATTGTTGAGAAGTGATCGAGCGTGATTCTTGCTCTGCCGGATGCTTCCCGCGACAAATAGCCGAACGGGTTGAAATGCACCGCTCGGGAAAAACGGCGGGCCTACTCGCCCCCGAGCTCGCGACCATGAAAAGATTATTCCGCGGCTGGCGAGCGTAGAGTGACCGTTGCTCTCCGAAGGTGGAGGCCACACGTTCTAATCGTGTCGGGTGCGCCATCGCTCAATGCCCCTCGGGCGATCCTGTCGGAGGTCGTACGGATGATCTCCTGGTTAGCGAATTGCACGGATTCGGTACGCTTGCCGACGATCCCCATGATCGACTTCAGAGTAGTGGTCTTGCCGGCGCCATTGTGCCCGAGCAACGTGACCACTTCGCCCGCCTTCACATGGAAGTTGATACGGGGACCAACGCAGCGTCATTGACGCCTCTGCTGGCTCAAGGAGCTTCGCAGCTGCCACGATTTCTCGCGACACGGAGGTCAGTCGCGAAAACGCGCAGCAAACCTCAGGATTTCATTTCCACCACGATTTTGCCGATGGCCCGCCGCGAACGGATGGCATCGAAGGCGTCGAGAAACCTCTCGAAGGGAAATACCATTGTCGGAGGCGGCTCTACGGGCTTGCTCGCCCTCCACAAAAGTCACCAACGAGTCGTATGCACCCGAGATGTATGCGACCCGAGATGTCTCGGCCATGGCTAACCAAGATTGATATGTGAAATAGTTTGATAGGCAGCGGACGAAACCAAGAGCGCGATCAGTCCAATGGCGGTTCTGAGGGTCATTTTCCCTTCGCCTTCAGTCGCGCTTCGCGTCTGTTCAGGATAGCTTTTCGCGTACGAACTGCTGACACTGTCCGTCTTAGCTTTAGTGCGATCGCGGGGGTTTTCATGCCGGCTTCGAGCATTGCTCGTAGTTGATCTTCTTCTCCTCGCGTCCAAGGCAGGCCTGCAGGGCGATGTCCGGTCATTTCTTCACCTTCAGGCCGAGCTCGACCAAGCGGCGGATGGCTCACTCTTTCGCGTATTTACGACCAACGAGCACGCGCGCGCCTTCGGGACCGATCGATTCGTCGTGGGGATGTCCGTGTTCGACGGCGAAGACTTGTCCTGGCCCGTATGTCGTCCGCTGATCGTCCTGAGTGACGATGAAAGTGCCAGCGATAACGAGGCCCCGGATCGAGAAAGGATGCCCGTGCTGTCCCTTTGTCGGACGCGGCTGTAAGTCCTGCGTTTCTATTTCCGTGTACCCGTCAGATCTAAGCTTTTCCTCGAACTCGATCTCATTCATCTTATTTCCCCTTCACCTTCACCTTCAGCCCCACTCAACAAGGAGGCGGACGGCTTCGGACCGGCCGAGCGTGTCGTCCTGTTTGCCTGCCCAATTGTCGACGGTATCGCGCAATTCCTTTGACAAGCGGATAGCCGTCACCGGATCCTGGCCAGTAGCGGGTCGGCCTGCTCGTTTCCGTACTACGTTTTTTATTGACGATGCCATAGAAAACGTACGGTGGCGAACGTCGTTCAAATATCCCGCAAGTCCGTCGCACCGTTCATGCCGCCGACCGCGGAGGAATTTATGGCACTGGTAAAACAGCTTGATCCGAGCGAGTTGCCCGCCGTCGCTGCCATGTTGCGGAGCCTCGCGGAAATGACCTGATAGCCACCCCGGCCGACCGCGTGCGAATGTTCGTCGGCCGGGCACATCCATCGAAACATGGAGAGAGGCGAAGCCATGCCACAAAAAGAAACCCGAGAGAGCATCGAAGCTGAACTTAACGCCAGCAAGCGCGAGCGAATCGCCCTTCAATTGCAGGAAGTGGTCAGGGAAGCCCATCTCGTGGAAAACGACCTTCGCGCCCTCGAGGATGAACACGTCGTACCTGAATTTGCCCGGTCAAGACCGCTGCCAGAGCGGATGGCCGCCGTAGGCATGAGCCAAGCCGTGATCGATCGCATTTCAAAATTCATGGACGCGCTGGACATGGTCCGACAAGGCCGGAGCGATGATTTGCCGGATGACGTCAAAAGCGAACTTGCCGACCAGGCTGACGCCGAGTTGTCCGGCGCCGAGCAGCTGGCCGCGATTGTCGGACGCAACAGCAAAACTTGATCCGACCAACCCTTCGCGAATCATGCGCGAACAGCACAACGCAGAAGGCCATTTGCCGGGCTAAAGAGAGTCAGCGGTAAACGGTCCCGCTCCGCGGGGTGTTGTGGCGGAAAATTCTGCCGATAACGGGGCGACTCCGCGAGCTTGATGGCGATGGCTGTGGGTGCAATCGGAATTGCGGGTAGCGGGTCAGTTTGATTGTGGCAGCCTAATTGGCTTGATCCGTCCCGCTGTAGGCTCATAGTGGAGGTATGATCGTCCGAGACCGTTGGGTTGAAAACCTCCGGTGTCCCGTTTGCCGAAAGACCGGTGCAGCCCGGCTTTCGCAGGCGGACGGATGGAACGTACACGTGGATAACCTTCCCGAAGGCTTTTATTTTATCCAATCCGAGGATGGCAGTAACTTTTACTGCTCTTCATGCGACCGCCCCGTGGAACCATGAACCTCTCTGGAAAATGGACCTTTCGCGGCGCGCCGGATGGGCAATACATCAGTCATTTTCATATCCGCGAAGGTCTCCGAAGGGTACTGGCAGATTCCGCTCACGGAAGAGCGCCACAGTGCACCTTTACGTCTGTTCCATCCGGACGACGACAGGTGAAACCGCCTAACCGCACCGGCAACGAAGCGTGGTGGGTCCTTGGACTTTACGGGATACTGGCAGCGCAGCGGCACAGTAAGACCGCCAACTGAGGCGCGCGCCTGAAAGGTTCAAAATGAGAAAGCCATTCGTGAAACCGACCGAGCATAAATGTCCGGCATGCAATGGGACCGGATTTCCGACCGTAATCCAGCCAGTGGAGCCCAGTCGCAAAATCTATCCGGTCCGGTGCAAGATTTGCGGTGGTAAGGGACGGATAGCCGGAACCGCCAACTGAGGCGGCCTTACTGCGTTTGCTCAGGATGAAGGATCGCTTTTTGCGCCTTCAAATCTCCGATTAGCGCCTTAATCCGTTCAATTGTTAGTTCGTCGCCGATTGCCAAGGTTATTTCCCGATAATGCTCGATCCTTTTGTCAAGTTCGACGCACTTATCGCACATAGGACCCCCGTTCGAACTGCGAACCGGAGCAACCCTCATTGGTTGCCTGATCTTTAAGACGATTGAGTGGGAAAATTGTTCACGGGATTTAGAACAGTTCAAGTCAGTCGGTTGCGGACTTTGCTCTGGCGTCCTGACGGGCCCTGCGATCAAGCGGAACGTCGGGACACAGGCCATGTTCCTGCTTTCCATGGACGTTCCGCAGAAGAGCATTCGAAGCTGTCAGTTTGACGGGCGGGAGCCATTGCTTCCGTCTGAAGGCGAAAGAAACGGCCCCAGCGTTGGGGGACACTGAGGCCGCCTTTAGGGGGTGCGTCAGGGCGGCTAACACGATCCCAAAACTCGCCATTCCCGAAACCGTTCCTTACACAGTGGCCTAATTTAAAAACGCGAGTTCGGGCCAGTACCTCTACTGGCCTGTTTTGACCACTAGTGGCTTAGTTTGGCTTGTATTCAGAAGTGCACAGACGTGAACGTATTTTCCGTGTTCCAGGTTCCGAACGCCGGGAGTGACGAAATGCGATGGCAGAGTACCGCGCCTATGCTGTAGGCATCGATGGGCATTTCATTGGGTACGAGCCGCTGATTTGTATGGATGACGCCGACGCCATCGAGAAAGCCACGCGCCTGGTTGCCGGCCACGATATCGAGCTTTGGAGCGGCCCCAGACTGGTCATCCGCCTTAACCGCAAGCCGGCTTCGCCAAAATAGAGCCGCGCGAAGGCTCCAGAAAAAATTTCATAAGCAAAGCATGACAAACGCCATTGCAGGCCAGCACCGATGTGCTTCATCCGGGCGATGAGAGGTAAGGTGGCGGTTCACGCCGCCGCGTTTTTCTTCGGTCTTTGCTGCGGGCTCCGAGCCGTTGATGCTGTGGCTTTCGTTCCAACATTCTTTGGCGCGTTTGACGCAACCGGTTGAGTGAAACGAGAAGCCCAGCGCTGCTCGAAGCGTCTTTGAAGGTGAAGAGGAATAATGCTCATGGCTGAGCTCCCGTTCCGGATCGCCCCAACATTCAAAGCAACGTCTCCCCGTGGCTTAAGGTCCCTGGTCACGCCGATGTGTTCATCCGAAGCTGCTGCTGCTCAGTCTTGGGCCTTGCGACTTCCTGAGCTCGCTTCGCCGACTGCGCGCTGACCGTTCAGCAAAGGTTCCGGGAACGACTCTCGGCTAGGCAACTTGGACTCGCCTGTGCTTGGCGGTGTCGAGCGCAGGAACACCGGCTGGAACATGCCCCTCCATCGGGAGTTCTAATAAGCGGCCTCAGCTCCTCAGCTGGGGCCGTTTCATTAGATCGCCGCGCCGAACTGAAGCTATTAACGAGTCATGGATTCGTTATTCGCGCTTCGGGCTGCCTGGGGCTGGAACAAGCCCAACGCACCGCCGGCCGTTTCTGAGTCACCTAGAGGCATCGTGGGTTGGGCGGACGGTTTGGTCGGGAGAACAATGGCTGGAAAGCTCAAGCCCGAAACACAACAGCCGGTCTCAGGTATTTGTTACGAGGCGGGTTATTTCAATCTGTCCAACTTCAACAAGAACTTCTTGAAGCGACGGGGAATGACGCCATCGCGATACAGAGATCTCGCTCTTCGCAAGTGTCCGCCCGGTTATGGACCGTGCTCGAAAGAAGCTACATGATCGTTGTTTGTGGTAGGGCTGTTGTCGACCTTTTCGTGGCTGAAGCTCGTCGCCGCCAACTAGCGGCCGTGCACTGATCCCTCGAAAGGGCGAAGCCTAAGATACGGATGAATTTTCCGCCCTCACGTTGTCGCTTTTCGCTTCTCAAACTTCCTTCGAGGTTCCCGATCGTACCTGCGCAGGAGCATCCAAAAGTATCTAGCGAAGCTGAGCCAACGATTGCACCGGTTCTGATTGCGGCGGTGCGGGGCCGGTCAGCAGCCCACTGTCAATCGGCGTCATATTGCATGCCGAATGACAGTTTGGAGAACAATAGGACGATTCGTACCGGTCCGCAGTCCAGAGCTCAAATTGGAAATGGCCACGGATACTGGGCATATTTGCCAAAGAGTCTGGAGAAAACAGTGCTTTGGCCGAACTGGCGGAGGGAGAGGAACTGGGGTCGAACCTTCTCCGCGTAGACCAGCGTAGTTGCAAGCAATGGAGCGAAAGGACCCGAGTGACAAGCCCAGATGTAGGCAGCCGACCAATGCGGGCCCAACCGATCGCCTGCCTTTCAGCTTCGGAGTCGCCGTCTCAGATCGACGCCAGCTTGCCAGCGCGCCTTCTGGCAGCGACATTTACGGCATGATCCAGCCGTCGAGACATTGCGCGATCGTGGCCTACGTTTTGCGGCAAACAGCGCGGACGCTGGATCGAGAAACCTTGATTGCGACATCGCTGCGGGCGTGACGGGATAGTTCGATGGCTGACGTTTTCGGTCCATCTCACGATAAACAAAGAACGCGAGCTGCACCGACGAAGGAGGCAGCCCGCTTTGATCGCACCAGCTCAAGCGAATGACCGTTTTGATCCACTCGTCACCGTCGGTGTTACTGCGCTAGCGTGGCCCGCGGAAAACGCAGCCAGAGCCCCCAGTAAAAGAGCCAGGGCTCCGAACAGCGCCCCCCGCGACACGGTCTTGGC
>Ga0137407_10001686_pt1 | contig 14445 bp, 13 predicted proteins | sample CZOMad2_2_16fung_FD_108410 | JGI IMG/M metagenome (GOLD analysis project Ga0137407, IMG submission 108410) | Vadose zone soil fungal communities from Angelo Coast Range Reserve, California, USA - CZOMad2_2_16fungal (Illumina Assembly) | ecosystem: Environmental > Terrestrial > Soil > Vadose...
AACGACGTTCCGGGCGGCCCCGGCCAGTGGGTGTTCAATCATTCCTTCATCAACATCACGAACCTGGCCGTCGGCGGCGATTTCCCGGGGAATCCTGATTCGACAACTCCCAGTCCAGCCACCATGCTCGTGGATTACATTCACTACTATCAGCGTTCGGCTGTGCAGGCACCGACTCTGGGGAATCCGCCACCCATCACCGTGAAGGCTGGTGCAACAACGGGGAATAGCAGCACCCTTATGATCGGCGACAGCTTGGGGAGCGGCCGCGTCTACTTGTCTTGCAGCACGACCGCCCCGAAAGCAGCTTGCACGATCGCAACTGGCAATACGCTCAACTCAAACGTCATCGACTTTACTTCCGGCACAACTGCGAGCGCCACAGTGACAGTTGCAACGACCACGAATTCCATGGCACCTCGGTTCTTTTTCGGTCCCAGGCCGCCTTCCCGGCCGCTCATTGCGGGCGTGGCGTTTCTTGTTCTGGTGTTTTTGGCGCTTGCCCTGCGCGCGCAAAGACGCGAATGGCGCCAGCTCTATGCCAGTGCAGCCGTATTGATTCTAGTGGGTGCCACTGTTGCCGGCTGCGGGGGCAATTCCGTAACGACGGCTCCGCCAGGCAACAACGGCACAGCTCCGGGCTCCTACACGGTAACCGTTTACGCTTTCACCGAAACCAACACCATGGACGGAACCAACGCCACTGCCGACACCCACGTCGATATTCCTTTGACCGTAAACTAACCGGCACTCTATTCCGGCGAAACCACGCCATGGCCGCAGGAAGATTCACTTCGAATGGATACTTGCGGAATGACGGCGCGATCAGGAAAGATTCAGCGCGCGCTTGAAGGAGCCTTTTTCGCTGTCGATTTTCTTCTGGAGCTGGAGAATGGCGAAGAGGAGGGCTTCGGGGCGCGGAGGGCAGCCGGGAACGTAGACATCGATAGGGATCACCTGATTGCAGCCCTGGACGACGGCGTAGTTGTTGAAGACGCCGCCGGAAGTTGCGCAAGCGCCCATGGAGATGACCCACTTGGGCTCGGGCATTTGATCGTAAAGCAGGCGGATCACCGGAGCCATTTTTTGGGAAAGGCGGCCGGCGACGATCATCAGATCGGCCTGGCGGGGAGAGGGACGAAAAACTTCCGAGCCGAACCGCGCAACATCAAAACGCGCGGCAGACATGGACATCATCTCGATGGCGCAGCAGGCCAGGCCGAAGCTAAGCGGCCAAATGGAACTCTTGCGAGCCCAGTTCACCGCTTTGTCGAGCGAGGTGAAAATGATGCCTTCGTCTTCGAGAAGCTTGCCGAAGTCGTCGGGCTTGGTCAGCGTGGCATGCTTGCCGAGTGATGTGCTCATGGTGTACCGTCTCGCCTATTTTCGCACAGGGAGCGGTTGGAGACAAATTGCGAATGGAGGAGAGATTTAGCACAGAGGACACAGAGAACGCGGAGAGCCAGAGAACCCTGGCAGGGAGGGTCAAGTTGTTGGGCCGGACATGCTCAATTCGTAATCACCTGGGGAAATAGAGCGCATACGACGGAGATACGAGATTACGGAGCCTGGCCAGAGAGTGGTGATTTCACCGGTGTTCTGGTCTTGATACCAGCTGTGGCAGCCGCCGGATTGCCAGACGGTGCCGGCCATGCGGCGGTAGATTTCTTGGACGAAGGACTGCTGAATTTCCGGACGGACTTCCAGGACGCGCTGCTTCCTGCGCTGCATGAGTTTGAGGCAGTTCATGGTGTAGCGGACCTGGGCTTCGATCATTAGGACGACGGAATTGTGACCTAAACCAGTGTTGGGTCCCAGAAGCATGAAGAGATTGGGAAATCCGTTGACGGTGACGCCGAGATAGGCGGTCATGCGCTTGCCCCAGGCGTCGTGAATTTCCATGCCGCCCTTACCCACGATGCGGCAGCCAATGAGCGGCTCGGTGGCACGGAAGCCGGTGCCGTAGATCAGGACGTCGATGGGGCGCTCGACGCCGTCGCGCGTGACGAGGCTGTGCTCGCAGACTTCAGCGATCCCTTCGGTGACGAGCTCGACGTTCGAACGATTGAGGGTGGGATAGTAGTCGTCGGAAACGAGGACGCGTTTGCACCCCAATTGATAATTGGGAGTGAGCGCGGTGCGGAGCTTGAGATCTTTAATCCTCCGACCCATGTGACGGAGTGCAATGGCCTCGACCTTCTTGCGAAAGGTCTCATTGCCGAGAAAGCCGAGGACGCGAATTTCCTGGCGCCAGAAAATATATTGCCGTAGGGCCCAGCGCGTGATGGGGATGCTACGGAAGCGGCGCCGCCATTTTTCACTAAAAGCGAAATCGAGGCGCGGAACGATCCACGGCGGCGTGCGCTGGAAAAGATGGAGCTGGCCGACGCGGGGCGCAATTTGCGGGACGAATTGGATGGCGCTGGCACCCGTGCCGACGACGGCGACGTTTTTGCCGTCGAGATCCACGTTGTAATCCCACGCTGAGGAATGAAACGCTGGACCTGAAAACCGTTCCAGGCCAGGCAGCTCCGGATAGTGCGGCACGTGCAGCGCACCCATGCCGGAGACGAGCACGCGGGCACGAATCCGCATTCCATCGCCAGCTGTTACCTTCCACGCGCCTTCGGATTCATCCCAAATGGCTTCTTGGAAACGCGTGTTGAGGCGCAGATACGGAGCAAGCCCGTAGCGTTCGACGCAGCGCTTCAAGTAGTCGTGGATTTCCTGCTGGCCCGGATACATGCGGGTCCATTCCGTGGATGGCGCGAACGAAAACGAATAGAGGTGGGAAGGGATATCGCAGGCGCAGCCGGGGTAGCGATTGTCCCACCAGGTGCCGCCAATCTCGCAGCTCTTTTCTATAATGAGAAACGATTTCATGCCGGCTTCGAGAAGCTTGATGCCCATGCAAATGCCTGAGAAGCCGGCTCCGACGATCAGAACATCGACAGTGGTGACGGAAGAGTTTGAAGAAGAAGCCGCGGATTCGGTCATGCGCGGGCCGCCGTTGCTTTGCTCGATTCCGCGGGCGAAACGTGGGCGCGGAGAAACGCTGCGCTTTCCCGGAGCGATTGACGCGCTTCGGGAATCAAGTGTGGGACAAGCTGCCAGGCGTGGGGAACAACCGGCCAGATCTTCAGTTCGACCGAAACGCCCGCGGCGCGGGCGCGTTCGGCGAGGCGCGTCGAGTCATCGCGGAGGACTTCATCTGCGCCTACGTGAATCAAAAGCGGCGGAAGGCCCGCGAGATCGGCGTAGAGGGGGGACGCAAGAGGATTGCGCGGATCGGTGTTGCCGAGGTAGTAGCGCGCAGAGGCGGCGACATCGGAGCCGATGAACATGGCGCACAGATTACTGTTCGTTCGAATCGAGTCGCCCGTAGCGGCAAGATCAGTCCAGGGCGAAAAGAGCGCCGCGGCCACCGGGAGCGGGGCACGCGCGGCGCGAAGGGCGAGCATGAGCGAGAGCGTCAGCCCGCCGCCGGCGGACTCACCCGCGACCACCATGCGGTTCGCCGGATAGCCCGCGCCAAGAAGCCCACGGTAAAAGGACACGGCGTCATCAACAGCAGCGGGAAACGGATTTTCCGGCGCGAGTCGATAGTCCGGAGCGAAAACGCGAAACCCGTGGAGCGCATAGTAAGCGGTGATCGGACGATGCGATTCCGCCGAGCAACCGAAGTATCCGCCGCCGTGAAGATAGAGGAGCACCGCATCGCCGGGCATTGTGCCTTTGACTTGTTCGCCGAAAATGCCGCCAAGACGTATGGGAGAAATTTCTATGGCGGACGGAACTCTATAGGGGTCGGGGCGAAGAATCCGCCGCGCGACGCGATAATCGCGCACACCCTTCAAACGGCGCTTAACGCGCCATTTTAGGATCCACACCGAAAGCCGGGCTTGAAGGCTGACCTTCATTCCCTACCGCCACACTTCGCGCTCAAGATGGAGAGAGGATATCACTCCTCTTGGTCCGATGTGAGAAGGAAACAAGCGCGGACCAATGGAGAAAGTTTGAATAGGCCGGCGAAGCGATGGCGTCGCTTCGCCGGTCCTGGCTGCGGCCCTAGAGGGAACGCAGGAAAGTGATGAGCTGATTTTGCTGCGTGGTGCTCAGACTATTGAAATTGTTGGTCACGGGTTGCGCTGCGCCGCGATGACGTTGAATGGTGTCAAAAAAGGTGTTGGAGCGGCCGTCGTGCAACAGTTCGGTGCGGGTGCGGACTCCCCAGAGAGGAGGCGTGCGCATTCTTTGGGCTGTTTCCTGGCCACCGTTTTGCACGATGCCGTCACCGGTGCCGATGTTATGGAGGAGGAAGTCGCTATAGGGATGGATGATCTTATTGCCCAGTGAATCCGCCACGATAAAAGCTCCGGCATCCACGGATGTACCTGGTGGCGCCGTGGTAATGGAAGAAACGTGGCAGATATCACAGCCGACGTTATGGAACAGGCTGGCACCGGCCAGACCGTCGGGGGAATTCGCAAGAGCCGTGTCGCGGGGCGGCACTTTGGTAGCCCGCATGAATCGTGCGAAACGGTCGATGTCCTGCAAGCCCTCGGAATCGGTCGTGGCATTGTTGGGATCAGGAATCACGTCGCAAATCCTGGTCACGTCCACATTGTTGGGAGGCAAACGATTGCTAACGCCCATCTCATTCAAATAGGCATCGCTGGAAAACGAAAGAAGCGAGGCATGCTGGTTCTTCCATCCAAAGCGGCCGATGGCAAGAGCGCCGTTGGCTTCCAGAACGGGAACGCGCACGGTTTCCCCACAAATGAGGCCACCTGTGTTTGAGCATTGGTTTGATGCCAAGTTCAAGAGTGTCTGATCAGAGATGGATTCGACAAAGCCGTCGCCAAGTGTATTGAGCGACATGCGGAACGCACGGATGGTTTCCGCGGTGCTGATACGCTCCTGTCCCTGAGTCTGCGGGAAATTGAACGTATATGGCTGGCCGTTGAGGGTGATGGTGTCGACAGCGGGACAGATGGCGCGCTGGTTGATGAGAGAGCGGTTTGGAATGGTCACCGTGCCGTCGGCAAGCGTGGCGGTAGCTCCGACAAAATTACCGAAGGCATCCTGATGGCCTGCGCGAAGCTCCTTGACCTGGCTCGTTGAGCCAGTTACGGGATTTTGGTGGCATTCCCGGCAGGACTGGGCGTTGAAGATTGGGCCGAGCCCATCACCGATGAACTCGGTCTGTTCGAACTGACCACGATCCATGTTGAAGGATGCCAGGTCAGTTAAACCGTTTGGTTGATTGTCATAGCCCGAAAGGGCTTCAGTGGCAATGCTGGAATTCTGCCCTGAAGATTGGCCCACCAAGGCAAGCGCCATCGCGAGACCCGTGATTAGACACACGTATAGCGTCGATTTCTTGAACCACATCCCATATTCCTCCAAATCGAGAATCGACTGGAGACTGCTACTGGGCACCGGGAGGAACCAGGGTTGGGACTGTCACTTCCGGAGTGAGTTGGCGTGCAAATTATAAAAACGGAGAAGTACTGTCAATAGTACTTAACCGAATCTTGGTAACTTTCTCAGACCGCAAGGACCACTTTGCCGAATTGCGAGCTGGATTCGAGATAAGCGTGGGCAGCGGCGGCTTCGGCAAGAGGGAAAATGCGGTCGACGACTGGTTTCAATCGGCCGGCAGCGACAAGCTTCATCACGGTGTGCAGTTCGGATTTTGTGCCCATGTAGGAGCCGAGAAGCGAAAGCTGGCGGCTGAAGAGGAATCTCAGATCGACCTTGGCGTCGTAGCCGGTCGTGGCGCCACAGGTTACCAGGCGTCCTCCGGCGGCGAGACTGGCGAGGCTATCGTCCCAAGTGGCCGTGCCGACGTGCTCAAAGACAACGTCGACGCCGCGCTTGTTGGTGATGCGGCGGACTTCGTCACGGATTTTTTTCGTTTTGTGGTTGATGAGGTGGTCGGCGCCAAGTTGCTTCGCTTTCTGCAACTTTTCGTCCGAGCTGGCAGTAGCAAGCACGCGAGCGCCGAAGAATTTCGCGATTTGAATGGCCGCGCTTCCGACGCCGCTGCCTGCGCCGAGAACAAGAACATCTTCCCCTGGCTGCAGCACGGCGCGGGAAATCAGCATGTGCCATGCGGTTTGAAAAACCAGGGGGATCGAGGCGGCTTCTTCGAAGGTGAGGTTTTCAGGATAGGGCAGGCAATTCACTTCGGGGACGCGGACGAATTCAGCGCAGCCGCCGTCGAACATGTAGCCCAGGTTCGTAAATTGGCGGCAGTGATTGTCCTGACCGGAGATGCAAGCGGGGCATTTGCCGCAGGTCACGCCGGGGGCGAGAACAACTTTCTGGCCAACGCGCACGGTGGTAACGTCCGCGCCGATTTGGGCAATTTCGCCGGAGACGTCGCTGCCTGGGATATGGGGAAGCGGAATGGGAACGCCCGGGATGCCGGCGCGAACCCAAAGATCGAGATGGTTCAGAGCGCAAGCCCTGACGCGGACGAGGACTTCGTTCGCGCGGACTCTTGGGTCAGGGGCATCCGAAAATTTCAATACTTCCGCCCCGCCGTGCGCGCTGAAGACAATCGCTTTCATGAATCCTCCGACCTAGGAATCAGGTTTCGAAAGGTAGCATTCGGGCCGAAGAGTGTCCAGAAAGCAGCGTGCATTGACAGTGAGGGTACTGCGCCGTAGGCTGAGACTTGGGCAGGACGAAGGCTGCACAGCCAGGATTCATCTCGCAAGAAACGCGAGATGGAGAAGAGGGGGCTGTGCCACAAAGTAAAAATGGACCTGTTTGAAGAAATCGTGAAGATGAGGCGAGCGGGGCGGCGCGCGGCGCTGGCTACGATTGTTCACACCAATGGCTCCATCCCGAGCTATGAGAGCTCGCGGATGCTAGTGCGCGAGGACGGCTCGATCGCAGGAACGATTGGCGGCGGATGCGTCGAGGCGGAAGTTTGGGCCGCGGCAAAAGAAGTGATGCAGAAGGAATCTCCGCGCAAAATGGTCTTCAACCTGAACAATGAAGCGAGCTACGACAACGGACTGATCTGCGGGGGAACGCTGGAAGTGTTTGTCGAGCCGATTTTGCCGCAGCCGGTCGTGTACTTGTTTGGCGGCGGGCACGTTTCTACCGCGGTCGCCAAGGCAGCCGGCGCCGCGGGCTTTGGTATTGCCGTGGTGGATGACCGCGAAGCTTTCGCCAACAAAGAACGGTTCCCGATGGCGCAGGAGATTTACACAAGTTACGAGGATGCGTTCGAAAAGATTTGTCCCAACGCGTCGACCTATCTGGTGATTGTTACGCGCGGGCACAAGGAAGACATGCGGGTGCTGGCGTGGGCGGCGCGTACCGAAGCGCGGTACGTTGGCATGATCGGTAGCAAACGCAAAGTTTTGTCGGTGTATAAGGCGCTGGAGAACGACGGCTACAAGCCCGAAGAATTCGAACGGGTCTACGCGCCGATGGGGTTGGAAATCGGCGCGCTTTCGCCCGAAGAGATTGCCATCAGCATTGTGGCCGAACTTATCGCCGTCCGGCGGAACGCGGAGTCTGGAACGCACAAGAAACTGAAATACGAATCGCGCCCGGCGCCGATTCACTCCATGGGCGAGCGCTGAAGGGAGCACATGCTGGCCGCCGTCATTCTCTCCGGCGGGGCCTCGAGCCGAATGAGCTCGCCGAAAGCGCTCCTTCCCTACCAGGGGCGGCCCTTCCTCGAACACCTCCTGGAAATAACTTCTCACCGAAACATCGGCGTCCGCAGAGTGGTGCTCGGTGCGCATGCCGAACCCATCGCAAAAGCTGTGGACCTCAAGGCCGATGAAATCGTGATCAATCACGAATGGGAAAAAGGACAGTTGAGTTCGATCCAGGCGGCGCTGCGGAGCCTGCCGCCAGGGACGGACGGCATGCTGCTCTGCCTAATCGATCATCCGTTGATTAGCAGTGCGTTGGTTCAGGATTTGATAGAGCAGTTTTATAAGACCGCGAAACCCATTGTCCTGCCGGTCTATGAGGGACGCCGTGGCCACCCGGTCATTTTTTCAGCTTCGGTATACGACGAACTGTTTCGAGCTCCATTGGAAACCGGCGCGCGGGCGGTCGTCTGGGCACACTCCGGCGAAGTAGAGGAATTCCAGACAAATGAAGAGGGCTGCGTGCTGAACCTGAACGACCCGGAGACCTTAAACAGAGCAATTGAGAAGAAGGACTAACCACGTGTCGAAGCGAGACTTTGGAGGAGCGCTCGGACCGCATCAGCAGCGAGCTGCGCGCCGTGGAACGTTGCAGGCGGGAGACCACCCAACATATCGGAAAGTGATTCCGCGGTGATGGCACGGGCTTCGGCAAGCGAGCAACTGCGGAGTTTTTCTGTCAAGACGGAAGCGGAAGCAATCGATGTGGTGCAGCCTCGGCAGAGGAAGCGTGTTTCCGCAATGCGCCCATCCACTATGCGCGCCGATAGTTTGAGGATGTCCCCGCAGACGGGATTGCTCACCTCGACGGTGACGCTGGCGCCAGGAAGTTCCCCGGCGTTGCGTGGGTTGCGGAAGTGATCGAGAACGGCTTCGCTGAACACTTCTGAGAGTATCCCAAACGTAGCGGCAGAACTGCAACGGACGATGCGGCAAGATGACTTAACGCGTGAAGCGCTCGTGTAAGTCAACGGACGCTTGGCTGTCTGCTATCCTTTTCGAACAGCCATGAAAACGACTCGAGGCCTTCCTTTGCGGATTGTTTCTCTGGCGCCCAGCGCGACCTCGATTCTGTCCGCCATTGGGGCCAGGCGATTGCTCGTCGGCGTGACCAAGTGGTGCGCCGATGTTGCCGCAGTTGGGAACTTGCCGAAGCTGGGCGATTGCTGGCACATGGAGTCAGTGGATGAAATTCTGCGGCTGAAGCCGTCGCTTGTGATTGGTTCCGTGCCGTACAAGCAGGAGACGGTCGCTAGACTTCTCGAACAGCGGCTGAATTTTTTAGCTATGAATCCGCGCACGCTTGCTGATATCGAAGCGGACATCCGCCTATTGGGAGGGATTACGCATCGAGCCGCCGCTGCCGAGAAGCTTGTGAAAGAGATGTGCAATGCGTTCTCGCAAATCGAGAGAAAGGCGCGGCGATGGAAGTGGCGAGTACGTGTCTATTGCGAAGCGTGGCCGAATCCGCGAATCAGCTCTCCGCCCTGGGTGGCGGAATTGGCGAGGCTCTGCGGCGGCGAGATGATTGTTCCCGGCGGAGAAAACGTTACCGAAGCTCAGGTGGCGTCAGCCGGGCCTGAAGTCATTGTGCTTGCGTGGGCGGCGACAGGAGCGAAGGCCGACCCTGAGCAGGCGTATAAAGTCACGGATTGGAAAGATGTGCCCGCAATTCGAAACCGCCGCGTCCACGTAATCAGCGATGAGTTACTGAACACGCCGGGGCCACCACTGATCGACGGCGCACGCACACTTTACAAACTTCTGCATCCCGAAGGTAGACTGCGAGAACGAACATGACAACTGTCGTTGCGGCGGTGATGGAGCGCAGCGACCGGCGATTGTTGATCGGCCAGCGCCGGAAAAACGATACTTCCCCGCTGAAGTGGGAATTTCCAGGCGGAAAAGTCCGCGAAGGCGAATTGCCGGAAACCGCACTTGCGCGCGAATTACAGGAGGAACTCGGAGTGACGCTGTTGAGAAGTATTGAGATCGGCCGCGTGCGTCATCGTTACGCGGAAACGTCCGACGAACTTGAAATACGCTTTTTCGCCGCGGCAATCACCGAACCGGATTTGACACCGCGCGCTTTCGAGAAGATTGCCTGGGTTCTCCCAAAAGAGCTCGGCAACTATGACTTTCTCGCCGCGAACCGCGAACTCATCGCGCAACTGGCTACCGGACGTATCAAGCCCGCAGAAATCCTGGAGCGCGCACAAGAAGCCGGCGCGGTCTGAGGGCCAGCCGCGGACTGATTTCTCCATATCTAATAATGGAGCAGCTTCAGGAGATCACTGGATTCGGCTTCTCAGTATTGATCCCCAGGTCCTTGATGGCCTTGTCGAGGATGCAGCGTTCAATCTTCCCGTCGACGAAAAGTTCATGCAGCGTGGCTAGCGTAATGAAGCGCGAGTCCACTTCGAAGAAGTCGCGAAGCGCCGCGCGCCCTTCGCTGCGCCCAAACCCATCGGTGCCGAGGGACGCCAAACGCCGCGGCATCCATTTGCTGATCATATTGGGCAACGTTTTCAAATAGTCGGACGCCGCGACCAGGACGCCCGGAGCGTCCGCGAGGCACTGAGTGACATAGGGCACGCGCGCTTTCTCGCCTGGATGCAGACGGTTCCACCGCTCCGTCTCGATTCCGTCAAAATAAAGCTCCTTGTAGCTGGTCACGCTCCACACATCGGCGGCTACGCCATATTTCGTCTCGAGAATTTCCTGCGCCCGCAGCGTTTCGTTGAGAATCGCGCCGCTTCCAAACAATTGTGCGCGTAGCTTCGCCTTCGAGTTCGTTGCAGGCCGGAAGCGATACATTCCTCGCAAGATGCCGTCCTTAACGTTGCCCGGCATGGATGGCATGGCGTACGGCTCGTTCATCACCGTAATGTAGTAAAAAATGTTTTCGCCTTCTTTGTACATGCGGCGAATCCCGTCCTGCATAATCACGGCGATTTCGTAGGCAAACGCCGGGTCGTACGCTTTGTTATTCGGGACTGGCAGCGCCAGGACATGGCTATTGCCATCCTGGTGTTGCAAACCTTCCCCGGAAAGTGTCGTCCGGCCAGCGGTCCCACCGAGCATGAACCCACGCGTGCGCATATCCGAGGCGGCCCAGATGAAATCAGCGATGCGCTGGAACCCGAACATCGAGTAATAGATGAAGAACGGAATCGTGTTGATGCCGTGCGTGGCGTAGGCCGTCCCAGCGGCAATAAACGAAGCCATCGAGCCGGCTTCGGTGATGCCCTCTTCGAGAATCTGCCCGTCCTTCGCTTCCTTGTAATAGAGCAGCGTGTTTACATCGACGGGTTCGTACTTCTGCCCGACGCTGGAATAAATGCCGGCGGTGCGGAAAAGCGACTCCATGCCAAAGGTGCGGGCCTCGTCCGGAACGATGGGCACGATCAGCTTGCCGATTTCCGGGTCCTTTAGCATTTTTCGAAGCATGCCCACGAACGCCATGGTCGTGGAGACTTCGCGGCCTTCGCTTCCTTCCAGGAATTCCTTAAACAGTTCATCGTGATCCGCGACCAAAGGCTTCGCGCGAATGCTGCGCTTCGGAACGTACCCGCCAAGCGATTCACGGCGCGAGCGAAGATACTGAATCTCGACGCTATCCTCGGCCGGCCGGTAAAACGGAACTTCGATGCAATCCTCGTCGTTGAGAGGAATCCCAAAGCGCGAACGAAACTCCCGCAATTCGTCTTCGTTAAGTTTCTTCTGCTGGTGCGTGACGTTTTTGCCTTCACCCGCCTCGCCGAGGCCGTAGCCTTTGATGGTGCGCGCGAGAATCACGGTTGGAGATCCCTTGTGTTCTACCGCTGCCTTATATGCGGCATAGACCTTGCGCGGATCGTGCCCGCCCAGGCGCAGCCGCCGCAAACTCTCATCGGACATGGGTTCCACAAGCTGAAGCAAACGCGGATCACTGCCGAAAAAATGCTCGCGCACATAAGCGCCGGAAGAAACGACCAGCTTCTGGTATTCGCCGTCGACCAATTCGCCCATGCGCTTGACGAGCAGGCCCTCAGTATCGCGTTCGAATATGGGATCCCACTCGCTCCCCCACAAAACCTTGATGACGTTCCAGCGAGCACCGCGGAACGCCGATTCCAGCTCCTGAATAATCTGCCCATTGCCGCGAACGGGGCCGTCGAGACGCTGCAAGTTGCAGTTGATGACAAAAATCAAATTGTCGAGCTTCTCGCGTGAGGCCAGCGTGATCGCTCCGAGCGATTCCGGTTCGTCAGTCTCGCCGTCTCCGAGGAACGCCCACACTTTGGCGTCCCTGGCAGGTTTCATGCCGCGGTCTTCGAGGTAGCGGTTGAAGCGCGCCTGATAAATCGCCATCAGCGGGCTGAGGCCCATGGAAACCGTCGGAAATTCCCAGAAGTCAGGCATCAGCCACGGATGCGGATAGGAAGAGAGCCCGCCGCCGGGCTTCAGCTCGCGCCGGAAATTTTCCAGCTTCTGCGCGCTGAGGCGGCCTTCCAGGAACGCGCGCGCATAAATTCCGGGCGAGGCGTGGCCTTGAAAATAAACCGTGTCGCCCTCGAACTCGTCGGTGCGCGCTCGGAAGAAATGGTTGAAACCTACTTCGTAGAGCGTTGCCGCCGAAGCATACGTGGAAATGTGGCCGCCGATGTTGTGCTCGACGCGATTCGCGCGCACCACCATGGCCAGCGCGTTCCAGCGGATAAGGCTCTTGATGCGGCGCTCCAGTTCCTGGTCGCCCGGGAAGAGCGGTTGCAAGCGCACCGGAATGGTATTCGCGTAAGGAGTATTGGCACTGAACGGCAAGTCGATGCCGTTGACTGTGGCGTGGGCGCGGAGCCGTTCAAGGATTTCTGCTGCAACCTCCGGCCCGCTGGATTCCAGAACGGAATCGAGCGACTCAAGCCATTCCTGAATCTCTACGTCTTCCATGCCATGCGGCTGGGTCGATATTTCATTGTCCATAACTTCGGTTGGTTCCTCTTCTTTCGGTTTCCCGTTTATCCGGAGGCAAGCCCTGCGGATTTATGCACGCGATAAGGAGAATAGAATACACCGCGCCGACACTCTCTGCACGGCCCGGCCGAAAATTTCTTGATTCATGTTGAGGCGCCGCGGGGCCGAAACCACTGGTCCTCTTGCTCCCGAGCTTTCACAAAGTGCGGCCGCCATCAACCACCAGCACCTGCCCGGTAATAAATTTTGAGTTAGCCAGAAAGACGACGGCGTCCGCAATGTCTGAAGGAGCGCCCGTGCGGCGCAGCGGTGCGAGCTTGATAAAGTCAGCTTCCAATTCCGGTGGATCGCCGGGCATCGTGATCGTGCCGGGAGCAATGGCATTCACTCGCACTTCCGGCGCCAGCGCTTTCGCCAGCACTTTCGTCAACATCACCACTCCAGCCTTCGAAACGGAGTGCGCAATGTATCCCGGCCAGCCGACCAGCCCGCCCGTATCCGCAAAATTGATGATGGAACCCTTTGTTCGCCGAAGGAGCGGCGCCGCCGCTTGCGCGCAGAAAAACGGCGCCTTCAGGTTGGTATCAAGTGAAGCGTCCCAAATCTCTTCTGTGGTGGAAATGATGCTCGACGGAAGAAAATTTGCCGCGCTGTTCACTAGAATATCCAGGTGGCCGAACTGCGTTGCAGTTTCGTCGAACAGCCGCTTGATTCCTGCGACGTTCGCCATATCGGCGGCAATGAGAAAACCTCGGCGCCCGAGTTTTTCGATCTCAGCGACGGCGCTTTGTGCATCCGCCGACGACGTACGATAGTGCACGACAACGTCCGCGCCCTCTTCCGCAAGACGCAGCGCCACTGCCCGCCCCAGGCGCTTGGCGGACCCTGTAACAAGAGCAACTTGGCCTTTCAACTTCTCGCCGTTTCGCACGTTTGCTGGTGTCATGACCGGAAACGATACCATAGGCCACAGAACCTCTGAGGCTCCTCCCCGATTCGCCGGCAATCGCCTACTCAGCATCGCCGCGCGTTGAACTGATAGAATCGACGGCCACTGGAGGCGTGATGAATCTCGATCTCTTGGCCATCGCCGCTCACCCCGACGACGTCGAACTCACCTGCGGCGGCACGCTGCTGAAAATGGCCCAGCGCGGCTACAAAACGGGGATTCTCGATCTAACCGCAGGCGAAATGGGCACCCGCGGCACGCCTGAGACTCGCGCCAAAGAGGCTGCAAAAGCCGCCAAGCTTCTCTCCGTAAAATGGCGTGGCACTCTCGGCGTACCCGATTCGGATGTCCAGCCCTCCCGGCAACACAAACTCCGCCTCGCAGCGGTCATTCGCGAACTTCGCCCAAGAACTGTCATCATTCCTTACTGGGAAGCCCGGCATCCCGACCATTACCATGCCTCGATTCTCGGCTATGAGGCCTGTTTCCTGGCGGGCTTGAAGCAACTCCCCATCGAAGGCGAGGCCTACCGGCCATTTAAAATCCTTTATTCGCTCTCCTTCGCCGACGTGCGGCCAACCTTTGTCGTCGACATCACCGCCCAATACGAGCGACGCCGCAAAGCAATTCTGGCGTTTGCCTCTCAGTTCCGGCCCGAAAAGGGCGAATCAGCCGCCGCCCACAAGAAGCAGAAAGTCTTCCTTGCCATCGACCGGCTCGAGGATCAAATGAGCCAGCTTGCCCGTCGCTACGGCGAATTGATTGGCGTAAAGTACGGCGAGCCCTTCCTGCAAAAGGAACTGATGAAGGTCGAAGATGTTGTAAAGATGGAAGTTCGGTCGATCTGAGGCTTAGAAT
>Ga0137407_10001687_pt1 | contig 14434 bp, 14 predicted proteins | sample CZOMad2_2_16fung_FD_108410 | JGI IMG/M metagenome (GOLD analysis project Ga0137407, IMG submission 108410) | Vadose zone soil fungal communities from Angelo Coast Range Reserve, California, USA - CZOMad2_2_16fungal (Illumina Assembly) | ecosystem: Environmental > Terrestrial > Soil > Vadose...
GGCCACCGCCTCGATCGGCTGGTCGTCGGGGTACGGTCTCCATCCGGTGGCGAGATCGCCGTCGTAGAGCGCCTCGATCGGGTTGGTGCCCAGGGCGTCGGGCTGGTTGGCGCTCATTGTGTCGATCGTGTTGGCGCCGGTGTCCAACTCCCCGATCACGCGCACGTTGCGCACCGTGTACCCCGCGTCTTTGAACGAGGAGGACAACACCGTGAATTCGATCGTGTTGGCGCCTGGCTTCAGCCACGCCGGGTTGATACGCTCCACTTGGGTGCTCCAAGTGGTAGTCGGAAGCGTCAATGCTCCACCGGCGGTCGCCGTGAAACCGTTGACCCTGCGCCGCACGTTGAAAAAGCTCTCCTGCCCGAAGAGCTCGTAGGTGAGATAGGCGCGCACCAACTGCGCCGGGTCGCGGTCGAGCGTGAAGCTGAATTTGTTGTCGGCAAGGTCCGGGCCGCTGTCGGTGGGCGTGATCACGCCCACGCTCGGGTTGGCGGTCGGGTTGAGAGCGTTGTAGAGCCTTCCCTGAGCCGGGGGCGTGGGTCCGAGCAACTGCGCGAGCATCGCCGCGCCGTTCTTCACGCTCTTCGGGGCTGCGGTGGTCCAGACTTCCAGCTCGCGCAAGCCGCTCGCGGAACCGCCCGTAGCCGGGGTGAGCGTGAATAAGAGCTTGGCGCTGGTGACCGGCGCCGCCGCATTGAACGTGCTCCAGCCCGAGGGAAGCAACGTGAGGTTTACGTTCTCCAGTCCGGCGATCGTCTGGAAGCTGCCCCCGGCATCGGCCTTGACGGTGAGCAGGTAGGGCGCCGCCCCATACACCTTGACCGCGCGCACCTCCTGCGCCGATTCGAACGCCGCCTGCACCGAGGATTCGGCAAAAGCGACGTGCTGGGTGTTGGTGTCGCGATCGAAGAGCAGCGGCGCGGTGCTCGCCTCCTGCGCTTGGACTTCAGGCGGAAGACTGGAGGAAGAAAATACCGTGAGCGCGAACGGGGTGACCTTGGACCCGACCGGGAGCGTCTGTCCGGTGGGGACGATGGCAGCGTGGACCAGCACCAGACCGGCTGCGGCCGCCAACGCGCCCGCAAGCCCGATCCAGGTGCTGCGCATTGCGCGCAGCCGCTTTCCTCCGAAATGCACCTTCGCCCCTTCCTGTCGGGACGCCTTGTCTTGCCGCTTCTTCGGCGGCGTTGCGGCGTCCGACCCCTGCTTTCGGTTCTTGAAGCTCCGAATTCCCTACGCGACATGGGAGCACAACTTCAAGTGCGGCGCAAGATGCCGATCGATGCATCGACGCGGCGAAACCAAAAACGCGTAGCGCCGAAACTGGAAATATCGGGTTTACCCCTACACCGATTTGTCAGGTGAAGCCGCCTGGGTTTCGCGCAATCCTGTCCTCCGAAAAAAAAAGCGGAGGTGTCGTCCGTCGATGGGATCGGAGACCTTAAAAGCAAAAGGGGGCTGAGTCCTTCAGCCCCCTTCCGAATTTCCCCGCGCCTCAGCGCAGGGCGAGTTTCAACGATGCGGACGATCCGGACGATCGGGACGATCCGGACGATCGGGGCGATCCGGACGATCCGGACGATCGGGACGATCGGGGCGCTCAACCCGTTCAACGCGTTCGACGGCGACCCGGTCGGCAAGCGGCGCGCGCTCTGCGTCCGCACGGAGTTTCTGCTGGCCCGGTGCCTGATTCCTGCCCCTTGTGGCCTGACGCTCGCGGTTTGTAGCGTGACGGTCGAAGGCGTTTCGCAATCCCTCATTGTCCGGGTTCTTCGCGATGTTCCTGACCAGGCTCTCGTCGGCACGCTGCATCGGTTGGTGTGTTGGATCCGGATCCGCGAACACGGTCGCAGAGTACAGAGCCGCCGTCACGCCGACTACGCTGATAAGTGCTTTCATGAAATCCTTCCTCCCTGCTCCAATGCTGGTGTAATTCCTGGTATCTCTACGCAATGGCCATGCCAAGGCGAGAAGCAAGCGGACAAAACAGGGAATAAGACCGGTTTCTGGCGTGCAAAAGTCCTATGGCACCCCGAGATCAACAAGAAGAAGCTGCGAGAGGCTTATTGGCGCCTTCGCGAACCGAAGGCCCGCCCTCCATGTCGGTCTTCCCGTGTCATGTTGACGACAAGGCCGACAGCCGGGCAAGGCCCGGCGGAGCGTCAGAAGCTGTACGCGAGGGTCAGTCCGGCGCCGAAATCGGGACTTCCATCGGCGAAACCCCTGACGGCGTAGAGCTGGAGTTTCCAGTCACCGGAAAACTTGCGCGAGACATAGGCGGTCAGCTCGCTCACGCGTGCGCCCGCCTGCACGATTCGATTGCGCCAGTCGTAGACGAACCCGGCGCTTGTCGGCTGCGATATGCGGTACGAAGCGCCGATCGCCGCGTAGGGCACGTTGCGCAGGTCGATTCCGGGGGGATCCCCGTACCAGCGATAGCCGAGGGTGCCGAACGCAGTGAACGCGCCGACCGGTTTGAAAAGATCCGCCTGCACGGAATAGTCGTTCTTTCCCGTGCCGAGCCCCCGGGACTCGTCGGCCGTGGCGAATTTGATCTTGACCCCCATGTCCAGCCCGAGCGACGCGTCGCGCCCGCCGAGCACGTTGTAGAACCCGCTTGCGACGACGTCGCCCAGGCCCGTCTCGGTACGGCGCGTCGCACCCGCGCCCGGAAGGGTGATGCGATTATCCGCGGCGCCGATGACGTTGCCCGGGCCGGTGATGCGGATGTACGGTACGACCAGCTTGAGGGTCCAGGGGCCGGTTTCGTACTTGGCGTAAGTCGGGACGTAGAGGACCGCGGTGCGTTCGCTCGCTCCGTATTTTCCGGTGGAGTAATCGGCGCCGGCGCTGACAGTCGTAACCCCGTCCGCGCACAGCGCGAGCGGGCTCGCCGCGGCGATAAGGCCCGCCGCGAGCACCATCGCGTAGCTGAAGCCGCGCTGGTTCACTTCGCGGCCTCCCAGCTGTTGATATCCGCGTTGTCACCCTCCCCTCCTTCGCGACCGTCGGCGCCGTAGGAAAGGATTTCATAGCCGCCGCTGCGTCCCGGCGCGCGATATACGTAGGCGTTACCCCACGGATCGGCAGGAAGCTCCTTCTTGAGATAGGGACCGTTCCACTTCTCAACGCCTTCGGGTTTGCTGCGCAGCGCCTTGAGACCTTCCTGCGTGCTCGGGAAGCGTCCTACATCGATCACGTAACCGTCGAGCGCGGTGGCGAAGTTTTCGATCTGCGCGCGTGCCGCGGATTCCTTGGCGGGCTTGATGCGCTGATAAAGCGTCGGCCCCACCAGCGCGGCGAGGAGCCCGATGATCACCAGCACGAGGAGCAGCTCCATCAATGTGAAGCCGGAAATCGATCGCGGACGCATTTCCACTCGACCCTACCAATCTTTGAAATAGGAACCGTCGTTTGCCCGCTCCTGCGAACCGCTGCGGACGTCCAGTATGCCGTTCGCCTTTCCCGCCTTGTCGTCTTCGGATCGAACCAATACCCAGGTGTCGCGCTTTTCCGTGAGCGGGTCGGGCGGGATGCGCCGCAGATAGCGTTTCTTCACGAGCTCCTCGAGCTCCGCGGGATAGGCGCCCGTATCGGCATAGTAGTCGTCGATCGCCCTGCGCAGTGTATACAAATCCTCTTTCAGCGTGGACTCGCGGGCGCGCTGGATGCCTCCTGTGACCACCGGAGCCGCAAGACTGGCGAGCAAGCCCAGCAGAAGCATCACCAGCAGCAGTTCCATCAGAGTGAACCCGCGTGCCCGCACCTCACCACTCCTTGTAGCGTGTGCCGTCGAGCGCGGCGCCATCAGATGCCGAACGTATGTCGTAGACATCGCGCCCGCCCCAGACGATCGAGTCGGCGCCGTCCTGGTAGCTGCGCAGCATCCACTGTTGCGGCGGCGGCGTCGACGCATCGGCGAAAGGATCGCGTGGTATGCGACGCAGATACTTGCGCTTGCCGCCTTTCGCGTCGCCGGCATCCGCCCCGTCCACGAGTATCTGCAGGGTTTTCGGATACCCGTCTTCGCTGGCGGCAGGGCCGGTTCTCGAGATCTTGCCGCCCTTCCAGTCTTCGTAAAATGCATCGATCGCCGTGCGGACGTCGCGCAGAGCGCGCCTGAGCTCGAGCTCCTTTTCGCGTCGGACGGTGACCTCGGCGTAGGGGAGCGCGGCCGCAGCCAGAATGGACAGGATGACCAGCGTGACGAGCAGCTCGACAAGCGTCAAGCCGCGGCTATTTGACGATGACCCGCGCCGCCCGAACTTGCGCATTGAGAGATTCTCCGCTCGCGGTCTTGACGGCCGGGGCACGATAGACGAGGTAGGAGATGCCGGGCTTTTCGCCGCGCAATACCACGCGCGCGAGCACCGCGTTACCCGCCGGCGCCGTGCCCGCCGCGAGACCCAGGGCGATGTTCAGCAATCCCCGCGAGGCATCGGCCGAGGAGTTGAACGAATCCACGGTGAGCTCGCCTTTGATTGCGCTCACGTAACTCAGCAACTGGGGGTTGTACAGGATCTCGAGCGGAACGCTCGCCGCGCCCGTCAAGTTGCTGCCGAGCACCCTGATCTCGAAATCCTGCCCGCTCGCGACCTCGTATACCGGTTCGGAGAATGCGAACAACAGCGGTCCTCCTGCAGGCGCCGGGAGGGGGGAGCTCACACCAGCCGATGCGGGGGATTGTGGCGCCGCCGCGCCGGAGGGGGCGGTCGCCACGGCCGTCGGCGGCGTCCCGGGAACTGGCGCGCCAGCGAGTGCAGGCGTCGCCCCCCCGCCGGGCTCGATGCGGATTTGCGCGCCCACGGCGGTCTCCAAACCCGCGAACAAGGGCTTGTCGCTGTAGACGTTCTCGGTGCCGGAGTAGAACTCGCGCGCCGAGCGCGTCGGCACATCCCAGCCGCGCACCACCCGCGGCGTGACGGTGAGCAGCACGTCGGTGCGGTTGACAGAATCGTCATAGGACGTAAACAGGCTCCCAACCAACGGTATGGCCCCAAGACCGGGCAGTTTCACGCGGGTGTTGCGTTCCTCGTCCTGAATCAGCCCGCCGAGGATCGCGGTTTCACCGTCGCGCAAGAGCATGAATGTCTCCGCGTTTCGGGTACCGATGCTGAACGCCGGCTCGGTCGCCGTGCCCAGATTCGCGCCCAGCGCGCTGACCTCCAGCCCGAGCTTGACCATCGCCGAATTGTCGAGGTAGATCGTCGGTTCGAACGTCAGTCGAATGCCGATATCCTTGTAGTCGAAGGTGGTGCGGGTCTGTCCCGTCGCATCCACGATCGTCGCGGCGCGCAGCGGCACGCGGTCGCCAATGTGAATCTTGGCGATCCTGCCGTTCATGACCCGAATCTTGGGGTTCGCCAGAATCTTCGCGTCCACGTCCTGCTTGAAGAAGCGGAACGTCACCGGCGGAATCGTCAGCGTCGCCGCGGACCTGATGGCGTTGCCGATCGAGCCGTTGAGCGGTAGCGTTCCCGGCGCCGGAATCGCCGCGGTGAACGAATACGTTCCGAAATCGAGCCCGAGTTTTTCGCTCTTGTTGCGGTTGACCTCCAGAATCTCGACGTCGAGCATCATCTCGGCGGGTTTGCGGTCGTTGTTGTCGATGATGCGCTCGGTGAGCTTGATCACATCCTCGGTGTCCCGGATCGTGATCGTATTGAGCTGTTCGTTGATGATGATTTTCTTGATGGTGACGAGCCCCTTCAGGATGTCGGCGATCTCCTTGGCTCGGACGGTGTTCATATGAAAGGTGCGGACGAGGTGGTCTTCGTACTGGCCGCGTTTTTCTTTCGAATCCGGCGCGACCAGGATGGTGTTCGGCCCGATTTTCTTGAAGAACGTCTTCGAGGTGGTGAGCAGGAGCGTCAATCCCTGCTCGAAGGTGACGTCCTTGGCGAACAACATTACCGGCACGCTCTTGACGCTTTCGTCGAAGATCACGTTGACGCCGAAGGACTTCGCCAGGAACTCGAACGCCTGCTTGAGGTCGGTCTGACGGAAGTTGAGCGTGATCGGCGCCTTCGAAGTGAGCGCCAAGCCTTCCGATATCTTCTCCTGGTATTGCTTCTTGAGCTCGGCCAGTGCCGCCGCCGCCTCCTTGTGCTCCGGATAGATCTCGAGGGTTCTCTGGAATTTACGTCCGGCGTCCTCGGCCATACCAGCTTCGAGGAGATTCACGGCCTCGCGATAGGTACTCCCCGCCTCCTTGCGGGCGATCGCCTCGTTCATCGCCTGCTGCAGCTTGCCGTGATCCGGCATCGATGCCAGTCCCTGCTGGTACTGGACGATCGCCGCATCCAGATTACCCTGTTCGAGCAGTCGCTGCCCCCCCTGGTAGTAGAAATCCGCTGCTTTGAGCTCGCTCTGCTTGAGCCGCGACCTGAACTCGACGTCACCAGGATTGTTCGCGGTGGCCTTCCGGTACTCGAGCACCGCCTTCAGCCACTCATCCTGCGCGGCAAGCTCTTCAGCGCGCTTGATCGGGGAATCGGCGCAGGCGACGAGCAAGCCGAACACAGCGAGGACGAAAAGGCGAACCAGGCGGCTTTTCCTCCACGATGGCGAGGACATCGTTCTGCTCCTCCGATTCGCGCGATTGTCGGTCTATTTTCCAGAGACCTGGATCTGGCCGTTGACGTGGCTTGCGGGATCGTTCAATTGTACGCTGTCCGAGCGTATCGCTTCGACCCGGAAGCGATCGCCCACCTTTTCCCCGGCGTGCACCATGAACAGCTGCTCACCTTTCACCAGGAACGCCTGCCACTTGTCGCGACGAAATACGACCCCGACGAGCTTGATCTGTCCGAGCTCCGCCCGCGCCGCCTCTTCGGCAAGCTCCTCCGGCGTCTTCGGCGGTGGCCCCGCCGGAGGCGGAGGCGCCTCGACCTTCTTGATCGGCGCGGGCGGCCGAGGCGGTCGCCACGGTTGAAACAGGTTGCGGTTCGTCCGCACCGATTCTGCGGTGGCAAACCCCACCTTCAATTGGAAATCGTCGGAACGGAAAACCCCGGGTGGGGCGGAGGACCGATCGCGCCCGGTGTCGCCGGGCGACTTCCACTGCCACAGATTGAGCAGCCCTAACAGGAGAACTGCAACACCCAGAAATAAGTATCGGCTTTTCAAGATGGCTTGGCGGGTTCAACGGATGCATGGCGGTAAGTCATGACGCGAATCCGTCCTTTTTGCGTTGCCGCCCCCTGCACGCTTTCAAGTCGCACGTCCTGCACCTCGCTCCAGGTCGGCAGCGCGGACACGTCCTGCAGGAAGTCGCGCAGCGCGGGATAGCCGCCCTGGACCGAGAGCTCGGCGTTGAGCACCGGTTGCGCGCCGGCAGCGCGGCCCTCCTCGTAGGTTTCGCTGACGATCTTGACTCCGTGCCTGCGCGCCAGGCGCGCAAAATTCTCTACCAGCTGCGACTGGGTCGCGGCATGCTCGAGCTTGTTTTCCAGCAGCGCGACCTCTTTGCGCGCCTGCGCAAAGGCGCGCAACAGCTCGTCGGCTTGCCTGGCCTGGACAAGCTCACGGCGTTTGCCGGCGATGGTGTCTTCGAGCGCCGCGCGCTCATGATTTTCCGGCCACCAAACGGCGACGACGGCGAGCATGAGCGCGGCGGTGCCGGCGCAAGTCCACAACCCGGCGCGCGCCCACGGATGCCGCGCGCTGTAGCGAAGGTCGGCCACCCAGCGACCGGCGCTCACGATTTCCACCTCACGCGGATTTCGAATTGCACCGCGCCGGCCCCCCGCACTCCCTGCTTGCTCAACAGCACCTCGGCAAAGCGCGGCTCCTTCTCCAGGCGCAACAGAAAGCCGGTGAGCGCTTCCGCGCTGGAGGACTCCGCGACCAGCAGTGCTTCGCCTTCGCGCGGCTTGTGATAGAGGCTCACCAGATAGACGTTCTCCGGCAATTGCCTCCCGAGCCAGCCGAGCAGCTGAGGCGTGCTCCAGCCGCGCATGCCCGAAAGTCTGTTGAGGGCGGAGACCCGGCGGCGCAACGATTCGAGCTCCGCGGGCGGCGGCAGCGGTTGGCTCGGTGCGGCGGCCGCCAGCTGTTCCTCGACCCGCGCGAGGCGCGACTCGAGGCGCGGACGCTCGGAGCGCATGTCGAAAACACTCATCGCGAGCCCGCCGGTCAGCGCCGCGAACGCCAATGCCGAGATCCAGAGCGCGGCTACGAGCGGCAGCGCCAGGCGCGGCCGTGTCGCGGAAAAATTCGCGGTGATCTTCATCGTTCCATGGCCGCGGCCAAGGCCATCGAGACCAAACCGGTGCCGGCTTTTACACCCCCGTCATCGGCCGACAGGCGCGCGCACGGCTCGCGCAATCGCGCGTTCAGCGCGCCGGCCATCGCGCCCGTCTCCTCACCCGCCGCGACAAAGACACGCGCCACGCTGCAATCGGGGTGGCCGTGCACGTACGCGAGAATCGAGCGTTCCACCTCCAGCGCAATGTCGGCGTGATCCTCGGGCGCCGTCCGCCAGCGGGCGCGCGCATAGCGCGGGCGGCCGTGCGAATCCCAGATCCACAGCGACCACGCATCCGGCGCAAGCGCGACCAGCGCACCGCTTGCCTGCGTAAGCCGGTCGTGGAAACAGTTGAACTGACGGCAGACGTTGGCGCTCAGGCTCCAAGCGACGATGCCGGCCCGGACCAGGACCTCGTTCACGAAGCGCAGCCAAGCCTCGTCCACCGCCATGCCGAACAGGAGATACCTGTCCCCGTCGCGCTGCAGCGGTTGACATGTATAAACGTGGGTTCCGTTGATTCCCTGGCGCCCAAACCGGAACCGGACGAGATCGAGCTGTGCCGAGCGCGTCCTGGGCATCTGGTCGAGCTCGAACGTAGCCCATCGAACCACCGCGTCGGGCAGGGACACGTGCACCGGCAGGTAACGACGCCTCTGGTCGTCGGGAAACGTCTGCAGCGCCCCGGTCAGCGCGGCTGCGGCTTGCGGCGACGGCGCACCGGGAAAAAGCGGTGGGTCGAATTTCGCTTCGGTCAGCGTCTGCACCCGCCACCCGCCGCCGCCCGCGGCAAGGTGGGCGAAGCCGACGTAATCGCGTCCGATGGCGAGGCCCGCGGACTCAGCCGGCGCAAAACGCCCTTGCGCGCGCTCAATCCACGAACGTAACACGATTGATCTCCCGCAGCGTGGTCTCGCCCGCAAGGGCCTTGGCGATCGCCGATTGGCGCAGCGTAACCATCCCCTCTTCCACCGCCGCCGCCTGGAGATCGGCGGCCGGACGCCGGTCGAGGATCATCTGGCGCACGCGCACCGACAGGTTGAGCAATTCGGTGATCGCCGCGCGGCCGCGATAACCGGTGCCGTTGCAGTGCTCGCATCCGGCGCCTTCGACCCACTTGTGCCCGAGATAGCGATTCGGATCGAGCCCCGAGAGCTCGAGCAGCTCCGCGTCGGCGCGTGTTTCGCGCCGGCAGCGCGGACAGATCATACGCACCAGCCGCTGCGCCATGACGCAGTTCAGCGCCGATACGAAACCGTAGACGTCCACGCCCATGTGGGCAAAGCGCCCGATCACATCGAAAGCGTTGTTGGCATGCACCGTGGTGAACACCAGGTGCCCGGTGAGCGCCGATTGCACGGCGATCTGCGCGGTCTCGGCGTCGCGGATCTCGCCCACCATGATCTTGTCCGGATCGTGCCGCAGGACCGAACGCAGCCCGCGCGCGAACGTGAGGCCTTTCTTCTCGTTCACGGGAATCTGGACGATGCCTTCCAGCTGATATTCGACCGGGTCTTCTATGGTGATGACCTTCTCTTCGCCGGCGTCGAGCTCCGACAGTGCCGCGTACAAGGTGGTGGTCTTGCCGCTGCCGGTGGGGCCGGTGATCAGCACCATCCCGTAAGGTTCGCGCACCGCGCGCCGGAACTTCTTCAGCACATCGCTCGACATGCCCAGGCTCTCCAGCCGAAGCCCGCGCAGCCCCTCGGTGATCGACGACTTGTCGAGGATGCGGACCACCACGTCCTCGCCGAACACGCTCGGGATGATCGAGATGCGGAAATCGATGTCGCGCACTCCCAGCCGCAGCTTGAAGCGGCCGTCCTGAGGCACGCGCTTTTCGGCGATGTCGAGCTCGGCCATCACCTTGAGGCGCGAAATGAACGCGCCGTGGTGACGGCGAGCTAGCGTTTCCATCGCCGGGTAGAGCACGCCGTCGATGCGGTACTTGACCGCTATACCGCCTTCGTAGGTTTCGATATGGATGTCGCTCGCGCGCTTGGCGAGGGCATCGAGCAGCAGCGTGTTGATCAGCCGCACCACCGGGCTCGACACGTCGCCGAGCTTCTCGAGCGACACCGTTTTCTCGCTGCCCTCTTCCGTTTCCTTCACCATCACCAGGCGGAAATCCTCGGAGACGCCTTTGAGCACTTCGGCCGTGCCCTGGGAACGCTTGAGCGCCGACTGAATCGCGCCGGGACTCGCCAGCAGCAGCTTGACGCGCAATCCGGTCAGCTGCTCGAGCCGGTCCGGCAAGGTGAGGTCGTAGGGATTGGCGATCGCCACTTCGATCGTGGAGCCGTTCAGGCGGTAGGGAACGGCGCCGAGCGTGTAGGCCTGCCTCGCCGGAAGGCGTTCGAAGAGTTCCGGGGTCACCGCGAAGCCGTTCAGATCCACATACGGCAGGGCCAACTGTTCGGCGCGAGCTTCGGCGAGCTGCTCGGCGGTGATCACGCTCTCGCGCACCAGGCGCTCGCCGAGCGGGGTCTCGCCTTCCTCCGCGGCAATCTGCGCTTCGCTGACCAGGCGCCGCTCCAGGAGAATGTCGGCCAGTCGGCGCGGCTGGAACGGGTGTCTCATTTGATGATATCCGCCATGTGAAACACCGGGAGGTACATGACGATGATGATGCCGCCGATCAAGAGTCCCATCAGCAGCATCAGCAGCGGTTCGATGAGCGCCATGGCGCGCTCGAGGCGGCTATCGAGCACCTCCTCGTAGAACTTCGCCACCTCGGCCAACATCGCGTCGAGCCCGCCGGAGGCTTCTCCCACCTCGATCATGCGCGCCGCCATGGGCGGCATGAGGGCGGTTGAGCGCACCGCCTGCGCGAGGCTCGAGCCCTCGGTCACCTGCCGGATGGTGATCTCCAGGCGGTCTACATACAGCTGATTGGTGAGCGAGCTTGCCGCCGTGCGCAGCGCCTCCACCAGCGTCGTACCCCCGGCTAGCAAAGTGGAAAGCGAACGGGCGAGCTGCGCCACGACCATGATGCGCGCCAGCTCGCCGAAGTAGGGCAATCGCTCGCGCAGGTGGGCCAACTGACGCCGCCCCGCGTCGTTCGCGAGCCAGCGCCGCCAGCCCCAGGCGGTCAACACGACGACGCCGGCGAGCGCCGGCAAGGCGATATAGAAATGATCCACGATGGACAGCAGCACGCGCGTGGGCAGCGGCAGCGCGGCGCCCAGGTCCGCGTACATCGCGACAAAGCGCGGCATCACGAATGCAAACAGCACCGCGAGGACGAGCGCCAGTGCAATCAGCAGGAACATCGGGTAGGCAAGCGCCTGCGCGACCTTCTTGCGCAGGGCCACACGGTGCCGGAGGTAATCCTGATAGCGCGCGAGGACCGCGGCGAGATCGCCGGTCTTTTCGCCCGTGCGCAGCGCCGCAAGGTACAGCGGCTCGAATGCCTCCGGATGGCGTGCACAGGCGTCCGACAACGACACGCCGCTGCGCACGTCTTCATGGACACGCGCGAGGATCTTTCCGAGCGCCGGGCTATCGGGTCGGTCGGACGCGAGCGCGAGCGCATTCAGAACCGTGAGGCCCGCGCGCACCAACGCCATGAACTCCTGATTGAAAAGGGCGAACTCCTCCGGCCGCACGCGCCGGGAGCGCAAGCCCAGGCCCGAACGCTTCGATCGCACTTGCTGTACCAGCAGCCCGCGGCCGGAAAGCTCGGTGCGCAGCGCCTCCTCCGAAGCGGCGACGGTTTCGCCCGTCAGATAGGCGCCGTTCTCGGCAAGGGCTACGTAGGCATACAGTGGCATCGCGATGGCTTTCGTATGCGTTCCGTCCGAAAGACGGTGCGGGCTCAGGGGACGATTCGTCGTCCCGGGAGTTTCGAATACGGGTGTTTGCGGTCGGCGACAGTTCAATTAAGAATAGCAGAAAGCCAGGCAGTAGAATGACCGCATGCTTTACCGCACCGTCCGGCCGCTTCTCTTCGCGCTCGACCCGGAAACGGCGCATGGTCTGAGCCTGAAATCCCTCGATGTCCTCGCGCGGCTCGGCGCCGCATCGCTCCTCGCTTCGCCCGCGCCGCCCTTGCCGGTGCGGGTGATGGGTCTGGATTTCCCCAACCCCGTGGGACTTGCGGCGGGATTGGACAAGAACGGAGAGCATATCGACGGACTCGCCGCGCTCGGTTTCGGTTTCCTCGAAGTCGGAGCGGTGACCCCGCGTCCGCAGCCGGGCAACCCGAAGCCACGTCTATTCCGTATCCCGGAAGCCGAGGCGCTTATCAACCGCCTGGGTTTCAACAACCGCGGGGTGGACGTCCTGGCGGAGAACCTGCGTCGTTCGCGCTATCGCGGTGTTCTCGGCGTCAACGTCGGGAAGAATTTCGATACACCGAACGAACGCGCGGCCGACGACTATGTCGCCTGCCTGCGCCACGTGTACCCCTATGCGAGCTTCGTTACCGCGAACGTCTCCTCGCCCAACACGAAGGACCTGCGCTCGCTGCAGCAACCGGGCGGGCTCGACGCGCTGCTCGCTGCTCTCACCGCGGAGCGCGACGCGCTGGCGAAACGCTACGGCAACCGCGTTCCGCTGGCCATAAAGATCGCTCCCGACATCGACGACGCCGGCATCGAGGCGATCGCCGACCGCGTCGCCGCCCGCGGCATCGACGCCGTCATCGCGACCAATACGACGGTGTCGCGCGAAGGGGTCGGGCATCTGCCCGCGAGCCGCGAGCAAGGCGGTCTTTCCGGTGCGCCGCTGAAGGCGCTCGCCACCGCGGTGGTCGCGAAACTGCGGCGCGCGCTGCCCGCGAGCGTGGCGATCATCGGCGTGGGCGGGATCGCGAGCGCGTCCGACGCCCGCGAAAAGCTGGACGCCGGCGCGAACCTCCTCCAGCTCTATACCGCTCTCGTATACAGGGGGCCGGGGCTCGTCGGCGAAATCGTCAGCGGCCTGGCGACACCGGGAAACGCTCGATGAGCGGACTCGTCCAGCGAATCGATGCGCTGCTGCCCCAGACGCAGTGCACAAAATGCGGCTATCCGGCGTGCAGGCCCTACGCGGAAGCGATCGCGGCAGGCGAGGCCGAAATCAATCAATGCCCGCCCGGGGGCGACGCCGCCATCCGCGGGCTGGCGGGGCTGCTCGGCCGCGAAGTCCGGCCCCTCAATCCGCGCAACGGCATCGAGCAGCCGCGCCGCGTCGCGATCATCGACGAGGCGCGCTGCATCGGCTGCACTCTGTGCATCCAGGCTTGTCCGGTGGATGCGATCGTCGGGGCGGCAAAGCTGATGCATACGGTCGTGACGGAGCTGTGTTCCGGCTGCGACCTGTGCGTTCTCCCCTGCCCTGTGGACTGCATCGACATGGTGACCGCGACGCTCGCCGATGCCACCTGGGACCGGGCCCGCGCGGACGCCGCCCGCGAGCGCTTCGAGCAGCGCGGCGCGCGCCTGGAGCGCGAGCGGCGGGAACGCGCCGAGCGCCTGGCTGCCCGGGCGCTCAAGGCGAAAGAAGATCCCGACGCAGAGAAGAAGCGCGCGATCATCCAGGCCGCGATCGAACGCGCGCGGGCCAGAAGGCAGCGCGCATGAATCCGCGGAAGCGCCGGAAGATCTTCGAGCGGCTGCGCTCGGCCAACCCCCATCCGACGACCGAGCTCGCCTACCGGACGCCTTTCGAGCTGCTGGTGTCGGTGGTGCTTTCCGCGCAGGCCACCGACAAGAGCGTGAATGCCGCAACCGAAGAGCTCTACCGCGTGGCCAATACCCCGCAGGCCCTGCTCGCCCTCGGCCTGGAAGGATTGATCGAACACATCCGCACGATCGGCCTGTATCGCTCCAAGGCGAAGCACATCCTCGAGACTTGCCGGCTGCTCCTCGAGCGGCACGGCGGAGAGGTGCCGCAGTCGCGCGAAGCGCTCGAAGCGCTCCCGGGAGTCGGCAGGAAAACCGCCAACGTGATCCTCAACACCGCCTTCGGCCAGCCGACCATCGCGGTCGACACGCACATCTTTCGCGTCGCCAACCGCACCGGCCTTGCGCCGGGCAAGGACGTGCGCGAGGTCGAAGACAAGCTCCTCAAGTTCGTCCCCGAGGGCTTCCGCAAGGACGCGCACCACTGGCTGATCCTGCACGGGCGCTACGTATGCAAGGCGAGAAAGCCCGACTGCCCCGCGTGCATCATCCGGGACCTGTGCGAATTCCGGAAAAA
>Ga0137407_10001689_pt1 | contig 14427 bp, 11 predicted proteins | sample CZOMad2_2_16fung_FD_108410 | JGI IMG/M metagenome (GOLD analysis project Ga0137407, IMG submission 108410) | Vadose zone soil fungal communities from Angelo Coast Range Reserve, California, USA - CZOMad2_2_16fungal (Illumina Assembly) | ecosystem: Environmental > Terrestrial > Soil > Vadose...
TAAAATTTTTCCAAGTCGAAGCCATAAACGACAAAGACTTTTCTTAGTGCCACAATTTTATGAACTTAAAAATCTTCAAGCCTATAAACATTCTCCTGATTCTGCCATTTATAAGTCTTGGTTATTATTTGAAAAAAAATGGAAAGAAAGAGGATAAAGATATAGTCCAGTTTAAATAAAGAGATTTAAATTTTTAGTTTAGTAACTTAAATTTTTATAATTTCTCTTTGTTTTTATTGCACCCAGAAGTTTTTTTTATAGGCTTCTTAATTTTGCTATGTGCGGGAACAACTTTCTTAAGTTTTAAATACTCCTACCTAAATATTATAAAGGTCATAGTAACAAAGTTAAACAAAATAAGTCAATCCGCAGGTAATTTCACTACATTTTTTATCAAGAGAATTTTTCTTTTATTATATAATTTAAAGGAAAAAGGTGAAAGCACCTCAGAGACTTTACGCGACAAAACTAAAATTAAAAAAATTTCTATTCATACGAGTACTCATTTAAAACCTGAAACTGAAAAAAATTTTGGTCATTATTTAGCTGGACTAATCGATGCTGATGGTAATTTTTCTAAAGTGCCTCAACTAGTAATTGTTTTTAATGAATTAGATGCCTCTTTAGCTTATTACATTAAAAGTCGGATCGGATATGGTAATGTTTATAAAGTTAAATCTAAAAAAGCAGTTATTTTTGTTGTAGGTAAATTAGAGGGTATAAAAAAAATTCTTCAGTTTATAAATGGAAAAATAAGAACCAGTAGTAAATTAGATCAAATAAATAATAATCTTTTAATAAATCCTCATTTTAATGATTTTATTAATTTTAAAAAAAATGAGACATTAGATTTAGAGAATTATTGGTTATCTGGATTTTCAGATGCGGATGCTAGTTTTCAAATTAAATTAATAAATCGATCGGATAAGAATAAAACTGAAGTAAGGCTTAATTTTAAGATTGATCAAAAAAAAGACTATATCTTAATTTTGATAAAGAATTTACTAGGAGGGAACATTGGATATAGATTTAGTCAAGATATTTATTCTTATAATTCATCTAGCTTTGATTCAGCTAGAAAGGTAATTCATTATTTTGATACTTATCATTTATTATCTCATAAATATGTAGATTTTCTAAAATGGAGAAAAACTTACTGTCGAATAATGGAAACAAAAGATTTAGACTCTTTAACTCTTAAATCTTTAAACAAGATTAAAAAAACCGTTAATTCTATTAGCTCTAACAGAAAATATTCTATAAGTACCTTAAACCATTCTAAATATCACTTGAATCCTTTTTGGGTTACTGGGTTTTCAGATGGTGATTCTAGTTTTACTGTTAAATTTAAAAAAAGAAGTAATTTTACTTGCAAGTTTTACCTGTTTTTAAAATAGGGCTTCATTCTAAGGACAAAGATATCTTATATAATATAAAGTATTTTTTTAATAATACGGATATTGTCAGTTTTGATGTTAAAAATAATAAAGCTTACTTTACTATAAAAAAAAGATTTAAATTCTGTTATTATACCTCATTTTGAATCTTATCCTTTACAGTCAGATAAAAATAGATTTTTATTTATGGGTAAAAATTAAAAAAAAAAATTTATTATTTCTAAAGAACACTTAACCAAAGCTGGTTTCTTAATAATATTATCTTTAAAAACAATTTTAAATAGAGGATTATCGAAAAAATTGATTGATGAATTTTAAAATTTTATCCATTTAACTAGACCTTTATTAGAGTTATCTACTGAAATCATTAAATTCTCATTTTTTGCTGGGTTTATAGCAACCTTTGGAAGCTTTAGTGTAACAATAAATGAAAAAGATAATAGAAAATAAGTAAAATGAGAGCTAGCTTTTCAATAGGTTTACACACTAGAGATATTAATATTTTAATGATAATAATAAATCATTTTAATGTAGGAAATCTTTATTCTAATAACCAGGCTACATTTGTCTTTGAAATAGCTACTTTAACAGGGATTAAGACAAGTTTAATTCCTTTATTTAATGAATATGATTTAAATAATATAAAAAAGCTTGACTTTTTAGATTTTAAGGAAATAATTTCTTTAATATATAAAGGGGAACATCTTACTTTTTCTGGATTTAATACTATTAGGTGACAGAGATAAAATCTAAAATGAATTTAAGAAGAATTTAATATGGTAAAATTATTATTATGGTTCAACTAGCTTTGGTTCAGCTAAAAGGGTTATAAATTATTTCGATCAATATCATTTGCTGTCTTCAAAACATATTAATTATTTAAAATGGAGAAAAGCTTATATAATTATTAAAAATAAAGAGCATCTAACTGATTCCGGTTTAGTAAAAATAAGAAAACTTAAAAAAAAGTATGAATAGAAATAATAATGATATTTTTAGTTTAAGAGAAAGTCCTAACAAGGATGTAAATTCTTGAGTGATAATGTTAAATAAATTAACTCATTTACACGAAGATTGATAATTTACTTATCCAAAATAAATTGTTATATTTTAATTATTCCTGGATTCGGAATTGTTTCACATATAGTATCCACATTTTCAGGTAAACCTGTATTCGGTCAATATGGCCCTAAATATCTAATAAATATTTTACAACAAACTATATGCGGGAAACTAAGGATTTTAAGACAAAATACTATACAAATAAGTCACATGTATTTCTTACTTATTTTAGAAAATCTATATCTTTTATATTTTTTTAATATAAGAGAAATAAGAAGTGCCTGTATAACTGCTAAGTTAAAGATTTTTAAGATTTTAAGCAATATTTGCTTTTTATTAGATCTGTGTTGTTTTTATTTTATTTACCACTATGACTATTTAATAAAAATTTTTATATTTTTAATCTATTGGTACCACGTTAGTATCAATATATTTATTTTTATTTTTATGATTTTTTCTTGTTATTTACAGGGTCGTCGTAATCCAAGCAGATCCATTTTTACAGCCAGTTTCCTTTTTATTTTTCCCACCGCCGAATTGCGTAGCCATTTTTTATTAAAAGATAAGTTTATGCATAGCTTAAGGGGGAGAGCAAGGGAGAAGTTGTTTAATAAGGTAAAGAATTTATTATCTTACTTTTTTTTTAGAGGAGCAGTCTTCACTGTTATTAAAAAACTATCAGTGTCGGTAAAAATTTTTGTTTATACTTAAAATCCGCAAATAACCAAAGCACGTATACTTTTTAAAAATATTTTTTTTTTAATTAAAAAGGTATACAAATCTGATATTATATTGAATAGAAGATTAAGCATGTTAGTAGGAATTTCAGAGGCCATACGTTTGTTATTTTTTCATTCTTTTTTCATTTATTTAGTTAAGATAAATTAAATAAGTTTTAGCCGAATGACTAAGTTTCATTTTTCTTTTATGGTTAATGATATTTCTACATACTTATACTCAAGTTTATTTTATGTATTTAGTCTTTTTTATTTTTTAAGTGATAAATTTCTTCAATCAAAGCTCGTAATGACTTTTTTAATACAAAACCCTTTTTTATTTTTAAGCGCGCCTCTTTAGCGAGAAAGACATCTATCTACTCTACCTTCAAATAATGAAGATAAAAAGTTTAATCAATGGTTAGCTGGTTTAATAGATGGTGATGGATGTTTCCAGTTATCTAAAAAAGGTTATGCTAGTTTAGAAATTATTATGGAAACAAGAGATAAACATTGCTTATTTCAAGTTAAACAAAAATTTGGAGGTTCTGTAAAATTACGATCAGGTGTAAAATGGTTGAGATACAGATTACATCATAAAGAAGGAATATTAAATCTAATAAGTGCAGTAAATGGAGAAATAAGAAATCCAATTAGAATTGATCAGATGACAAAAATTTGTAATAAGTATAATATTCCTGTTATTGAACCCGAATCTTTAACTTATAAGAATGGTTGGCTATCTGGTTTTATAGATAGTGATGGTAGCGTTTATTTAAATTTAAAATCATCACAAGTTTTTATTAGTGTAGGTCAAAAATATAAATATTTGTTTAATAATTTACCTCCTTTATATGGAGGAACTATTTATGTTGAAAAATTAAGTTTTAAATGGATAGTTTTTAAAAAAGAAGAGATACTAAATTTAATAGAGTATTTTAGAATTTACCCACTTAAATCTGGAAAAAAATTTCGTATATTGGGACTTAAAAGGTATTATGAGCTTAGAGAATTAAAAGCCCACTTAGCATCTGAAAATTCTATACTAGGAAAAGCATGGAAAAGATTCTTAATTAAATGGGAAAAATACGAAAAATAAAGAGATGGTCCACGTATAAAATACATAAGCATTTAAAAAAGTTATGTTTTTTATATTAAGTATATTGGAATGGTTTACGCTATGTTTTCAATTGGAATTTTAGGATTTATTGTTTGGTCTCTAATTGTGGGACTCTTCAAGAGAGATTTTGAAGTAATAAATTTCGCTGTGTACTGGAATAAAAATATAGAGTTAAATACAAGAGAGTTTTAAATAATATAAAAAATTTATTAAGTGAAAATTTTAACTCTATTTTTCAACTAGTAGGCAATAGAATTACTATAATTAGGAATATAATTAGGAAGAATATAGTAACCAATGCCTCAGAGATTGTACGCGAAACATCTTTTAATTTTACAGAATTTTATAAATATCACGCTTTTATTTACCCAATTTGGTTACAATGGTTTATCGGTTTTACAGAAGCCCCCAAAGGGGACCCCAAAGGGGAGAGATGGTGCTCTTTTAACAATAAAATCAGGTCGTATTTCTTTCGTTATTACTCAAGATAAATCAGTAATACTATACCACATTCAAGAAACTTTTGGTTTTGGTAATGTCAGATTTGATCCAGGAGTACAGTCTTATCGTTTTATTGTTGAAGATTTACCATCCTTAATAAAATTAGCATATCTTTTTAATGGTAATTTATTTTTAGATCATAGAATTAAACAATAGAATTGGATTCAAAACTTACAAAGTAAATCTATTTTTATTATTCATAATAGTACTAAAGTTTCTATTTCTCTTAATGATGCCTAGTTATCAGGTTTTACTGATGCAGAAGGATGTTTTAATGTCACTTTTGTTAAACGAGCTGCTTATATTGTAGGAGTTAGAACAGTAATAAGATTTATATTAGATAAAAATAATAGTTCAGTTCTAAAATTTATATTAAGTTTATTTAATACTGGTTAAATTTATCATAGAAAAAGTACTATAAGTGCTTATCGATATATAGTAGATTCTTTTAAGGGATTACCTGCTATTGTTTCTTACTTTGATAGATTTCCTTTAAAAACCGTTAAAAAAGAGGCATTTATAAAGTGGTATAATATTTACTCAATGATGGCAAATAAAGAACATCTTACTCATGAAAGATTTGCAAAAATTAAGGTATTAGCTAAATCCGTAAATAATAAGTCAAATATAAATGATTAAGTTAAAGGTTTTAATATTTGGGCTCGGACCCTCAAACATTCTCTTAAAATATGCAAGGCATATAGTGGCTGCGTAGCAGCTTAGTTTGTAATATTTAATGGAAATTACTCAGGCCTTGTTTATTTTATTTAACTTTTTTTTATAATTTTAAAGATGAAGATACAGTCCAAATACTTAACTTTTTTTTTTAGTTAAGTATTTTGCATCTTAAAATTAATTTATTTATGAAAAATATTAATTTAGCTAATTTAATAGCTCAATTTAATTTGGTGCATGATAAAATTAAACATAGTTTTAATTCTGTTATTAGTGTTATAAGCTTTAAATTAGACTTATTTTTAGTTAAATTTAATTTTTTTACAGAAGCTTATTCTTCAAGGGTCTATTTCAATAAGAATCTTACACATTTTTATTTTGTAAATTTCTATAAAGTTCATTTAAATATTGATCCTATTTTTTTACAATGGTTTATTGGTTTTAGTGAGGGTGATGGTTCTATTTTAAATCGGGATAGTGGAAGATTAACATTTATTTTAACTTAAAAGGAATCATCTATTTTATATCATGTGCAGGAAGTTCTTGGTTTTGGGCGTATCACTTTAGATCAAGATTCAAATTGCTATAGGTTTATTGTAGAAGATTTAGCTTCTATATATAAACTAGCACATCTGTTTAATGGAAATATAATACTGGAAAATAGAATAGATCAATTAACCAAGTGGATATCTGTACTAGAGTCAAAAGGATATCCTATTTCAGCAAACTTAACACCAGTTTCTATTACTTTATTTGATGGTTGGTTATCAGGTTTTACGGATGCTGAAGGTTGCTTTACTGTTTTCACTGGTAAATCCACTGGTTTAAAATTCATACTGGATAAAAAAAATCGACACGTTCTTAAGCTTATAGCTTATTTATTTGGTGGCGGAGCTGTTCGTGCTCGAATTAACATTAATGGTGTATTCCGTTATCAGGCTAGTCGATTAACTCACCTAATACCTATCATTTCTTATTTTTATAAATTCCCTCTTAGAACAAAAAAGAATTATTCTTTTCTTCTATGGCACAAAGTTTACAAGATAATTTTAAACAAAGATCATAAAACTTCTGAAGGTTTAGCTACTATAAAAAATATAGCAAGCACAATTAATCCTAAGTCTTAATTTTTATTTTATCACTAACGTTTTTTTTTTTGTTTTTTTTAAATTATTACTTATAAGGTGTAAGACATGAGCACCACATGTATGCAGTAGGTCTTGATGTAGATACCTTTTTTGTGTCGTTAGTTCTGGTAACAGATCTAATAATTATTTGGCTGTTTGCTGGAAATTTTATTATTTTAATAGAGGAATTAAGTCCCCCTACGTTTAGCGTAGTTGGAAAAATCTTAACTTCTTTTTCAAAATTTAGATTGAGTATTGCGATCAATTTTATTGAAAATAAAATATCAGCAGGTAATCCCTTTTCATTTTCAATCAGTAGCACTATTTCTAAAATGAATAATGTAAATGAAAATGTAGAAGTAATATTCGACTTTGAAAAATCCTTAATAAGTAAAGAAATTTTTATTAGTGATCATTTAAAAAAACATATTAAACCCGAAACTGATGAAGAATTTGGTTACTATTTAGCTGGTTTAATCGAAGGTGATGGATATTTTGGAGATAAAAGATTTGAAATAGCTTTTCATATGGATGATATTAGTTCTGCTTATTATATTAAAAAACGTATTGGATACGGAAGTGTCCTATTTTTAAAAAATAAGAATTCCGTTAGATATGTTTTACGACATAGTCTTGGATTAAAAAAAGTATTATCTTTAGTTAATGGTAAATTTTTAGGTCAACAAAAAATAGATCAATTAATAAAGCATAAGTACAGTGAAAACTACAATATTTCTATTTTACCTAAATCTTATTTTGATATTAGTGAAAATCATTGGCTAGCAGGGTTTTCAGATGCTGACGGTTCGTTTGGTATTTTTATTAGTAAAAGTAAAACTCATAAGTCTGGGTATAATCTCACATTTCCCTTTCGAATAAAACAAAAAAATCCAGAACTTTTAACTTTAATACAAAAACAATTCAGCGGTAATGTTTATCAATTTAATGATGGTATATTTTCTTATAGTTCTACTAGTTTTAAAATAGCCTATATATTCGCTAATTATTTTGATAAATATCACTTATTAAATGCTAGCAAATGGATAAATTTCATTAAGTGGCTAAAAGCATATCGAATTGTTCAACGAAAAGAGCATTTAACTTTAGATGGATTAGCTAAAATTATAAAACTTCAGGAGAACCTCAGAGACTAACACGCCTTACTCCTTTAAAAGTAGTTAAATCAACTAGATTACTCATTATTAAACCCTATCGCCTTTTTTATTAGGATATGTTTAATAGTTTAAAGGATGAAGATATAGTCCAAATAATAAAAATATTTTATTATTGACAAGAGCTTATTTCACAGCGGCAACCGCAACTTCAATATTTGTTGTAAATTTTGATAATATTAAATTAACTAAAAGTACTAGTCAAATCTTAATTAAGAATTATCCTCATTCTAAATGTACATCTCTTATATGTCTCCCTCCCCCCTTTGGGGCTTCAGTGAATGTAAATAATATATTAGGATCTAGTGTAGGGTCTGGTAAAATTACTAAATATATACGAAATATTACCCCTTTTTATTTATACACTTTTTCTGTATTAGTTGGAATTATCTTAACAGATGGTTGGTTACAAAAAAATCAATCTAATTGGAATGCTAGATTTGGATTAAAACAAGGAATGGCTAATTTTGAATACTTATGGCACGTTTTTCAAATTTTATCTCCTTATTGCCAATCTCTACCTTACTCTACTAAAAATTTTATGAGAGGTAAGTTTTTTAATTCTGTCGAGATTCAAACTAGAACTTATCCTTTTCTCACTAATCTTCATTCTCTTTTTTATAAAGGGAAAAAAAAGATAGTTCCATCATCTGAAATTCTTTTTGATATTTTAACACCTGTCGCTTTAGCTCATATGATTATGTGCGATGGAGCAATTAGAAATGAAAGTGTTCTAATTTGTACTGATAATTTTTCAATTAGGGAAGTAATTCAATTAATGAATGTCTTAAGAATAAAATTTAGAATTGAGTGTTCAATACACTATAATAATGACTACCCTAGAATTTATATTTATAAATCCTCTATGCCTACTCTAATTTCTTTAATTAAGCCATTTATTATTCCGTCTATGTTATATAAATTAATGGGAAAATTAGGAAAAAAAAAAAAATTAGAGGATATTAAAATATTTTAGTTAATTAAAAAAAAAATTGGCAACAAATAATGAATAATAGTTACCGCCCTAATTAGTAATATTTAGGTGGTAATAATTCCAATAAATGCAGGAATTTTAAATTTAAATTTCGTATCTATGTTATATAGATTAAAATCGAATATTAGTTAAAAAATCTGCAAAAATTATTATAGTTTTTCAGAGACTTCACGTGGAAATCTAAAATTTTTATTTATATCAGACTTTGAACGAGGGCTTCTATCTTAGTAATGCAGGTGTATTAGAAGTATATATAAATTTTACCTATCAATAAAATATTAGAATAAGAAAAAGTCCTAATTTCTTTAATAATGATAATAGTAATATTAATTACTTTATTAAGGAAATATTAGAACAATGGTAATTGCGGTACCTACAGGAATTAAAATATTTAGTTGGTTGTCATTCTCCTTCAGCAAGATAAATATGACCAGCAGAATTATTCATAAAAATAAACAAACTTTAAATCTCTTAAATAGATTTCCTAGATCAAACAGAAATTATTTACCAAATAATAACAAATGTAAGGATTTAGTAGTCTATGGTTCAAATTTAAGCTCTACTGTGAATTTTCCACCTTATACTTCTATAGTAAGATATATGGTTAAAATACCGCATGATATCTTTCCTTTATTAGTAGGGTTAATAATATCGGATGGATGGTTACAAATAAATAAAGTTGGAAATACAAGATTTTTTTTTAAACAATCTATGGATAAATTAGAATATTTTTTTTATATTTTTAATAAACTATCTCATTATTGTTCTATTTACCCTTATCTCACTCAGACAACGCTTAATAGTAAAATATTTAAAGGAATCTCATTTACTACTAGGACTTACCCTTGTTTTACTGAATTATATCAAATGTTTTACAATAAAAATATAAAAATAGTACCTTTAAATTTATATGAACTTTTGACTTATGAAAGTTTAGCATATTGGATAATGGGGGATGGTACTAAGGCGCATAAAGGTCTTGTATTACAAACGCAATCTTTTACAGTTAAAGAAGTAGTTTTCATTATAAATATATTAATATATAAATTTAATTTAAAATGTAGTATTCATATGCAAAGAAATCAACCTACTATATATATTTCATCTAAGTCTATGACCAAGATTCAACCTTATATCATACCTTATATTTGTAATTCTATGAGATATAAATTATATATTAAAGAATAATTCTGATGTGGCAAACTCGAGGGAAGTCCTAAAATTAAAAAATAAATAACTTTAGGATCATCGTCGAACTAAGTCACGATTAGGAAACTGTCGTGTAAAAGCGTAGAGGCCAGACGCCACATGATCTCTAAGTATAAAAGATTCTCTTTTTATAAGAGGTTACAAGGAATGGTCCAGTTCACCGGTAACGGATTTTAGGTTTTAAATATTTAATAACAGTATTTGCTTACCTAAATAAAGTATGAATATTTTTTAATTTAATTATTATTTATACTGAGAAATAAGCTAGCTGAACCTGAAATGGTTAAAGGCTGAACCCTGAGCAACATTATATGGTGGATCAGTTAGATTCACTACTCCTTTAATATTTTCTTTAGGATTTATTGCTCTATTTACAATCGGAGGATTAACAGGGGTAGTATTAGCTAATGCATCCTTGGATGTAGCATTACACGATACATATTATGTAGTAGCACACTTCCATTACGTATTATCAATGGGAGCAGTTTTTGCATTATTTGCTGGTTTCTATTATTGGGCACCTAAAGTTGTTGGAAAAACATATAATGACTTTTTAGGTAAAATACATTTTTGGACTTTATTTGTTGGGGTTTTACAAATAATTAAATTATTATTTACTTTTATTAAACAGTTTATAATCTGTGTCTTAAGTAATTATATTTCTGAGGTTGTTAATAGAGAAGTAATAGATAGTGAAGTAAATGATATTGATAATGAAACTTTAAATAATAAGATTAATAACTTACCTGCACCTAAATTACCTGATCCAAATAATAGTAAAAATAAACATATATTAGATAAATTGAATAATATTCAAGCAGAAGCTAAATTTATAGGTATTAAAGACTCTAAAACAGATATTTTATTTAATATTAAAAATAAGGCTGGTATATATATGTTTTATTGTTTAGTTAATGGTAATACGTACATAGGTAGCAGTGTTAAATTAGATAGAAGATTTAGAGTACATATTAGTTGTATTGGTTCAATTAATTTACCATTATACAATGCTCTAAATAAACACGGTCTTAATAATTTTGTTTTCTTAATTTTACAATATTGTGAATCAGTAGAAAATATATGTTTAGGTTTAGAACAAAATTATCTTGATTTATATAAGCCTAAATATAATATTTTAAAATTAGCTGGCTCTTCACAAGGATTTAAACATTCTCCAGATACTATTGAAAAACTTAAAAAATTTCATTCAGGTAAACTACATCCTAGATTTGGATCTAATGTAAGTGATGAGCAGAAACTTTTAACAAGTTTAGCTTTAAAAAAATACTATGAAGAACATGAGCATCACAGTAAAGGAAAAAGAGGACAATTGTCCTCTCAATATGGAATTGGAGGTATTAAAATTAATATGATAAATGAATTTGGTGATAATATTTCATTTCCTTCTATTAATAGTGCTAGATTACACTTCAGAGTTAGATTTAAAACTATTTCTCTAAATATAAATAAGTCTATTATTATTAAAGGAGTAAAATGGTTTATAACTACTAAATTATAAAATTGTGAAGGTTAATAATTATTCACTGGCTCCTCTCTACCACTATCGGCCAGGGGCTTAAAAAGACAGAGAAATAAGAAAAGTAAAATTAGCCCCCAAATTTTTTATATTTGTAAAAATTCTTCTATTTGCTGGAAATTCCTAAAGCTGAATCTACCACAGATCTACAAGTTTCATTTTTAATTTTAGATTTTGGTAACAATGATTTTTGATGTAAAATGGACAATCCGCAAGGAACCTTATTATTTATTAAATTAATAGTTGGATCTTTAGAGGCTAGACGAAGAAAATTTAGATAATATAAACCTTTCCAATATTGACATTTTTTAATGTATTTAGGTGTAAGGATAAAGGGTTAACTTTTATGCTAGTAAGAGTTATTTAAGCTTATTTAAATTAAAATATAGTCCAAGCCAATTAGAAATGATTGGTATAATTGTAATTTAACATTTTTCCCTCAACACTTTTTAGGTCTAGCGGGTAAAATAAAATTTAAATATTTTAATAAAAAGATTTATAATACGAGTAGACGGGCTCTGCTACTCTTAGTTTTTAATATAATTGTATTATTATATTTGTTTAAAAATGAAGAGATTCAATTATTAATAGATTCTATTTGTGTTATTTCTAATGTTATTCCTGTTTCTATTTCTTTAAAATTTAGAAAAAGAAAAAATTTTTTTAAATTTCCAATTGGACCACATATTAAACCACAATGGTTAAATTCCCCAATTAGAGTGTATGATAATTCTAACTATCATAGAAATTTAATAGGTTCTGATAATAAAAAACGATCTGTTATTTATCAATGGATTAATCTTATTACAGGAAAAATATATATTGGGAGTGCTTGAAATGGTTCCTCTAGATTATTAAGCTATTGGAATCCTAGTTATTTACGTAGAAAATTTCCTATTTATCATAATATAAATAAATATGGTATACATAATTTTGTTTTAGCTATATTAGAAGATCTAGGTATTTCCGGTTCTGTTACAAAAGAATTAATACTTTTTCGAGAACAACATTATTTAGATATCTTATTTAATAAATATCCACACCTCGTTATTAACCTGGCTAAAATAGCTGGTTCTACAAAAGGTTATAGACATAAACCTGAATTCGGGTTAAAGCGATCTGGTCATTTAAATCCAATGTATGGACGTGTAAAGTCAAAAGAGTTCTTAGAAATGCAAAATCGAGATAAAAGTGGAAATAACAATCCATTATTTGGAAAAATAAAATCTTCTTCAACTATAGCTAAATTAACTAAACTAGTGTATGTTTATAATAGTTTAGATATGTCTTTAATCGGAGAATTTTCTACAGTAAATTGTTTTAAACAATTTAATATGGGGAAAGACACATTAATTAAATATATTAAAAACGGTACTCCTTTTAAAGGAAAAATATTTAGTCGAAAATCTTTTTATTAAATTATTTGATATGCCCCAGTAATATATAACAATTTAGTTGTATATTATTTGTAAAATTGGGTGAATTGCAAGAAAGACCTATAAATAGGTTAATTTGCAGCTTATCTTATTACGAAGAATCATTATGTAGAAATACATAATAAGTAATAAGCGAGTTCAACGATTAACGGGTGACTCACTTCAAAACATAACCCCGATACAAGCGCCCAACAATTATTTTATATAATTGATGACATAATCTGAACCCAGTAGTAATATTGGGAAATAGGGTTTAAATTCCCCTATGATAACAAAATTGATGCCTAGAAGAATCCCGGATTATGCAGATGCTTATGCAGAATGGAATGCTATTTCAAGTTTCGGATCTATAGTTTCAGTAGTAGCTACTGTTTTATTTGGATATATTATCTATGATCTTTTTATAAATGGGAAAACAGTTAATAATAATCCATGGGCAGTTCCAGCATTTTTTACTTCTATACCAGAATTTACTAATGAAACACAATCATCTCAATCATTGGAATGGTCTTTACCTAGCCCTATCCCTTTCCATGCGTTTACAGAATTACCTGTGCAATCCTAATTAAAATTTTTATTTTATATAATTTAATAATTTTATTAATTGACTCTATTACCTATTTGTGTTTTATTGAACAAGTAAAAGGCTTAATTATTTAATTTTAGATATTTAATAGAGCGCGGAGTGAGTGAATAGCTATCCTATATAAATTTTTTTATTTTATTAATTTAAATTAGTAAATAGGAAAAATTGAAGTGATTATAGTAAACATGTGTTAAGGTTTCAAGGTTTTCGTTTTTGTTTTTTTTGCTATTTTTGTTTTTTGTTTTTGGTTTTATGTTATTTTTATATCCTTTTTATCGCTTTAGTACACGCCCCTATCCTATTTTCTGATGTAGCTTAGCTTTTTTTATAAATATAAAAATGGGTAACTCTTCTCCACTTAGCTTAAAAAATAAGGAGGTAGAACTGGAGCCAGATAATAACAGTTAATATTATATGATAATAAGACTTCAGGGTAATAATATACTTATATATTACAAATATTTATAAAAAAAATGTTTATTTATCAAGCTAGCTTTTCTTATCTTTTTTTTTAAGTAAAATTAAAAGCTAGCGCTAATTGGAGCAAGAGTCAATTATATATAACTTTCTTTTATTAAATTAGTTTAAGATTTTTAGCTTTAGTTAGAATAAACAGATAAAAATTTTATTATAAACCAAATATTATAAGAAGACTAAAAGTAATCTAATCAATTTAAATAATAAAAATAGTAATAAATTACTGGACCAGAGAGCCGAGCTAATTTATGTTTTTATTTATGTTTAACCCCTTATATTTTATTTTTTTATCTTTATTTTCTTTTACTTTTCATGCTCTAGCAGATATAAAATTTATTATACTAGATTAATTACATTATTAAAAAAAAAATAAGAAAATGTTAAATGGAATAAAATATTTAAAATACATTTAGCTAAA
>Ga0137407_10001693_pt1 | contig 14404 bp, 13 predicted proteins | sample CZOMad2_2_16fung_FD_108410 | JGI IMG/M metagenome (GOLD analysis project Ga0137407, IMG submission 108410) | Vadose zone soil fungal communities from Angelo Coast Range Reserve, California, USA - CZOMad2_2_16fungal (Illumina Assembly) | ecosystem: Environmental > Terrestrial > Soil > Vadose...
CGATGGGAGCGCCGTGCCCGCGCTGCGGCAGCGTGATGTCCCATCCGCTCGCGGCGTGGCTCGATCGTGGGGTACGTGCCAGCGCCCAGCCGGGCTCGGCTCGCCCGGTCCGGGCGCTGGACGTGTCGCCTGCCTGAGAGCTCGCGCTCTAGGCCTTCAGGTTCTTGGCGAAGAAGTCGGTGCAGCGCTTCCAGGCGTCCTGCGCCGCGGCCGCGTTGTAGGACGGCCGGTAATCGGCGTGGAAGCCGTGCCCCGCGCCCGGGTAGATGACCACCTCGACGTTCTTGCTGTGCTGCTTCAGTAGCTCTTCCATCCGCTTGGCGTCTTCCGGCTTCGGGTTCTGATCGGTCTCGCCGTAGAGCCCGAGGAACGGCGCATGGATATCCTTGGCGACGTCGAACCCGGTCACCGGCCCCGAGGCCCCCTGATAGGGACGCGCGGGCGGGCCGTACCACGCGACCGCCCCCTTCACGTCGTGGTTCGTGGCCGCCACCTGGTACACCGTCGAGCCGCCCCAGCACCAGCCTGTCACCCCGACACCGGACGCCTTGACGTTCGGCCGCGTCTTGGCCCAGTCCACGGCGGCCTTGAGATCGCCCAGCGTCTGCTCGCGCTTCTGGGCGAGGACGATCTTCAAGATGTCCTGGACGTTGGGAATCTGTGCCACCCCGCCCTCGCGCTTGAACAGCTCCGGGGCCACGGCGTAGTAGCCGGCCTTGGCGAAGCGCCGCGTGCAGTCGCGGATGTACTCGTGGACTCCCCAGATCTCGGAGATCACGAGCACGATCGGGGTGTCCTTCGCGGACGCCGGGCGTGCCTCGTAGACGGGCATCTCGTACGTGCCGATCTTGACCACCTGGTCGCCCGCGACGATCCCGTCGGTGTCGGTCTTGATCGCCTGGGCGAGCACTTTGTCGACGGCCACGGCGTATCCGGCGAAAGTGGAGGTGGTAGCGATCATCTGGCGGCGAGTGAGCATTTGTTACCTCCCTGTTTGGAGTTGCGTCTCGGCCAGCGGGGCCCAGCCCCGCGACGGCCTGCAACACAAACCACGGTTTTTGGGGCGGATAAGGGCTGCGGGGCGAGACCCCGGCGGATGATACTATGTAACCGCGCCACATCGGCGCGGGTTTCAGCGTCTTTCCCCCGGTCGGGGAGGTTCATGGATCTGCTCGAGGTCAAGAGCCGTATAGCTGAAGCCCTGGTGGAATCTATCTTCCGCCGCGCTCGCTATCAGATCCGTCCGTTCCGCAACAACACCAACCCGCTCCGGTTCGGCCGGGAGGATTTTTCCCCCGATTTCAGAGTGACTTCGGAGGCGGAGGGCGAGAACGGCGGCGGCGAGTTCCTCGTCGAGGTGAAGTACCGGCCGTCGGCCTACCAGTTCGTGTCGGTCGAGAACCAGCGGGGCGAGCGCTCGATCTTCTACATGGCGCGCCGGCAGTGGCCGAACCTCTACTTCATCCTCGTGACCGACCGTCCCGAGGCCGGGCGCTCGTGCTTCCAGGCCATCGCCTTCGGGTCGATGCGGCCCGGCGAGGTCTTCCGCACTGTCGATCTGGTCGAGCTCAAGGAGCTCCGGATCTTCCAGCACAATATCGAGGACCACGAGGAGCTGATCCGCCGGATCTTCGCCCTGCTGACCGGCGCCCAGTCCTGATTCGAGTCTGATCGGGCGCCGTCCGCCCCCTCGCCTGCGAAGCGCCTCGTCCCGCCCCTATCCACATTTCCACAGATATTCACAAAGCCATTTTTGCGCGGACGGACGCGCGATGGCGGGCGACCACCGAGAAATGTGACGACCTGATCGTCTGATTGCGGCGCTCCGAGTGATTGCACTCTGTCCACGGGCTCGCCGGGGGCCCGATGGGTCGCGAGCCGCGATTGGCACGGCGAAACGAGGTCTTGACAACCTGGTCACACGCCGGACATCGTCCTGAAACGTCCCGGACCTCACGCGGCCGCTTCCGCCGCATGGTGCTTCATGAGCACGTTCTTCAGAGCCCTCGAGCAGGCGGAGCAGGATCGAGCGTGGCGCCGCCTGAACGCGCTGGCCGAGCCGCCGAGCGATGGGAGCCCGATCCTCCCGGCGGCGAGCCGCAGAGGGCTCGACCAGCTCAAGCTGCTCTTCGACTACTCGAAATTCCAGATCGGGCTGTACACGACCGTCGCGATCATTTTCGCCGCGGCGATCGCCTTCCAGCCGGTGATGTTCAAACTGCACAGGGGGTTTCTCGGCGTCGCCGTCATCCTCATCTGCCTCGCCGGAATGGCGGCCGGAATCATCGCGAGCCGGTGTGCCCACTTCACGAGCTGGAGCGCGCTCTGGACGGCCAAGATTGGGCCCTTCCGGTGGAACTGCCTGCAGGCGGAATACTGGACGTACGTCCAGCACGCTTGTTTCGGGCTCGCGCTCGCCGCGGCCGTGCTCTCCGTGTTGCTCGGCCGTTCGTGAGCCGGCGGCCGTCACTCAGAGCGCCCGCGCCACCAGCCACACCCCGAGCACGGCCAGGAACACCAGCACCGCGCGGTTGAACGAGCGCGGGTCGAGCGTGTCCTGAAGCTTGAGGCCGAGCGCGAACCCCGCCAGACCCACCGCGGCCAGCCCGAGCGAGCCCAGCACGAGATGCCAGGTCAGGAGCCCGTACCAGACAAGCGTCACGAGCTGCACCGTCTTCACCACCAGAAACGCGAACGCGATCGAGCGGACGAACTCCTGCTTGTCCATGCCGAGTGCCACGAAGTAGAGCGCGATCGCGGTGCCCGGCGCGTTGGTGATGCCGCCCATGATGCCGGCGGCGAGTCCGACGGGCGCCGCGAGCCAGAGCTCCCAGTGGGCCGGCACACGCGGCGAGAACCGAGCCAGATCGAGCAGCACGTAGCCCAGGAGAAAGCCGCCGAGCGCCAGGGTCACCGCGCGCGGCGAGAGCGCCACGAGGAGCTTCGTGCCGATGACCGTGCCGATCATCGTGAAGAGCAGCAGCGGCGCCAGCCGGCGCGGCGCATCGCCGAGGGGCCCGCTCCGGCGCAGCTGAAGGCTATCCATCACGAGATTCGGGATGACCAGCAGGGCCACGGCGCTCTTCACGTCGACCGCGAGAGCCAGGAGCGGCGTGCCCAGGGTCGGAAAACCGAAGCCGATCGCGCCCTTGACGAAGGCGGCGAGCAGGACGGCGGCGATCGAAGCGAGGACTAGCGCGAGAGCGACTCGTGCAGGACTTCGGCCGGATGCTTGGCGCGGCGGCCCGCGAGATGCTGGATCTGCTGGCGGCACGAGATCCCGGGTGCGACGATCTCGGTCTCCGCCGCGGCGGCCTTCACCGCCGGCGCGAGGCGACGGTTGCCGAGCGTGACCGAGATATCGTAGTGCTCCCGCTCGAAGCCGAACGAGCCGGCCATGCCGCAGCAGCCCGAGTCGATCTCCTCGACCTCGAATCCCGCCCAGCGAAGCGCCGCGACGGTGGGCCCGGTCCCGACGAGCGCCTTCTGATGACAGTGGCCGTGGAGCAAGGCCTTCCGCCCCGTGGCGCCGAAGGAGAGGGCCAGCCCGCGACCGCGCTCGCGCACCAGGAACTCCTCGAACAGGAACGACTGCCGCGCCACCGCCCGGGCATCGTCGGTGCGGACCAGGTCCACGGTCTCGTCGCGCAGGGTCAAGAGACACGAGGGCTCGAGGCCGACGATCGGGACGCCCCGACGCGCGTACGGCGCGAGCCGCTCCACGTTCCAGGCGGCATGGTCGCGCGCCTCGGCCAGCATGCCCTTGGAGATGAGCGGCCGGCCGCAGCACTTGCGGTCGACGAGCACCACGCGATAGCCCGCCGCTTCCAGGACTCCCACCGCGGCGCGGGCGATCTCCGGCACGTTGTACGTCGTGAACGTGTCGTGGAAGAGCACGACCTCGCCTCGCGGCGCCGCCGCCGGTGGCGTCCGGTGCGCGAACCAGTCGGTGAAGGTCTGCGCCGCCAGGGACGGCAGCGGCCGGCGACGGTCGATCCCGGCGATCTTCTCGAGCGCCCAGCGGCTCGGCGCGAGCCCCGAGAGCCAGTTGAAGAGCGCCGGCAAACGTGAGCCGACGCGATTCATCTGCGCGATCCGGCCGAACAACCGGTTACGGAGCGGCAGCCCGTTGGCGCTGTAGTAGTGGTGGAGAAACTCGTACTTGAGCTTCGCCATGTCCACGTTCGATGGACACTCGGCCTTGCAGCCCTTGCACTCCAGGCAGAGGTCCATCACCTCGTAGAGGCGCCGCCCCGTGAATTCCTTCGGCGGCAGGTGCCCGGAGAGCACCGCGCGCAGCGCGTTGGCGCGGCCGCGGGTCGAGTGCTCCTCGTCCTTCGTCGCCATGTACGACGGGCACATCGTGCCCTCGAGCGTCTTGCGGCAGGCGCCGACGCCGTTACACATCTCGATCGACGCCGCGAAGCCCCCCTGCTCGGAGAAGTCGAGCAAGGTCTTCGGCTCCCACGTCGTGTACTGGGTGCCGTAGCGCAGGTGATCGGTGACACCCGCGGGGGCGACGATGTTGCCCGGATTCATCCGGTTCTCGGGATCGAAGGCGCGCTTGAGCTCGCGGAAGGCCTGCATGATCCGAGGCCCGTACATCCGCTCGAGGTAGGGGCTGCGCGCCCGGCCGTCGCCGTGCTCGCTCGAGATCGTCCCATTGAATCGCACCACCAGGTCGGTGATCTCGTCCGCGATCGCCCGCACCTGTTCGAGGCCGCGCGGGGTCTTGAGATCGATGACCGGGCGGATATGCAGGCAGCCGACCGAGCAGTGGCCGTAGTAGGCGCCGACGGTGTCGTGCTTGGCGAAGATCTCGCGGAAGCGGCTCACGAATTCGGCCAGGTGCTGGGGCGCGACCGCCGTGTCCTCGACGAACGCGATCGGCTTCTTGTCACCCTTCATCCCGAGCAAGAGGCCGAGCCCGGCCTTGCGGAGCTTCCAGATCGACGCCTGCTCGGCGGTGTCGTGGGCCACGTGCGCGGCGTAGCCGAATCGCTCGCGCTGCCGGCGCGCATCGAGCGTCTCGACCTTCGCGCGCACCTCGGCGTCGGTCTCGCCCGCGTATTCGACGATCATGATGGCGGCCGGGTCGCCCTGGACGAAGCCCATCCGCTGCGACTGCTCGATGTTGTTACGCGCCAGATCGAGGATCATCTTGTCGGTCAGCTCGACGGCGTATGGGCCCGTCTCGAGGATCGACGACGACGACTCGAGCGCTTCCTGAATGTCGCGGTAATGGATGACCTCGACCGCCGTCTTCTTCGGACGCCTTACCAGGCGCATCTTCGCTTCGAGCACCGTCACGAAGGTGCCCTCCGAGCCGACGATCAGCCGCGCCATGTTGAGGGGCTTGCCGTTCGTCGCGTGGCGCCGACCGATCGCGGGGACGAGCTCGTTCAGGTTGTAGCCCGAGACTCGCCGCCAGTGCGCCGGATACCGCGACTGGATCTCGTCCGCGTAGGTCTCGCGGATCCGCGCGACCTCGCGGTAGATCTGGCCCTCGAGCCCCGGCACGCGGCACTTGGCCGCGAACTCGTCCGGCGTGACCTCACCGAAGACGGCCCGCGAGCCGTCGGCGAGCACCGTCGTCAGCTCGATCACGTGCTCGACCGTGAGGCCGTACGCGATCGAGTGCGAGCCGCCCGAGTTGTTGCCGAGCATGCCGCCCAGGGTCGCGCGATTCGAGGTGGAGGTATCCGGACCGAAGCCGAGGCCGAGCGGGCGGACGTGGTGGTTGAGGTTGTCCTGCACGAGCCCGGGCTGCACGCGCGCCCAGAGCTCCTCGGCGTTCACCTCGAGGACCTTGTCCATATACCGCGAGAAGTCGAGGACGAGGGCGTGGTTGACGGTCTGGCCGGTCAGCGAGGTGCCGCCGCCCCGGGGCAGGATCGCGACCTTGTGCCTGGCGGCGATCTCGATCGCCGCTCGCACGTCGTCCCCGTCGCGCGGGATCACGACGCCGACCGGCTCCATCTGGTACATGGACGCGTCGGTCGAGTAGAGGAGGCGGGAGCCGGCGTCGAAGCGGACGTTGCCGCGGATCGCCGTGCCCAGCTCGCGTTCGAGGTCGTTCACCTCGGACATTATACTCGGTGGTCGCGGGGCAATCGCTACGGGTACTATAGTCGTGTGATCCGTTTCGTCGCCCTCGCGCTCCTCCTTGCCCTGGCCACCAGCAGCGAGTCGGCGCCCGCGGCACCCGGATTCAAGGTGCGTCTGATCGACGGCAAGACCACGCTCGACTCGCGCGATCTGATCGGCAAGAAAATCCTGGTGCTGCGATTCCAGGCCTCGTACTGCAAGACCTGCGCGAGGGAGGCCCCGGCTCTGGGCCGGCTCTTCGACAAGTATCGCTCGCGGGACGTCGAGGTGGTGGCGGTGCACGTCCAGGACACGGCCGCCGACACGCGGGCGTTCGTGCGGAAATACAAGGTGACCTATCCCGTCGCGCTCGACCCCAAGCTCACGATCGGCAACACCTTCGGCTTCAAGGGCACGCCGTACACGGTCGTCATCGACCGCCGGGGCGAGATGGTGGCCCAGATCCACGGTGCCTCGGCCGTCTCGCGGCTGCCTCGCGTCCTCGACGAGCTCCTCCTGAAAGAAGAGCCACCGCGCTCCTGAATCAGGGTCTGAGCATCACCTTGATCGCGCGGTCCTCCTTCCGGTCGAAGATCGCGTAGCCCTTGGGCGCCTGAGCGAGCGCCAGCGTGTGCGTGATGATCCGCGAGGGCCGGAGCTTGCCGACCCGGACCAGCGGCGCGCAACTACATGACGCCGCGCTAGAGCTCGCCGAAGTGACAGAGTGTGATGCCCAGGCTCGATACCGCTCCCCGCGCGGCGGGTGTTCCCAGGCCGATCATCTCGGTTTCGCGCTGGCGACCGTAGCGGCTGTAGGAGAGCGCGTCGTCGCACCAGCCCGGATGTGCCATGAACTCGGAGACGCCCACCGGGAGAGCACGCAGATGCGCGAGGGTTCGGGCCAGCGACCAGTACGCGCCGGGTCCAGACTCGCCGAAGAAGTGGTCGGGGGTCCGCAGGCCCGCCGTCAGCGCCCGGGCGCGCGCGGTCTCGTTCTGACTCCTGACCGCCACACCGAGGCGTCGTGCGGCGTCGAGGACGACGTCGGCCACGGGCGCCAGGAGACCGACGTGATGATGGGTGTCGAGGTGCGTGGGCGCGCGCCGCATCAGGGACACGAACTTCTCGAGCTGGGCGCTCACCTCGCGCTCGACGTCCCGCTCGCTGGCGCGCGCCGCCGCGCGGCTCGGGTCGCGGACGAAGCGCCCGTCGATCTCCGTGAGCGAGCGCGCCCCGGAGAGTGGTCGACCCAGGGTGAGGTTCACGTGGATCCCGACGCCGAGGCCCGAGTCACGCAGCGCCGCGAGCTGCTCGGCATCGATCGCCGCGGTGGCGAGCAACGTCGTGCTGCTGACGATGCCGTGGCGGTGCGCCGACAGGATTCCGGCGCTGACCCCGGGGGTGAGACCGAAATCATCGGCGTTGACGATCAGTCGTCGGCTCACTCGCGGATCACGAGAGTGCCGGAGTCGCTACTTTCCAAGGACGCGCCGGAAGTAGAGCCGGAGCGCTTCCTTGAGCTGGGCCCGCGCCCCGGCCGAGGTCTTCGCGTCTTCGAGCTGGTCGATGTCGATCTGGAGCGGAACACCCTCACGCTTGACGCCGTCGAGCTCAGCCGTGAGTCCACAGCGCTCGTCGGACTCGGTGAAGACGAGCTTCGCCCGCTTGAACGTGCCCTCGTCCTGGGCCAGCTGCTGCACCGTCTCGACGATGACCCGCTTGATCTCCTCGGCTTCCGCCGCCGGCACCGTCGAGAACGCGGCCGTCAGATCAACCTGTGCCATCACGTCTCCCCATCCAGCGCCGGCGGCTCTAGTGGCCCGCGGCGGCCGCGGCGCGCAGCGCGTCCAGGCCCGCCTCGAGTCCGCGCCGCCCGATGCGCACGCCGACCGGCTTGGCGAAGTTCAGGGTCGCGTACGTCTCTTCTCTGGCGACGACCCGCTGCCCGAGCCGTCCCAGTGCCGCCAGCGCCTTGTCACCGACCCGCCCGTCGACGAGCGTCTCGGTGCTCTCGGCGTGCAGGCGTGGCGCCTCGATCGCGGCCTGCAGGTCGCAGCCGCTGTCGACGAGCGTCGCGATCACCTGCGGAATCGCCGAGACGATGCGACGGCCGCCCGGCGCCCCGAGGGTGAGGTGCGGCTCACCCTTCTTGAAGCCTAGCACCGGCACCATGTTGACGAGCGCCCGCTTACCGGGCGCCACGGAATTGGACCGCCCGGGCTCGGGGTTGAACCAGATCATCCCGTTGTTGAGGAGAATACCGGTTCCCGGCACGACGACCAGCGAGCCGAACAGCGAGACAGCCGTATGCGTCAGCGAGACCATGTTCCGCTGCCGGTCGACGACGCTGATGTGGGTCGTGCAGTCTCCGCCCGCCGCGACGGCTCCGAGCGTGGCGTCCGCGCGTCCGCTCTCTCGCCGGCTCGGGCGCCGACGCAGCTCCGCGGCGACCTCCCGCGCGTACTGCTTCGACGCGAGCCGCTCCCACGGCGCCTGCACCACGGACGGATCGCCCAGGTGCTCGAAGCGATCGGCGAACGCCCGCCGCACGGCGTGCGCTCTCAGGTTGAGCCCACCCGGCGTGTGCCAGCCGACCGTGCTCTTCGGGAACTGCTCGAGGATGTTCAGGATCTCGAGCGCCGTGATGCCGCCGGTCGCCCCCGGGGCGAACGCGAGCTCGAGCCCGCGATAGGTTCCGACGAGCGGCGAGCCGACGCGCACGGAATAGGCGGCGAGATCGTCCCGCGTGATCAGGCCGCCGTTGGTGGCCATGGCGTCGTGGATCGCCTGCGCGATCTCGCCGCGGTAGAACGCGTCGGGCCCGTCGCGACCGATCAGCTCGAGGCTCCGCGCCAGATCGGGATAGATCGGGCGATCGCCCTCTTCCATCCCGGTCGGCGGACGGTAGACCGAGCGGCCGTTTCTCAGGTAGACGCGCGCGGCCTCGCCGGCCGCCGCGAGCTCCTCGAGCTGGCGCACCGTCGTCAGCGCCTGGTACCAGTCCGCGACGAACCCGCCGCGAGCGAGCTCGATCGCCGGCTTGATCACGTCACGCAGCTCCATCGTTCCGTAGCGCTCGAGCGCGAGCGAGAGGCCCGCCACCGACCCGGGGACCGCGACCGCGAGCCAGCCGCGGTCGTTCGCGGCGTTCTCGACGTTCGGCCAGGCAAAGAGGCCCCGCGAGACTCCGGTGGTGATACGGAACATCGAGTCGTGGGCGCGCATCGGGGCGCAGCCGTTGAAATCGAGCGCCACGGTCTCGTGCTTGCGGGCCAGGTGCACGAGCATCGTGCCGGATCCGGCGATCGTGGACATGAAGGGTTCGACGACCGTCATCGCGAACGCCGTGGCGACGGCGGCGTCGATCGCGTTACCGCCGCGCTCGAGGACACGCGCGCCCACGCGGGCGCCGAGCGGGTGCTCCGCGGCCACCATGCCGCGACGGGTGGGCGGCGTGTGCTTCGTGACGAGCAGTCGGGACTCGATCATGGGATCCCTGGAGACGGGACGGGTCGCGTCAGGGCTTAATGGCGTACTGCGTGATGTCGACGACCGTCTTGTCCTTGAGATAGATCCGCCAGCCGGCGGGATACGTCCACGCCTCGGTTGGCTCGTTCTCCTTGACCGCCGGCCAGTACTGACGCGCGAGCTTCTCCATCTCGGCCGCGTCGGTGATCCTCAAGATCGGTGGGCCGAGCAGGATCAGCACCTGATCCTGCGTTTGCCCGATCGAGACCTGGCGGATGAACCGGAAGGTCGACACGTCGACCGCGTTGGCGGCCTCGGGATGCTGGCGGAGATACTGACTGATCCGCTGCTCCATCGTGTTGTCCCAGCGGCGGCGCTCGTCGAAGTTCGGCTCGCGGCCGTTGGCCACCAGGACCTTCAAGGTCCAGATGTCCTCGGCCGTCGGCCCCTCGGTCGTCCGCTGCTCCTTGGTGCCCATGGACGCGCAGCCCGCCAGGGCCAGGACGAGGGCGACGACAACCATTCCCCTCACGCCTGGAATCATATCAGGGCGGACTCCAAAACAATGCCACGATCAATCACCCGGGAGGCGTGCGCCAGGAGCCGGCCCGTCTCGGCCGGGACCTCCGGGCTGTCCGCCAACTGCCGGAGCAGGTCGATCAACCGGCGCATCGCCCGGATCAGGTCGCCCTCGTGGCCCCCGAACGCCTCCTGGACGATCCCGCTCCAGTCGTCCTCGCCGGACGCCCAGCGAAAGACCGCCGGCATGAACCCGGCGTGCACCGCGATCGGGATGCGCAGATGGCGCGCCCGCTGGGCCTCGTGCACGGTATCGGCGACCCGCATGAGCTGGTCGAGCTTGCGCTTGAGCTTGGCCCGTTTTTTCATGAACGCGCGCGCCAGGGCGGGGTCACCCGACCGCGACTCCTCGATCAAGGCCGAGCAGATCGCCGCCGCCTCGGGCCCGGACGCCTCGTTGAAGACGCCGTGGGCCACGCCCTCGGCAACGAGCAGCTCGTTGTCGTGGCGAAGGCCGGCGATGAGCCGCCCCTTGCCCTCGAGCTGCCGCTCGCGCACCGCGCCGAATTGCTCGAGCACCTCGACCACGCGCAGAAACTCCTGCCAGTAGGCGCCGCGAAGCGCCTCGAGCTGGCGCCGGCGTACGCCGAGACGCTCGGTGACGGTCTCGAGCTCTCGCCACTCGCGGTCGCACCGGGCGGTGGCGCCCCACGGGCATCGGTGACACTCGATCGTGGCCAGCGCGGCCTCGGGCCCCTGCGCGCGCTCGCGTTCGACCAGCTCGGGGACCGACAGCCGCTCGAGCTCGGCGGCCAGATGTCTGAGCCCTCGACCGTCGGGGCTGCGCCGATCGCGCCCATCGGAACCGTGCCCGCGTGCGTCCCCGCGCTCCCGCCAACCGCCTCGCCGATCGCGATTCTCGGCCCCGCCGCGTCCGTCCCGCCCTCCGTCGCGCGGCACGTGGAGCGGTGGCGTGGCCCAGAAGACGCGCTTGATCACGCCGCTCTTCACCCGCACGGTGACTCCGTGGGGCAACAGCGCGTCGATGAGCACGCGGTGGCCGCGGATCGCGTGGATCCCGAGCACCATCGCGAGCGTCGCCGAGCCGCCGCGCCGCACCAGGACCAGTCGCCCCGGCTCGGCTTCGGCCACCGTTCGCTCCCCGCGCCGCGACCCTCCCCGACCGAGCGCGTGGCGCCGCGCCTCGACCTCCTGGCGCGCTCGCCGATAGCGACCGATCCGCTGGAAGTCGCCGCACGGGGCCGCGTATCGGCGCAGCTCCTCGAGCGAGGCCTCGAGAGCCCGTACATCAGCCTCGACGTCGCGGATGCGCTTGAGGTTCTGGTACTGGCCGAACGACGACTCGATCCGCCGGCGCAGCTGCTCGGGCGAGGCGCCGGTCGAGAGCAGCAGCGCCACCGACCCGTAGCCGAGCTTGAACTGGCTCTCGATCGGCTCGGGCGAGCCGTCGATCACCCGCAGCAGGTCCTCGAGCCCGTCGCGGGCATCGAGCGCGATGACGCACGTGCCCTCGGGATCGATCCCGCGGCGTCCAGCGCGTCCGGCCATCTGGGTCAGCTCGTTGTGCGAGAGCGAGCGAAAGCCGCGGTCCGTCCGCTTGGTCAGCCCCTGGAGCACGACCGAGCGCGCCGGCATGTGAATGCCGAGCGACATCGTCTCGGTCGCGAAGACCGCCTTGCAGAGCCCGCGCTCGAAGAGCAGCTCGATCAGCCGTTTCACGCTGGGCAGGATCCCGGCGTGATGGAGCCCGATGCCCAGGCGCAGCGCCTCGAACACGCTCTGGTTCAGCACGGACTCGGCGACGGTCGGGCTCTCGCGGACCAGATCGCCGATCGCGGTGTCGACCTCGCGCTGCTGCGGCGGCGCCAGCAGGCTCTTGCCCTCGGTTAGCACGTCCTGCATGGCGCGCTCGCAGCCGACCCGGCTGAAGATGAAGTAGATCGTCGGCAGCCAGCCGCGCTCCTCGAGCGCCTCGATCAACACCGTCGGATGGACGACGCGTCGCGTGTACCAGCGGCCCCGGTCGTCCGGGCCGCGCGGCTCGTCGCCGACGACGCGGGCGCGCCCGCTGCGGACCTGGTCGACGTCGTGGATCTCGCCGGCGAGGTCGGCGATCACGTACGTGAGCGGCACCGGGCGGTGCGGGTGGTAGATCGGCACGATCGGCCGGTGCACGATCGAGATCCAGTCGGCGATCTCCTTGACGTTGGCGACGGTGGCCGAGAGGCCGACCAGCACGACGTCCGGCGGCGCGCTGACGATGATCTCTTCCCACACGGTGCCACGGCCTTCGTCGCCCATGTAATGACACTCGTCGAGCACGATGTAGCGCAGCCCATCGAGTCCACTTCCGTAGAGCGCATTTCGCAGGATTTCCGTCGTCATGACCAGAATCGCCGCGTGCGGGTTCACCTTGACGTCGCCGGTGAGGATCCCGACCCGGTCGGCGCCGAACTCGCGCGCGAAGTCGGCGAATTTCTGGTTCGAGAGCGCTTTGAGCGGAGTCGTGTACGCTAGGCGGCGGCCGGCCGCCAGGGCGGCGTGGATGGCGAACTCGGCGACGAGAGTCTTGCCGGCGCCGGTCGGCGCCGAGACGATGACCGACTGGCCGGCGTCGATGGCGCGGATGGCTTCGACCTGAAAGTCGTCGAGGGGGAACGAGTAGCGCGAGCGGAATCGCTCGAGAAGCTCCATCTCGTGACACAGTAACACGGGGCGTCAGGAGGCAGGCGCGCGTCTCGGACAGGAGGACCACGAACGTGATCGTCTTTCACATCGCCATCACCGCGGCCGACGACTATCTGACCCGACGCGAGGCTCACCGTCGCGAACACATCGAGCGTCTCCAGGGACTGCGCGCCAACGGCATCCTGATCGGCGGAGGTCCGTCGGCCGATCTCCGCACCGCCGACCTGTTCTATCGCCTCCAGCAGCCGGCCCAGCTCAAGTTCGCGATCGAGGAGGATCCATACTGGACGGGCGGCGTGTGGACCCGCTACGAGCCCAAGAGCTTCAGCCAGTTCGTCGAGCCCTGGGAGATGGTGCCCATCGTGCTCGACGGGACGCGCCGGCTCACGATCGTCGAGGGACCGACCGCCCAGCACGACATGGCGCAGTTCGCGCTGATCGAGATGCGGGGCGCGAGCCGCCTGGCGTTCGGCGGCTTCTTCGACGGCGCATCCACCCTGGCAGTCGTCAACACCACGGACGCCGACGAGGCGATCCGCTGGTTCGCCGAGACCGGTTTCTGGAAGCCGGACGCGCTCACCGCGCGCCCCTGGCTCTACGTCCTGTGAGCCATCCGATCGTCGGGCTCGTGACCATCGGCCAGTCGCCGCGCGTCGACGTCGTGCCTGACATGGCGGCGATTCTCGGGCCGGGGGTGACGGTTCGAGAGCACGGCGCGCTCGACGGCCTCGGGCGCGCCGAGATCGCCGCGCTCGCGCCGCAGCCCGGTGACGACATCCTCGTCACGCGGCTGGCCGACGGCACCCCCGCCTTCGTCGCCAAGCGTCACATCGTGAGCCGTGTCCAGGCCGCGATCGGCGACCTCGAGCGTGCGGGCGTGACCATGACGGCGCTGCTCTGCACGGGCGCGTTCCCGGCGCTCGAAGCCTCGCGGTTGCTCGTGCTGCCCCACCAGGTGCTCCTGGGCGTGCTGCGCGCGCTGCGCTGGCCGGGCCGGCTCGGCATCGTCACGCCGTCGGTCGAGCACGTGCCGCAGACCGAATCCCGCTGGCGTACCGATGGCTTCGATCCGGTCGTGGTGCCGCTCTCGCCGTACGAGGAACAGAGCCCGGCCGCGCTCGAGCGCGCGGCCCAGGCGTTCCGGGCGTCCCGCACGGGTCTGGTCGCGATGGACTGCATGGGCTTCCGACGCGAGACGCGGGACGAGCTCCGGCGGCTCACCGGGACTCCGGTGCTGCTGGCCAACCTCCTCGTGGCCCGGGTTGTCGCCGAGGTGTGCGGGGTGTAGAGCCACGGCGGGGAATTCCCCCCCGGCCCCTTACGGTTTCCACCCGATTCCCCCAGGCTCGAGCCGCGCCTACCGTTTGGCTATGCGAATGAGCCATCGGGCGGCACCACACCACCGGGAGCGCGAGCGCGCGCTCTCCGATCGCGAACGCGGCCGTCAGGCGGGGTGTCTCGCGAGCCTGGACCTGAGCGGATTCCTCTCCTGGCTCGAAATCGACGACCACTTGCGGCGAATCATCATGACTCGCGACTCCGCGGATCCAGAACATCTCGCAGTCCGTCCCCGAGCAGATTGAAGCCGAGCACCGTGAGGTAGATGAAGAGGCCCGGGAAG
>Ga0137407_10001694_pt1 | contig 14403 bp, 7 predicted proteins | sample CZOMad2_2_16fung_FD_108410 | JGI IMG/M metagenome (GOLD analysis project Ga0137407, IMG submission 108410) | Vadose zone soil fungal communities from Angelo Coast Range Reserve, California, USA - CZOMad2_2_16fungal (Illumina Assembly) | ecosystem: Environmental > Terrestrial > Soil > Vadose zone...
AGAAACTTACCTGCCGCAGCGCCTCGACGAGCTCAACGACATCTGGCGAAGAATTGCGGGCGGTATTCGCAACCAGTACACCATCGGCTACGTCTCCACAAACCTGAAACACGACGGCACCTTTCGTAATGTGAAGGTGTACGCCACCAGCCACGATGGCAAACCTTTGCGCGTGAGGGCCCGAAGGGGCTATGCGAGGTAACAATGCATACACGTAATCTGTTATTTTTTTGTGTATTCGCCATGTCTCTTGCGGACGTCGTGCTGGCACAGACGACCGTGCCCCTCACTGTCGAAGAGGGAGTGCCCCTGCCGCTGATCCTGACGAACAAGCTGCCATACAAACAGAACGCACCCATTACGGCGCGGCTGGTCGAACCGGTCTTTGCTTTCGATCGCGAAGTCATCCCCTCCGGAACAGAAGTCCTGGGACGTATCACCGGATTCCAGGCTGCGCCGAGGTGGCGACGGGTAATGGCCATTCTGAGCGGAGACCTCACGCCTCTGCGTGAGCCCAGGATGAGTTTCGACGCTATCGTTCTGAAGAGCGGCACTCGAATTCCGATCCAAACGTCTGTCGTTCCGGGAAGCGATACGCTCGTCCGATTCGACCGAAGCGCACCGCAGCGCAGGAAAGGACGCGTTGCGAGCGCCGCCGCAACGGCACGCGAAGAGATCGGCGTGCGTAAACGTGCGGTCATCGCTGCTGTGAAAACACCAGGCAAGATGGAGCGCCTGAAGGACATGGCGTGGGGTTTTGCGCCTTATCATCCACAGTCGGTGCCTTCCGGCAGCCGCTTCAAGGCCACCCTTCTCGCGTCTCTGCAGTTCGGCACAGCCACTCTCGAAGCGTCGAGAATGAACGAGATCGGCTCAGAGCCGCCCGGTGAAGCTGTCGCCTTCGCGCGTCTTGCAACCGATCTGAATTCGGGCACGACACATCATGGAGAACCGGTCGAAGCCGTGCTTTCACGGCCGCTGGTTTCCTCCGGCGGCGCCCTGATCTTTCCGGAAGGCAGCCGTCTCCACGGCACAGTGGTGCAGGCCCGAGCGGCGCGGCGCTGGCACCGCAACGGACAACTTGCATTCATGTTCACCAGAATCGAGCCGCCCTCCTCAATCGCATGGACTGCGCCTGCGGTTCAAGAGGTGGAGGGCCGCCTCGAGAGTGTCGAAGTGGACAGTAGGGACATGAGCAATGTTCAACTGGATGAGGAAGGCGGAGTGGCGATCACACAATCGAAAAGACGCTTCATCACTCCGGCGGTCGCACTGATGATGGCCAGTCGCGCCGGCGATGACGGCGATCGAGACCGCTTTGCCGAAGGGCATGCGCGCGTGGCGGCGTATCACAATAACTTTCGCAATAACTTTGCCGGGCGGATGGTGGGCGGCGGCATTGGTTTCGGTCTCGTCGGCACCGCATTGGGGCGAATCTCGCGGCCTTTCGGAGTCGCTCTGGGATTCTATGGCGCAGGCCGCTCGCTCTACATGAACGTGATCGCGCGAGGGCAGGAAGTCCATTTTCCAATGGATACTCCCGTCGAGATTCGATTCGGCCAGCGGTAAAGAACAAGAAGGACTCTTAAATGAAGCGTTGTTTCGTCGCGATTCTCTGTCTCCTTGGCCTGACACTCCCAGTTCAGTCATTGGCTCAGTCGGCTTCGATTTCAGGAGTCGTTCAGGACCAGTCGGGCGCCGCCATGCCGAATGCCCTGGTCACTCTTTGAAAAGGGGCGGAAGCCAGAACCACGCGGACGAGTGCAGTGGGTGCGTTCTCTTTCGAGAAGGTGAGCGCCGGAATATACGAAGTCCAGGTGGAGCACGAAGGTTTCAAAGCGGCAGGAACACGCGTCACCGTCGCCAACAGGTCGCCGCGGCCGATCGAATTCAAACTGCAAATCGCGAACCTTCAGCAGGAAATCACGGTCGCGGCGGACGCGATCCAGGTGAATACGCAGACAGACAGCAACCTCGACGTGGCGGCGCTCGATAGCAATGCGCTGGAAAACGCGCCCATATTCGATCAGAACTACATCGCAACCATGTCCAGGTTCCTCGATTCCGGAGCCATTGGCACCAGCGGAGTAACACTGATTATGGACGGCCTGCAGGTGAATAATATTTCACTTCCTCCATCGGCCATCCAGGAAGTGAAGATCAATCAGAACCCCTACTCTCCCGAATTCATGCGGCCCGGCCGCGGGCGAATCGAAGTCGTGACCAAGGCGGGGGCATCCGCCTATCACGGCACCTCGAACTTCGTGTTTCGCGATAACCGCATCAACGCACGTGAGCCGTTCGCTGCAACACGCCCGCAGGAACAACGCCGCATTGTCGAAAGCAGCCTGACCGGGCCGATAGGTTCCGGCAAAACATCGTCGTTCCTGTTTGCGGGAACATTCCAATCTGAAGCTGCCCAATCGATCGTATTTGCCATCGACCCTTCAGGCGAAGTACGCGCGAACGTGCCGAGCCCTCAGCGACAAGCCGATCTTTCCGCTCGAATCTCGCACCAGCTTGGGACGAACAACGCAATCGCCATCCGCTATGAAGCCCAGGACCAGTACACGAAGAATCAGGGCGTCGGCGGCGTCGTTCTGCCGGAGGCAGCCAGGAATTTCCGCAACCGCGAGGATACGATCACATATACGCAGACCACCACCTTCACGCCAAAACTGCTGAACGATTTCCGGATTCTTTTTGGCAAGGAGTACCAGCCGACCCGCAGCATTCAATCGGGACCGAAAATCGTTGTGCTCGATGCGTTCACGCGGGGGGGCGCCCAGGCCGATCGTTTGCAGACCGAGTATCACACTGTGTTTCACGATGTGATGTCGTGGTCTCACGGCAGACACACTCTGCGGATGGGCCTGGATGTTCCGGATCTCAGCCGCCGCGGCCTCGAAGATCATACAAACTTTCAGGGCACGTTCACGTTCTCGAGCCTGCAGGACTATCTTCAGGGCCGTCCGTTCTCTTTCATTCAGCAGGCGGGCCAGGACAAAGTCATTTTCTGGGAGAAGGTGGTTTCCGGTTTCATTCTCGACGACATTCGCGTACGGCCGAATTTCACGCTCTCTGTCGCTGCGCGCTACGACTGGCAGAATTACTTCCACGACAGGAACAACGTTTCACCGCGAATCGCGTTTGCGTATGGGCCGGCTCATCATCCGAAAACAGTGATTCGAGGAGGCGCGGGCTTCTTTTACGACCGCAGCGGCCCGGGCGCAATTTTCGACATCCTCAGATACAACGGCCGGCAGTTGCTTCAGTATGTCGTCACGAATCCGGGATATCCGGATCCCTGGGCGAACACACAGCAGGCGCAGGCCGCTCCAAGCAGCATCGTGAAGCTCGCGGCGGATGCCCGGATTCCTTATCTGATTCAGTTCGGATTCGGAGTAGAAAGACAGTTGAGTAAATCGACAACGCTGGCGATCAACTACACGGGCAATGAAACTGTGGGACTGTTCCGTTCACGCGATGTGAACGCGCCGCTGCCGCCGTTCTATGCCGTCCGGCCGGATCCGGGCTTCGCAGTTGTCCGTCAGATCGAATCTTCCGGAAGACTGGAAAGTCACTCGCTGGATATATCGCTTCGCGGAAATGTCACGCGCTTCTTTTCAGGCTTGATTCAATACACGCTGGCCCGCGCCTACAACAATACGAGCGGCATCAATTCCTTTCCGGCGAATAACTACGACCTGTCGGGCGAGTGGGGGCGTGCCGACTTCGATCAGCGGCATCGATTCAATATGCTCGGCACGATCAAGCCGGGCAAACTGTTCAACCTCGGGCTCGGTATCTCGTTGAACACCGGACGGCCGTACAGTTTGACGACCGGCCGGGACGACTATCGTGTCGGTACAGCGACAGCCCGGCCGGCGGGAGTCGGACGGAACACATTGCAGGGTCCGGGCTATGCCGAGTACGACCTGCGTTGGTCACGCGAGTTCCGATTGTCGCCGCCGAAGAACGAAGTGCCGCAGACGATCACTTTTTCATTCGACGCATTCAATGTTCTGAACCATGTGAACTACACGAGCTATGTCGGTAATCTGAGCTCGCCGTTGTTCGGACATGCCGTCGCTGCGCTGCCGCCACGCCGGTTGCAGCTCTCCACACGCTTCAACTTTTGATCAGGCCCAGCGGTTCACCGGGTTTGTAGCCGGGAAAGACTTGATCAGAGCTTCGCCCCAGATGGCGGCTGACAAACTCGCCCAGCACATCGCGGAAATCGGTAGTAACTGCGAGATCGCGCTGCTCGTAAAGTTGTTCCGGCTCGAGGCCCGGCCATCGGCCGTAAACTTTGCCGCCACGCACCGGTCCCCCGAGCGCCATCATCACGTTCCCGTGTCCGTGATCGGTGCCGCCACTGCCGTCTTCTCTCGCCGTCCGGCCGAACTCCGACATTGTCACGAGGACAATATCTTCCATTCGATCGCCCATATCGCGTGCGAATGCGGCCAGCGAGGCGCCGAATTCCCGCAGGAGATTCGTCAATTGTGGAGATTCGTTGACGTGATGATCCCAACCTCCGATCTCGGCGAAAGCCGCCTCGACACCGACATCTGCCTTGATGAGGCGCGCGACCTGTTGAAGAGCATTGCCGAATCCGCCGGCGTACTGCGCACCATTGGCGGGAGTGTATGGATTCCGATTGATGGACTCGATCATTTTCGCCGCGTCGAACGTTTCCTTACCCGAGGCCATCAAGCGCGGGTCAGCCGTCGTTGCGTACATGGTCTCGAGGATGGAGGCGACGTCTTTATTTTGCGTTTCGAATTGCTGCAGGTTGTTCACTGCTACGGCCCGGCGGCTGCCACGGAGTGTGCGCGGCAATTGCGCGCCGATGGCAATTGCGCGAAGCGGCGACACGCCCGGCTCGACGGGTCCGAGGGCGCGATTGAGCCAGCCATCTTCGCTCGTCCGTCCCGGCGTTCCCGATTCCATGAAGTCTTGAGCGTCGAAATGGGAGCGCGTCGGATCGGGTGAACCGGTGGCGTGAATAATTGCCAGTTCGCCGCTATCCCACAATGGCTTCAGCGGTTGTAGTGACGGATGCAGGGCAAAGCGCCCATCCAGATCGATGCCGCCATTATTTTTGCCCGGTTGAGGCACGGCAATTGTGGGCCGCATCTCGTAATAGAGTTTTTCGAAAAATGGAACGACCACGTTCAGACCGTCGGCGGCGCCGCGTTGGAAGATCGCGACCAGGATCTTACGTTTCCGGCCATCCTGCGCGGCTGCACGCAAAAGCCAGGAAGGCGCAGCGCCCAGGCCTGCCATCGCGAGGGCAGAGGAGCGAAGAAAGTAACGGCGTGTAAACATGGCTACCTCCTTTGAAAATCCGGTGAACTGATGACCAGGGTGGCGAGGATCGACGGCGTCGCCTCTCTTCCCTGAATGCCTTTCTCGATGGCCGCCAGCATCGATGGCGACGGCGCCATGCCGAGAAGTCCGCTGGCCACGACAGCGGGTTCTTTGAAGTTGAAGCGGCTAATGTCCACCTTCACGCCCGAAACCTGACCGGATGCTAGAGCCGTCGCGAAGTTCATACGACCCAACACGCTGGCCGTGTTCGTCCAGGCCTCGCCAGTATTCGGATAACCGGTCGGCTCCAGCTTTCCATAGAGCGGTTCGCCAAAGTCGGCGATTCGCTGGGCGAGTGTGAACGTGTCGGTGACATCGGCATTGAGCGCGCGGACCGCGCTGACGGCCACCTCGAGCGGCGACTTGATTTTCGCTTGCCATGCGCCTTCGGATAGGAACTCCGTCGAGCTGAACATGGTTTGGAGCACTGCCCGAAGGTCGCCGTCGGTTTTTGCAAATGTTGACGCCATGCGATCCACCAGCGCCGGCGGAGGATCGTCTGCAACAAAACGTTGTGCCAGCTTCTTCGAGATGAACTTCGCGGTCGACGGGTGATGCGCGATGATATCGATCACTTGCACGCCGTCCTGCTCGCCGCCCATTGCAGGAATCGTATGGCCAAGGACCAGTTTTTCCTTCCTGTCGTGCATCGCGGGATTGAACTGAAATTCCGCAAACTTCTGCGGATCGTAGATTGTCCAGCCGCTGAAAGCACGGGCGACCGCGATGACGTCCTGCTGCGTATAGCCTCCATCGACACCCAGCGTATGCAGTTCGAGCAGCTCGCGGCCGTAGTTCTCATTCAGGCCCGGCCTGCGCACTCCAGGCGGAAATGGAATGTCGTCGCGAGGAACTTGCGATTGCCAATTGTCGAGATAGAAGAGCATTGCGGGATGCCGGGCTGTGGCAAGCAGCATGTCCTTAAAATGTCCAAAGACATATGGACGTATGGCATCACGCTCAAAACTGGTGAGCAGCACGCGATCCGGCCCCTTCCCGTTGAACACATTGAAGTGATTCATCCAGAAGTCCACCAGCACTTCCTGGAGCTGCCGATTCGAATCGATCGCTCGATACAGCTTGTTCTCGATCAGCTCCGAGTTCACCGCTTCCTGTGGCTGTCGCGCAGCCATGGCTTCCCGCCGAAACTCCGGCACGTCAGCTAGTGACTGCGGCGGTAGCGCACGAAGGATCTGCAGGCGCTTCCCGGCGTCGAAGGAATTGAGCAGCGCGATCTTCTCTTCGGTGGTTCCGCGGTTGGCTGTCCGAATTTGTTCGGGAGAGAGTAGCTCGTTCAGCGGCGGCATCAGTTTGCTAATCTGTTTTTGCCGTGCTTCTTGTTCCTCCTGTCTGATTTTTGTGGCTTCCTGCTGCAGGTCGCCGGGCAAGCCTTCCAAGAACTGCGGCGGCGCCGCGGTCAGAAAGAGCCGGCGGGTTTCGGGATCGAGTGAGGCAAGCATTGTCCGCCTTTCCTCGGCGGAACAGTTCATTAACCTGCTCATCTGTTGTGGAGGAAGTAATGGCAGTATTGGCGCCTTTACCATCAACGCCGGCGGGACTGGAGGATATTTCTCCAGAAGCTGCCACATTGCGAGTTGTAGGGTGGCAAGCGGTTTCAGTTCGGCTTCCAGGACGGGGTTTTCCGGAATCCGGTCGGGATGCAATTGCAAGTCAATCCATTTCTCGACCGTCAATCGCCGGACCTTCTCGACATCTCCGGGACGAGGCCCGAACGTCAACCGATTCAGGACGTGAACGATCTGCTTATCGACTGAAAGTTTTTGATCAAAGCGGCCCGCGGCAGTTCCAGGGAAACCGAGAGCAGTAACTAACAACGCCGCGAGGCCCAGCGAACGGCCGAAGCGTTTCATAGGAGCCTTCCCTTCGAAAACGTCTACACCGAAGGGACTTTACTATGGCGCATCGGAGCGATGATTAAACCAACATTAATTCCTCTTCATTTACGAATCATCGCAGAGAGCGGTTCCGTCTACTGTAGCGGCGGTCTATGACCGCCGGTATTTCGTTGATTCCGGGAAAAACCGGCGCTCATAGAGCGCCGCTACGGTAAGAGCCGGACGCCGTTAGAACACGTACTTCAGCGCGATCTGCATAATTCGCGGATCGCCGACGGACAAGATCCGGCCGAACGCGGAGTCGGTCAATGTCACATTCGGGCATACCGTGTTGGTCCCGGTCGGAGGGCAGGGATTGACATGGTTTGGCATGTTAAACGCCTCCGCCCGAAACATGACCGACTGCTTCTCTCCAATCCGGAACGTTCGCGTCAGGCCCATATCGATCTGAATGCTTCCCGGTCCCAAAATATTTCTCGAACCGAGAGTCCCGTAAGTTCCCAATGCGGGTTGTGCGAACGCCGCTGGATTGAGCCAGAGATTGATACTCTTGTTTGGAGCGTAAGGCGAAGCAAGCAGCTGGTTCGGCCTTTGGTCGGACGTCCCGGACAGTGCATTGTCGAGGCCCGAGGCCAATGTCAGGTATGGGCCAGACAGGATACGGACGATTCCCGAAACCTGCCAGCCAGTACCCAGGGCGCGCAGCGTTCCGTTGGAAAACTGCGGCGTCTCATAGACTGTCGACATGTTGAAGTTGTGCCGCCGGTCCAATTCGCAATTCCCACGATTCGCCCGCCGGCGCTCGATAATATTTCGACCGGAGATCTGCTGCTGTAAGCCGTCATCGATGCAGTGTGACCAGGTGTAGTTCGCCAGCAGGGTTACACCCTTGGTGCGCCGTTTCTGGAGCGTAAGCGCCATCGCGTTATAACTGCGTGTTCCAGAGTCGTCGCCTCGAAGCATGGTGCTGAAATATTGCCCTTGAGCCGGATTTTGCAAATACAGCTGTCGCCGCTGATTCGTATTGGAAGTCGAGGAACAGGGGCTGTAGGTCGTTCCAGCGATCACGCAGCTATCACCTGGCAGGTACACCGCCGGATCGGCTTCGTACCCATTCGCCAGATGAATCCCGCTGTTGCCGAGATAGTTTCCCCCCACAAGCCAGTCTGTCCCAAATTGCTTCTGGATGCCCAGGTTCCATTGATGGATGTAAGCCTTCTTAAAGTCCTGCGGAAAGAGGCTGTAAGCGCCAGCCGTTGGAAATGTCATGTTCGGATTTCGGGTGATCGGGAACGGATTACCTCCGGTGTTGCCTAGCCACGGATTTGCAAAACCACCAGGCAGGTTTGTGATGCCAACCTCGTTGCCCAATGGCGGCGTGTTCATAAGGTCACCATACCAGTCGAAATGCGGGTAGTCATAAAAGAGTCCGTACCCGGCACGAACCACCATCAGGCCGTCCGCTTTAGGATCCCACGCCAGTCCCAGGCGCGGCGCGAAACGAAACAGGGAGCGCGAACCCAGCGACTTACTGTTCGGAATGCCGGGATCGCCAGGAAACAAGAGTCCCGCGGGCGCGTTCTTGAACACGGTGCTTCGAACACCCTGGTCGAATGATTTCTTGTCGAAAAACCCCGTTTGGCCATACTCGTCGTATGGCGGCACGAAGGGCTCCCATCGCACGCCGCCATTGACCGTCAGGTGGGTGGTCGCCTTCCAGGTATCTTGCAGGTAAACGCCCGTATAATTCCGGCGGAGGTAATAACCAATAAGCTGGCCCTGCGTCCATCTGGACGGCTTTCCCACCATGAAATCACCCAATGCCAGGCCGGTGTTCGTGGCGCTGAAAGTGAAATTGCCGGGAGCCGCTCTACCCGCCAGCCAGTTCGTCATGGAATGGATAAAGTTCACTCCAAATCCGATCTGGTGGGTTCCCCGCGCCCAACTAATATCTTCGGAAAGTTGAAAGGCGGTCGAGTTGGCGTGACCCGGAGTCGCCGGCCCTCCGAGGAGAGTAAACGCCCCCGACACGGTGGCGAGCGCAATCTTCGGGTAACCGGACGGGTAGTAAAGACCGTTTACCCCCAGGTCGCCCCACGTGAAAAAGTCTTTCGAGAAACTCTTCTCGTTGAGCGTGCGAAGCAGCGTTCCACGGAAAGAGCTAACCATGTTTGGACCGATCAAGTAGGTATCGCCCAGAACGAATGAATGAGCTCGCCGAATATAGTCAGGAATGCTCACGGAAAGCACGGTCTGGCCATCATAGTCACTCGGAGTATCCAGGCGCGCGAGCTCATAACGGCCGAATAGCGAGTTCTTAGCGCTTTGCTGGTAGTCCACTTTCCCCACGATGATTTGCTCGTTGGCATTGTTCCTTCGGCCGAACTGGACCTGGCCGCATGGGTCGGTCGTAGCGGGGAGCCGCTTCACCAGGTTCAGCGAAGGAATAGAAAGCGATCCAGGATCGATCCGATTGTTCTGGAACGGGGCCTTCAGCATTATCTGCCGGCCGTTGTTGCATGCCGGTGAAGCGATGGTTGTAAAGTCGCCGGTTAGCATCTGTGGCGTGGGTACGAATGCAATGGTGTTCACTGGCGCTGAGCGTTGGCGGGTCACCTGATCGCCACCGAAGAAAAAGAGTTTGTTCTTCACGATGGGTCCACCCACCACGCCGCCAAACTGGTTACGCTTCAGTCCGTCCCTCTGAAGTGCGAACGCGTTGCGCGCATTGAAGACCTTGTTGCGCACAAATTCGAAGAGGCTGCCGTGAAAATCGTTGGTTCCGGATTTCGTCACTACGTTCACAGCGCCCCCCGAATGCTGCCCGTACTGAGCCGGTACCGAGCTGGTTTCTACCTTGAACTCCTGGAGCGCATCCGGGAACGGCAGCGGCAGATTCAGATTGCCGTACGGATCGTTATGCGTGGCCCCATCCAGGACGTATGTCAGGCCGTTGCTCAATCCACCGCCGACGGAAATGATATCCGTCGGATAATTTCGGGGACTGTTTTGAGCGCCTCCTCCCACAGCTGCTCCTGAAAGAATGATGAGCTGCTGCACGTTCCGCGCGGCCAGAGGCAGTTCCATAACGCGCACGTTGTCGATCACCTGACCGACACCTGTGGACCGCGTCTCCACAAGTGCCGCATCCGCTTCAACCTTGACAGTCTCAGAAACCTGGCCTACCTCCAGTCCGATGTTGATCACCGGATTGCTGCCGACCTGCAGCACGATTCCGGTTTGCGCAAACGCATGAAATCCCGGAAGGGATGCTTCCAGCTTGTAAGGGCCGACAGGCAGGTTGGTCAATACGTATGACCCTGTCTCATTCGTCACTATGCTGCGTTCGAGACCAGTGGCCGTTTGCGTCGCGGTCACCTGAACTCCAGGCAACACCGCGCCGCTTTGATCCTTCACGGTACCGCTGATCTGCGCCGTCGACTGCGCCCACACAATGCCGCAAGCGAAGGACGAAATTATAAAAACCAGTACGACACCTATCCCCATGATCCGTTTCATATGTATTTCTCCTCTTCTCCCCGTCATCGCGTTAGAACACATACTTCAGCGCCATCTGCATGGTTCGCCCGTCGGCGGCAGATAGGATTCGGCCAAAGTTGGAGTCGGTTAAAGTCAGGTTCGGATTGCCTGGGTTCACATGGTTCGGCATGTTAAACGCCTCGGCGCGGAATTGTATGGACTGCTTCTCACGAAAACGAAACGTTCGGGTCAGGCCCATATCTATGTTGATGCTTCCCGGACCACGAATATTCTTCGCACCGAGCGTCCCATACGTCCCCAATGCCGGCTGCACGAAGGCTGCGGGATTGAGCCAGGACTGGATACTCCTGGTGTCTGCGTAAGGCGAGGGAAAGACCTGGTTCGGCCTTTGATCGGTTGTACCGCTCAGCGCATTGTCCAAACCCGACGCCACTGTCAGACTAGGGCCACTCAGAATACGAACGATTCCTGAGACCTGCCAGCCCGTCGCCAGAATGCGCACGGTTCGGTTGGAAAACTGTGGTGTCTCATATACCGTCGACAAATTGAAATTCTGGCGCCGATCCAATTCGCAATTTCCGCGGTTCAACCGCCTCCGCTCTGCAACCTTCCCGACGCTGGAGTCCCATACCAGACCATCATCGATGCAGTGGGACAAAGTGTAATTCGCCAGCACGGTGACACCTTTAGTGCGCCGTTTCTGGACGGAAAGCACCATCGCGTTATAACTGCGCGTTCCATCGTCGGCTCCCTGACTGATGCCGTTGTAGAACTGCCCCTCACCGGCATTTTGCAAATACAGTACGCGACGCTGGTTCGTATTGCCGGTTGTGGAGCACACAGGGTAGTTGACACCATTGATAGTGCAGGCGTTGACCCCAAGGTAGACGGCCGGATCCGCCTCGTACCCAGTAATCAGGTGGATGCCGCTGTTGCCCATATAACTTCCCGAAAGGAGCCAGTCCGCTCCAACTTGACGCTGGAGGCTCAAGTTCCACTGATGGATGTAAGCCTTTTTCGGATTGATCGGAAAACTGAAGTAAGCCTGAGGTGGAAATGCGTTTGTAGCGAGGCTGACCGGAAAAGGATTTCCTCCGGGTTGGCCTTGCCACGGATCCTCAAGACCACCCGTTGGGCTTGGAATAACAGCATTCGCACCGGTTGGCGACGTGTTCTGGAGGTCGCCATAGCGGTCGAAGTGAGGGTAGTCAAAATAGAGCCCATAAGCCGCGCGAACCACCGTGAGGCCATTTCCCTTCGGATCCCACGCCAGTCCCAGGCGCGGTGAAAAATGCATCCAGTCGTGCGAAATAATCGAATTGTTGTCCGGGCCTCCGGGGTCACCAGCAAACAGAAATCCCGCATGCGCGTTCGGGAACACCTTGCTGTGCAGACCCTGGTCGAATGCCGACTTACTGAAAACTCCCGTTTGGAGATACCTGGTGTATGGCGGGATGTAGGGTTCCCAGCGCAAGCCCGGGATCACTGTCAGGCGGGATGTCGCCTTCCACGTGTCTTGCAGGTAGAGGCCTATGTAACTTTCGCGAGGATACCAACCGGTATATTGACTCTGCCTGAATTGGGACGGCCTCCCCAGCATGAAATCACCCATGGACAATCCGGTGTTCGTGGTATTGAAATTGAACAAACCGGGCGTTTGTGTGCCGGACACATAGTTGGTGATGCCATGGATATAATTCCCCCCGAATCCAAACTGGTGGGTTCCCCGCACCCAACTGAGATCCTCGGCTAACTGGTATACGGTCGAGTTGGTGTTACCTGGAGTCGCCATACCACCTTGTGGCGATCCCGTGAAGAGACTGAACGCGCCAGAAACGCTTAGTTGCACCTGCTTCGGGAAACCCTCGGGTCGGTAAATGTTCTTCACCCCCATATCGCTCCACGAGAAAAAGTCGCCTATAGACTTCTGGTAGAGCGTGCGAAGCAGCGTCCCACGGAAGGAACTCACCATACCGGGGCCAATCAAATAGGTGTCGCCCAAAACAAACGAATGAGCGCGACGGTTAAAGTTTGGTGAGCCTACCGAAAGTATGTTCTGGCCATCGTAATCCGACGGAGTATCGAGGCGCGCCAACTGATAACGGCCGAACAGCGAGTTTTTCTCGCTCTGTTGGTAGTCGATTCTTCCCACGATGATCTGCTCGTTCGAGTTGTACCGCCGCAAAACCAGAACCTGGCCGCACGGGTCTGCCGTGGCAGGGAGGTGTGTCCTCACGTTCAGCGCCACCTTTGAAAACAACGTGGGATCGATTCGATTGTTGGCAAATGGGGCCTTCAAGGCGATCTGCCGGCCGCCGTTGCAAGCCGGCGAAGTTATGGTAGTCCAGTCACCGCTGAGCATCTGGTCCGTTGGAACGAATTCAAGGTTAGTGGCCGACTGGCGTACACGCGTGGCCTGGTCCCCGGCGAAGAAAAACAGTTTGTTCTTTACGATGGGTCCACCCAGCACGCCGCCAAACTGATTGCGCTTCAACCCGTTCCTGGTCGGTGAGAACGCGTTGCGCGCATTGAAGACCTGGTTTCGCACGAACTCAAAGACGTCCCCGTGAAACTCGTTCGTGCCTGACTTCGTCACCGCGTTGACCGCACCCGCAGAGTGCTGCCCATATTGAGCCGGTACCGAGCTGGTCTCTACCTTGAACTCCTGTAGCGCATCCGGAAAGGGCAGGGGCAGATTCAGATTGTTGTACGGATCCTGATGCGTTCCTCCGTCCAACAGATAGGTCAAGCCGTTGGTCAATCCTCCGCCGACGGAAATGGCATCCGTGGGGTAGCCCCGAGTCGACCCTACGACTCCTCCTCCGACAGAGTTACCTGAAAGCACGATCAGTTGCTGCACATTCCGCGCGTTGAGCGGCAGCTCCAGAACGCGCACGTTGTCGATCACCTGACCGACACCGGTGTTACGCGTTTCCACGAGCGCGGCATCCGCCTGAACCTCGATGGTCTCGCTGACCTGACCGACCGCCAGACCTACGTTAATCGCTGGATTGCTGCCGACCTGCAGAACGATTCCAGTTTGCGCAAAAGTGCGGAACCCCGGGAGGGCCGCTTCCAACTTGTAAGGACCGACTGGCAGGTTCGGCAATACATACGATCCTGTTTCATCCGTCACCGCGCTGCGTGCGAGACCGGTGGCAGTTTGCGTCGCGGTTACCTGTACTCCAGGCAATACCGCGCCGGATTGATCCTTTACCGTACCGCTGATCTGAGCGGTGGACTGTGCCCACACTATGGCGCAAGCGAAGGACGAAAGTAGAATACCCAAAACCACACTTTTCCCAATGATGCGTTTCATTTTTTATTCCCCATGGTCTCCGAATGGTTAATACCAACTTGACGGTGGTATCTAAAGACTTCCCCGTCTCTTTGTCGAAAATCAGCGGCATACGTGAAATTGGAGACAATTGAGTCCAAATCGAGCGGCTTGTCAATCAAATTGTGTGCGAGTACTATCTGCATACTGCCGAAACATCGAGACAGGTTTTCGCAATGGCATTGCTGAAGTGGTATCTATCAAGGAGGCACGGTGAAATCGAAGCTGATAACCAGTCTGCTCATCAGCCTGGTCCTCGTATTAACGTTGAACATCACCGCACGCCCTCGGCAGAAACAAAATAACGACGCTACCCGCAACCGGAAATCCCTC
>Ga0137407_10001695_pt1 | contig 14397 bp, 11 predicted proteins | sample CZOMad2_2_16fung_FD_108410 | JGI IMG/M metagenome (GOLD analysis project Ga0137407, IMG submission 108410) | Vadose zone soil fungal communities from Angelo Coast Range Reserve, California, USA - CZOMad2_2_16fungal (Illumina Assembly) | ecosystem: Environmental > Terrestrial > Soil > Vadose...
CGAGCCGAGCGTCTCCTTCACCGCCTTCTCGGTCAGATCGTACTTCGCGATGTCGGCCGGCTGGATGACCAGGTTGTCGAGCCACCGGTTCCCCAGCACCTGCCGCGAGACGGTCCACGGCACGATCACCATCTCGTCGTCGGGGCCGTAGTACATGTTGTGCTGCTCTTTCTTCGGCATCGTGCCCACGACGAGGAACGGCGTCCCCTGGATCGTGATCACCTCCCCCGCGGCGCGGCGGCCGCCGAAGAGGCGCCGCTTCGTCTCGCAGCCGAGGACGGCCACGTTGCGCGCCTCGGCGACGTCGCGCTCGTTGATGAAGCGGCCGTCGTCGATGGTCAGGGAGCGGATCTCCTGAAAGCTCGGGGCGACGCCGTGGACGCGCCCCTGGGCGGACTTGTCGAGGTGGGCGACGCGCGCGCTCCAGTTCACGACCTCGGGGCTCAGGTCGCGGATGGCCGGGTTGCGCGCGAGGGCGGGGAGATCTTCGTAGCGGAGGCGGATGGGGTGGTTCGCGCGCGCGACGCCGCTCGCGAGGCTCGTCCTCCCTCCCCAGACGATCATGAGATCGCGGCCGAGCGTCGCCATGCTCTTGCGCGCGCCGTCGGCGAATCCCGCGACGAGCGCGACGAGGAAGACCACCGAGGCGATCCCCCACGCGATGCCGAACATGGTGAGCGCGGAGCGGAGCTTGTTCTGCCGCAGGTCGGCGAAGCTCTGGCGGACGACGTCGCCGAAGTCCATGCGGGTGGCCGTCATCGCGGGATCACCGTGTCCCCCTCCTTCAGCCCGTCGGTGATCTCCGTCTTCACGCCGTTGCTGATGCCGGTCTTCACGGGGATTTTCTTCTTCCCCGCCTCGGTGCCGGGATCGGGGACCTCGACCGAGGTCGCCCCCCCCTCGTCGTAGATGATCGACGCCTCGGCGATGACGAGCGTCTTCTGGTGCTCCTCGAGGACGATCTCGGCGTTCGCCGTCATGCCGGTCTTGAGCTTCTCGGTGTCGTTGTCGATGACGACCTCGACCTCGAACGACGTGACGTTGTCCTGCTCCTTGCCCAGAGGGGAGATCTTGTTGACCCTCCCCTTGAACTTCTCGTCGCGGAAGGTCTCGACGCCGATGCGGGCCGGCATCCCCACCTTGATCTTCCCGACGTCGCTCTCGGGGACCTTCCCCTTGACGTGCATCCTGCGGACGTCGGCGATCGTCATGATGAGCGTTCCGCCCGACGCCGCCGAGATGACCGATGCGACCGCGTTGCCGACCTCCACGTCGCGGCTCAGCACGATCCCGTCGATCGGCGAGACGATCGTCGAGTTCCGGAGCTCCTCGTCGGCGCTGTCGAGCGCCGCCTGGGCCTTGATCTCCTGGGCGCGGGCCACGGCCAGGTTCGAGCGGGCCGACTGGTAGCGGTTGCTCGCCAGGCGGAAGTCCTTCTCGCTCGCGTCGAGGTCGGCGCGGGAGAGGAGCTTCTGGGTGAAGAGCTCCTGCTTGCGATCGAAGTCCTTCTTCGTGAACTCGTATTCCGTCGGCTCGGCGTCGATCCGCGCCTTCTCGAGCTCGGCCGTCGCCGCCTCGAGCGATCCCCTCGCCTCGCGCACGCGGGCGGCGAGGATCGACTTGTCGAGCTCGGCGACGACTTGCCCCGCCTTCACGGCGTCGGCCTGATCGACGAGCAGCTTCTCGACCACCCCGCTGGCCCTCGACTTCAGCTCCACCTTCGAGTAGGGCTCGATCTTGCCGGTGGCGAGGACGACCCGCGCGAGGTCCTCGCGCCCGACCTTCGCCGTCTTCGGGCCCTGCGGTCCCGCCCCCTTGTCCTTCGACCAGACGAAATAGGCGCTGACCGCGCCCACGAGGAGAACCGCCGCCACGACGACGACGGGCTTCTTGACGCGCTTCATGGTGATGACTCCCAGAGCCGCCCCGGCGGGATGCGGGACGGCCGACTCCCCTTGGATACCCCGGACACCTGCTTACGTTTAGATGCGCGGGGGGTTTATTTCGACTCAGTCCTCGGAGAGAAATCCTCGGATCGCCTGGGCGAAACCCTCCGCCTCCTCCTGGTAGAGGAAGTGGCCGCTGTTCTCGAAGACCACCAGCCGGGAGTTGGGCATCAGGCCGTTCATCTCGGCCGCCCTCTCGGGGGTGCACGCGAAGTCGTGCCGCCCTGCGAGGATGAGGGTGGGAACCCGCAGCGCCTTGAGCCCCTCGCGGGTGTCGAAGGAGGGGGCGTCGAGCTCGGCAAAGGTCGCCTGCGGGACGGGGTTGATGCTGAGGGCGTCCAGCATCCGGAGCGTTTCGTCCCTGAAAGGCTCCCACTTATAGAAGTAGAAGGGGGCGATCTTCTTGAACCTCGCGCGGGCGTCGTCGTCGCTGGCCGCCCGTCCGCCCCCGAACAGCTCGGCCGACGCCTCGGGGTACCACGCCTCCCCCGAGCGCTCCTTCGCGTGCGCTCCGACCTCGGCGGACCAGTCGCCCCCGGCCGACGCCACGGTGGCGCAGAGGATGAGCTTCCTGAGGCTCGCCTGGTGCCGGATGGCGTAGAGCTGCGCGACCATCCCGCCGTGCGAGTGGCCCATCAGGGTGAACCGGGCGAGACCCAGGTGCTCCCTCAGGGCGTCGAGATCGTCGACCATCCGGTCCATCCGGTAGCTCTCGGCCCCCTCGGGGCGCGACGAGCCCCCGGACCCCCGCGGATCGACGTAGACGACCGTCGCGAACCTCTCGACGAGGGGAAGTCTCAGGTACTTCCACTCGAAGCCGGGCCCCCCGGGCTGCACGATCAGCACGGGCCCCGATCCCTCGACGTGATAGTGGAGATCGATCCCGTTGACGTGGGCCATCGCGTCCCCTCCGGGGATCTGCGGGGCGCACGCGGCGATCGCGAGGAGCGGGATCAGGATCGTGCGCGCGCGCATGCGGCGAGATTGACACAAGATCCGGACGATTCCTATACTCGATTCCGGAACCATTTCATGGACAAACGCGATCGCGCGCTCGACCTCTTCCAGGAGGCCTACGAGCAGCAGATGAACGGGGATCTCGAGCGGGCCATCTCGCTCTACAAGAAATCGCTCGCCGTCCTCCCCACCGCCGAGGCGTACACCTTCCTCGGCTGGACCTACGCCTTCCAGAAGCGCTTCGACGACGCGATCCGCGAGTGCGAGAAGGCGATCGTCGCCGACCCGGAGTTCGGAAACCCCCTGAACGACATCGGCGCCTACCTCATCGAGGCCGGCCGCTTCGACGAGGCGATCCCCTACCTGAAGCGCGCGCTCGCGGCCCCCCGGTACGAGGCCTATCACTACCCGCACTACAACCTCGGCCGCGTCTTCGAGAAGAAGGGGCTCTGGCTCGACGCGATGCACGAGTACCGGGAGGCGCTGAAGATCGACCCCGAGTACAGCGTCGCCCACCGCGCTCTCGCCCGCCTCCAGGCGATGCTCAACTGAGAACGGCATCCCCTTGACGAAGAGGCCCCGCGACATCCGCCCCCTTCGCGTGGTCCAGTACGGCCTCGGCATGATCGGCGCCGCCTGCGCGCGCGCCGTGCTCGAGTCCCGGGGGCTCAGGCTCGTGGGCGCCGTCGACGTCGACCCGGCCAAGGCGGGGCGCCCGCTCGGTGAGGCGCTCGGGAGCGGGTCCGGCGCGCGTCCTCCGAGGTCGCTCCGGGTGTCGCCGTCGCTCGCGGCGGCCCTCGCGCGGAGCGGCGGCGCCGACGTCGTCCTCCACACCACGCAGTCGTCGTTCGCGAAGATCTTCCCGCAGGTGATGGAGTGCGTTCGGGCCGGCCTCCCCGTCGTGTCCTCGACGGAGGAGCTGGCACTTCCATTCGCCACGGACGCGACCCTCGCCCGAAGGCTCGACGCCCTCGCCCGGAAGAAGAAGGTCGCCGTCCTCGGCACGGGGGTGAACCCGGGGTTCGTGATGGACATCCTCCCGATCGTCGCCTCCGCGGCGAGCCGCAACGTGAGAGGCGTCCGCATCGAGCGCGTTCTCGACGCGGGAACGCGGCGCGCGTCGTTTCAGAGGAAGGTCGGGGTGGGGATGGCGCCGGCCGAGGCCCGAAGGCGTCTCGCGGCCGGGGGGTTCGGCCACATCGGGCTGAAGGAATCCGCCCTCCTCGTCGCCACGGGGTGCGACCTGCAGGTGGACGAGATCCGCGAGGAGTCCCACCCGGTGATCGCGACGAGGACGATCTCGTCCGCTTTCGGCCCGGTGAGGAAGGGTCAGGTCGCCGGGCTCCACCAGAGCCTCAGCGGTCGGCGCGGCGGGCGTGAGATCCTCCGCCTCGACGTCGTCATGGCGCTCGGCGTCAAGGAGTCCCATGACGCCGCGACCATCGACGCCGATCCCCCCGTGACGATGCTCCTCGTCGGCGGCCTGCCGGGGGACACGGCCACGATCGCGGCCCTCCTCAACGCCATCCCGCGCGTGGTGGCGGCGCCTCCCGGGCTCCACACGGCGCTCGATCTCCCGCTGCCGAGGCCGTCGAACCGGACGCGTTAGGCCTCCCGCAACTTCAGCACCCCTTCGCGCGGCCGCACGGCGTCGATCACGAGCGTCACCCTCGCCCCCGTCTTGTGGTCGGGCCTCGGCGCGAGCGTGACGACCCGCAGCGTCTCGACCAGCTCGATCTCCGTCTTCCGGGGCTCGACGGCGACGATCACTCCCTCGACCGTCTGGCCGATCTTTCCGGACAGAAACTTGAGAATCCAGTACTCGTCTGCGGAGTTCTCGGCGCGGCGCGCGGCGCGCTCGGCCTCGTCGGTCGTCGCCGCGATGCGGGCGAGCGCCTCCGTGTCGTAGGGCAGGGGGCGGCCCGCCATCTCGGCCTCGATCTGGCGCTGCACCGCGAGATCCTGGAACCGCCGGATCGGCGACGTCGCCTGGAGGTACGCCTCGAGCCCCAGGCCGAAGTGGAGGGCGGGGGTGAGGCCGGCCTCCCCTCGCCTCATCGAGCGGCGCAGGGCGCGGACCGCGACGGGGTCGTACTCCCCCTCGGGGATCGGCGGGAGGCGGATCTCGGGAGGAGGCTGGCGCCGGTAGATGGCCGGAATTCCGCGGTCCCGGCAGTGCTCGGCGGCGAGGCGGTTGGCGAAGATCATCATCTCGGCGACGAGGCGCCGCGACGGTCCGCGCTCGTCGATGCGCGTCACTTCCACGCGCCCCCCTTCCTTCACCTTCACGACGATCTCGGGGGCGCGGATGACGACCGCACCGGCGGCGACGCGCTGCCCCTCGAGGCGAGCGGCCGCAAGGTGGAGGGCCCGGAGCGGCCCCGAGAGGAGGGCGGCGTCCGCCTCCTCGTAGCTCATGCGGCGGGCGGACCGGATGATCGACGGGACGATCTCGTGGCGGAGGAGGACCCCCTCCTCGTCGAATGTCGCGAGAAACGTCAGCGCCGGCCGGAGGACCCCGGGGTTCAGGCTCGCCGCCTCCTCCGAGATCGCCTTCGGAATCATGGCGAGGCGCCGCCCCGGGAAGTAATAGGTGGCGGCACGCCTCAGGGCCTCCTCGTCCACGATGTCGCCGGGGAGGATGAAGGCCGACGGCGCGGCGATGTGGATGCCGACGGTTCCGGCGGGACCTTCCCCTCCCTCCCACGAGAGGGCGTCGTCGATCTCCGTCGTGTCGGGATCGTCGATGGTGACGCACTCGAGGGCCGTCAGGTCCCGACGCCCTGGGGTCGCCGGCGTCGTCGTGCGCGTCGCGGCCTCGAGCGCCGCCGCCTCCACCTCGGAGGGGAAATCGGTGCGCAGGCCGAACCGGTGAATGTCGAGGTTCTCGTCGGGGTCGAAGACGCCGAGCCGCACGAGGAGCTCGAAGGCCCCCGCCGCCGTCGCGCGCGCGGCGGCGTCGAGCTCCGAGGCGAGGGCGACCGCCTCCTTCCGATCCGGCGCCTCGTCGGCGAAGACGGCGAGATCCACGAGCTTCCGCACGAAGAGCGCATCGGCGGGGAGCGCGGTGAAGGGAGGAGCGTCCGCCGGGCCGCCGAGACTCGCGCGCGCGCGATCGAGGAAGTCCGCGCGACGCCGCTCCTTCTCGGCGAGGGCGCGATGCCGTTTGAGCGTCTCCTCGACCTCCTCGCGGCTTCGCGCCTCCCACTTCTCCCCTTTCCTCTCGAACCAGGTCTTCTCCGCGGACAATCTCCTCAGGACTCCCGACAGGTCGGCGGGGGCGGCCCGCCCGAGCGCGAGTCCGGCGACGTCCGCCGTGGAGCGCCGCCCCCCTTCGTCCACGAGGAGATCCCACAGGGACGCGACGTCGATCGCTTCGGCCCGTGACCGGGCCTCGGCTCCGTGGCGGGCGGCCGCCTCACGAGCCAGCCGGGAGTCGATCGGGGCGCCGCGGGAGGCCACGTGGACGACGCGGGAGGCGGGGATCCGGATCTCGCTCCCCGTCTCGAGCGCGATCTTCAGCCGTCCCTTCTCCTCGGAGAGGATCACGGCCGTCACGACGTCGCCCCCCTCGAAGACGTCGATGAGATCGCCGGGGCGCGCCTCGCTCAAAGGCTCCTCAGGATCGCGCGGACGCCGTTCGCCAGCCCTTCGAGATCGCGCGCTTCGCATACGACGTCGCACGAGGGGGCGTAGACCCGCATGACGGAATCGCCCGTGTCCCAGAGGAGGTGGCCTTCGGGGTTCAGCCAGAGGACCTTCCGGCACCGGCCGGAGAGATCCTCGAAGGCCCAGGCGAGGGGATCCCTGTGGTTGCTGCGGGCGTCGCCCAGCACCACGAGCACGGTCTCGCGCCCCGACGAGCGTCCCACGAACCCCAGCGCCTGGTGGAACGCGCGGCCGTAGTCGCTCGCCCCCTCGAGATCGATCCCGGGAAGGGTGGAGAGAGTGCCCGCGAAGTCGAGGTCCCCTCCGCGCCGCGCGGCCCACCGCCGGATCGCCTGCGTGGCCTCGGCGACGCGATCGACGAAGACGTGAACCTCCGTGCGTCCGAGCCGGGCGGCGAGGCCGCGGCAGATCAGGAGGAAGTAACCGGCCGCCCGCGTGACGCTGTGCGACACGTCCACGAGGAGCGCGACCCTGGGGCGTCTTGGGCGCCGGCGCTTCATCGGGAGAGAGAAGGGGACGCCTCCGTGCGCGAGGCTGTCGCGGATCATCTTCTTGACCCAGAGTCGCCCGCGGGGACCCTCCGTGAATCGCCGTCCGCGGCGGAGCCGGATCTCCTCGATGATGGATGGAATTTCGCGGGCCAGTCTCGCTTCGTCCTCGGTGCCGACGAACCCGCGGAGCGGGATGCGTCGCGCGGGAGCGGCGCCATGAGTCCCCTCGTCCCCGCGGGTCTCGAACGCGGACGAGGCGGCGAGACCCCTCTCCAGGATCAGGCGCGGAGCTCGGCCGGATGCGCGCGGGGGCGCCGCGACGGGGACTTTTCCGCCCGGGCGGCCGGGCTCGAGGGGGCGCCGGCGCCCCGTCGGCACCCGCAAACGGCGCCGGGCCGGCGGCGCGGTCTGCGGCCGACCTGCCGGGGGGGGCCCCCCGCCGTGCGCCTCCCCGGATCCCCGGGATCCCCCCGCGCGCTCCCCCGTCCCTGCCGGCTCGGTGGCTCCGCTCGCCCCGGCCCGTCGGGGGGAGGCGAAGTACCTGTCGAAAATCTCATCGAAAAGGGGAATTTCTTCCCGACGCTTGCAGAGCGTCGCCCGTAACGCCCTGCGCAGAGCGGATTTCGACTCGATTCCGACGGCCAGCGTGGCGCGGGCGGCGTCGATCCCCTCGGCGGTCGAAACCCGGACTCCCCGGGTCCTCAATTCGCGAACGAAGCCATCGACGAGACTTTTCAATTCCCGGAACCTACCTTTGCCGCGCTTCGCGGACGAGAATCTTCAAAAAAATCTAGCCCTGCTCGTGCCGGCGAGCGTATAATTATCTCGATACTGTGGGTTCGGCGCTCTCCGTCGAACCAGGCCGAAGGGTGCGGCGATGAGGTTTTCGCATATCCAGCGCAGGTTTCTTGTGGTGTCGCTCTGCGCCGCGCTTTTTCTCCTCGTGTCGCCGGTCATCACCACCGGCGGCGGCTGCGACGATCCGGGAGGCATCACCAACTGCAACAACCGGGCGCACAGCGGCCAGATCGGCCATCCCCATCCCCTGAGCCCCCACTTCGTGAGCGGCGCGAATCCCATCAGCGGATCGCACGACGTCTCCGGATGGCGGCGCTGGCTCGTGACGCTGCTCCTCCACTTCATCGCCTGAGCCCTCTCGGCCCCCGGCCGAGCCTCAACCCCTGAACCGCGACGGATCCTGAAGGACTCGGTCCACGTCCTCCCGATTCTTGAGGAGCGCGCCGAGGGTCTGGCGGAGGGCCTCCTTCGAGAGCGACGCCGCGCCGACCAGGGCGAGAGAGGCGGCCCAGTCGATCGTCTCGGCGATCCCCGGCGCCTTCCTCAGATCCGCCTTCCTGAGCTTCTCCACGAACCGGACGATGCGCGCGGCCAGCTCCGCGCCGAGTCCGGGAACCCGCTTCTCGAGGATGCGCCGCTCCGACTCCGCGTCGGGATAATCCATGAAGAGGTACAGGCAGCGGCGCCGCAGGGCGTCGGAGAGCTCGCGGCTGTTGTTGCTCGTGAGGATCACCCGGGGAGGGTTCGCGGCTCGAATCGTGCCGAGCTCGGGGATCGACACCTGCCCGTCGGACAGGACCTCGAGCAGGAACGCCTCGAACTCCTCATCCGAGCGATCGACCTCGTCGACCAGGAGAACGGTGGGACGCTCGGAGGCGATCGCGGCGAGGAGCGGGCGCGGGAGGAGAAAATCCTTCGAGAAGAACTCGTCGGCCTGGCTTCGAAGCGCCGCCATCGCCCCGTGAAGATCCCCCGCGTCGCGGAGGAGATCCCCCACCTTCTCGCGCACGAGCTGCGCGTAGAGCATTTGCTTTCCGTACGACCACTCGTACAGGGCCTTCGACTCGTCGAGCCCCTCGTAGCACTGCAGGCGGATGAGCGGAGCGTCGTGGAATTTCGCCCAGAGCTTGCCGATCTCCGTCTTGCCGACGCCGGGAGGGCCTTCGAGGAGGAGAGGCTTGCCGAGGGACTCGGCGAGGAAGAGGCTGGTGGCGACTTCAGGGGAGCAGACGAAGCCCTCGCGATCGAAGGCTTCCTGAATCTCCCCGGAGGTCACCGATCCTCGGTCGGAGCCACCGGCTTTCTGCCGCGACCCCGTCCGCCCCTCCGGCGGCCCGTGCGCCGGCGACCGGCGGGCGCCGCGACGGCCCCCTCGTCACCTTCCGCCGCCGGAGCGTGCGCGGGCGCCTTCGCGGCCGGGGCATGGCTCGACGCCTTCGCCGTCGGCGCGTCGCCGGAGGCCTTCGGAGGGTGCGACCGGTGCGAGGAATGCGACGAATGCGATGAGTGGGAGGAGCGCGACGAGTGCGAGGATCGATCGCCGGAGCGCCCTCTCCCGCGCGAGCGCGACGGCTCGTCCGGAAGGGGCTCGACGCCGGGACCGTCTCCTTCGACCTGGATCGGGAGCTTCGTGAGCTTCGCGATCGCGTCGAGCCGCTTCATGTCCTGCGCCGTCGAGACGAGCGTGATCGCCGTCCCGCCCTTGCCCGCGCGGGCGGTCCTGCCGATGCGGTGGACGTAGTCCTCGGGGTCCTGGGGGACGTCGTAGTTCACGACGTGCGAGATGCCCGTGATGTCCAGCCCGCGCCCGGCGACGTCGGTGGCGACCAGGATCCGGAACTCCTTGTCCTTGAACATCCTGACGATCGCCTCGCGCGTCCTCTGGGTCTGCAGGCTGCTGAGCGATCCCGCCTCGAACCCGGCCTGTCTCAGGCGCCGGGCGATCTCCGTCGTCGCCTCGCGCGTCGCCGTGAAGACGAGGCCCAGATCGGGAGGATCTTCCTTCAGGAGCCTGACGAGCATCTCCTCCTTGTCCCGATGCGGGCAGCGGACGACCCGCTGGACGACGCGCTCGGCGAGGAGCGTCGGAGGGCTGACCTGCACGCTGATCGGATCGTGCATGTAAGCGGACGCGATCTTCATGACCGGGCCGGCGAGCGTCGCGGAGAAGAGCAGCGTCTGCCGGCTCGACGGCGCCGACTTCAGGATGAAGTCGACGTCCTCGATGAACCCCATGTCGAGCATCCGGTCGGCTTCGTCGAGGACGAGGTAGCGGAGGTACCGCATCCGGATGACGCTGGTCCGGATGAACTCGATGAGGCGCCCGGGCGTCCCGACGACGATGTCCGGCCCCGCGAAGACCGACTTGCGCTGATGGCCGAGGGCCGTGCCGCCGTAGATGACCGCCGCCTTGATGCCGATCCGGCCGCCGAGGTCGATGGCGACCTGGCCGACCTGGAGCGCGAGCTCCCGGGTCGGGCAGACGATCAGCGCCTGGACGTGGCCGCTGGGCTTGAGCCCCTGGAGTATCGGAACGAGGAAGGCGAGCGTCTTCCCGGTGCCGGTCTGCGCCATCCCGGCGACGTCCTTGCCGTCGAGGAGATGCTGGATGACCTTCTCCTGGATGGGTGTGCACCGGTGGAACCCCATCTCGTGGAGGGCTTCCAGGAGCTCGATGCTGAGTGGGAATTCAGTGAATCGTTTCATCGTGGGTGAAGTAGTGTAGCATTTGCGGGCCTTGGGGTTTGGTATAGACTCCCGGCCATGCCGTCCCCCCTCTGGTCCTTTGAAGATCTGGCCCGCTTCGCACGGTTCGAGGACGCGGAAGTCCGCTACTGGGCGGCCGATCGCCTCGTGCACCTCTACCCCGATCGGGCCGCCTCCGCCATCGCCGATCTCCTCTTCGATGACCATGACTCGACTCCGGCGCTCGTGGCCGAGCACCTCGGAACTCACGGGCTTCCCGAGCACATGCCGGTCCTCGCCAAGGGGTTCACGCGGGGATCGGGGCTCCTGCCCGGACAGTGCCTCGAGTCCCTCGCCCGCCTCGGGTACGGCGAGGCCCCGAGGCTGGCCCGCGCCGCCCTCCACCGGCGGGATCTGGCGGAGGGGGCCCTCGCCCCGATCGTCGCCGGCCTCGCCGAGATGGCGGTGGCCCGCGAGTCGGAGGACGCCGCCGACGCCGCCCGCGAGATAGTCCTTCGCCGCCCCGAGCTGTACGCCGAGCCGGCGGCGCTCCAGGGATGCCTCCGCATCTTCGGCGACGATCGGCTGGGCGACCTCGTCGGCAAGTGGATCACCGCGCTTCATTTCCGCGGGATCGACTCGGCCGAGGCGGGGATTCAGACCATTCAGGAGAATCTGCAGCTCGACGACGTGTCGTGGTGCCTGAGAACCGATCGTTCGGGGCGGGTCGATCTCGATCGCTCGCTGCGATCGATCGAGAACGGCTACGACTGCGAGGCCCGCCGGGAGATCCCCGAGTCGGATCGCGCCGCCCTCGCCGAGGCCTTCGCGGGGGGGGAGTTCCGCACGATGGCCGGCCGTCTCGCCGCCCTGGTGGCCGCGCGGGCCCGCGCGGTCATCGCCGGCTCGACCGACCCCGGCGACGTGCTGCCGAAGCGTCTCGCCGCCCTCGCCTCGGGGTTCGAGCGCGAGGAGGTGCTCCACGAGGCGGAGCGGCTCGGTCACCCGATGCACACCTGGGTCATCTCGCTGCTCCTGTCCGCCCTCTTCAAGACGGCGCCGTACCTCAACTTCGAGCGCGAGTGCGAAAGGGCCGGGACGGATCTCGACAGGCTGCTCGCGCTCGGCGAGAAGGAGACGGGGGCGCTCTTCAAGGTCCTTCCCGGGAAGCTCGCGGCCGCGGCGCACGACGAGTCGCGCGACAGGCTCGAGCAGTGGTGCGTCGCGACCCTCGAGGCGCGGGGCCCCTTCTTCCCGAAGGTGATCGCGATCGACACGCTGGGGGAGCTGAAGCTCCCGGCCCACATCCCGCTCCTCCTCGGATACCTCGCGGAGGAGAACGGCTTCATTTACGGAGCGGCGGAGCGGGCCATCGTGAAGTTCGGCGACGAGGCGGTCGACGCGGCCCGGCGCGAGATGGATCGGCACGAGCTGCACCCCGACGCCGTCCACTCGATCCTCGTCGTCCTGTCGGATCTGATGTCGCCGGCGGCCCTGGCCCTGGCCGTCGAGAGGTTCGACGACTTCATGGAGGCCTCCGGCCCGGAGGAAGGGCCGGAGCTGATCGCGCTCCTCGGCGGGCGCGATCTCATTCCCCCCCTGAGGCGCTGGCTCAAGCACGCCGAATCGTCGGGCTCGCGCGTCTCGGTGCGCGCCCGGATCGGGCACGCCCTCCTGCTCGTCGGGGCCATCCACAACGTGGCGATCCCCGAGGAGGAGAGGATCCTCCAGGCGATCGACGAGTTCTGGAAAGAGCAGCCCGAGGAGCCCGACGACGGCCCCGACGCCCCGGGGCACTGGGTGATGTAGCGGGGGGAGGGTCCACCCCCTCCCGAATCACCGGTCGGCCTCTTCCGCAAGCCGGAAGCGTTCCTGTCAGTCCCCCGTCACCCCGGCCGGATCGGCGATCAGCATCGGCTCGCCCGCGAGAAGCGCCGCCTGGGCGGCGGGCCTCAGCGCGGTGAGGACCCCCCTAGCCGTGCGCGGCAGCGTCAGGGACGAGTCGAGCCGCGCGCTCTCGTCCGACGAATCGGCGTTCCAGATCGAGTCCCAGAGGCCGGGCTTCTCGGGGAGGACCTCGAACCTCACGTCCTCATCGGCGGGGATCTTCGCCAGATCCTTCGCGACCTTCACGGCCTTCTCGAAGCCGCCGAGATCGTCGACGAGGCCCAGGTCCTTCGCGCGCCGCGCGCTCCAGACGCGCCCCTGCGCGATCTTGTCGACGGCCTCGCGCGTCATGTGGCGCCCGTCGGCGACGTGGGCAAGGAACTGATCGTAGATCTGGTGCATGAATTTCCAGTAGATCTGGTCTTTCTCCTCCGGGCTCCAGCGGTTCAGCTCGCTCCAGAATCCGGCATTTTTCCCCTTCGAGAGCGTTCCGAAGGAGAGGCCGACCCAGTCGTAAAGCCCCTTCATCACGAACTTCCCGTACACGACGCCGATCGACGCGGTGATGGTGTTCGGCTCGGCGACGATGCGGTCGGCGCCGCACGCGACGTAGTAGCCCCCCGACGCGGCGACGTCGGACATCGAGACGACGAAGGGCTTCTCCTTCTTCGCGAGCTGCGTCTCGCGCCAGATGACGTCGGAGGCGACGGCGGAGCCCCCGGGCGAATCGACCCTCAGGATGATCGCCTTGACCGACTTGTCCTTGCGCGCGTCGCGGATCGCCTCGGCGACCGAGTCGGAGCCCATGATCCACCCCGCCTCCGCGTCGTACCCGCTCCGGCCGCGGGCGACGAGGCCGGTCCCGTGGATCACCGCGATCGTGCTGGATCCGACGCCGAGGCCGCTCCGGCGCTTGAGGTACTCGCGCCAGTTGAGCGTGGTGAGGTGCCCGTCGACCCTCTTCTCGGCCGCGTCGCGGAACTCGTCGAGGTAGCCGATCCGGTCGATCAGCCCTTCCTTCTTCGCCTCGTCGGCGACGAAGGGACCGCGATCGACGAGGGCCACCATCTCCTCGGCGCTCTTCTTCCGGGAGGCGCCGATGTCCTCGATCATGCCCGTGAAGAGATCGTCGATGAGCGTCGCCGTCGCCTCCCGGTGGGCGTCGGTGAACTCCTTGTCGGTGTAGATGTTCTTCGCGTTCTTGTACTTCCCGATCGCGTCGAAGTCGGGGTAGATGCCGAGCTTGTCGAGGGTGCCGCGGAGGAAGGGGGTCTCGGTGGCGATGCCGCTCAGGTTGACCGACCCGGCCGGCGACAGAGTGATCTCGTCGAACGCGCTGGCGAGGTAGTACGGGCCGTTCCCCGGCGTGAACTCACCGGCCGTCTCGAGGAAGCAGATGGCCCACTTCCCGGAGGCGCGGAAGGCCCGGATCGCCTCGCGCAGCTCCTGCATCTTCGCGAAGCCCATCGAGAAGGGCTTGATGTTGACCATGACGCCGACGACGCGATCGTCCCGGCGCGCCTTGTCGAACAGCGCGCGAAGCTCCGAGATGAGCGTGACGTCCCCCTGAAGGAACCGTCCGCGCAGCGACTCGTCCCGCTCCTCCTGGATCGTCCCCGACAGGTTCAGCTCGACCACCGTCCGCCGCTCGACGCCCTTGGAGAGGGTCATCGCGAGGACGACCACGGTGATCACGGCGCCGAGCCCGAACAGGGCGAACAGGCAGCCTCTTCCACGTCGCGTCATGAACGCCTCCGAGCACGGGCGGGCCGGGGAGATGGGTCGCACCGGCCTATACGCCGGATGCGGGTCGAGGTTTGATGATACCAGCGGCGGCCCGGGAGAAGTATCATCCCGGGCATGAAACCTCTCATCGATCCGGCCCTGCGCCGGCACCTCCTGGACGAGGGGGCGCGCCTTCTCGCCTCCCGGCGGTTCTACAAGGCGCACGAAGCCTTCGAGGA
>Ga0137407_10001696_pt1 | contig 14397 bp, 12 predicted proteins | sample CZOMad2_2_16fung_FD_108410 | JGI IMG/M metagenome (GOLD analysis project Ga0137407, IMG submission 108410) | Vadose zone soil fungal communities from Angelo Coast Range Reserve, California, USA - CZOMad2_2_16fungal (Illumina Assembly) | ecosystem: Environmental > Terrestrial > Soil > Vadose...
AAATATTTTGACGCGGCAAAACCGATTCAGTTCCAATTTGCGTGCTCGCTGCTTGGTTGAACGGATCGCTGCGATTAGACTCTGACCAGCATGTCTTTTTGCGATCGGATTTTGTAATTTCTGCAACACCTGCCGCGACACCGGAGCACTCGAGTGAATGCATCGTCCAAGGACGAAACATCCGTCCCGCCGTTCTATATTGCCGCAGGCCCCGCGCTGCAGGAGCGGCGGACTCTGACCTTGAAGCACGGCGACACCTTCGCCGTATTCGATCATCGCGGCGACATGAGCGCGGATACTGGCAGTTCCGAAGGGCTCTATCACCGCGATACCCGCATCTTGTCGCATTTCGAGCTGCTGCTCGAAGACGCACGGCCTTTGCTGCTGAGCTCGATGACGCAGGACGACAACGCCATGTTCACCGCCGATCTGAGCAATCCGGATCTCCTGCTCAATGGACAAATCGTCCTGCGGCACGAGCAAATTCACTTGCATCGGCTCAAGTTCGTCTGGAACGGCGCCTGCTACGAGCGGCTGCTGATACGCAACTTCAGCGACCGGGTGTGGCACATACGCGTTGCGCTGCGGTTCGGCTCCGACTTCGCCGACCTGTTCGAAGTGCGCGGCGAACGCCGCCGGGCGCGCGGCGAGCTGTCGGCGGCTCGCGACAGCGATCGCAGGGCGGCGCTGCGCTATACGGGCCTCGATAAGATCGAGCGCATGACCACCCTGGATTTCGATCCGGCGCCGCAGACGCTGACGACTGAGCGCGCCGGGTTCGAGACGACGCTGAATTCGCGCCAGGTGAGGCGGATCTTCATTCGCGTCGGGATCGCGGACCCGGATGCCGGCCGTTGGAGTGGACGCGTATTCTACCGGTGCATGCGGGCCGCGCGTCACGGGCTGCACGAATCGAGCGCGCGGGCGGCGAGCGTCGAAAGCTCCAACACGGTGTTCAACGAGATCGCACGGCGTGCGGTGTCCGATCTGTACATGTTGGTCACCGAAACCGCGCAAGGGCCCTATCCCTACGCCGGCACGCCCTGGTTCAGCACGCCCTTCGGACGCGACGGCATCATTACGGCGCTCATGACTCTGTGGGCCGATCCCAGCATTGCGAAAGGCGTGCTGCGATTTCTCGCCTCGACGCAAGCCACCTCCGTCGAACCGGAGCGCGACGCGGAGCCTGGGAAAATTCTGCACGAGATGCGCCACGGAGAAATGGCCAATCTGCGCGAGGTGCCGTTCGGCCGCTACTACGGCAGCGTGGACGCGACTCCCCTTTTCGTGCTGCTGCTCGGCGAATATTTTGCGCGCACCGCCGACTTCGATACCGTGCGGGCGTTGTGGCCGAATGCACAGGCGGCGCTGGCATGGATCGACACCTATGGCGACCGCGACGGCGACGGTTTCGTCGAATACTATCGCCAGACCAAGGAAGGCCTGTCAAATCAGGGATGGAAGGATTCGCAGGACGCGGTATTCCATCACAACGGCCGGTATGCCGAGGGGCCCATCGCTCTTTGCGAAGTACAGGCCTATGTCTACGGGGCGAAGCAGCACGCCTCGCTGCTCGCCGCGGCGCTCGGGCATCAAGCGCAAGCGGTAAGGCTGCGGGCGCAAGCCGACGCGTTGCGCGAGAATTTCGAAGCCCAGTTCTGGTGCGAGGAGCTTTCCGTCTATGCGTTGGCCTTGGACGGCGCGAAGCAGCCCTGCCGCGTGGTGTCATCGAACTCGGGCCAGGTGCTGCTCACCGGCATTGCCCGCGCGGAGCGGGCGAAGCGCGTCGCGCAAACGCTGCTCAGCCCGGCCTGTTTCAGCGGCTGGGGTATTCGCACTCTGGCTATGTCGGAGCCGCATTACAACCCGATGTCCTATCACAACGGCTCCGTGTGGCCGCACGACAACGGACTCATTGCCCTGGGGTTGGCGCGCTACGGTCACGTCCAACCGGCCGCGAAAATCTTCGGCGCCATGTTCGACGCTGCCAGCTACATGGACCTGCGCCGCCTGCCGGAATTGTTTTGTGGTTTCCTCCGCCGCCAGCACAATGCGCCGACTCAGTATCCAGTAGCGTGCTCCCCGCAAGCCTGGGCGGGCGCCACCATGTTCGCGCTGCTGCAGGCGACTTTGGGCCTCAAGTTGTCGGCGGGGAGCGGCGAGATCTCGTTCTACCGGCCGGCTCTGCCGGATTTCCTCGATCGCCTGCATGTTCGCAATTTGCGCTTGAACGGCGGCTCAGCCGACGTGCTGCTGCAGCGGCACGGCCCCGATGTGACCGTGACTCAGACGCGCCGCGACGGCGACGTCGGCGTCGTGATGCGTTACTGACCGTCCGCCACTAACCGTCCGCAACGAGCTGTTCGCGACTATGCGTCCGCATCAATTTTCGGGCGCGTCTCCGGCATCGCAGTCAGCACCAGCATGACGGCGGCAATGCCGACCGCGGAAAGGAAGAAAAATGCCGCGCGCATGCTCAAATGATCCGCCAGCCAGCCGGCCGCCGGTGCGCTCAAAGTGCCCCCGATACCGATCGCGAATCCGACGAAGCCCAGCGATAAATTGAAGTGGCCGGAACGCGCCGCAACGTCGCTGACGATCAGCGGCACCATGATGCCGAAACAAGCGCCGCCGATACCGTCGAGCGCTTGCACGGCCACCACGAGGGTTGGATTCGTCGAGGTGGCAAACAGCAAACCGCGCAGCGGCAACATGCAGAATCCGATCATCAGCACGATCCTGCGGCCGCGCCGTTCGGCCAGCCGCCCCATGGCGGGCGATGCTATCGCGACGATAATCTGCGGCAGCACGATGCAGGCCGCGACCAATAGACTGGGATTGCCCACCCTTGCGGTCATGGTGCCGCTCATCAGCGTCAACATCGGCGCGTTGGCGAAAGTGAACAGCATGGCGCAGCCGCAAAAAATGAGCAGACGGCGGTCCGCCAATACGCGCAAAAATCGCGCCCTGCCCTGCCCGGGCTGTCGCGGAGGCGGCTGCAAATCGCTGCCGGCAATCGCCACGCGGCGCAGGGGCAACAGGGCCACCAGCGCCGGCAGCGTGAATACGGCGGTGAGATAAAATACGGCTCGCTCCGATACATATTGTCCGCAGGCACCCATCAGCAAGGCACCGACGCCGTTGCCGATGGCCGCATAGCGTGCGTTGCGGCCGAGACGGAGACCCATGCCAAAGCGTCCGGCGATGACTAGGCTCATAGCCGCCGTTGCCGGTCCCAGGGTACAGCTGGAAATGCCGTGCAATACTTCGGCAAGGTATACGAACAGCGGAATCGGATAGATCGCGAACATGAGCGCACAGGCCGTAAATGCCAGAACGCTGAAGGCCGCTACGCGCGTCTTATTCGGCATCGCGTCCACCAGTGCGCCGGCCGGCACCTGGCTCGCCATCGCGGCAATAGTCCCGATGCTCAGCGCCAGACCGATCGAGGTTTGCGTCCAGCTCTGACTGATGAGATAGACCGCAATGAAGGGTCCAAAGCCGGTTTGGATATTAGCCACGAACAGGTTGAACCAATCGAGCCCTCGTCCTGCGGCAGGAGATCCTGCGGGTCGTGGATTCGCCGGAGGGGGGTACTCAGCTCGGAGCGCCATTCGTTCACTTCTTGCCTTCCGCGGCACTCGGTGTGGATGCCCCGGCGGGTGCCTGCGGCGACGCGGGTGCCTGCGGCGGCGCGGGTACCTGCGGCAGCGCGGGTGCCTGCGGTACCGGTGACTGGGGCGCCATCAGTGCCTGCGGCTGGACCGAGTTCTTGTATTCGGGCGCTGACTGCAGTTTTTTCCTGCTTACACTCAAAGTCAGAGGCTTAGCTTGATCGTCGGGATCGAAGTGCAGCAGCGACCAATCGACGGCAATGCGGCGATTGCCGACGCCGAGGAAGCCGCCGAACTCGATGACGGCGATACGCACCCGCCCGCCGGCATCCGCCAGCACATCAACCACGCGGCCCATATCCTCGCCCTTCGGCCCCTGGACTTTCTTGCCGAGGACGGTCACCACGGAGTTATCCAAGGGCTTGACCTCGGCATCGGGCGGTCCGGGTGCGGGAGCCGCGGCGGGCGGTGGCGGCGGCTCGGGTCTTGGCTTGAACCGGTGTTTCGGCGGCGGAGCTTCCGGCGGCAGGTCGGGCGGCACAGCCGGCGTCTCGATCGGCGCATCGGCGTGGTCGGATGCTATTTCGTCCTCCGATAACGGTGGCGGCGGCGCCGGGGTTTGCGCGGCGGGCACCGCCGGCTCCGCCTTGCGCGCCCGATCGGCAACCGGCGCAGTGTGACATGCCGACAATGCCCACAGAAACACCAGCCACAGCGCGATCGGGCGCCGGCACCTGCCTGCAAGGCAATCCTGGGTCACGGGCTCTCCGCGCCGATGGGCAGTTGCCGACCGTACATGCGGCTATACACACCGTGGGTCAGCAACAGCCGCCGCGGGGCTCCGTCTTCGACGATGGCGCCGCGCTCCAGCACGACGATGCGGTCGAAGGAATCGAGCGTGGACAACCGGTGCGCGATGGCGATCACCGTCCGGCCCTTGAACAGTCGCGACAGCCCCTCCTGGATCGATTGCTCGGACTCCGTATCGAGTGACGAGGTCGCTTCGTCGAGCACGACGATCGGGGCGTCCATCAGAAAGGCGCGCGCGATCGCCAGACGCTGCCGTTGACCGCCCGACAGCTTCATGCCGCGTTCGCCGACCACGGTATCGAAACCCTGCGGCAGCCGATTGATGAACTCGGTGCAGCGCGCAGCTTCGACGGCACGGAACACTTCCTCGTCGCTGGCATTTGGTCGGCCGTAGCGCAGATTCTCCAGCAGCGATCGGTGAAACAGCGAAATATCCTGCTGCACCACCGCGATCGAAGCGCGCAGGCTCTCCTGGGTCACCTGCGCGATGTTCCGTCCATCGATCAGCACTTCGCCGAAATCCGGATCGTAGAGCCTTTGCAACAGCGCGATGATGGTGGACTTGCCTGCGCCCGAGCGTCCCACCAGGCCCACTTTCTGTCCGGCCGGGACCTCGAGATCGAAACCCTTGAGCACTTGCTGGCCGTTCGGATAGCTGAAGCCCACGTGCGTGAATTGGATGGTCCCGCCGCGCACCACGAGCGGCCGGGCGCTCGGGGCGTCCTGCATTTCGTGCGGCAATCCCAGGATTTGCACTGCTTCACCCAGCTTGGCGAATTGCTGCACCATGTCGACCAATGCCATCGCAAGATCGCGCGATGCGTGCAGGACAGTGAAACCCAGCGTCGTGGTCAATACCACATCGCCGGTGGAGATCTTGCCGCGGCGCCACAGCTCCACCGACCAGGCCAGCACGCCGGCGGTGACGATGAAGACGGTCACCGCGTGCAGCAAGCGCAATCTCTCGAGCGACCGCAGGCTGGCGCGTTGCGCCTGCATCTCGTCCTGAATTTTCGAGCTCAGTCGATCCTGCTCGCGGCGCGCGGCGCCGAAGGCGCGCACCAGCCCGATATTGCTCACGATGTCCGCGAGGTCACCGCTCACATGCGCCGCATGACCGGCGAAACTCTGGTGCAGATGGCGTCCCTGCGCCGCCAGCCGGCCGATGCTCACGCCGAGTGCCCCGACGACGGCCAATAGCACGACCGTGAGATGCCAATTGATCGTGCCGAGAATCAGGATGCTGCCGATCACCGCGGTCCCCGGCGGGATGGTGGTCCATGTCAGCGAGTTCTCGATGGTCCAGGCGGCGTTCGCCGCAGCGGTGATACGCCCGGCAAGCGCGCCGGGAAAGCGATCGATGAAGTAGCGCGTACCCTGGCCGGACAGATGATTGAACAGGTCGAGACGAATGTCACCGCCGACCGCCACGAAGGCATGCGTCGACACCCAGCCGGCGAGTCGCCAGAGAAGATTGTCCCCCGCCACCAGCGCGAGCAGCAACACGACCGCGCTCCACAATGTGTAAGCCGCCGGGTGTTGAGTGCTCAGCACGTCCACCAGGTTCTTGACGGCGTACTGCGAGCCGACTGCGCAGACCACGGCTGCGAGGACCGCGCCCAGCACGATGGTATGACTGAAGATGCGGCGCCGGACATAGTGTGCGAGGAAGCGGATCGCTCCTTGGGATGTATATCGTGGCGCGGCTTTCGGCATCGTCCTCTATTTATAGCCAATCGGTACTACAGGCAGACCGGAGAAAGGTGCCAGTCTCTGTCAGTGTCCGCTGACACGGTCGGCGCCGGCCTACGAGATTTACATCATTTTATACACACTTTACACCGGGTTTTTGAAACAATGGAGGGTATGAATATCGGACCATCCACTGCGATTCGAGCGATTGGATCCGGGCAGGTTCGAGCCGCCCGCCTCCACGTGCGCCTCGACACCAGTCTCGAATTGCTCCTCGAGCGCGCACCCGCCACGGAGATGCACCGTGTTCTCGCGACCGTGGTGGCAACGGCCGGATCGACGTACCGCAAGCCGGGCGCACGCATGCTCATCATGGCCGACGGAAGCTACCTGGGGCTGCTCAGCGGCGGCTGTCTGGAAGCGGATCTCAAGCTGCACGCGCAGGAGGTGTTGGACAGCGGCGTACCGCGCGCCATCGAGTACGACATGCGCGGCCCCGACGACATCCTGTTCGGCATCGGTGCGGGCTGCGAAGGCGCGATGCGCGTGCTGCTCGAGCCGGCGGGTCCCGGAAGTTCGGCGGCGGCGGCACTCGCGGCCGCCGGTCGCGCCACGCAGGCGGGTCAACCGGCCTCGCTGGTTTCGGTTCACGAATCCGCCGAAGTCCCGCTCGGCACCTACGATGCCGCGCCCCCGCTGCCGCCCGTGCTGAGCCACGCCGCCGCGCAATCCCTCGGCGACGGCGCTTCGCGCGCCATGGACTGGGAAGAAGGCGGCCGGCGCACGCGGGCATTTGTACAATTCCTCGCACCGCCCCCGCATGTATTGATTTGCGGGGCGGGCCCCGATGCGCAGCCGGTGGTGAGCGCCGCGCGCGCCCTGGGTTGGCGAGTGTCGGTCGTCGACCATCGTCCCGCTTACGCGGTGGCGGAGAACTTCCCCGGCGCCGACGTGAAGCCGTGCGATCCACGCTCCTTGCGCTCCGTCGTCGCCGTCGAACGCTGCCATGCCGCCGTGGTGATGAGCCATCACCTGCCCTCCGATGCGTCGTACCTGCGCGAGCTGGCGCATGCGGGCGTCCCCGCCTACGTGGGATTGTTGGGTCCCGAGGCGCGCCGCAGCCGGCTCGCGCAAGAGTTGGGACCCATGGCGGAAGAGCTTGGATTCAGAGTGCGCGGTCCGGTGGGCATCGACATCGGCGCGGTGACGCCGGAAGGCATTGCGCTCGCCATCGTCAGTCAAATCCACGCGTGGCTGGCCGGGCGCGGCGGCGTCGAGCCGACGATGCTTCAGCCGTCCATGCTCTAGAGTCGGTCTGACAGGTCCCAAGAAGCGCGGCAGGCATCACGGTTTCTCGTCAACGGGATGCGTGCCGGCGTTGGTCGGGCGTAGACTTCTTTCATCGCGTCCTGGTATTTACCATGGGAATAACGACGACCCAGACGCCCGGGATATCGTATTTATTTCGCGTAAGCGGAGCAGGGAGACAGCCGTGTTCAAATTTATGACGCCTTTGAGTGTGGCCCTGGGCGCCGCGCTCCTGTGCGCATGTGGGTCGAGCAGCCAGACTTCGACGGTCGCGCCTTCCACTGCTCACGGCACACTGGCGGTGAATCCACCGTTTCGGATTGCCTCGCTGAACGCCGCGACCTTCCAGGCAGAACTCGCCGGAACCAGGAGCGGTGCACAGCTTTTGCAAATCGCCGGCAATCCGAGCTGCGGCGTGGATTTCTACTACGTCAAGTTCTGGACCGTCGGCGGCGCGGGTGAGACTACCGAGTCGTCCGGCGCATTGATGGTGCCCACGGGTGCGGCGCCGGGCTGCTCCGGGCCGCGTCCGATCGTGCTGTATGCGCACGGCACGAATACCGACAAGACACTCAACATTGCCGACATCACCAACACCTCGAATACCGAGGGCGTACTGATCGCCGCCATGTTCGCGGCTCGAGGTTACATCGTGGTGGCCCCGAACTATGCCGGCTACGACATCTCGACGCTGGGTTATCACCCCTTTCTCAATGCCGAGCAGCAGTCGGGAGAAATGATCGATATATTGGCGGCGGCGCGCACGGCGCTGCCCAAGACCATGAGCGCCGCGACCAGCGACGGCGGCAAGCTGTTCATCACCGGCTACTCCGAAGGCGGACACGTGGCGATGGCCACTCAACGTGCGCTCGAGGCGAGCGGCGCGACCATCACGGGAGCTGCGCCCATGTCCGGACCCTACGCATTGGAAGCGTTCGGCGACGCTATTTTCTTCGGCAGCGTCAATCTCGGGTCCACCGTATTCTCGCCGCTGCTCAGCACCAGCTACCAAAAAGCCTACGGCAATGTCTACGGCGCACCCAGCGATCTTTACTCCGCGACCTATGTGAGCGGTATCGAAACCTTGCTGCCGAGCGCGACCCCGATCAATACGATATTCGCAAACGGCTTGCTGCCGGAGACCGCGGTGTTCGACGGCACCACGCCGGTGGTGACCGTACCCGGCAACGCCGCGCTCTCGGCAGAACTGACGGCGCTGCTGTCGGTGCCCGGCAGTCCCACCTATCCGGTACCCCCGGGTCCGGAGACTCCATTGTTCGCCGCGGGGTTCGGTTCGCCTTATCTGATCAACAATAGTTATCGCGTGAGCTATGCGCTCGACGCGGCGTCGAACCCCGACGGCGCACTCCCGCCCACCCAACGCGCCGGCGCGCCGCTCGCGGCGGCCGCGCCGACCCAGCCATTGCGCCTGGCGTTTTACAAGAATGATCTGCGCAGCGGCTCCTGGGCACCGAATTCCCCGACCCTGTTGTGCGGCGGGTTTGCGGATCCCACGGTGTTCTTCCCCGTGAACACCGGGGTCATGGCCACCTTCTGGAGTCCGCTGGTACAGGCCGGCCTCATCACGGTCCTGGATGTGAACGGCACCCCCGGCGGCCCGTTCGCCGCATTGCAGACCGCGTTTCAGGATGCCCAAGCGGCGCAACTCGCCTTCTACGAATCGGCGGCCGGCGGCGGCCTGACGCCGGCGGAGGCACAGCAGCTCATCGTGCAGGGCTATCACGGGGCCGTAGCGCCCTTCTGCGCGGCTGCCGCGCGCGCTTTTTTCAGCCCACTCTAAGGGAACCGGCCATGACCACTCTCTCTGTTCGCACACTGCCCGCCGCTATCGCCGCAGCGGCCGTGAGTCTGTACTGTGCCGCTCCGGCGCTGGCCGATGACGTTCCCAGCAACAGCGCGCGCATCGGCCTTTACTCCGTATTCTTTCACGTGAAGGCAGACGATCTTTCAGGGCCCTACGTGCCTCCCGGCGCCAACATCGATGCCCAGAACGTAAATACACTGTATCTGGGCTACGTGAGGCGCCTGTCCTCGCACTTCGATCTGGAACTGGCCGTAGGCTACCCACCGCTGCAGAAGACCGAGGGCAAGGGGCCCGCCACTCTGGGTTCCGTGCCTTACAATGGGCAAGTCATCGCGACGGCCCGTTGGCTGGCGCCCACCCTGCTGGTCGAATACAAGTTCTTCGACGAGAATTCCAGGCTGCGTCCCTACATCGGCGCCGGCGTCAATTACACCGCCTTCTACGATCGGGATTCGACCGCACAGGGCAACGCGGTGAGCGGAGGCCCCACCAAGCTTTCGCTGACCTCGTCGGTGGGACCGGCCGGCACGGCGGGCCTCGCGTACAATATCGGGGGCAATTGGAATCTGTACGCTTCCTATTCGATCTCCCAGGTGAAAACCAAGCTCAATGCCGATACGGCGGGCGTCATCCGTACCTCTCACATCAGTTTCGGGCCGCAGGTATTCATCGCGTCCGTGGGTTATTCCTTTTGAACTCCGCGGCCAATTCCTGGGCTGCCTTGATCAGAACCGACGTGTCGACCCCCACTGCGAGGAACAGGGCACCCCGCTCCAAGTACTCGCGCGCGAGCTGCCGGTCCGAGGTGAGCGTGCCCGCCGCCTTGCCCGCTCTGCTGACCGTCGCGATACCCTGAAGTATGGCGGCCCGCACGGCCGGATCGGAGGGCTTGCCGAGCAAGCCCATCGACGCCGCCAAATCCGCGGGACCGAAGAAAACTCCGTCGACGCCATCCACCGCGGCAATGCGCTCGAGATGGGTCAACGCGTTGACGGATTCCACTTGGACGAATACGCACATTTCGTCGTCGCTGCGCCGTAGATAATCGCCGATCTGGTTCCATCGCGACGCGCGCGCCAAGGCGCTGCCGACCCCGCGCACGCCGCGCGTCGGGTAGCGAGTGGCCGCCACCGCCTGCCGCGCCTGTTCAGGCGTTTCGACCATGGGAATGATGAGAGTCTGCGCGCCGATATCCAGATATTGCTTGATCAGCTCCGCCGTGCCGTGCACGGGACGCACGATGGGATGAACCGGATACGGCGCCATCGCCTGCAATTGCGGCAGAACGCTGCGCGGGTCGTTGGGCGCGTGCTCGGCATCGATTACCAGACAATCGAAGCCGACGGTCGCCAGTAATTCGGCGACGTAGGAATCGGCCAGTCCCACCCATAGCCCGATTTGCGGCTTTCTCTCGCGCAGAGCTCGCTTGAATACATTGGTCGGTAGTTCCATCACGGGCCTCTTTGGGATCAGACGAAACGCATCGATATGCCGCCCAGCGCGCCATAGTCGGCATGCAGCACATCGCCGCGCAGGACGTTCGTCGGTCTCGTGAACGAACCGCCCAGGATGATGTCTCCGGCTCCCAAGGTTTCGCCGTACGGTGCGATCTTGTTGGCGAGCCACGCGACGCCGGCGGCAGGATGATTCAACACGGCCGCCGCGAGGCCGGTTTCCTCGATCACCGCATTCTTGTAGAGCAGCGCCCCGACCCAGCGCAGATCCACCGCTTCGGGTTTGACGGGCAGACCGCCGACGACGATGCCCGCGTTCGCGGCGAAATCCGCGATGGTGTCGAACACCTTGCGCGGCGCCCGGGTGTCGCGGTCGAATTGCTCGATGCGTGCGTCGATGATCTCGAGCGCGGGGGTCACGTAGTCGGTGGCCCGCAGAACGTCGAAGAGGGTCACGCCGGGTCCCTTCAACGGCGAGCGCAATACGAACGCCAGTTCCACTTCCACGCGCGGCGCGATGAAGCGTTCGAAGGGTATGTCGCTGCCCGTTGCAAAGAACATATCGTCCATCAGCGGCGCGTAATCCGGCTCCGTGATCTGCGATGCCTGCTGCATGGCGCGCGACGTGAGACCGATCTTGCGGCCCTTGACGCTGCGGCCGTCGGCCATTTCCAACCTGACCCATTCGCTTTGAATGGCGTATCCGTCTTCGATGGTCATGTCGCGATGCTCTATCGAAAACTGCCGCAGCTGGGTGCGGCTCTTGCGCGCGTCGTACAGACGCCGAGCCAGCAATCGAATGGTACCGTCGGGCAACATGTATGAATTCTCTCCCGCGCTTGTCAGGTTTTCTTGAATCGCGCGTGCAGATTGTTGTGCTTTAGGGTGCCGGCTTCGCTGAATTCGTAGAGCTCGAGCGACAGCGCCAGACCCTGCCGCGCAAATTGTTCCGCGAAATGCGCCTTCATGATGTCGAACAGGCCGGCGCAGGCCGCTTGCTTGGGGGCGTCGCCGCGCCCCGCGCCGATCTTCAGGATCGCATGCACGAATCCCGCATCGCTCGACGTCCCGTCGGCAATGCAGTAGTCCTCGCAGGCAATGGCGCGCACGCGCACGCCGCCGGGTGGAAACACCGCCGCTCCTTCGACGCGCAACGCCGTCATGAATTGCGCGAGCTTCCGGCACAGCTCGCCGAAGCGGCCTGCGCCGCGAAGATTTGCGCTGTACTCCAAGGTCATGTGCGACATATCTCAAGTACCGATGGTCATGGTGGCGACGGTGCAGCCCACCGCGAAAATCGGGATGGGGCGGTAATATCGGAGGCGGCCTAAGCCTTGCGCCGCCGCCGCGATGCTGATGAAGGTGCGAATTTCGAAACCTCCCTGGCCGGCATCCCGGTAGGTCGCCTCGTCCGTATAGGACAACATCGCCTGCTTGTCGTTGAATTGCCAGCGCCGCAGGAATTCCCGGTCCCACGATTCGTTGATCTTTCCGGAATCCGGTGTCGCCGGCCAGTGCGAGATGCCGCCGGTGCCGACCAGGGCGATGCGTTCCGGCGCAAGATCTGCGGCGCGGCGCAAGGCCTCGCCCAGCGCCCACGCGCGATGCAAGGGCGCGAGCGGCGGTCCCTGGCAATTGATGTTCACGGGGATGACCGGCAAATCGTATCGGGGCGTGAGAAAACTCAAGGGCACCATGACCCCATGGTCGAACTTCCACTCCTCCGCGTACGCGAGATCCACGGTCTGCATCATTTCGCCGATCAGGCGCTGCGACAGCGCCGCATTGCCGGGAACGGCGGTCCGGGCAATGCCCAGCCACTCCGGATCTTCGATCGGTCCTTCGTAGCTCTCCGCCAGCCCCACCGCGAACGCGGGCATGTTGTTCATGAAAAAATTGGCGAAATGCTCGGCGGCGACGATGACCAAGGCATCCGGTTTTGCGGCGGCGAGCTCGGCGGCCATGCCGCGATAGGCGCTGTAGAACTCGTCGACGACGGCGCGATCGGCCATGCGCGCGCGTCCGGTGATGCCGGGAGCATGGCTGCAGATGCCCGCGAACACGAGGCTCATGAGTCCGCCACTTTTTCGTCCAATCCCGTCGTCATGGCATAGACGCCGGCGCGAACCGGGCCGTGACGGCTGACGCCGGCGCGCATCGCGGCGATGTAGTCGGCCCATGGCATGCCGAGAAAAGCCGCATAGTGCATGAGCAATTGTCCATTGGCGCCCAGCACGTAGATCAATCCGACATCTCCCGCCTCGAGCGCGCCGCGCTCCTCACCGCTGAGATCGTAGCGGTCGAGGACCCCCGGCAGATCCGCACGGCATTGCCGCTGCAGGTCACCGTCGCGATTGATGTCGAACAAGAATTTCTGCAACTGATATAGGCTCATGGTTGAGTACCGGCTACGTCAAGCACCCCAGCGCGGAATGTGGTGCGCGCCCAGGCTCACACAGACGTTCTTCGGCTCGAGGAACACCTCGTAGCTCCAAGTGCCGCCTTCACGGCCTGTCCCTGAGGCCTTGGTGCCGCCAAACGGCTGGCGCAGATCGCGCACGTTCTGGCTGTTCACGAAACACATGCCAGCCTCGATGGCGGCGGCCACGCGGTGCGCCCGACCGAGATTTTCGCTCCAGACATAGCTGCTCAATCCATAGACGATGTCATTCGCCTTGGCGATGGCATCGGCCTCGTCCGCGAATGCAATCAAGCAGGCCACCGGCCCGAAAATTTCTTCCTGGGCGATACGCATGCGGTTGTCGACGTCGGCGAACACGGTGGCCTTGACGAAATTTCCCTGTTTGAGCGGCCCGGCCAAGGCGGGCGCCTCGACTCCGCCGCACATCAGCGTCGCGCCCTCCTTGGGCCCCATCTCGATATAGCGGCGGACTTTTTCCAGGTGATTTGGGCTGATCATGGGCCCGATGATGGTCTTTTCGTCGAGCGGATCGCCGACCGCGATGCGCCGGGCACGCTCGGTGAACTGCCCGACGAACTCGGGGTAAATGGATTTCTGCACCAGGATGCGCGAACCCGCGGTGCAGCGTTCGCCGTTGTTGGAGAAAATCATGAATACCGCCGCGTCCAGGGCGCGCGGCAGGTCCGCATCCTCGAACACGACGAAGGGGCTCTTGCCGCCCAATTCCATGGAGAATTTCTTGAGGCCCGAAGCTTTCACGATGCGATTTCCCGTGGCCGTCGAGCCGGTGAAGGAAATCGCCCGCACATCGGGATGCCGGCACAGAGGCTCGCCGGCTTCGGCGCCAAACCCGTGCACGATGTTGAGAACCCCGGCGGGAATTCCGGCCTCCAGGGCCAATTCGCCCAGGCGCGCCGCCGACAGCGGCGACAGCTCGCTCATCTTGAGGACGGCGGTATTGCCGAACGCCAGCGCCGGCGCGACCTTCCAGGTCGCGGTCATGAACGGCACATTCCAGGGCGAGATCAACGCGCAGACTCCCACGGGGTGGAACAGCGTGTAATTGAGATGCGTCGCGGTGGGATAGGTATGACCGTCCACCCGCACGCACATTTCCGCAAAGTAGTAGAAATTATCGGCCGAGCGCGGCACCAATTGCTTGGCGGTCTGCGCGATCACCTGGCCGGTGTCCCGCGTTTCCGTCCCGGCGATCTCCGGCACATGTTTCGCGATCAAGTCGCCGAGCTTGCGCAGCAGCGCCGCCCGCTCATG
>Ga0137407_10001698_pt1 | contig 14394 bp, 9 predicted proteins | sample CZOMad2_2_16fung_FD_108410 | JGI IMG/M metagenome (GOLD analysis project Ga0137407, IMG submission 108410) | Vadose zone soil fungal communities from Angelo Coast Range Reserve, California, USA - CZOMad2_2_16fungal (Illumina Assembly) | ecosystem: Environmental > Terrestrial > Soil > Vadose zone...
TCGTCGGCGCGTGCCAGCACAACCTGAAAAACATTGATGTTGATCTGCCGCTCGGCGTGTTCGCGTGCGTAACCGGCGTTTCTGGTTCCGGCAAATCCACTCTGATTCACGATGTGGTTTATCGAAATTTGTTGGGTGCAAAGGCTCACTCTGTTGATCAGGACCCCGGCGCGTGCAAATCGATCATCGGCGCGCAGCGGATTAGCGGGGTCGTGATGGTGGATCAGGCGCCGCTAGCACGCACCCCGCGTTCAACTCCGATTCTTTATCTCGGTTTGTTTGATCGGGTCCGCGAATTGTTCGCCGCGCAACCGGAAGCGATGGCACAGGGGCTGAGCGCGGGCGCGTTTTCTTTCAACTCCGGCAATGGCCGGTGCGAACGCTGTTCGGGGACAGGGTACGAGAAGATTGAGATGCAATTTTTGAGCGATCTTTTCGTGCGCTGCGCTGAGTGCGAAGGCAAGCGCTTTCAGCCCCATGTTCTGGAAGTTCAACTGCACGGAAAATCAATTCACGATGTGCTCAAGCTGACCGTAAGCGAAGCGATCGAATTTTTCGCGCGAATTGGCGAGGACAAGAGCTTGTCCGATCCGCTACGTGTGCTTGAGGAGGTTGGGCTGGGTTATCTGCAACTAGGCCAACCGCTCAATACTCTATCCGGCGGCGAATCGCAGCGGCTGAAGCTGATCGGACATCTGGCCGAAACAGAAAAGATCCAACGCTCAACGCCCAACGCCCAACGCCCAAATGGGGAAACAATTGGCAATTTGTTCATTTTTGACGAGCCGACCACCGGACTGCATTTCGATGATGTGGCGATGCTGCTGCGGTTATTTCAGCGGCTGGTCGATCGTGGACATTCGATCGTGGTGATCGAGCACAACATGGAAGTGATCAAGTGCGCTGATTGGATCATCGATCTCGGCCCAGAAGCGGGAGAAGAAGGCGGCGAGGTTATTGCGACTGGAACGCCGGAGCAAATTGCGGAGATGGGCCAATCGCATACGGGAAGATTCTTGCGAAGGGGCCTTTCGAAATCGATCAAAACGCTCTCTGTCATCCCGAGGCGCGGAGACGGCGAGGGACCTCCCAAAATCCAGCGCGAGTCGGAGAGATCCTTCATGTACACTCAGGATGACACTGTTGAGTTGGCGCGAGCTGCAGAAACCGCCCCACGATTTCGCGCGCCAGGTCGCAATGGCGCCATCCACGTTCACGGCGCACGAGAGCACAATCTCAAAAACATCGACGTCAAAATCCCGCGGGAACAGCTGGTGGTGATCACCGGCTTGAGTGGTTCCGGCAAATCCACCCTCGCATTCGACATCTTGTTTGCCGAAGGCCAACGCCGCTTTCTCGACAGCATGTCGCCGTATGCGCGACGATTTGTCGAGCAACTCGAAAAGCCTGATGTCGATCTGGTCAGCGGATTGCCACCGAGTGTAGCCATCGAACAGCGGATTACGCGCGGCGGCGGCAAATCGACCGTTGCGACGGTCACCGAAGTTTATCATTTCCTTCGGCTCTTATTCGCAAAAACTGGAACGCAATTTTGCCCTGACTGTGATTTGCCGGTCACAAGACAAAGCGTGGCGGCGATCGTAAAACAAATCGAAGAAGCCGCGAAGCGCGCGCCGCTGAAGGTTCTCGCGCCACTCGTAAAAGCACGCAAAGGCTTTCACATAGACGTCGCGCGCTGGGCGGAACGCCAGGGCTTCGACACCCTCTACGTCGATGGTCGACTCATTCCGGTCGCGAATTTTCGAAAACTCGAGCGTTTCAAAGAACACAGCATCGACGTCGTCGTGGGGATGATCGATCGGAAGCGAACCACGAACGCGCGCGACGTTGCCGGACGCGCACTCGAGATCGGGCGAGGCACTGCGCGTCTGCTCGACTCCAAAAATCGGCTGACCGTAATGAGTACTGAGATGAGCTGCTCACGGTGCGGCCGCGCGTTTGAAGAGCTCGATCCGCGTTTGTTTTCATTTAATTCGCCGCATGGCGCATGCGAAGACTGTGGAGGGTTCGGTGAAATCTGGGATCAGGATCTCCAAACAGGCGCGAGCGTTGAGGGCGAATCTGTGCTCGAGAACGAACTGTCCGCAGAACGCGAATCGGAGTGGATCGATGAAGGCGAGCTACGCGAATGTCCTGGTTGTCACGCTTCACGTCTAAACGCCGTGGCCCGTCACGTGCGTGTGCAAGGTTACAGCATCGATCAATTCACCAGCCTTTCGGCGAGCGAAGCAGCGCGCAGCATTGAGAAGTTAAAATTCAAAGGCACACACCAAACGATTGCGGCCGGCCTAATTCCTGAGATTCAGCAGCGACTGCGGTTCATGGAGAAGGTCGGACTTGGTTATCTAGCGCTCGGACGCTCAGCGAAGACATTGAGCGGCGGCGAGTCGCAACGAATCCGATTGGCCGCGCAACTTGGCTCGAATTTGCGCGGGGTTCTTTACGTGCTCGACGAACCGACCATCGGTTTGCATCCGCGGGACAATTTGCGCTTGCTGGAAACACTCACTGCCCTGCGGAGCAAGGGCAATTCGCTCGTCGTGGTCGAGCATGACGAAGAAACAGTGCGGCGTGCCGATTACATTGTCGACCTTGGGCCGCGTGCGGGAATTCACGGCGGCGAAGTGGTGGCGGCTGGCACGCTGCGCGAAATCGAGAAGAATTCAGATTCGGAGACCGCCCGCTGCCTCAAAACGCCGCTTTGCCATCCGATCCGCGGATCGCGCCGGTCGTTGCGTGGTGTCGAAAACTGGATCGAAGTTCGAGGCGCGCGCGCGAACAACTTGAAGAATATCGATGTTCGCTTCCCCGTCGGGAGGCTCTCGGTAATAACGGGAATTTCCGGCAGCGGCAAATCAACATTGATGCACGACGTGCTATTACCCCAAGTACGCGAGCATCTGGGGAGCGCGGGCGCCTCGCCTGCTGTGTCACGCGCCTCGCGGGACACCCACCCCGAGCTTTTCGGCGAGGGCGCCGGAAAGAGCGAGCGGGGCGCTCGCGCTCCCCACAACGTTCGCGTTATCGAGGCCGTCTACGAAGTCGATCAATCGCCGATCGGTAAAACGTCGCGCTCCACGCCGGGCACTTATGTAAAGATGTTCGACGAGATCCGGAATCTTTACGCGCAACTGCCGGTCTCACGTGTGCGCGGCTATTCTGCAAGCCGATTCTCGTTCAACGCCGAAGGCGGCCGTTGCGAGACGTGCAAAGGTCAGGGATTGATCAAACTGGAGATGAATTTTCTCCCGAGCAGTTATGTGCCTTGCGAAGGCTGCCGTGGCCGACGTTACAACCCGCAGACGCTGGAGGTTTGCTACAACGAAAAATCCATCGGCGACGTAATGGAGATGACCGTCGAAGAAGCGGCGAAATTCTTTTCTGCGCATCCGAAAATTGCGCGGCCGCTTTCACTACTGGTCGACACTGGGCTCGGGTATCTCAAGCTCGGGCAGCCGAGCCCGACCTTGAGCGGCGGCGAAGCGCAACGGCTCAAACTGGTCACGCAACTGAAGCGCGGGGTCAGCCGCGCGGCAGACGAGCGAATCCGGAGAATGCGCAAACCGGCATCAACATTGTATTTACTCGAGGAACCGACCATCGGCCTCCACATGGCCGACATTGAATTGCTCCTCAACGTGCTGCACCGGCTCGTGGACGAAGGAAACACCGTGATCGTCATCGAACACAATCTGAGTGTGATCGCAGAAGCCGATTACATCGTCGATCTTGGACCGGAAGCAGGTGCGGACGGAGGTGACGTGGTCGCGTTTGGAACCCCGGAACAGGTCGCCAAGAATCGCGTCAGCCGCACCGCACCTTTTTTGCGAAAGGTTTTAAGCGCGTCGCGTGTTCTGTAGCCGTCGCCCTGCTTGCCACGCCGAAGCCTCGGCGAAGGCGGGTGGACGACGCGCGCTCTTCGCCCAGCGAAGCGGCTACAGTTTGATTGCGCAAATTCAGAACGTCGCGGACAATCGCAGCGCAAGTGCTGGCTTACTATCTTCACAATCTCGATCCGATCATTTTTAGGATCTATGACAATGTCGGCCCGCGTTGGTATGGCCTTGCCTATGTGCTAGCGTTTGTCTCGAGCTATCTGCTCTTCCTTTGGCTGGCCAAACGCGGGTACGCCGATCTTTCCCCACAAAGAGTCGGCGACTTTATCACGGGCTGCGCGCTGTTCGGCGTAATCATTGGCGGACGGCTCGGCTACGTTTTCTTCTACAAACCGGAAATGTTGCGCGAGCCGTTATCGATCTTGCGCGTCTGGGAAGGCGGCATGTCCAGCCACGGCGGAATGTTTGGCCTTTTGGCCTTCACTTTTTATTACGCGTATCGACACAAAATTTCGTGGACGAATCTCGGCGACAATTTAGTCGTCACAGCGCCGGTTGGCTTATTCTTTGGACGCTACGCCAATTTCATCAACGGCGAACTGTATGGACGGATCACGAATGTTCCCTGGGCGATGCAATTTCCAAAGGAACTGCTCGATCATCCTCAGGAAGCGGATCGAGCGGTGGCGACATGCTCGCGAATCGATCCGGGGCTCACGACGCCCGATGCGATCATCAATGCGGTGCACAGCCAGCCGGACGTAGCAACCGCGTTGCGTTCAATTCTTTCACCGCGCCATCCCTCGCAGCTTTACGAGGCGTTTTTCGAAGGGATCGTTCTGTTCGCGATTTTGTGGTTTGTGCGAACGCGCACTCGCCAACCAAATGGAGTTTTAACGGGACTCTTTTTTATTTGTTATGCGATCTTCCGGATCGTGATTGAAAATTTTCGCGAACCCGACGCGGAGTTGATAGGTCCCTTCACGCGTGGCCAATTTTTTTCATTCTTTTTGATCGTCATCGGAATCGGGTTCGTAGTCGCAGCAAAGAGGCGACCGACGTACCCAAAGAGAATGATCTCGTAGAGTTTGTCATGTCGAGCGAAGTCGAGACATCTCTGGATTATTAAACAGTATGAGATTTGATTCGCTCACGCCCGTTCGCTCAGCTTTCAGCCTGTCCGTCGATTTCGCGGCTTCCGGGCCGCTTCATTCTCTTTTCTGCGCTTCGGTCAAAATGACAAGTAGCGTTTCCTTGAAACGGCGCTATTACTTATTTCCGGTGACGCGGAAATGCTCTTTGCAACGCTGCTAGCGGCCGGCGGTCTCCTTTTTGCGTTCGATCACGCGACGATCGCAGGAAAACTCGTTCTCACTCTTCTAGCCGTCGCTTCCATCTTCAGTTGGTCGATCATGATCACGAAACTGCGCGTGATCAGCTTCGCTCGAAAACAGAACGCGCGTTTTCTCGCCGTTTTTCGGCAAGATCGACAACCGCTGCGTCTCTTTGAGAAGAACGCTCGATTTCCCGGGTCACCGGTTTTCAACGTATATCGCGCGGGTTGCCAGGAAATGACATTTCATCTGCTCGGGTCGCCCGAAGTAGATGATACGTTTCGTGCCCGACTCGAGATCGCCGATAAGATTTCGCCCGCGCAAATGGGTGCGGTCAACGCCGCGATGGAACGCGCCGTAGGCGAAACAGCGCTTGCGCTCGAATCGCAGATGATTTTGCTCGCCACCGCGGTAAGCGGCTCGCCGTTTCTTGGGTTGCTCGGCACGGTATGGGGCGTGATGGACGCGTTCACCGGTGTGGCCGAGGCCGGTTCGCCGAGCCTTGTCTCCATGGCGCCGGGAGTTTCGGGCGCGCTCATCACCACTGTTACCGCGCTGTGCGTCGCGATTCCAGCGATGTTTGGTTACAACTTTCTTGTCACCAGCATTCGTGGGATCATCGTTGAAATGGACAATTTCGCCGCCGAACTCGCGTCCGAATTCGAGCATAAGTATGTCGATCACGGATCGCGTGAATCGGCCTTTCGCAGGTGAGACGCTACTCACAACGCCAGAATCTCTCCACGCTGAGCGAGATCAATGTCACGCCGCTGCTCGATCTGGCGTTTGTCCTGCTCATCATCTTCATGATCACAACACCCTTGCTCGAAAGCAGCATGAACCTGGTGATCCCATTCAGTGGGGCGAAGAATCCGCAGATCAACAGGTCGCAGGTGCAAACAGTTTCCATCGATCGCGCCGACACGATCCGGTTTAACAATCAGGTAGTCGATTTGGAAACGCTCTCCGCACAATTGGGCGAATTAAGACGGAACAATCCAGATGTCGCAATCGTAATTCGACCCGATCGCGAGCTGCCCGTGCAAAAATTGATTGGCGTAATGGACGCGGTGCAACGGGCGGGAATCACAAAGGTCGGTATTGCGACGCGAGCGGAAGCCAAGTGAGACACGTGCGTTTTTGGCGAAACGTCACTGTGATCGCGGTTGCGCATGTTGTGTTGATCGCGGGACTCATTCGCTGGAGCGTGGTGGCCAGGGCCTCATCGAATCCAGAGAGCATCGTTTGGTTAGGTGCCGCTGAAAATCTCCCGGTTGGAGAATCAGAAAACGGCGCATCGCCGTTACCAGAGGCTCCAACTCCGGACCCCGAACCGAAAGGCGTGAAAACAGACGACGAGGAACGCTCCGCCGTAACGACAGTGAAAAGCGAAATCGAACTGCCATCACCAACCCCGAAGCCAACACCGACAATCACACCCAAGCCAAAGCGAACGGCAACTCCGGCGCCAAAACCGAAGCCAACGGCAAAATCAATCCCGAAACCGACGCCGAAGAAAATTCTTTTGGCGAGAGCATCCCCTAAACCGCCGCCAAAAGCGAAGCCACCTTCAGCGAAATCGAGCGAGAAATCAGAGAAAAAGGCCCTGACGAAAACGGGAACTGCCTCTCAGAGCGGCAGTGGGAAAACAGGTCCAACCGGGAAAGGTGGCAGCGCGGGGGGCGGAAGCAGCGCCTCGGAGTTCGGCTGGTATGGCAACATGTTACACGATCGCTTTTATAGCGCATGGATTCAGCCGACGACCAGCGTCCCTTCCGGCAGCAAAATTTCCACTCTCGTCAAAGTTCGAATCGAAAAAGACGGGCGCGTTTCAAAGTTCGAAATCATTAAGCCATCTGAGAACGTCATCGTGAACGAATCTGTCGCGACCATCGCCAAGCGAGTGACTGAAGTTGACGCCCCGCCGGCTGGGCTCATCAAGGGCGAGCATTACGACGTGAAAATCAATTTTGAATTAAATAATGAACAGCATTGAAACCAATCACTGGTCGGCTTATGACGAACGAAAGTCCTGCCGATCGCATGGAAATTCATCACGCGTTCGGAAACCGTACGACAAGGCCCATCTGCAAAACACGCATTCGTCGTTGACTGAGTCGCGCTGGAAGTCCTTTTCGCGCGAAAAAACTACAACGGACGACGCTATTACGCGGACAATGGAATAAGATCACTTTTTGACGCCAACGGTCAATATCCGTAGTAGTACGCGCCACCGTAATAACTGTAATAGGGATAATACGGATAATAGTCGGGTCCGTGATAAATATCGTAACGGGACTCAGGAGTGTGGCTGGTCTCAACGTACGAGGTTCCGGCGCACCCGTTGAAGGAGAGGCCAACAAGACCCGCGCAAAGCAGCGAAGGGATCGTTGCTGCGACTTGGCAATATGTTTTCATGATTTGTTGTGACGAAGATGTATCCGTTCACTAATCCAGTGGTTCGAAGAAACAAAGCTAAATAAGAATAATTTTGGCAACGACGCTTCGCTGAGGCGCTGACTCGCTAGAGCCCTCGTTCTCTAATGGCACGTAGCGCCCGGGCTACAGCACGTGGGATTCGAGCCCATTTGTCGAGCGATTTTGACTACATCGGCGCACGTTCAGTGTGCGCCGATGCATCAATCAAACGCGTGTCGCAAATCAATTACCAGTCGCCGTAAACCGTACGGCTGTAGTAGCGCGGTCCGTAAGCGTCATTATAGCGGACGCCGGAGCGCACGATCGTACCATCATAGGTCGGTCCATAATAATACGAAGACGGGTAGCTATAGGACGGCGTGTAGTACGCGGTTGGATAATAGCCGGTATCATACGAAGTCACATAAGGCCCCTCTGCACATCCGCCCAAAAAAGTGATAACGACGCCTGCGCAAAGGATCGACAGCAGCAATGCCCGCTTGGATTTCATTAGTGTTTTCATTAGATGCTCCCCTTTCTTAAGTTCTGAATTCCCCTTTCTCTTTCGCGAAGCCGCAGATACGACTCCACCTGGCCTGCTGGCCTTTGTCGCCCGCAAACTTCATAATACAATTCGGACCTCGCCGGGCTCCCGGTCGCCCCTATTACGTAGCGGCGCAGTGTCGCAGCCAGAAGCGCGCGAGCGCTGTAGCCTGCGCTGTCCTCAGCGCAGCAATCGGGCGCAAAGCAAAAGTCCGCTGAGGACAGCGGACACTACAACTGCGGGATCTGCTTTTGAAGTGCGGCGATCCCGCGACTGCGGAACCGCTTTTGAAAGCGTGGACATGCCTGCGCACTGCATACCTTGCGTTGGCTTTTGCGCTAGTGTCGGTGTTCGATACGGTCAACAGAACCAATGAAACAGAATTTCCTTTGGCTCATCGCGCTCCTGACAATTGTGCTAGCGATGTCCGCTCGGGACCCATCTCCATCGCCGGCGCGCGCAGATTTTGACGTTATCATACGGGGCGGAACGGCTTATGATGGCGCGGGCAGCGAGCCGCGGCAGGCAGATGTTGCAATTCGCGGTGATCGCATCGCTGGTGTTGGCGATTTCAAGTCAGCAAAAGCGAAAACAGTTGTTGACGCCAAGGGTCTCGCCGTGGCGCCCGGGTTTATTAACATGCTTTCCTGGTCCACCGAGTCGCTGATTCAGGATGGCCGCTCGCAAAGCGAAATTCGGCAGGGCGTGACGACAGAGATCATGGGCGAAGGCGAATCGATGGGGCCGGTGAACGACCGCGTGCGCGAGCACATGCTGCGCGCACAAAGCGACATCAAGTACGACATCAAATGGAACACGCTGGCAGACTATCTGCAGTACCTCGAAAAACGCGGTATCTCATGCAACGTCGCCTCGTTCATCGGCGCGACCACGATCCGCGAATACGTGGTTGGGTTCGAAGACAAGGCGCCAACTCCACAACAAGTTGATGAGATGCGCGACCTGGTCCGTAAAGAGATGGAAGCAGGCGCGCTGGGAATTGGCACTTCGCTCATTTATCCGCCCGCGTTTTATGCGAAGACGGAAGAGCTGATCGAACTATGCAAGGTCGCCGCAAAATATCAGGGCAGATACATCTCGCATATGCGCAGCGAAGGCAGCCGATTGCTCGAAGCACTCGACGAATTAATTCGGATCAGTCGGGAGGCGAACATCCCGGCAGAAGTTTACCACATCAAGGCCTCAGGCCGCGGAAACTGGGCAAAAGAGGACCAACTGCTCGCTCACATCGAGCAGGCGCAAAAGGAAGGGCTGGAAATTACCGCCGACATGTACACCTACACCGCGGCAGGAACGGGACTCGACGCGTGTTTGCCACCATGGACGGAAAACGGCGGTTATCCGGCGCTGTTCAAGCGGCTGCGCGATCCGGCGATACGCGAGAAGATTAAAGCCGAAGTCCAGAAGCCGACGGACTCATGGGAGAACCTGTATCTGGACGCCGGTGGCCCGGAGCACATTCTGCTGGCTGCGTTCAAATCGGAAAAGCTGAAGCCGCTCACCGGCAAAACGCTCGCCGAAGTCGCGAAGATGCGTGGGAAAGATCCAATCGACACGATGATGGATTTGATTGCGGAGGACGAATCACGCATCGGCACGATCTATTATCTAATGTCCGAAGATAACGTGAAGAAAGAACTCGCGAAGCCGTGGATCTCATTTGGATCCGATGAAGCGTCGCAAGCGCCGGAGCCGCCGTTCACGAAATCCAATCCTCATCCGCGCGCATACGGGAATTTCGCGCGGGTGTTAGGCAAATATGTCCGCGACGAGAAAGTCGTATCGATGAAGGAAGCTATTCGCCGGCTGAGCGGATTGCCTGCAACGAATCTCGGTCTCGATCACCGCGGGTTTCTAAAGGAAGGAATGTTCGCAGACGTGGTTGTGTTTGACTCAGCGACGATTTCGGATCGCGCTACCTTCGAAAAACCGCATCAATACGCCGTGGGGGTGAAGCAGGTCTTTGTTAATGGCGTGCAAGTCATCAAAGATGGCGAGCACACGGGCGCGAAACCGGGTCGCGCCTTATGGGGTCCGGGGAAGACGAAGTAACGAGAACCCGCCGGGCCGCAACGACGCATGCGTCGAATGGGACCCACTGCGCACACGTCCCTCGAAAGAGGCACGCGCAAATGCACCGTCTATGGCGTATCTTCGGCTACAGATTAAAAACGGAACGTACGCACCAAGATTTTTAGTTTAATCGACAAACAATGGATCCAATCAGGAACATTAAGTTGCGATGGTTGCACGGCGCACTGCACGATATCACCTACGAACTGTCACGTTCGCAATTTTCGAGATTTGCACACGCCTGGGAACCCGCCATCAACGCGTACCGCTGCCAGACGTGCATTCGCATCTGTGTCGATCTGGCGGGAGTTGATCGGTCCGTCATCGATCTCACGGTTGAACCGCGGCGCGTGGTGATTCGCGGCACGCGCGAGCTGCCGGAGCCCACACCCGCAGAGGGACACACGGTGCAATTGCTGGCGATGGAGATTGATTACGGCCCGTTCAGACGTGAAGTGCCGTTGCCGGCCGAAGTGGAAATCGATCAGGCGCACGCAGAGCAGCGGAACGGTCTGCTCTGGATTTCGCTGCCATTAAAAAATCATGAGTGAGAACGAAATCAGCGCGTTACGCGAAGGCGGCGAATTCAAACCGGGAGCGCAAAGCACCATCGTGGCGCCCACCGATGAAACCCAAATGCCGCATATCCCCGAGGAATTGTCCATTTTGCCGGTGCGTGGGTTTGTCGTTTTTCCGGGCACGGTTGTTCCGCTGAACGTTCAGCGCGCGGCTTCGCTCAAGCTGCTGGATGAGACGTTGCCGCGAACGAAGGTGATCGGGTTAGTTACGCAGCGCGATGAGACGAAGGAAGACCCGGCGCAACAAGACCTCTACTCCATCGGCACAGCCGTGCGCGTGCTTAAGCTGCTGCGCCAGTCGGACGACCATGTCGTAGTCATCGCGCAAGGGCTGCGCCGTTTTTCTCTGCGCAAAATCGTCGCGACTTCGCCATTCCTGCGCGCGGAAGTCGATCTGCCGAACTCCATTTCGCCGCCAGAAAGCAAGGAATGGGAAGCGACCTTTCGTAATCTGCGGGATTCTGCTGCAAAGCTCTTCGAACTGACACCCGACGCGCCAGAGCAGGTGCGTTTGATGATCCTGAACATTGAAAACGCCGAGCAGCTCGCTGATTTTCTGGCGCCGAACTTGAACATCGACGTCGCAGAAAAACAGGCGATTCTCGAAGAGCTCGATGTCGAAAAACGTGTGCGCGCTGTGCAAAAGCATATCTCAGCGCAGCTCGAGATTGCTGAAATTCAGCAGCGACTGCAAAAAGACGTAGCGTCGCAATTTTCCGATGCACAGCGCCGCGCTTATCTGCGTTCGCAGATTAAGGCGATCCAGCGCGAACTGGGCGAGGACGAAGGCGGCAGCGAAGAACAGGCGCAACAATTGCGCAAGCGGCTCGAAGAAGCCAACCCGCCAGAGGCCGTGATGAAACAGGCCGAGCGCGAATTGAAGCGGCTCGATTTCATCCCACCCGCCAGCCCGGAATTTTCGGTGATTGTAAGTTACATCGAGATCATCGCCGATCTTCCATGGAATGAATTAAGCAAAGACAACCTGGACCTCGATCAGGCGCAGCAAATTCTGGATCGCGATCACTACGATCTGGAAAAAGTTAAAAAGCGGCTGATCGAATATCTCGCCGTGCGCAAACTCAACCCGCAAGGGCACGGCGCGATCCTATGTTTCCTCGGGCCGCCCGGGGTGGGCAAGACGAGCCTTGGCCAATCAATTGCCGACGCGCTGGGCCGCAAATTTGTCCGGATTAGTCTCGGCGGGATGCGGGACGAAGCGGAAATCCGTGGTCATCGTCGCACGTACATCGGGTCGATGCCTGGTCGTATCATCCAGGAACTGCGACGCGCCGGCACGCGCAATCCTGTGTTCATGCTGGACGAGATCGACAAGATCGGCGCGGATTTTCGCGGCGACCCGGCCAGCGCGTTGCTCGAGGTGCTCGATCCGCGGCAAAATAATTCCTTCGTCGATCGTTACCTCGATGTGCCGTTCGATCTGTCGCAGGTAATCTTCATCGGCACCGCTAACTATATCGAGGGTATACCGGAGCCGTTGCGCGACCGGATCGAAGTAATCTCAATCCCCGGCTACACCGAGCGCGAGAAGCTCGAGATCGCCAAGCGGTACCTCGTGCCGCGGCAGCTCGAAGAAAACGGATTAAAACCCGAACAATGCGTCTGGGAAGACGACGCGCTCCGAAGTGTTATCAACGACTACACACATGAGGCCGGTGTCCGTGAGCTCGAACGACAGATCGGCGCCCTTTGTCGCGGCGTCGCAGCGCAGGTTGCGCGCGGAAAAACCGAGCATGTAACGGTCACACCGGAGCTCGTGCGTGAAATGCTCGGCCCTGCGAAGTACGTTCGCGAAACAAGGCTCAAGACCAGCAAACCCGGAGTCGTTACAGGTTTGGCTTATACGCCCGCGGGCGGCGAAGTGTTGCACATCGAAGCGACGCGTTATCCTGGTAAAGGGAATATCACGCTCACCGGACACATTGGCGAAGTGATGAAGGAATCCGTCCAGGCGGCGCTGAGCCTCCTTCGCAGCCGCGACGGCCAACTTGGAGTGAATTCAGAAGATTTTCGTAAGACGGACATTCACGTGCACGTGCCCGCCGGTGCGGTGCCAAAAGACGGTCCATCTGCGGGAATCGCCATGTTTACCGCGCTCGCCTCGCTTTTTAGCAACAAGCCAGTTCGTCCCGATGTGGCGATGACAGGTGAAATCACTTTGCGCGGGTTGGTTCTGCCGATCGGAGGTCTGAAAGAAAAAAGTCTGGCGGCAATGCGCGCCGGCATTTCCACGGTCATCATCCCCAAGCTCAACGAAAAAGATCTGGTGGATGTTCCAGAGGAAGTGAAACAAAAAATCAAATTCGTCCCAGCCGACAACGTCGATGAAGTCTTGGCCGTAGCCCTGGAAAAAAACGGCGCCACTGCCTCAGAATCGAAAACAGCTTAAGCAATCAGAATCTCACAGCGCCTCGTTGCGAGCTACTTCCATTCCCAAAATTCGGAGTGTGTACTGCCCTCCGCGTCTACCTGGTATTCAAATACCACCGCGACCTTGTTCAGGCGAGCCCAACGTGGGGGCGTAGTTTGATAATAAACCGCACCACGATAACTCGCGGTCCCGTCTTTCTTCATCGTGCCGACACCATGGCCTGTCCACGTGGCCATTTTCCCGTCCTTGAGTATCATCACCCCTTGCCCTTCGCCGTAGAGTGTCCCGTCCGGTCGGACAACGGTCCGATACGTGCCCGTCTCCTTTACGTCTGTGCCAAGTATTGATCCATTCGCCTGAAACGAAGTTTCCATTTTTGGACCTCCGCCGAGGTTCGGCAATATCCGCTGCGAAGTAATCTTGCCCGATGTTCCACCAATTTTTTCGCCTAGCATAAATATCCTCCTGTTGAACTTTCTGTTGCCGAACCCATCGGATTCGATTGCGAAACTATAGCGAGAGAAACTCGACCGTCTACGAAGCTAAGTTCAGCGGCCTTCGGCGTTCGCTCGTTGCTCAATCTGTTCGAGAGTCGGATCAGTGTTGCTAATCCAATCGCGCGCTTCGTTGACTTGGGCCGGATTTACCGGAACCGCGCGCGGAATTTCTTCTCCTCTCGCGACAAGTCCGCCCTCGTACTTCACGGGCTTCGCGCGTCTGATCGGAAATTTCCAGTGATGCCCAAACCTATAGAGCGCGTAAAACATGGTCTTTGCTTCAATCACACTAACGCCGCTGCAACGCATCGCGTAGTAAAACATACGGTCGCAATCCTGCCACGGGCGCTTGTGTTGCCCGTAAGCAACATCATGCAATACTGAGGCGTTCCGGTATCTTCCTTCGAATGGTCCACCCATGATCGACCAGAGATATCGCGGGATGGATGCGCCATCGACAACCGATCCGATCGGCGCGACCCAGACATCGCCGTTCGGATCGGTGTACCGCAGTTCTGTCAACAGCGTCATTGTCCGTCCATCCGGATTCCACTTGGTTACGGGGTCGCCGTCGAAATAACCCCATTTCGACTCGATTGATGGGGATTCCTCAGGTTCGGAAACTTCGGCCGGCTCCTGATCGGAAGCGTATGCAGCCAAAGCTGCCATGAAGCTGAACA
>Ga0137407_10001702_pt1 | contig 14387 bp, 18 predicted proteins | sample CZOMad2_2_16fung_FD_108410 | JGI IMG/M metagenome (GOLD analysis project Ga0137407, IMG submission 108410) | Vadose zone soil fungal communities from Angelo Coast Range Reserve, California, USA - CZOMad2_2_16fungal (Illumina Assembly) | ecosystem: Environmental > Terrestrial > Soil > Vadose...
ATTTGTGGTCGGCTATGGCCTGGATTACCAGCAGCGCTACCGCAACCTCCCCTTCATCGGCATCCTCCATCCTGAGGTCCTCACGCCAGAGCCCCGATAGGGCTGACCGTGATCGGCGGCCATCGCCCCGTCAGCATGGTTCCGGCCACTTCGTTAGGGGTCGAAAGTCGGTGTCTCACAAGGGCTAAGCGCCTTGACAGGATGTTTACCGTCATGATATACGAAAATCTGCGCCGGCCATCACGGCTCTCTTTCCTTCACACCGGTATGGTCAGAGCGGAGGGCTCAACCCTCAACGCCATTGCGATATCAGGCATGGGAGGATCAGCACCGTGGTCGATTTCGATCGAAGTGCCTTGGGAGTGGAATCCGCTCCGGTGAGCTACGACGTGGAAAAGGGAGCCATTCGCAAGTTTGCTGAGGCGATTGGGGACGACGATCCCATCTATTCCGATGAACAGGCCGCGCAGGCCGCTGGCTTCAAAACCATTGTCGCGCCACCCACGTTTTTGTGTACCTTTCGCGCACAGGAATTGCCCGATTTGAAGATCCAGTTTGGCCGGGTGCGCCTCAACGGTGGCAACGAATATGCCTACTACCAGCCGATCTACGCTGGGGATACGATCACGCTGACCGCCAAATACGCCGACGTCAGCGAACGCAGCGGCCGCACCGGCAGCATGGTGTTTGTCATCACTGAGCTCACCTTCAAGAACCAATATGGTGAGGTGGTCGCCAAAGGACGGAATACCGGCATCATGCGTGAATAGCGAGGATAGGACCCATGGCCAAACGACCGGTCTACTACGACGACCTGAACGTGGGGGATGCGCTTCCAACCCTGGTGAAGGAGCCCACCACCCGACAATTGGTCAAATACGCAGGGGCCTCAGGGGATTACTACGAGATCCATTACGATCATCATTTCGCCGTCAATTCCGGCTTGAAAGATGGCGTCATCGTGCATGGATTGCTAACCGCCGGGTGGATGGCACAAATGCTGACCGATTGGCTGCCAGCGCCAACGGCGTTGAAAAAATTCGGCGTGAGTTATCGCGCCATGGCCCGTCCGGGCGACACGATTAGCTGTAAGGGCGCGATCACCAACAAATACGACAAGGACGGCGAGTACCTCGTCGATTGCGCGATCTATGCTGAAAATCAGCGTGGCGAAAAGTGCGCTATCGGTCACGCCACGGCCGCCCTGCCGACGCGCGCATAGCACCCGTAGCCTGTCTTCCCTCCCCACTCAGGCCCATCCCCCACATCATCGGGGGATGGGAAGATCATCGCATTCTGCTTGCAGGTGAAGGAATATCTTGATGCACAAGGTCTGGCCTTACTTGATCATCTTGAGTGTGTGTTGGGCGCTATGCCGCGTGGCCACAGCGCAGCCAACGTCGATTCCTGTCGGTCGCTTCCAACTGATCTCGGTATCAGCCGGCCAGCAATCGGGTGTCTTCCTGCTTGACACGGCCACTGGTTGTACCTGGCAGTTGGGTGCCAACCCTGACACCAAGCGTCTCACTTTTATCGAGATGGATGTGGAAAACCTGCACTGGAGTTGGGGGAGCGGTGCCCAACAAAAATTAGCCCAGAAAATCGACGAATCCAGACTCCCCGAGGAACAGAAAACCCTGCTCAAGCAAGAGTTGAACAAAACTGCCTGCGGCTGGACTCCTGTCGTGCCTGCACCATCATCGGCTGGCTCCACAGCCACACCTGAAGCGACACCAGCGAGAAAACGATAGGGCAGCGCGGGTCATGGCGAATGTTTGGCCATGGACAATCGATTGGGCCTGGAGCATAGTGTCCCCATTGGTGGGAGCACATTCTCAGGTGCGGTAAGGAATGAGTTATGATTGGGAAGGCCTTCGGTCACGATGGCGCTCGATGCCCACCCAGACCATCATCCCCACCTTGAACAGATCGTTCTGGTTATGCAGCACAACTTTCACGGGAATGCGCTGTTCGATTTTGGTGAAGAACTCCCCGGGTTTCGCTTCAGCCAGCTCTGATAGCGCGGCGACGCCCACTGACACCACCTCTGCCTCGAAGCGAAGTTCGGGGTAAGCATCCACCCAAGCACGGGCCTTGCTGTCGACCCTGACGGCGGCGATCTCGCTCAGCGCCGCACGCTGTTCGGCCATAAGATGTTTGACCCGCGCCTACTCGAAGGCCAGCGCCGTTTCGGCCTCCTGCACCTCGGCGCGCCGCCGCATGAGCAGCGCCTGCGCTCGCGTCAATGGGCCACGATACTGTTCGGCGGACAACGTCAAATCAGCCTGTGGTGCGTCCAACTGATGCATCGCCCCCTCAAGCATAGCACGTGCCTGATCAACTTCCGCCTGATAGGCCAGCGGATCGATCTCGGCCAGGAGAGCCCCGGCTTTGACGGCATCGCCGTCGGTGACATGCAGGGCTCGCAGACGGCCGCTGACCTCGGCACTGACTGGCACGCGCGTAGCTTTGATCTGCGCCTCCTCGGTGGTGACGTGATCTGCGGACGTTCACCCCCTGGCGCGCGAAGATTGTCGTCAACAGGGTCGAGGTGGCGCCATACAGATCCTGAGCCGCGACCACTGCGACGCCCGAGACCACTTCGAGCGCCAGCAGCGTGGCATGAATGGCGGCCATCCCTGATGCATAGGCGACCGCCGTTTCGCCCCCTTCCAGCGTGGCCACTGCGCGCTCCAGCGCCGCCACCGTGGGGTTGCCATAACGCGTGTGGACGTAGCCCGAGCGGCTCCCCGCCGAAAATGGCATCCATGGTCTCAAGCGTATCATAGACGAAGGATGCACTCTGGTAGATGGGCGTATTGACTGGCGTGAAATCCGGCCTCGGGGCGCGCTCCCCAGCGTGCACAGCCTGCGTGGCAAACGCTAACGAGGATTCCATGATTGATCCCAGTGCCGCCATCTATCCCTAGAGCCGTTTAGCCTTGCCCCCTACTTTGATGAGCAGGGCTTTTCCATCGGCTATCACCGTGCCATCATCGAGTGTGGCATGCGAGGTAACTTCGAAGTGGTTGGACGATTCGCGCACAACCTCGGCGCGAAAAGTGACTCGTGCGCCCACGCCAACGGGGTGGCGCAGGCGCACCTCCAAGCGGGCGGTGACGGCGGTGCTGCCGCGGAGCCAAACTGCATTCACCATGCATTCATCGAGAATCGTGGCCAGAATCCCGCCATGGGCTATGCCAGCAAACCCTTGAAAGCGCTCCGGAATGACATAGGTGGTTCGCACCCCAGCAACCCCCTCCGGCTCGAAGTCGAGGTGGAGGCCGTCCGGGTTGTCTTTGCCGCAGACGAAACAGCGGTGATTATCCTGGAACTCCATGGGATGACGTCTGGAATGATCTGCACCTACTGCTGTGTCAGTGTCCTCTCAAGATCTCGATGATTCTAGCCTTTCATACACCCATCGGGCGCCAACTGTCAACCGAATTCCACGGCATGGGTGGCTGCTCGTCCCCTCTCCCACCAGGCATACCCTCCAGGATAAGCCCTCAGACGGGGTTCCCCTTCCCGCCGGGAGAGGGTGCGGGTGAGGGCAGCAGGGCGTGATCGAGCCATTGATCTCCCCTCACCCCGGCCCTCTCTCAATGGGGAGGGTGCAAAAGGCGTGTCACCGACCGCTTCTACGCCGAGCGAACTGTTGCGTGATTCCAACGCAAGTACCGCCGCTTGGCCGTCCGCTAGGCACGTCTCGCACCCTCCTTCAACGCGTTTCGCGCCAGCGCCATGATGCACAGGTGGGTCCATACATGAAGAGGGGGTATTTATCGCGTGGACAACCGTCCGGGTTGTCCACAAATCCCGCAGATCCTCTTGTTATGGCGGTCTCAAAAACGGCTGTTTGAGAGGCTATATGGCAGATGATTTGAGCACTGCTGTGGCTCTAGAAAACATCTGATCCCTCTGCCCATGTCCTTCTGGAGGCCCTGACGGGCGTCGTATTCGTCCGCGGGACTATCCAGCGCGGCCTCGGGTTGAAAGTCGGTGCGTCCCGGCTTCGCCGCAGTCACTCCAGCGCCTTGCCGGGATGGCTCGCGCTCCCGGGGGGAACAAGCCTAAACTGCTCGACCAGGTCCGGGAGGCGATCCGGATGCGGCACTACAGCATACGGACGGAGGAGGCATATGTCGGCTGGATCAGGCGGTTTATCTTGTTTCATGGCAAGCGCCACCCCCTGGAGATGGGCGAGGACGAGATCACGCAGTTTCTTTCGGTGTTAGCGGGGCGCGGGCAGTTGAGGGCCTCGACGCAGCATCAGGCGCTCTGTGCGTTGGTCTTTCTAAACCGCCATGTCCTCAGCCAGAATCTGGGCTGGTTGGATGATGTGGTCCGCGCCAAGCGGCCGCCACTTCTCCCGGTCGTGTTGACCAGACCAGAGATCAGAGCACTGCTCGGTGATCTGGATGGTGTCCACTGGATCATGGTCAGCCTCTTATACGGTTCCGACCTGCGGCTGCTGGAATGTCTGCGCCGTAGAGTGAAGGATATGGACTTCTCCAGCCACCAAAGCTAGATGCGCGCAGGCAAGGGCCACAAGGATCGGCGAACAATGCTGCCAGCGGCGGTGAAAGAACCGCTGGCTGACCATCCGCATGTGCACGGCCTGGTGCCGGCTGGGGAGGCTCCGCCGACCGACCCGAGTGGCGGCCCGCCCGCACGTCCTCCCTCGTCCCCGTCCATGCCCTCGCGAAGCGGTTTCGCGGACGGTTGCTCGCTCTGGGGCGTCAGGCTCCCCCCAACCTGACTCTTCCCGAGTCGGTTTGGACCAATGGATGGGTGGTCGACGGCCAACCGACCGTGCGAGGTGCTAGGCCAGTCCTGAACGACCTGGGCCGGTCTGACTACCGCATCACGCTGACCCACCACCGCAGCCTCGCGATCGAGGATGGCCAGGTGAGCTTCTGCTCCCAGGACTCTCAGGACCAGCGCTGGCGGACCATGACCCTGCCCGCCCACGAGTGCATCCGCCGTTTTCTCCAGCATGTGTTGCCCCAGGGGTGCCACAACGTCGGCGACGATGGATTGTGGAGTCCGGTCCATCGGCCTCTCCTGCACCAACTCCAGCGCTGGCTGGCGAGGCACGCAGCTGCCCCCCCTCCCCCCTCTCCTGCACCAGCGCCGCCTGCAACCGATGTCTGGTGTCCGCCCCTCCGAGCGGGCAACCCTGTCCATCCTGCGGTCAGGGCCTGCTGGTCGTGATCCGTTCCATGCCCAGACGCCAACGGGGGTCACCATGAGCGCCCCAGTGGCCTCCCAGCAGGCTCCCTTCATGCACGGCGCCCCACGTCCTGCCGCCGGTTCCCCGCTGCTAGTGTGTCGGTCTCGGGCGAACCGTCCTGAGGCCAGCGGAGCAGCCCCCCCCCGCGCTGGCCTCCGTTCCCACCCAACCGCCTAGTCTCCAGGCTTCTTCTCGCCGCTGGGGACCATGGGCTATCGTCCCACGCCCCCTCGAAAATGCTTCCTACGCGATTCAGACTGGATTACAATTCCCTAGAAGATGGTGCCGTGGTTCCGTTCAACAGAGTTTTTTGTAGGCTCTACGCCACAAAAACTCTCTTTCGTTAGCCCGATCGTGGGGTAGGGAAGCCGGTGCCTGAGCTCTACGAGGAGATCGCGAGCATCTATCACCTTGTGTATCCCGATTGGGGTGCGGCGATCGACCAGCAAGCCTCTGCACTCGATGCGATCTTTGGCCAGTGGGTGGGCTCACCGCCGTTGTCAGTCCTCGATGTGTCGTGCGGCATCGGGACCCAGACCCTGGGATTGGCCGCCCTTGGTCATCGCCTAACGGCTTCCGACGTTTCGGTTGCGGCCGTCGAGCGGGCTCGGCGAGAAGCGAGTCAGCGCTGGCTCTCTATCGAGTTCAGGGTTGGTGACATGCGGTCATGCCGAGATCTGCACGGATCGGTGTTCGACGTCGTGCTGAGTGCGGACAACGCGGTGCCGCATCTGCTGAGTGACGAAGCGATCTTGGAGGCGTTTCGAGGGTTCCACGAGTGTCTGCGACCTGGCGGGGTCGCCGTCGTAACCGTCCGCGATTACTTGCCGGACGAGGATCGGTTGTCACCGCAGCTCTGGCCGTATGGGTTTCGCACAGACGGCGACTCTCGTTACTTCGTCGTGCAGACTCGGGATTGGGATGGCGATGTCTACGATGTGGCGATGTACTTCATTCGGGAAGCGCGGGGCGAGCAGCCGGCAAAGGTTGTTGTGGGATCGTCGCGTTATCGAGCGGTTACGACGGATCGCCTGCAGTCCTTGTTCAGGGAGGCTGGGTTCGATGAGACGCACCGCTTGGACGGCTCGTTCTTCCAGCCCGTGGTGCTGGCGCGCCGCGCGACGGGCTAACTAGGGGCTGCACCCGACCGCGCCCTCGCTTCGCTCGGGCTCGCGGCTGGTGAGCCGCGGAAGTCGTTAGCCACATTAAGCGCTACCATGCGATACGACGAAGCAGAATTGGACTTCGATACGCTCTCTAGCGGGATGTTCGAAGAGCTGTGTTTTGACCTCGTGAGTCAGCTGGGCTTCTCAAAGGTAGCTTGGTAACAGGGCGGAGCAGACCCGGCTGAGACATAGAGGCGGTAAAGAGAGGTGATGCTCTACTCGTCGATCCTTGGGAGGAAAAGTGGTTCTTTGAGTGCAAAAGGCACGCCGCAGGCGTGGGCGTAAAGCACGTCTCTTCGAAATTCGACTGGGCGGATGCTGAAGGCGCCGATCACCTTGTCTTGATTCTGTCATGTTACCCCACTAATCCATGCAGAGATTGGATCGGCAAGAAGCGTGCTACCGCTCGCTTCAAAGTTCATGTTGTTGACGGAAAACACCTCAAACAGGTGCTGCTGAAGTTTCCACAACCACTCGAACGGTATTTCGCTTCGCCCATCCAGCGAGTGCTCCGCAATTCCATAGTCGACTGGGCGCTGTGTGCTCTTCTGCCAGAGGTAGGACGCGTATCCTACGTGCTCTGCAACTCAGATTTAAGTCGCCTCGATTCACTCGAACGCGCCTGCCTTCTGGCCAGCTCGGCGGCATCACGATCTGGGATTGGCAGCAAGGTTGACGGACAAAACGAACAGTTCGCTGAGAAACTATGTGCACTCGCTCATGAGGCAGAACATGATCGGAACCGATCAGATTTGGTTGCCGGAATAGCCGAGATCTTTAACCGAGGGCGAGCAGAGTTGCTTGAAGAAAGGCATGGGATCATGGGAGGAGACATACCTCAGATTCAAACCTCGTCGGTTCGCTATGACCTAGTCGCCAAGGAACGTTATGTGGAGGGTTTCCTTACTTCGTTCAGGGTAAGTGACGGCTTCTGGATCGAAGCCATTATCGCCCGCGAGCGATCAAGTGGCGATTGGGTTGCGGAAGCCCGGCTAGCCGACACCGCCCATCGGGATACTCGGTTTCGGGTTGGTCCCTGCGAACCGCCGGCGGGCGAGATGCCCTTTCGTGGACTATTCAGCTCTCAGGTTGAACTCACGGGAGGCTCCGAAGGCAGTGGCTAACACGACCTTGTATGTGGACCAGGCTTCGCCCGGCCGCTGAAGGTCAGGCCGTGTGTGCCAGGCATGGCGCGCAGCGCCGTGCCTGGCGCTGGCAACCGGCAGGCGAAAGCCGACCGGGAAGTGACTTGAGGGTGCAAGTCCCTTAGATGCCTTGATGACAGGCACTCCTAGCCGAGCCGCCAGGGTGCCCATCTGGGCTCGACTGGTTTCCCACGTTAGTCGCGGCAACGGGCGACACCGGGATCAAGGACAAGCTAGCAAAGGGCATGCAAATCGGCAGCAGCTCATACAAGGTTCACCTCGACGGTTACAACATCTTGCCGTATCTGGAGGGCAAAGGAGAGAAATCCCCGCGCAAGGAGTTCTTCTACTTCAACGACGATGGCCAGCTTGTGGCAGTCCGCTACGAGAGCTGGAAGCAGGTGTTCTGTGAGCAGCGTGCCGAGGGTACACTGCGGAGCTGGGCGGAGCTGTTCACCTGCATGCGGTTGCCCAAGCTCTTTAACCTATGCATGGACCCATACGAACGCGCCGACATCACATCGAATACACACTGCGACTGGATGGTCGATCGCGCCTTCCTCGCCGTCCCCACGCAGCAGTATGTGGCACAGTTTCTAGCGACGTTCAAGGAGTTCCCGCCGCGCCAGAAGGCAGCCGGCTTCAGCACACGGCTTGATGCTCGGCTCTTTCTGCTCGTGGCGGCTCTGTTTGTGGCATCTGCGGAGGCCCAGCAGACGAGACCCAACATCCTCGTCATCTTCGGTGACGACGTCGGCCAGTCGAACGTCAGCGTCTACACGCACGGCTTGGTGGGCTACAAGACGCCTAACATCGACCGGATTGCGCGGGAAGGCATGATGTTCACCGACTATTATGGTGAGAACAGTTGCACGGCCGGCCGCTCGTCGTTCATCACCGGGCAGTCGGTGTTCCGCACGGGGCTATCGATAGTCGGCGCCCCGGGCGCCACCGAGGGCCTTCAGAAGGAGGACATCACCATTGCCGAGGCGCTGAAGCCGCTGGGCTACGCCCCCGGGCAGTTCGGCAAGAACCACTTGGGCGACCGCGACGAGTACCTGCCCACGGCGCATGGGTTCGACGAGTTCTTCGGCAATCTCTACCACCTCAACGCGGAAGAGGAACCCGAGCGGCCCTACTACCCGAAGAATGATGCGGCGTTCGTCAAGGGTTACTCGCCCCGTGGTGTCCTCCACTCGTTTGCCGACGGCAAAACCGAAGACACCGGCCCGCTGAACCGTAAACGGATGGAGACCATCGACGACGAAACGACGAATGCCGCGATCGACTTCATGCAGCGACAGGTCAAGGCCGGAAAGCCGTTCTTCGTCTGGATGAACACCACACGGATGCACGTGTTCACGCACGTCCGGCCGGAGTATACCGGGAAAAGCGGTATGCCCGGCAACGAATACGCCGACGGCATGTGGGAACACGATCAGGACGTGGGTCTGCTTCTCAAGGCGGTGGACGACCTTGGGATCGCCAACGACATGGTCGTCATCTACACGACCGACAACGGGCCCAACATGTTCTCGTGGCCCGACGCCGCGATGTCGCCGTTCCGAAGCGAGAAGGACTCCAACTGGGAAGGCGCGTTCCGCGTGCCGGCGATGATCCGCTGGCCGGGCCGGATCAAGCCCGGGCAGATCTCCAACGAGATGGTCTCAGGAATGGATTGGTTCCCGGCGCTCCTCGCGGCGGCGGGCGATACCACGGTCAAGGAGAGGCTCCTGAAAGGCTGGCAGGCGAATCCGGGTGGGCTCACCTACAAGGTGCACCTGGACGGTTACAACATCCTGCCCTACCTGGAAGGCAAGGAGCCGAAGTCGCCGCGCATGGAGTTCTTCTATTTCAACGACGACGGCGTCCTCGTGGCGATGCGGAATGAGAACTGGAAGTTCGTGTTCTGCGAGCAGCGGGCCCCGGGTAACCTGAATATCTGGCAAAACCCGTTCACGTGCCTTCGGCTCCCGAAGGTGTTCAATCTCCGGATGGATCCGTACGAGCGGGCCGACATCACGTCCGACCAGTACAATGACTGGCTCGTCAAGAACGTGTACCTCACAGCCCAGGCGACGATGAAGGCTGCGGAGTTCCTCGAGACCTTCGTGGCATACCCGCCCAGGCAGAGGCCGGCGAGCTTTAGCGTGGACCAGATCATGGAGAACGTCATGGAGAGGATCGAGCAGGAGAAGCAAAAGCGCTAACGACTGAGACCTTTGAATGAACGCCCGTGAGTCCATCGGGCTTCTGAAGCAGCGAATAGCCGCCTCGAGCATCGGCCAGGAGGCGATGATCGAGCGGCGGCTGCTCGGCCTGCTCGCCAATGGCAACCTGCTTGTCGAAGAATTGCCCGGCTTCAGATAACGGGGTGTTACTGGATCTTCCTCATGCCTCGGTCGACGCGCGTGACGTGTGCTGGCCGAGGCGAAGGTTGTTGCCGATGACCACACATATGTGTTCCGCAGCCGCCGCACGCGGGTCGGACCCTGCCACCCCACCGGATGGTGAGCGCGAACGGCTGCCGGGCCGCAGCGGCCTCGCGACACCGGCGCCGTTGCTCTTCGCGTCGGGGGCCGCCGCGCTCATCTATCAGGTCGTGTGGATCAAGCAGCTCTCCCTGGTGGTCGGCGTCGATGTCTATGCCGTGACGACCGGCGTGAGCGCATTCTTCGCCGGGCTGGCGCTCGGAGGCGCCCTGTTCGGCTGGTGGGTGGATCGCCTGGCGCGGCCATTCCTTCTCTACTCTTTCCTGGAACTCGGTGTTGCCGTTCTCGGCGTCGCCGCAACGCTCGCGCTGGCGCGCGCCGCGCAGCCCTTCGCGGCGCTGGAGGAGGCAGCTGGTCCCCTGGCTTGGGCGCTGCTCTTCGCGCTTGTCGCCGCGCCTGCGGTCCTGATGGGTGGAACGCTTCCCGTCCTGATCCGGTCTCGTGCTCCGCAAGCGGGACAGGTCGGCGCCGCGGGGGGCCGTCTATACGCGGCCAATACCGCGGGTGCGATCGCCGGTGCCCTCTTGACCTCGTTTGTCCTCATACCCCTGTTGGGTGTTCGCGGCACGGCGTTCGCCGCAGCTGCGATCAACCTGGCGGCTGCAGCCGGAGCGCTTGGTCTCGATCGTGCCACATCGCCTCTTGCGCCCGCAGGCCCGGTGCCGAAACTCACCTGGCTTGCGGGCCAAGCGCTTATCGCACTCATGCTGTATGCGGTGGCAGGCGGCATCGCGCTGGGCTACGAAGTGGTCTGGTCCCAGGCGATGGTGCCGTTCATGAGCACCCGGAGCTTCGCCTTCTCCGTGGTCCTGGCGACATACTTGACGGGTCTCGGCATCGGCAGCGCGCTGTACGCTCGCTGGGCGGACCGGGTCCGCGATCCCTGGGGAGTCTTCGGCATCCTGATCGCAGCAGCCGGCCTCGTGGCGCTGCTCGAGATCGCCGGCTTGGGGAGGTGGCTGATCGTCCTGCAGACAGTGGCTGAGAGCGCCGTGCTGACGTTGACCGGCAGCCAGCTTGGAGGGATGTGCACCCGCTTCGCCGTAGCTGCCGCGTGCATCGTCTTTATGCCAACAGCCCTCCCTTCGCGGCGCCGACGATGGGTTCTTGGCTGCAGTGGCCGACGAGCGCGACCGATTGCTGAGGTTCTATGTCGCGGGGCTCCATGCCTACAACGACGAACGGGAGCTGTGGGCGCGCGAGATGAAGCGTGTGTTGAGCGAGGATGGTCGCAATCCTTACTACCGCTGGTTCGTTGGCGGAGACCGGTAAGCCACCACCTGCTTTCCCCGCGGCAAATCCGGATGGCTCCATCGACATCTATTTCGGTCACGACGCTACGCAGGGGCAAGGAAAGAACTGGCTCAGAACCGCCCCCGGCAAAGGTTTTTTCGTCATTCTACGGCTGTATGGCCCGACGCAACCGTTCTTCCGATCAGACATGGTAGCCGAGCGCTCTCGACAAGGCGCAGTAAACCCTACACGACCCATCTGGTGGTTCACCCTGCCCATCTCGATGCTGCTCCTCGTGCTGTTGGGTACCATGACTACAGGAGCAGCTGACTGCAACGACAAGTCATACCTGCCCTGCAACGAGCGATATGATGCAGCCAACTGAAGAGGATCACAGGAGCAGCTGACTGCAACGACAAGTCATACCTGCCCTGCAACCCCATTGGACTGTAATCATCTGCCCGGTAAGGCAGGTTATCCTCCGACCCTGACAGACTATTAGGCTAGGCGTCCAAAGGCGCCACCGTCGGCATTTGTGCGTCTCTCATCGCTCGCCTGATGGGGCAAAGACGACGCATGCCAGACGGCAAATGGCCGCTTCAGTGCTAGCGCGACGGTCAAGTCTGTCGGGTAAGAGACGATAAAGCAATAGCAATGGACTCATAGGGCCTCTTCGGGCCGTCTCGCCTGCTGAGACCCCACCTTCCAAGAGTTAATCAACCGCTAAGTGAGAGAGTAAGCAGATGTTACAGGTAACCCTGTGGTCGCGAATCTGTATGCTGTCAATTGTCGTCTTCACATGGCTCTGTGCCGACGGCGTTGCTGTTCCCCAATCGGTGGTGCGGCAGCCGCTTATTGCCTCGATGCCTGAACAGCTGAGGAGCCAGATCGAGGCTGTCGGACGCACCCCCAGCATAACCGTTCGAAGTGAAATAATCGGCGCGCTCGACTCGCTGGTACGGTTCTACGAGTACCGAGGGTTTCGGCCTCTATGGATTGGTGATGAGGGACTGCTGCCACAGGCAGATGCGCTTCTGCAAGTGATCAGCCAAGCGAAGCGGGAAGGAATCAAGCCTACGATCTACCATCTGTCAAGAATCGAACAGCTCATAGCAGAGCTCGGACGGCGCGACGCACACGATCAGTCACAGAACCTGCGCTCTTGGGTTGATCTCGAATTGCTGCTGACTGATGCCTTCTTCATGTATGGCTCGCATGTGTTAACTGGTCAGATCAACCCCCGCGACCTCAAAGAGGCATGGTTTGGTGAGAGGTCGCAGGTTGACCTCGGGACTGCCATACAACAAGCATCGGAAACCGACCGTGTCGCCGAGTTCCTACAAAATCTGCGACCCACGCATGCCGGTTATGCTGCATTGCAAAAAACCCTGGCCTCGTATCGAGACATCTCGGCACGTGGCGGCTGGCCAGTCATCCCCGATGGGCCGAAGCTGCAGAGAGGGGATCACGGTCCACGTGTGGCGGCGTTAAAGAATCGACTGTTGCTGACCTCGGATCTGGATCAAGCGTCCGCGGCCGTCGATGATGTCTTCGACCCTGCGCTCGTACGCGGCCTGCAAAGATTCCAGGAAAGGCATGGACTAGACGCTGACGGCGCGGTCGGAACCTCCACATTGACGGCGCTGAATGTCCCAGCGGAGGCGCGTGTGCGTCAGATCGAGCTCAATATGGAGCGCTGGCGTTGGCTCCCGCAGACATTGGGGGAGCGCTATATCCTTGTCAATATTGCCAATTTTGCCCTGGATGTCGTCGAGTATGGTCGATCGGTCCTGGCGATGCGAGTCGTGGTTGGGAAACCCGCCCGACGAACGCCATTCTTCAGCGCTGACATGACGTATCTGGTGCTCAATCCGCATTGGTACGTGCCACCAACGATCGCCATCCAGGACAAGTTGCCATTGATTCGGCGAGACCCAGGTTACGTGTCACGACAGAATTTTAAATTATTCCGGCATGGGGAGGGAGGAGTCACCCGTGTCGATCCCATGTCGGTCGACTGGTCGTCGGTCAGTGCCCGTAACTTCCCCTATCAGCTGCGTCAGGATCCCGGGCCGCGGAATGCCCTTGGCCGCGTGAAATTCATGTTGCCAAATCCATACCATGTGTACCTCCACGATACCCCTGCACGCGGGCTATTCGCCCAAACCGAACGCGCCTTCAGCTCTGGTTGCATTCGTCTCGAGAACCCTATGGAGCTGGCAGAATATCTCTTGAGAGATGATCCCCAATGGTCACGACAAAAGATTGTCGCCAGTAGTAACAGAGGGACCGAGCAGCTTGTGCATTTGCCAGCCAGGATCCCAGTGCACCTGTTGTACTGGACCGCATGGGCCAATGAAGACGGAGTTGTACATTTTCGTAAAGATATCTACGACCGTGATAAGGTGCTGGATAAAGCGTTCCTGGAGCTCTTTCCCTTTCCAAGACGCGAAGAGAAGGTCGAAATGGTGGCAAAACAATAATCATGAAGAGGACGCTCTCTGCTGTCTGTTTCGATATGGACCGCGGATGTATACCTTACAGGCCAACCAACTCACCGCGCAGGCCTTTTCAGGAATACAAGCGCTGCCGACGCAAGCCTACTATTTGAGAATTTTGGGCACGACACCGTGGGGGCTGAGGTCATGGGATGGTCGGTGGGAGCAAATCGCGAGCCGAGATCCCTGAAGCGCTTGAGATGACAACCCGCGATCGCTCATTTGATGAGAGGTTGCCGCGGAGGAAATCGGCCGTATCGCCGCGTGCAGGCCCGCCTCTCCTCAGCTGCGGTTGCAAAGCGGGCCGCCGCCCGGCGCCGCAATGTCATGCCCGAGCCTGTGGTGACGGCTCATGTCAGTTGGTGAACAATGCTGAGAAATCGCGATACGGCGTGAGGCACGGAGGCCCCTCGGCATGGAGATAGCGGCTCGAGGACGACTCGCGACCGATCGCCAGCAGACTTGAAGACACTGTCCCATACTGCTCCGAGGTATGCACACAAATCGCACGATTGCCGCGGTGCTCATTCGGAGCATCAACGACCCGTTCAACCTCCTGATGGCCTTGGCACACCGCCTGAAACGTGGCGAACAGGGCGTCCAGCGATCCTGGAGCC
>Ga0137407_10001704_pt1 | contig 14384 bp, 9 predicted proteins | sample CZOMad2_2_16fung_FD_108410 | JGI IMG/M metagenome (GOLD analysis project Ga0137407, IMG submission 108410) | Vadose zone soil fungal communities from Angelo Coast Range Reserve, California, USA - CZOMad2_2_16fungal (Illumina Assembly) | ecosystem: Environmental > Terrestrial > Soil > Vadose zone...
CGCCGGGGCGCCGGCGGAGGGGCGATCGGGGCGCGCCCCCGGGTGCCGGGGCCGGTGGATCCCGGCGACGTTCTCGGCAGGGACGAGGAGCCGGATCTCCCCCCGGCCATACCGCAGCGGCCACTCGACGACGGTTCGGTCGTCCTCCGCCGCGGTCAGGGCGCCCGCCCGGAGACCCGCTTGAGCCCCTCGCGCGCCGCGCCGAACGAGGGGTTCGCGCGCAGAGCCTGTTCGAAGTAGCCGCGCGCCGCGCGAAGATCGCCCCGGCTTTCCGCCACCAGCCCCAGCCCGTGGTAGCCCTGCGGCGCCAAAGGCGCCGCGGCGATGCCGGCCCGGTACTCGGCCTCGGCCTCGGCGATTTTCCTCTGCGAGAAATACACGTCCCCGCGCGCGAGATGGACCTCGGGAAGAGACGGGTCGATCTCCCCCGCGCGGCCGAGCGTCTTGAGCGCGTCGTCGAGCTTCTGCGCGCTGAACTGGAGCCATCCCAGGGAGAGGAGCGTGTCGACGTTGTTGGGATCGATATCGAGGGCGTGCTCGTAGAATACCTCCGCCTCGTGTCCCTGGCCGCGGCGCTGGAAGATCTTGGCCATCGCCAGAATCGCCTGGAGGTGATCGGGGCGCTGCAGAAGGACCTTCTTGTAGTAGCTCGCCGCGTCGTCGAAGTTGCCCTGGACGTAGGCGAGGTTGCCGAGCGAGGCGAGCGCGTACGCGTGGCCCGGGTGCGCGGCGAGGGCGCGATCGAGGGTTTCTTTCGCCGCGTCGTACTGTCCGGCCGCCATCTGGATGTACCCGACGCTCAGCAGGACATCGACATCCTGAGGGTTCCTCGCGAGAAGGGTCCTGTACTCGGCGAGCGCCTCATCGAACATGCGGAGAGAGCGGTACGAGTCGCCCATCGTCCGTCGCACCGAGTCGTTGGACGGATCCTCGACGAGGATCGATCGCGACGCGTCGACGGCCGCGCGGAACTCGCCGGTGCCGTACGCCTGGTAGACGCGATTGATGCGGTCGAGCATCTGCAGGCGATCCTTCGGATCGGTCAGCCCCCGCGCGCCCCCGGACAGGAGGAGCATGGGGTCCTGCGTCAGGGCATCCTTCGAGCCCTCGCTCCCGCCCGTGTAACCGAGGCTCCGGAGCTTCGCCTCCTCCTCGGGCGAGAGGCCCACCGACTCCGCCGCCTTCGCCTGGGCCGCCGCGTCGCCCACGATCCTCTCGAGCTTTCCGCGCAGATCCGACACCTCCCCGGCCTGCGACCCCGCGACGTTGCTCTTCTCCCCGGGATCGGCCGGAAGGTCGTAGAGCTCTCTCCGGGGCGACTCGATGAACTTCCATTTCCCCTCCCTGACGGAGGCCACCGGGCTCCAGCCGTACATCAGGAACGGGATCGTCGCCTCGGTGAAGGCCGCGAGCTTCAGGTCGGGGGTCTGGCCGTCCATCAAGGGCCAGAGCGAGGTTCCCGCGGCCGCCGGCCGAGGGGGGAGCCTCAGGAGATCCAGGATCGTGGGCATGACGTCGACGGTCCTCACCACCGAGGTGACGCGCTTCGCTCCCGAGAGGAACCCCGGCACCTGGATGATGAGCGGAACGCGGGCGGTCTCGTCGTAGACGAAGACGCCGTGCGTCTGCTCTCCGTGTTCGCGCAGCCCCTCCCCGTGATCGCCGACCACCACGAGGATCGTCCTCTCGCGCGCCCCCATCTCCTGGATGGCGGCGAGGAGCCGGCCGAGCTGCGCGTCCACGTACGCGATCTCCCCGTCGTAGCCGTTCCGGCCGTACTCCTCGCGGTAGGGCGAGGGAGGTCGGTACGGAGAGTGCGCGTCGTAGTAGTGGACCCACAGGAACCACTTCGACGACTTCGCCTGCGCGAGGTACTTCAGCGCCGCGTCCGTCACCTCCCGGGCGCCGCGCTGGGCGAAGAGGACGTCGTGCGCCCCCGTGTCGGGGAGGTAGTCATCGTACGACTCGAACCCCTGGTCGAGGCCGAACATCGAGTGCAGGACGAAGGCTCCGACCACCGCGCCGGTGTGCCATCCGGCAGCCTTCAGCACCTCGGCGAGCGTTTCGGCGGAAGCCCGCAGCCGCGAGGCACCGTTGTTGCGCCCCCCGTGCTCCGGAGGGAGAAGGCCCGTCAGGATCGACGAGTGGGACGGAAACGTCATGACGGCCGCCGTGTAGGCGTGCTCGAAGAGCGCCCCGTCGTCGGCGAGGCCGTCGAGGATCGGCGTCCGGATGTGCTTGTAGCCGTACGCGCCGAGGTGATCGGCGCGCGTGGTGTCGAGCGTGACCAGGAGGACGTTGTAGTCCGACGTGTTTCCGCGGAAGGGGCGCACGCCTCCGCCCCAGAGGAGGTACGCGAGAATCAGGACCACGAGTCCCGCGAACGCGAGGCCCAGCACCGCGGCCCGGCTCTTGAGGAACGAAGGGATTTTCGGGGCTTTCCGTTCCGCGCTCTTCGCGGGCGTCTTCTTCGCCATGGACGGGCAGGGCTCCGATCGGGCCGAGCGAATCAGGGACCTATCGCCCGCACGTCCGCGAGCGAGGCCAAGTCTAGCTTGGGGACATCGCGATGACGAGAGGTCCCGCGATTCACCTCTCCCGACCCACCCGCCCCTCGATCGTCCGTATTAAGTCCCGGAGCTGCCGGGCGTCGGACGGGTTCGGCGCGAGATCGAGAGCGCGCGCCGCCTCGGCAAGCGACTCCTCGAGGCGGCCGTCCTGGTAGAGGAGACCGGCGAGGCTCTCGTGCGGGCTGAGGAGGCCGGGATCCTGCGCGACCGCCTCGCGGAAGGCGCTTTCGGCGTCCCTGAACTTTCCCAGCCTCAGGTACGACATCCCGAGGTTGTTGTGCGCGACGGCGAGCCACGGGGCGATGCGGGTCGCCGCCGCGTATGCCTCGACCGCCTCTCCCTCCCGCCCGTTCCGTGCGAGGGCGTTCCCGAAGTTGAACTGCGCCTTCGCCGACGAAGGACACGTGCGAACGTCGCTCCCGTAGAACGTGAGGTCGCTCGCGAACTCCCCCGCCCGCGCGTGCGTCCGCACCCCGGCGGCGACGATCACCACGGTCGCGCCCGAGCAGATCGCGGCGACCGCGGCGCGCGACCGGAGGCGCGAGAGACCGGCTGCGAGAAGGGCGCCGAGGACCGCGATCACGAGGAGGGACGGGAGGTACACGACCCTCTCGGCCATCAGCACGGGGGCGAGGACGACGAGGTTCGACGCCGGCGCGAAGGCGAGCGCGGCGGCTGCGAGGGGGATCCAGAGGGGCGAGCGCCCCCGGATCAGGGCCACGAGCGCCGCGCCCCCCACGAGCAGGATCGCGCCCCCCGCGACGACGTGGCCGTCGAGGAGGGATCCCGCCAGCGGGACGGTGTCGAAGCCGTGATCGCCGCAAAGGCGAGCGGGCCAGAGCCACAGCCCGGCGTACCGCGCGACGATCGCGATCGGGGTGAGCCAGCGGGAGGCGCCTGGGGCGCCGACGAGTGGATTGTCGAGGCGGCTCAAGGCGGCCACATCGAGGCCGAGCCCGATGGCGCGGTAGCGCATGACGAGATAGCCCGACAGAATCGTCATCGGGAGCAGGAACGCGAGCAGCGCCCGCCCCGAATTCGCCGGCCTTCCGGAGGCGCGCTCGCCCTCCCGAAGCGCGAACGGCGCGAGGAGGACCATCCCCACCGCCGATTCCTTCGAGAAGAGCGCGAGGGCGAGGCACGGGAGCGCCCAGGCCAGCCGGCCACGGATCGCGAGATTGAGGAACGCCAGCACGAGGAACGACGCGAGGAGGTCCGGCCGGCCGAAGATCGCCGCCGCGGGCTCCGAGTGGATCGGATGCGCCGCGGCGAACGCCGTCGCGATCGCGGCGGCCCCGGCCACCGCCCCGTCGCCGGGGCCGCGCCCGCGCGCGAGCCCCGCGACGAGGAGCCCGACGAGGAGAGCGCAGGCCGCGTGGAGGGCGACGTTGGTGGCGTGGTAGGAGGGCGCCCCGCCGCCCCAGACGGCGCGGTCTATCGCGTACGAGACGATGGGGAGCGGGCGGTAGTAGGGCTCGACGGACTTCAGGCCGAACCAGTACGAGCGGCCGAACGAGGCGAGCGCCGCGCCGACCGAGCGGACGGCCGGATTGTCGGCGACGATGGCGACGTCGTCCGAGATGAACCCGCCGCCGAGGGCGGGACCGTAGGCGGCGAGGGGGATCGCCGCCGCCAGGAGCGCGACCGGGGCGAGTCTCATCGCGCCCGGCCTGAGGGTCACTTCCTTCGCGATCCCTTCGGGGCTCCCACGAACGCGTACGTCGCGTCCTTCGTCTCGCACCCCGGGCAGAAGGGAACGATCGCCCCCTTTTCGAGCGTCACGGTCGTCCTCTTCCCCATCGATCGGCAGATCAGGCACTCGAATCCGCCGGCCTCGAGCACCAGCTCGCCGGTCTTGAACGTGTCGGAGCTATTCGGCATCCTCAGGTCCCTTCCTCGTCTTTTCCCTCCGCCTGCCCGAGGCGCGTCCCGGGCGTGCGATCCACCTGGACGACGCACTCCACGTGGAAGGTGTGCGGGAACATGTCCACCGGCCTCACGCGCACCAGCGAGTAGTCCCGATCGCAGATCTGATGGAGATCCCGCGCGAGCGTCGCGGGGTTGCACGAGACGTAGACGATGCGGCGCGGCCTCAGCCGCAGCATGTGGTGGATCACGGACTGGTTCAGCCCGGCGCGTGGCGGGTTCACGATGACGATCGTCGGAGGGTGCTTGTCCGACCCCATCGCCGCCAGCGCTTTCCGCGCCTCCGCCTTGATGAAGAAGCAGTTCCTCACGCCGTTGAGGAGCGCGTTCCGCTCGGCGTTGCGGACGGAGTCGGGCTGCGACTCGACGCCGCGCACTTCCGAGGCGACGCGCGACGCGAGAATCGAGATCGTCCCCGTCCCCGAGTAGAGATCGAGGACGCGGTCCTCGGGGACCAGCCCCGCGGCGTCGAGCGCGGCGGCGTAGAGGCGCTCCGCCTGCCGCGGGTTGGTCTGGAAGAACGACGACGCCGTGATCTCGAAGGTCGCCCCCGCGATCCGCTCGGTGATGTAGCCGCGCCCGTGGAGAACCTCCTCGCGATCCCCAAGGGCGACGGTGGCCCGCCGCGAGTTCACGCTGCGGATGAAGGAGACGACCGCGGGAAACCGCGCCGCGGTGGCGCGGGCGATTTCCATCACCGCCGCCTCCTCACCATCCGACGTGACCAGGTTCACCATCGTCTCGCCGGTGAACTTCCCCTCGCGGATGGCCAGGTATCTCAGGAAGCCCTGGTGCGTCTTCACGTCGTACGGAGCGAGGCCGGCGGCGATGCACGCCTCGCGGACGAAGGCGACCAGCTCGTTCGAGAGGGGCGATTGGAGATGGCAGCGGGATAGGTCGAAGACCTCTTCGTACGATTCCGCCGGGTGCAGGCCCAGGATCGTCTTCCCCGACGCGTCCCGCCCGAACGAGAACTCCATCTTGTTCCGGTAGAAGAAGACGTCCGGCGACGGAAGCGTGTCCTCGACGACCGGCTGGTCGAGCTTCCCGATGCGCCGCACCGCCTCGACGACCTGCTTCTTCTTCCACTCGAGCTGGGCGGCGTAGTCGAGATCCTGCCAGCGACACCCGCCGCAGACGCCGAAGTGCTCGCACCGCGCCTCGACGCGCTGCGGCGACGGCTCGAGGATCTCGACCCTCTTCGCCTCGGCGTGCGAGCGCTGGAGCCGCGTCACCTCGGCCCGGACGAGATCGCCGGGAAGGGCCCGGCGGACCATCACGACGTACCCGTCGTGGCGCGCGACCCCGGGGCCGCCGTAGGCGAGGTCCTCGATGCGGAGGACCAGTTCGTCCCCCTTTTTCACGGGCGCGGCGCTGACGGGCTTCATGAGGTCGGGACTCCACGGGGCGGCGTCGCCCGGCGCTGCGAGAGAGGGTGTGTGACGGTCAGTCCTGAAGGAGTTCGTAGAGGTCCTGGAGCATGTCGGTCGCCGTCAGGATCCCCACGAGCCTGTCCCCGTCCACGACGGGCAGCGCCCCGAACTTCCGGTCGTGGAGGACCTTCACGGCGTCGCGAAGGGGCGTCGAGGGGGTCACGGTGTAGGGGTTGCGCGTCATGATCTGCCCCACGCGGGTGGAGTCGACGACCCGCTCGAACGTCTCGCGGTCCGCCCCCGAGAAGGGGGACGGGGTCGCCCGCTTCAGGTCCCGATCGGTGACGATCCCGACCAGCTTCCCCCCGTCGACGATGGGCACGTGCCGGATGTGATTTTTCTGAACGGCGAGAAGAGCGTCCCGGAGCGTCGCATTCTCTCCGAGCGTGACGACGTCCTTGATCATCCGATCGGCGACTTTCATGCGACTTCCTCCGGCAGCGACGGCGCACCCGGCAGCCGCGGGCGAGCGGATGCGCCGCGCAGGATATCGCACGCCCCGCCGGAGCGGCAACCGAGCGCCTCGAACGAGCCCTCAGCCGCCGATCGTCACGGAGCCGAGGGCCCGGGTTTCGCTCGCGGGGAGACTCTTCGCTCCTTCCCGGACGCCGACCGTCAGGTCGTAGGTGCCGGCGGGAAGCCACTCTCCGAGAAACCAGTCGACTTCGTGGCGGACGGTCTCACCGGGGGAAATCGGGGCGAGATCTGAGGCCTCCACCGCGAGCGGCCACATGACCGGCGCGCGCACGCCGGAGACGCGCTCGACGAGGGCATAGTCGGGGGCGAGCGTCTCCGCCGGGGCGTCGAGGCGTTCCCAGACGAAGGAGCCGTGCACGACGCGGCCGGCGGCCGTTGCAGGGGTCCACGGCACTCCGAGAAAAGCCTGGACCGCCGGGACGCGGGCCCGGGATCCCCGGGACACGGCGAAGGCCGTCATCGACAGCTCCAGGACACCCCCAAACCGGACTCCGGCGGGAACCCACTCGGCGGCCGGCGGGCGCAACGGGCCCGTGTCGGGCTCCCTCGCGTCCGGCGTCATGTCACGAAGATCGAAGCTCAGGAGCTGCCCTGGAGGAAATGGCGCGAGGCGCGAGCGGAGCGCCTCCCCCGGATCCTCGTTCCTGTCCGTGAGGAACCACGCGCCCTCCCATCCCGCCTCGGGCAGGTCGGCGGCGACGACGCCGTTGTACCGCTCCCGCCCCAGGTAGTGGAGCACTTGAGGCGACGCGATATCGCCGTTCGTCAGAAGGACGCCCCCTCGAGGGACCGTGTCGTTGAGAGCCTGGCCGAGAAGCGGCCAGCCGGGAACGCTGAGGTCGTTGAAGTACGCGCGCGTCTGGGCAGGGGCCTGCGAGACGAAAAGAGCGACGGGCCCCGCCGCCACGAGGAGCGAGACGGCAGCGACGGAGCGCGGAGAGACGGTGGACGCCATCTCGCCGAGCGACACCGGGAGCATCACCGCGCCGAGCGTCATCAGCGGGAGGAGGTAGTACACGAGGTGCTCGTTGAAGTGGCAGGCGTTCGTGAAGACCGCATGATGGGAGAGGCAGAAGACCGCGAGGGCCGCCGGCAGCGGCGCGCGCGGCGGAACCGCGCGGTCGCGGCGCCAGGCGGCTCCCGTGCGAGCGAGGAGCACCGCCATCCCGGCCATCGCGGCCCAGAAGATCACGGGCGTCAGCGCGTACTGGAGGTTCAGTCTCAGCCGGTAGAGGTACTCCCACCAGGTGAACGGGAGCTCGGCGCTCGAGAGGACCCGGAGCCGCAGCGACGCGAGGAGATCCCCGAGCGATCCCTTGAGAGCGAGCACGTGGAGCCCGACGGCGGCCAGGGACGATCCCGCGGCGAGGAAGGCTTGCGCCGCCAGCCGGCCTGCGCGGGGCTTCGTCCTCACGTCGAGCCATGAGCCCGCCGCGAGGGCGGGCGCGAGGTACGCGCCGGGCCAGTCGACGAGCGTCGTGACGGCCACGAGCGCGAGGCAGGCGCGCCACGCCCGGACGGATCCGGCGTCGACGTGGCGGCGCCATGCGACGAGGGCGAGAAGGCCGAAGAAGGTGACGAACGCCTCGTGATCGAGCATCTGGCCGTAGTACACCGCCCCCGGGGCGAAAGCGAAGACGAGCGCCGCGACGACGCCCGCCGATGTCCCCGCCGTCCGGCTGCCGAGGACGAAGAGGACGGGGCACGTGAGGGACGACAGCACGAGCGGCAGGAGACGCGCCGCCCACTCCGTCACGCCGAAGGCGCGGAAGGAGAGTGAAGTCAGGAGCGCGATCGTCGGCGGGTGGTGCGCGAAGTACGTGAGATCGTCCGGCCCGGCCGGGCCGATCGTCCGCACCTGGCCGAGCCGCGTCGCGAGGTAGCCGTGCTCGAGGTAGTTGCGCGCGAAGATCGAGAAGTTCGCGGTGTTGTGATCCGCGAAGCTCATGTACGGCGAGCGGACGTGGTAGAGGCGGGGGACGATTCCGGCGACGACGAGGGCGGCGAGGAGGGAGGCGCGGCGCGCGCGGGTCAACTCGCCTCTCCGTCTCCTGACGGACCGGCGACCGGCAGCGCGAAGGCGAAGCGGCTCCCCGCGTCCGTCGTCGATTCGACGCCGATCCGCCCGCCGTGCATTTCGACGATTTCCCGCGCGATGACGAGGCCGAGCCCCGTCCCCCGGGGGCGCCCGGGGCCGTCCGCGATCTGCGAGAACTTCCGGAAGAGGCGCTCGAGATCGGCGGGGGCGATCCCGCGCCCCGTGTCGGCCACCTCGAAGACGACCGCGGCGCGGGGGCCCGGGAGCTCGCCGGCGCGCGCCGTCACGATCACGCGGCCCCCGGCCTCCGTGAACTTGAGAGCGTTGCTCACGAGGTTGCTCAGCACCTGCAGGAGCCGATCGCGATCCCCGGCGAGATCCGCCGGGGCGCCGGCGGTCTCGCCCCGAAGCGTCAGCCCCCGCTCGGCCGCGAGCCCCTCGAAGGCCTCGCACGTCTCCCGCACCAGCGACGCGGGGGAGAGCGCCGCGACGCGCAGATTCATCTTCCCGGCCTCGATCTTCGCGAGGTCGAGGTAGTCGCTCGTGAGGCGATCGAGACGATCCGCTTCGCGGACGATTCTTTCGAGAAAGGTCCGCCGCTGTTCGGCCGGCATCTCGTCGAAGTCGTCGGCGAGAATCTCCGCGTAGGACCGGATCGACGTCAGGGGCGTGCGGACGTCGTGGGCGACGATCGACATCAGCTCGGACTTCATCTCGTCGAGCCGGCGCATCGCGCGCAGCTCCTCCTCCATCCGCGCCCGCACCCCCGCCTCGCTCACGAGGCGGGCGTTTTCGAGGGCGATCGCCGCGTAGTTGGCGAAGGCGAGGAGGAAATCCCGATCCTCCTCGTCGAATCCGGCGCCGGCCGCGCGGCTGTCCACGTAGATCACGCCGAGGACCCGGCCGTCCCGCTCCACCAGCGGCACGCAGATCACGGAACGGATCCGGAAGTTCACGACGCTCTTGTGGTCGCGGAAGCGCTCGTCGCTCTGGGCGTCCGAGGTCAGCACCGGGGTGCCGGAGGCGGCGACCTGCCGGGCGATGCCGGTGGAGATCGTGCGCGCCCCCGCCCACGAGATCTCCTCGCCCATGTTGCGGTGCGCGCGCAGCGTCAGCCCCTCGGTCGGCGCGCCCGCGAGCATAACGAAGCCGCGATCGGCGCCGATGACCTTCAGCGCCAGATCGAGGATGAGATCGATCAGGTTGCCGCGATCGACCGACGAGTTGACCACCCGGCCGATCTCGTAGAGCGTCTGCATCATCCGCCGCGCCCTCTCGATGCGCGCGATGCCCAGGCGGAGATCGCCGAGCGCCGACTCGAGCCCCGAGAGCCCCTCTTCGAAACCCGCCGCGCCCGCGCCGATCTTCCGGAGGCGCTCGACCGCATCCCACGCCTCCGCGACGAGGGCGCTGCCGAGGAGGGCGGCCGGCCCCGGGTGGTCGCCAACCGTCGTCTGCATCGCGGCCGGCGCCGCGTCGACGAAGGAGTAGAGCGAGTCGCCGAGCCGGATCAGGTCGCCGTCCCGGAGCTCGCACTCGTCGACCCTGCGATTGTTGACGAACACGCCGAGGCTCGATCCGGCGTCGCGGATCGTGTAGGCGCTCCCGCTCCGGACGACGCTCGCGTGGTGGCGCGAGACGCGAAGATCGTGCGAGACGATGTCGTTGTCTGCGGCGCGCCCGAGCGTGACGACATCGCTCTCGATCGCGTGCACGATCTGCCGGCCGTTGTTGTCGGAGAAGACGAGGCAGGCCATCGGCGGATTATATCGCCGGGTCCCGTGGTACGATCGCGCGCGCATGTCCGAGCGCAGGCTTCACCCCTTGATCGATCCGGGCGCCGTGTTCCTCCTCGCGATCGGGCTCCGGCTCGCGTACGTGCGCGACATCGAGAGCGCCGGGCTCGGATCCTTCCTGAGACTGGACCCGCTCTACTACCACGAGTGGGCGGTCCGCATCGCCCGCGGGGAGTGGATCGGCGCGCAGCCGTTCGAGATGTCCCCGCTCTATCCGTATCTCCTCGGTGCCGTCTACCGGATCTTCGGGGAAGGGCTTCTCGCCCCGAAAATCGCCCAGGCCTTCCTCGGCGCGCTCACGTGCGCCGTCGTGGCCGTCCTCGCGCGGCGCCTGTCCGGGCGCGCGGCGGGGCTCGCCGCCGGAGCGCTCCTCGCGACCTACGGCCCCGCCCTCTTCTACGACGGCCAGATCAACAAGACGACGCTCGCGATGTTCCTCTCCGCGCTCTTCGCCCTGGCCCTGCTCGTCTCCGACGGCCGGAGGAAGGGATGGATTGCCTTCGGGGGATTCGTCCTCGGGCTCGCGGCGCTGGTGCACGAGAACGCGAACCTCGCCGCGCCGCTCGTCGTGGCGTGGCTCCTCTTCCCCGCCGGGCGCGCGCCGTGGAAGGAACGAGGGGCGCGCGCCGCGATCTTCGCGGCCGGATGGGCGATCGCCGTCGCCCCGGCCACGGCCCACAACGTCGCCGCCAGCCGTGAGATGGTCCTGATCACGACCGGCGGAGGCGAGAACTTCTACACGGGCAACCACGAGGGGGCCTCCGGGCGCTACTCCCCGCCCCCGTTCGTCCGCCCCGACCCCTTCTTCGAGCACGAGGACTTCCGCGCGGAGGCGGCGAGGCGGCTGAGCCGCCCGGTGACTCGAAGCGAGTCGTCGCGATTCTGGTGGGACGAGGGATGGCGTTACCTCCTGACCCATCCGGGACCGGCCCTCGCCCTCCTGGGGGACAAGTTCTCGGTCTTCTGGAACGCATTCGAGCGCCCGGACAACTTCTTCTACGAGAATTTCCGGCGGTTCTCGAGGACACTCTCGCTCCCGCTCACCGGGTTCGGCATCGTCGCCCCGCTCGCGCTGCTCGGGATGACGCTCTCCGCCCGGCGCTGGCGCGAGTTCTTCCCCGCCTTCGCCGTCGTCGCGGCCTTTCTCCTCTCCGCCCTCATCTTCTTCACCCAGTCGCGGTACAGGATGCCGGCCGTGCCGCTCCTCGCCGTCTTCGCCGGACAGGCGATCGTCTCGCTCGCGGATTTCGCGAGGCGGCGCGAGGGGTGGGCCGTCGCGATCTGCGGGGCGGCGATCGCCGCCGCCTTCCTCTTCGTGAACCGGGATCCCGGGAACAACGCGGCCTTCTGGGCGCAGAACGATGCGATCCTCGGCGAGATGTACGACAACGCCGGGTGGCTGGACGAGGCGGAGGCTTCGTTCAGGATGGGGGTCGCGTCCCTCGAGGGCCTCGCGACGCCCGAGAATCCGACCCTCATGCGCATCCTCGGCGCCGCGCGGTACGGCCTCGGCGCGACCGAGCGGAGGCGGGGCGATCACGCCGCCGCCGAGACGGCGCTGCGCGCCGCCCTCACCTGCCCGGATCCCGACGTGCGGGGCGACTCCGCCGTGGAGCTCGCCGATCTCCTCGAGGAAACCGGCGACGGCGACGGCCTCGCCGAGGCGCTGCGGGCCGCCGTCGAGGCGCGTCCCGGCGACGCGCGATCGAGGCTCCGGAGGGCGGAGGTTCTCTTCAAGCTCGGCCGGAACGACGAGTCGCTGCGCGAGGCCTCCGCCGTCATCGAGGGGCGCCCCGAGGCGTCGCCTTTCGATCGCGCCGACGCCCACTTCGGCCGCGCGCTGATCGAGAGGGCACGGGGGGACGAGGCCGCGGCCCTCGCGGATCTGCGCCTCACGCTCGCGCTGAATCCCTCCCACCCGCGCTCGGAGTGGATTCGCGAAGTGCTGGCGGCCGGCGCCGGGGGGGCGCGATGAGGCCGCTCGTGCACCCGGACGCGCCCCTGATGGAGAACCCGAGGGGCCGGCTCTTCGACAGGGCGGCCGGCGCGGCGGTCGCCGTTGTCGCGCTGGCCGCGCGCTTCGCGTACGTCGTCCAGCTCAGGAGAACCCCTCTTTTCGGCGAGCTCCTCCTCGATCCTCTGTACTACCACGACTGGGCGAAGCGCATCGCCGCGGGCGACTGGCTCTCCGGCTCCACGGTCTTCGAACAGAGCCCGCTGTACGCGTACGTCCTCGCGATTCTCCAGCGCCTGGCGGGGGACGATCTCCTCGTCCCGCGAATCGTGCAGGCCTTCGCCGGCGCGGGGTCCGCGCTGCTCGTCTTCCTGATCGCGCGCCGCGTCTTCGGGCGCCCGGCCGCGCTCGCCGCGGGGCTGTTCATGGCGCTGTACGGCCCCGCGATCTTCGAGGACGGGATGATCATGAAGGAGTGCTGGTCGGTCCTGCTCACGGCGGCGATGACGTGCGCCCTGGTGCACTCTTTGGGATCCCGGCGCGGGCTCCTCGCGGGGGCGGGATTCCTCCTCGGGCTCGCGGCGCTCGCGAGGGACAACCTGATCCTGCTCGCGCCGATCGTCGCCCTGTGGCTCGTCGCCGATCTCTTCCTGAGATCGCCCCTCGCGGCCGGGCGCACGGGCGAGGTCGCCGTGCGAGTCCTCGTCTTCGCCGCCGGGGTGGCGCTCGCCGTCCTCCCCGTGACGGCACGGAACCGGTACGTCTCAGGGGAGTGGGTCCTCCTGACGGCGGGCGGCGGGGAGGTCTTCTACATCGGGAACAATCCGGCCGCGGATGGAAAGTACTCGCCGCCGGAATTCGTGCGCGCGACGAGCGTCGTCGAGCACGAGGACTTCCGCACCGAGGCGGCCCGGAGGCTCGGCCGCCAGGTGACGCGCGGCGAGGCGTCGAGCTACTGGCTGGACCAGGGGATGCGCTGGATCGCCGAGCACCCGCTCGACGCCGCGGCGCTCGAGCTGACGAAGCTGAAGGTCCTCCTCAACGACTACGAGCTTCCGGACAACCAGAACTACTACCATCACCGCCTCTTCATCCCTTTCCTGGGGTGGCTGCCCACGTGGGCCCCGCTCCTCGCGCTCGGCGCGGCCGGAATCGTCCTCTCGACGGGAGTCTGGCGCGACGCGCTCCCCCTCTACCTTCTCGGGGCCGGCTACGCCGGGTCGATCCTCCTCTTCTTCAACTTCGCGCGCTTCAGGCTCCCGCTGGTCCCCCTCCTCGCCGTCTTCGCCGGCGAAGCGCTCGTCGAGCTTCCGGGACACCTCTTCCGCGGAGGCTCTCCGGTGCGCCGGGTCGCGCCGTTCGCGGCCGCGGCGGTCGCGCTGGCGATCGCGTGGCTTCCCCCGGGAAACGATGCCCTCCACATCGGGCAGTCGGAATCTCAGCTCTCGAGCCTCCTCGCCCGCGCGGGCCGCTTCGCGGAGGCGAGGCCCCGATCCGATCGCGCGATCGGACTCCTCGAGTCGATCTACCGCGAGCGGGGCGGCTCGCCGGGGCGCGACGGGCACGGTGTCGCCCCCGCCGCGGATCGTTCGCGCCCGGCGATCTCGGCCTCGTACTACGGCGTCCTGATGGGTGCCTACGAGGCGCGATCGCGCATCGAGCGGGGTTCCGGCGACGCCGCGGCCGCGCTCGCGTGGCTCGAGCGCGCCGCGATCGCCGCTCCCGACGCCGACATCGGCTTCGACGTGCTCGTCGCCTGCGGCGAGGCTCTCCTAGCCGCGAACCGCATTCCCGACGCGATGGCCGTCCTCACCCGTGCCCGGGGGCAGGACGATCGTCATCTTCGCCTGGCCCTCCTCTATGCGCAGGCGCTTCACCGATCGGGACGGCCTCGTGAGGCGCTGGGCGTCGTGGAGTCGGCCCTCGACGCGAACCCGCACCCGCCGGATCTCGATCTCGCCGATGCCAATTTCGGCCTCGCGCTGATCTACCGCGATCTCGGCGACATCCCGCGGATGAAGTTCCAACTCAGGGAGACACTCGGCCACAACCCCGACCATCCGAGGGGCGCGTGGATCCGGGAGACCCTCGCCGCCGCGGAGCGGACCCCCTAGGCATTCCCCGTTGCGGGCGCGCCGGAGGCGTTCCACAATGGATGTGGACCGGGGGTCGCGCCCCCTTCGAAAGGAG
>Ga0137407_10001705_pt1 | contig 14380 bp, 17 predicted proteins | sample CZOMad2_2_16fung_FD_108410 | JGI IMG/M metagenome (GOLD analysis project Ga0137407, IMG submission 108410) | Vadose zone soil fungal communities from Angelo Coast Range Reserve, California, USA - CZOMad2_2_16fungal (Illumina Assembly) | ecosystem: Environmental > Terrestrial > Soil > Vadose...
CGGGGGCTTGATCGCGTCGACCGTCGCCACGCTCGGCATCCTGCCGGCGATGTTCGTGGTGGGTGAGCGCAAAGGCCCGTGGCAATCGGCCTCACTCGATCCGGATGATCCCGACCACCAGGAGGCTACCTGATGAGGACGGCTACTCTCGTACTGATCGTCGCGCTCGCGAGTTGCCAGCGCTCGTTGGCGTCACCGGCAACTGCGGCAGCAGCAGCCGAAGTGGTGGCCACCGTCGAGGTCGTGCAGGTCACAGCCGACAAGCTCGACACGACGGCACGCCTTCCGGGCGAGCTGACGGCCTACGAGACGGTAGCCCTCTATCCGCGTGTGAACGGCTTCGTCGAACGGATCGATGTCGACCGTGGCTCGACGGTCAAGCGCGGCCAATTCCTCGCGAGGCTGTCGGCGCCCGAGTTGGCGTCGCAGCGCGCCGAGGCCCAGTCGCACCTGTCAGCGGCGTGCTCGACCTTCGAGCGCACGCGCGCCGCATCCGAAACACCGGGCGCCGTCGCCAAGCACGACCTCGAAGTCGCCGAGGCCACGGTCAGGGCCGAGGAGGCGCGGGTCCGGTCCCTGGAGACACTGGAGAGCTATCTCTCGGTGCGCGCGCCATTTGACGGCGTCATCACCGAGCGCAACGTTGATCTGGGCGCGCTCGTCGGGCCGCCGGCGGGTGCGAACGCGACACCGATGCTGCGCATGGAGTCCGTCGGCCATCTGCGGTTGACGGTCGCAGTGCCGGAGACTGACGTTGGAGCGATCGCGGAAGACACAAAGGCGGAGTTCGTCGTGCGCACGTGGCCGGGACAACGGTTCAGCGGCGTCATCAAGCGCGTCGCCCACGCGATCGACACCAAAACACGCACGATGCCAGTGGAGCTCGACATCGAGAACAGGAGCAACAAGCTCGCGCCCGGCATGTTCGCCGAGGTGTTCTGGCCAATTCGACGGGACGCGCCGTCCCTGTTCGTGCCGTCCAGCGCGATCGTACAGACGACCGAGACGACCTACGTCGACCGCATTCGCGGCGGCGCGATCGAGCAGGTGGCGGTCCAGCGCGGAACGGCGCTCAAAGACCGGGTCGAGGTGTTCGGACTGCTCCACGCGGGAGACCTCGTCCTCACGCGCGGATCCGAAGAGCTGAGGGAGGGGACGAAGGTGATGACCAGGCCGTACGTACCCGAGGGCGGGACGAGGTAGACCATTCGGTCGACCTGACGGCGCCACCAGCATTCGCGCGCGGCGTTCCGGTCGGGGAGACCAGCGTCCAGGTTACTCGATGATACGACTGCAACAAATGTCGTTTGACTTTGGATTCAGTTGGTCTACAAGGGCCCCCTTCAAGCCCATAAGGAGAGCATATGCGCAGCATTCTCATCGCAGGGTTGGTCGCCGTCTTCGCGGTTTCCGCGCGCGCGGAGGAGAAAGGGGACCTCGCCGCGAAGATGAAGGACGCCAAGGTCTCGCTCGAAAAAGGGATCGCTGCCAGCAAGGCCAAGGGAAACCCGATCTCGGCGAAGGAAGTGGAGGACGGGAAGTTGCAGCTCTCCGTCTACACCGCCAAGGATGGCTCGTTTACCGAGGTCATCGTCGATCACAAGACCGGCAAGTTGGCCGACTCGAAGCCCATCACCAGTGGCGACGATCTGACCGCGGCCAAGTCGCAGGACGAAGCCCTGAGGAAGGGGAAGACGTCCTTGCAGGCTGCGGTGTCCAAGGCCGTGAAGTCGAACAAGGGTTACAAGGCGGTAAGCGCAATGCCATCGCTGAAGGACGGCCATCCGACCGCGGAGATCACGTTGATGAAGGGGAGCGAGTCCAAGACCGTCACTGAGGCGCTCGACTGAACGCGAACACGCGGACCTCCTGGCGCCCGCGGATGCGCGCGTTGTGTCCAGCGGGGAGTGCAACGTTTGCCGTGGTCGTCGGTGCAATGGCGCTGCTTTCCGGCGTCGCTCAGGCGGCCGGCGACGAGTATGGCAAGCACGATCTAGCACTGATTCAAGCGATGCAGCAGAGCAAGCTGACGCTGGCGGACGGCATCGGGCAGGCGGTGAAATGGGGCGTTCCGCTATCGGCACGCTTCGACCTTGATGACGGGGGAAGACTATCGCTCGTCGTCGTGGTCGCGGCCCGGCCCGTCGCCACCGAGGTCGAAAACAACGAATTCCGGCGGCTGGCAGGCAAGCCCACGAAGGGGTGGCAGCCGCGCGCAAGCACCGTCCGAGAGGTCCCGCTCGTTGCGCGCGCCGCGCAGCAGGCGGCTATCCTCGCGATGTCGCCGCTCTCCCTGGCGAACATCGCGGTCAGGGCCCAGAGGAAGGGGACGCCCTATACAATAGCGCCCGACGTGCGGCACGGGCGGCCCGTGTTCGTCGTGATCGTCGCGGAGAACGGGAAGGTAAGCGAGTTGACTTTCGATGCACTCACCGGTGAGCCGGCAAAGGGCTGAGACTCGGATGAAGTGGGTCACCCGCAAGCGTCTCCGAGTCAACCGTACTGCGACCGCGTGGCTGATCCAGCGATTCATCGATCCGCAGGCGGAGTTTCTCTTCGTAGAGCCGGATCAGGTCGCCCGCGTGCAGCAGGAGGGTCCTGCGAAGGGCTTCGACGCGCCCGGCGCAACGTACCCGCACGAGGACGCGAACGGCCGCTGCTCGTTCGAGGCCCTGGTGGACGAGCACTGCGCGGGCGACGCGGCACTGCAGACGCTCGCGCGCATCGTCCACTGCGCCGATTTCCCGGACAAGCCACAAACCGAGATCGCCGCTCCCGGCCTGCGTACCATTTCACTCGGTTTCCCCCTGGTGACCCGGAACGATGAGGAGACGCTCGCGAAGGCCTCGTTCCTCTATGACGCGCTCTACGCCTCGTTGCGCGAAGGTGCCTGATGAAACGCGTGCTCTTGCTCCTCTTGCTCTCTTTCGCCTGCAAGCGCGACGTTCGGGAGGTGGTGGTCTACACCTCAGTGGACCAGCCCTTTTCCGAGCCGATCTTCCGCGAGTTCGAGAAACGCTCCGGCCTCAAAGTGCTTGCCGTCTACGACACGGAGGAGACCAAGAGCACAGGCGTGCTGAACCGGATCATCGCAGAGGCGCAACAGCCGCAGGCGGACGTATTCTGGTCGGGCGATCCGGTGCGGCCCTTCCTGCTGGTGAAGCGGGGGCTAGTCGAGCCTTACCTCTCGCCTGCTGCCGCATCGGTCCCCGCACAATTCAAAGCGGCGGACGGCACCTGGACCGGTTCAGCCGCGCGCGCCCGCATCCTGTTGGTGAACAGGCAGAAGATCAGCCCGGCAGACATGCCCAAGTCGGTGCGCGATCTGGCGGCGGCAAAATGGAGGAACCAGACCGCGGTCGCGAATCCGCTCTTCGGCACGACGACGATGCATGTCGCTGCGCTGTTCTCCGCGTGGGGCGACGACAAGGCGCGCGCATTCCTCGACGAGCTCAAAGGCAACGGCACGCGCATCGCCAGCTCGAACGGCGAGGTCAGGCGGCTCGTCGCCGCCGGCGAAGTGGCGCTCGGACTCTGCGACACCGACGATGCCGCCGAGGCGCTGCACGATGGCGCACCCGTCGAAGTCGTTTACCCAGACCAGGATGGGATCGGCACTCTCGTGATGCCGACGACCGTCGTGCTGCTGAAGGGACCACACCGCGAGGCGGCGCGCGCGCTCGTCGACTGGCTTGTCTCTGCGGACGTGGACAAGCGCATGGCAGAATCGGCCGCGCACATGCCATTGCGACGTGAAGTGCAGGTGCGCGGGGTCCGCTCCGCCGATTCGTTCCGCTCCATGCAGGTCGACTATGCTCGCCTCGGCGACGAGACCGAGAAGATCCAGCCTTGGCTCAGGCAATGGGCGGGACTCTGAAACGGGCTCAGGAGCACCTTGCTCTTGCGGTAGCCGGCGTCGTTCTTTGCGCGCTGGTCCTTCTGCCGCTCGTCGGAGTCGTCGCCGAAGCGCCAAGCGGCGCCCTCGCCACGCTCGTCTCTCCTAGGCCCTGGTTGTTGTTGTTGCGCTCGTGCGCGCTCGCTGCGGTAGTCACCGCGTGTGCGCTGGCCGTCGGCTTGCCGCTAGGTCTGTTGCTGGGTCGCGCTGACGTTCCCGGCCGGCGCGCCGCGCTCCTGCTCCACGCGCTACCTGCGTTCCTGCCTCCATTCATCGTGGCACTCGGATGGTTCAACCTGCCGCACGGGAATGCGTTGTTCAGCTTCGCTGGTGCGGTCTGCGTAGAAACGGCCGTGTTCGCACCCATCTTGACGATCCTGGTCGCGGTAGGAGTACGGGGCGTCGATCCGTCGCTGGAGGAAGCGGGCCGGCTGACTGCATCGCCATGGAAAGTCGCGACGCGCATCGTGCTGCCTGCGGCGTGGCCCGCCGCCGCGCTCGGGGCCCTGCTGGTCTTCGCGTTGTCCCTTTCGGAGCTGGGCGTGCCTTTGTTCCTGCGCGTCCGCGTATATCCGGCTGCCGTGTTCGCCCGGCTCGGGTCGATCGACTTTGCACCCGGAGAAGCCGCGGTCCTCGCTCTGCCCATGCTCGCGATCGCGGCAGCCCTTCTGCTCGTCGAGCGGCGAATCGGGGTCCGGCGATCTTTCGCGGTGCTCGGCCTCCGCAGCGAGGAGCGACCGCTGCTCGCGTTGGGGCGTCACCGGACCACGGCGACCATCGCTTGCTGGCTTGCGGCAGCGGCGTCCGTGGTTCCACTCCTTGGCCTCGCGATTCGCACGCTGCGGGATGGCGGATTCGCCCAGGTCGAGATCGGCGCGAGCGCATGGAACAGCGTCGTCCCCGCAGCACTCGCAGCCAGCGTGCTGACCGTCGTCGGCATCGTCACCGGAAGGGCAGTCGCACGGGACCGGCCCGGTAGCCGCCTGCTCGACGCGCTTGCAGTCCTGGGATTCGTGACCCCGGCCGCGGTCCTCGGGGTAGGCATCATCACCGTCTGGAACCGCCCGTCGACGGCGGTCCTGTATCGAAGCCTGGCCATCTTGGCAGTTGGTTTCGCGGCGCGATATGCAGTTATCCCGTCGCGCGCGATTGCCGTCGCGATCGCGCAAGGCTCAGCGCACCTCGAAGAGGCCGCCGCCGTGCACGGCGCAGGATTCCTCCGGCGCATGCGCCGTATCGTCGTCCCGTTGCATTGGCGCGCGATCTCCGGCGCATGGCTGCTGGCGTTCGTCTTCTGCTTGCGCGATCTCGAGACGGCGGTGCTCTTCTATCCACCGGGAAGCGCGCCCCTAACCGTACGCATTCTGACCATGGAAGCGAATGGAGCCGCTGCCATCGTCGCCGCTCTCTCCCTCGCCCAGTGTGGTCTCGTGGCCGCTGCAGTTGCCCTTGGCGCGTGGCTCCTTTCCGGAGCGCTGCGGTGATCGAGCTCGACCGCGTCACCTTCCATGAGATCCTTCACGAGGTTACGCTGTCCGTCGACAGCCAGGAGACGCTCGCGATCGTTGGACCCTCGGGATCCGGCAAGACCACCCTCCTCCGCGCGGTGCTCGGGTTCGTCATCCCAACTGGGGGTATCGTTCGTATCGGCAGGCATCTCGCGAGCGCGGATGGCAAGCTGCTGCTCCCCCCTGAAGAGCGCCATCTCGCGATGGTCTTCCAGGACCTGGCCCTGTGGCCGCACATGACGGTGCGCGAGCACCTGGAATTCGCGTCATCTGACGGCACGCGGATCGACGCTTTATTGCGGCGGGTCGGGTTGGAGGGCAAGGCGGAGCGCCGTCCTGCGCATCTCTCCGGAGGCGAGCGCCAACGCGTTGCGCTCGCGCGCGCTCTCGTGGGAGAACCTCGCGCGCTCTTGCTCGACGAGCCGCTTTCCAACGTCGACGTCGCGCTCCGGGCCGAGCTGATCGCGCTGCTTCGTGAGCTTCTTGCCGAACGACGACGCCCCGCTCTCCTCGTCACCCACGATCTCCGCGAGGCCGGTGCGCTCGCGGATCGTGTCGCGGTGATCGAGCAAGGCCGTCTAGTCCAGATCGGCACGATCCCGGAGATCCAGGCCCGCCCGGCCACCAGGTTCGTCGAGGCTCTGCTCGCCGATCGTGCTTAGATGGTCAGGGCGAGATGGCGATCAGCCACGCAGCGCCGCGTCGGCCTTTTGAGCGAGCCCGAGGCGCTGCTCGACCTCCGCCCACCGGATGTTCTTGAAGAACGCCTCGATGTAGTCCTTCGCCGACGCGCCGTAGTCGATTGCATACGCGTGCTCGTACATGTCCATCACCAGCAGCGGCGCGCCGAACGCCACCGCGGTGGTGTGGTCGCCGGCCCAATAGATGCGCGGACCGTGGGCGTTGAAGTCCCAGTCGAGGATCGCCCACCCACTGCCGCCACCGAGCGCGTTCCCGAGAGCTCGGAACAGTTCCTCCCAGCGCGCGCGCGAACCATAGGCCTGCACTAGCACGCGTTCGATCTGCGGGCCTGCCGCCTTGCTGTCGCCGCCCAGGTTTCCGAAGTACATCTCGTGCAGGATCATCGAATTGGTGAACTTCAGCTTGGCGGCCTCGAGGCCCGAGACGGTGAAGCCCGGAGTGTCGGGGCCGACCTGCGACAGCGCCACCTCGACCTTGTTCAGGTTCTTGACGGCGCCCCCGTAGTTGTTGTCGTGGTGCGACACGAGCAGCTTCTCGGAAAACCCCGACAGCTTTTTCGGGTCGAACGGCAGCGGCTGGATGACATGCTTGCCGACGAAGGCGTCGCCGCGTGTCGCGGGACCTCCGGCCTTGTCGCTCGTTTGCGCGATCGCCGCGCCGCCAACCAGCGCGCTTCCCATCAGGACGTCTCGCCGGGTCATCATGTCCTACTCCCAATCAGGTTTGCGCCACACGGCCCCAGATATGCGGCCGCGTCCTTGATCATGCAACTGAATCTCTTACTGTCGATGCCATGATGCAAGCGTTGCATCGTCGCCTCGATCCTCCAACGCGCTTCGCTTAGTATCTCGACTGATGATCGAGTGTGTGCTCGCGGTAGCGGCTCTGCTCCCGGCGCAGATGGGCGAGTACAAGCTCACGCGGGCCGCGACCGATACGAAAGGTCTCTACTCCCGCAAGCGTGCGCACGAGGCGACGCTCCTCGCTACGGAAGAAGGTGGCTTCTCCTGTGCTTCGACGAGTTCGGTCCGAGCAAGGACTAGATACGTCCGGAAGCAACGTGGCTGCCTGTTTCTTGCGACGGAAGTGGATCCGCACATCGCTCCGCTTGTCCTCGCCTGGTCCTTCCGCGGCTACACGTTCTGGCTTTCGCTCACGAAGGCTGGATTTGACGGCGATCCCAAGGCTGCTGAGCGGCGAGCCACGCGGGCATCGGAGGATGCACAGGGATGGCTCGAGCGCGCACTCGCGCCCCCGCATCGCCCCTGACGCCTGCCAGCGCGACGAGGGCCAGCATCAGGGCAAGTTCTCCTCGATCGCCTTGTCGAGAATCTTGGCCGTGCCGCCGCAGTCTGATGACAAGGAGATCGCCATGGCTCGTGCGCTTACGACCGGTCAACCTGACCGCACCGTCGGGGTCAATGCTCGAGCAAGAGCGGGCAAGTTCCTGCTCGCGCGCCTGGGCTCGTTGCTCGCGCTGTTGCCGGTGGGCGTGTGGACGGCACACCATCTGTGGAACAGCCTCGCGGCGTTCGACAGTCCCGAGGCATGGCAGGACGCCGTGACGAGCTATCCAAGTACGGCGACGGCCGTGCTGACGATGATCGTCGTGCTCGGTCCGCTGCTCTGGCACACGATTTGGGGCGTCATCCGCATGGTCCGCTCACGGCCAAGCCCGGATTTCGCGCGGCTCTCAAACATGCGCTACATCGTGCAGCGGCTCGCGGCCATCGGTTTGCTGCTTTTCCTTGGTGCTCACCTGTGGCTGGCTTGGGCACAACCCCGATTCTTTCGGGGGCGGCCCGAGCCTTTCGCGGACATCGCGCACGAGATGCGTCATTACTGGCCAACGACATTGGTCTACGTCCTCGGGGTGCTCGCCATCGCGTACCATCTGGCAAACGGCCTTTGGTCCTTCGCGATGGGGTGGGGAATCAGCGTGAGCAAGAGTGGACTTGCCTGGGCCGAACGGATCGCCATCGTCGTCTTCATCGCGTTGCTTGCAGTCGGATGGAGCGCTGTCTATGCGCTCTGGCGCGCCGGGGCGTAGTCTCGAAGTTCGTCGAGGCGCTCCTCGCTGATCCGCCATTGGAGGGAGTCCGGCATGTTCGTGCTTGTCGCAACCACCCACGTGAAGCCGAATGCTGGCGACGCCTTTGCGCAGGCATTCGAGCAGACATTGCTGCCGTCACTTCGCGCCCAACCGGGGTTCAAGGACGAGATGCTATTCGTCGCTCCCGGCGGACCCGATGTCGTCGCCGTCACCTTCTGGCAGTCGCGAGAGGCTGCAGAGGCATTTCAACGTGTCGCCTGGACCAGCTTTTTGAACGGCCTGGCGAGCGTGATCGATTCCCCGACCGTCAGGGCATTTCAGCTGGCTCATTCGACGTTGCACGAAGCCGGACTCGCCCGCTTTCCAATTCAGTCTCCCATCACGACGGATCCCACCGGAGTCGGCGCCTGACTCCACGAGTCGATGGGGGTCTGAGCAGCCTCAGTCGTCGTCGTCGTCCCGGTCCCTGCCCGGCGCGCCCGAACCGAGCACACGTCCATCTTCGCCGATGACCATCTCCGTGGGCTTGCCGTCGCGCTCGGTGCGGACCTCGTACACGGTGCGCCCCTCTTCGGTGCGCTTCTCGATGTGCTGCACCGGCCCGCCCTGGAGTTGCCGCTGGACTGCCTGCCGAACCGGAGCGGGCAGATCGCCCATCTGCACCGTCTGTTGGCGTTCGCTGCGCTCACCGCGCTCGTCGCCATCCGCGCGCGACATTGCGAACGCCGTCGCTCCCAATGCAAGCACCGCCGCGCCGCCGATCAGTACCTTCGTCATGTTGGACATTGTGTCCTCCTTCTGGAGATCCACTGCACCGGTTCGGTTCCCTGACAACGACGCAGTTGAATCTTCGCAGTGGCCAACAAGCATCAGTTGAATCCGCAAGCGCAGCCGTGAAGAATGAGACGTCCGTCGCGCTCAATACGAGGAGTGTCAGCAGATGAAGGCGAGCCGGTCCGCGTCTCTCAGATTCTTGCTGGACGTCAGTCGCTACTTCGGCCCGGTTCGATGGAACCTGGTGGTCGGCTCCATCGCCGGCATCGCGATGAACACTGCAGCAGTGCTGCCACCCCTCCTGCTCGGCAACGCGATCGATTCGGCGCTCGCCTTCTCGCAAGGCCGTGCCGCCGCGGCGCAGGTCGGCTGGGCCGCTGCCCTGTTCGTAGCAGGAACGCTGGCGACTGAAGGTCCGCGCATGCTGAAACGATGGTTCCTGATCACGGCGAACGCGCGCATCCGCGCGGACCTGCGCGCAGACGCCGTCCGCGGTGTACTCGCTTGGCCGATGGCTAGGGTCCACGAAACGCCCGTCGGCGAATTGATCGCCCGCATCATCGGCGACGTGGAAGTGATCGGCGTCGGAGTCCGCGAAGCCACCATCGAGGCTTGGGACACAGTGCTTCTGTGTGTTGTGCTGACGGTGGCGCTCCTCGCGAAGAGTCTCAGCCTGTCGCTGCTGGCTCTTGCTCCTGTCGTGCCCGCGATGGTGCTGGCGTGGGCAGTCGGAGGACGAGTCGGCAGGCGCTTCGCCGCGGCCCGCGCCGCGAACGGCGTCCTCACTGCGGCGATCCAGGAGATGGTCTCTGGTGTGCGGCTCCTGCGCGCGTTCGGAAGAGGGAACGCCTTCCTCGAACGCATCCGGGCCCTCTCTGCGCGGTTCGCGGAAGCCAACCTCGCGACGACGCGACTGCGCGCCGTTCTGCAGCCCGTCTACTCGTTCCTGATGGTCTCAGGACTCCTCATAGTGGTCTGGAAGGGTGGCGAGCACGTCGTGGGCGGCGCGATGACGGTGGGAGGCTTCGTCGCCTATCTCGAGATCTTCCTGCGCTTCACTGCACGCGCTCCTCGCATTCCGCAGCTTATCAATTCGGTGCAGAGCGGCGCCTCCGCGTTCGAGCGTCTGCGCCCGCTGTTACCGGGGAGCCCCCCTAGCGCAACCGCGGCGCAGCATCTCACGCAGCAAGGCGCAGTGGCGGTCCGCTTCCACGAGGTCACATTCCGTTACCCCGGTTCAAGCGAGCCAGCCCTCCGCGATCTCACGCTCGAGATTCCTGCCGGCTCTTTCGTCGCAGTCACCGGTCCGGTCGGATCTGGCAAGAGCGCTCTGGCTCGCTCCCTGCTCTGTCTGCATCCTCTCGACAGTGGCAGCATCCAGCTGGACGGAGTTCGGGCATCCCATGCGTTTGCAGCGGGTCTGCGGGGACGCGTCGGCATCCTTCCGCAGGAGCCGCTCCTGTTTTCCGGCAGCATCTGCGAGAACGTGCTGCTCGATGACCGGACCGATTCCGAAACGAAGCGGGACGCCGCAGCTGCGCTCCAGGTCGCGGGCATGGAGCGCGACCTCGAGAACCTTCCCGAGGGCATCGAGACGCAGATCGGCGAGCTTGGCGTCCGGCTCTCCGGCGGGCAACGACAGCGGGTCGGACTCGCGCGCGCCATCGCAGCGACGGCGCCTTTGCGGCTGCTCGTCCTCGACGATCCGTTTTCCGCGATCGACGTCGATACCGAGGCACGAATCATCGATTCACTGCGTGACGCATTCGGCCCCACGGCACCAGCTGAGCGTCGTTCGACCATCGTCCTGTGTTCCCATCGTCTGGCGGCCTTCCCGCGAGCGGACCTGGTGGTGGTCCTCGACAAAGGCCGAGTGGTTGAAAAGGGAACGCACGCCAGCCTGATGCAGGAAGAGTCGCTCTACGCGCGCATCTTCCGCGCGCAGCGCGCCGAGGCCAGGCACGAGCAGGTTGCCGTCTGATGCGCGGCCTTCGTCAGATTGTGGCGGCCCTCCGTCCCTGGCGTGTACCGCTGCTGTTCGCCGTCGCATGCGCGACCGGCGGGGCGCTACTTGAGCTGGCACCTCCGCTGCTGCTGCGGGCGATCGTCGACGACCACCTCGCTCGCCGACAGCTCGCTGGATTGCTGCAGCTGGCCGTGCTCTATCTCGCCACCACCCTGGGCATTCAGTGCGCTGGGTTTGTGGTCAACTACCTGATCGCGATTGTCGCGCAAGGGAGCCTCCATGCGCTTCGCATCCGCCTGCTCGCGCACCTGCAACGGTTGCCGTTCAGCTACTACGACCGCACACCCGTGGGTGACACGATCGCGCGCGCCACCGCCGACGTCGAGGCTGTGGATGCTCTCTTCTCCTCGGGCGTCGCCGGACTCGCAACCGACGCCCTCCGGCTCGGCACCATCGCGGTTGCGATGGTCGCACTGAGTCCAGGGCTGGCGGCGCTGTCGGCCGTGGTCATCCCGCCGCTCGCTTTGCTGACGCGTTTCTTCCAACTCCGTGTGCGGGCTGCCGAAGGAAGGCACCGCCGTGCCATCGGCGACCTGAACGCGCACCTGCAGGAGACGCTGTCCGGAAACGAGATGGTCCGCGCGTTCGGGCGCGAGAGCTATTTCGCCGCGCGGTTTCGCCGGATCCTCGATTCGGTGCTGACCGCGTTCGACCAGACGGCGGCGTACTCCGCGCTGTACTCGCCAGTGATGTCACTTCTCGTCGCCTCGTGTTCTGCGGCGCTCCTGTGGGCCTACGCGCGCGATCTGTTCGCCGCGTCGGCCATCTCCTTAGGTACGCTCACGGCGTTCGTATTGCTGTTCCAGCGGTTCTTCAAACCGCTCATCGCGCTGGGTGACGAATGGCAGAGCGTCCAGGGTGCATTGACTGGCGCGGAGCGCATCTTCGAGGTCCTCGCCATACCCCCGGAGCATGTCCCCTCGCAGCGCCAGACGCTGCCCAGCAGCGCCGGGGGCATCCGCATGACGAGCGTCTCGTTTGGATACCTGGCGCCACGGCCAGTCCTCCGTGATTTTTCGCTAGACGTGGAGGCTGGCGAGCACGTCGCGCTGGTCGGACGCACCGGGGCGGGCAAGACGAGCACGCTTCACCTTGCCGCCGGTCTTTACGCTCCCTGGCAGGGCAGCGTACGCGTCGGCGGCTTCGATCCTCGTGCGGTGCCGGTCGAGGACCGAAGGCGGGTCGTAGCCGTGGTCCCGCAACTCGTGCAGCTCTTCAGCGGAACAATCGCGGAGAACCTGACGTTGGGTGACGACACCGTACCGCCGCAGGCCATCGAAGCCGCGTGCGTGCTCGCCGGCGCAGCGGATCTCATCCACTCGTTGCCTTTGCAGCTTCAGACCGTTGTTCGCGGACTGGGTGGCGGAGGTGGCGTCCAGCTTTCGGCGGGGCAGCGCCAGTTTCTCGCGTTGGCACGAGCACTTCTTTGGGAGCCGCGCGTCCTCCTGCTCGACGAGGCCACCGCGGCGATCGACGGAGCGAGCGACGCGGCGTTCCGGTCGGCGTTGCGGACTGGCGCCCTGGCACGCGGTTGCGCCATCCTTAGCGTGGCCCACCGGCTTTCGACGGCGCGGGACGCAGATCGGGTTGCCGTCATCGGGCACGGGCGCATCGTGGAGATGGGTGCTCCTTCGGTGCTGATCCGGCGTGGCGGTCTCTTCGCGGCGTGGGTGGAGCTCGAGACCGCCGGATGGCACTGGGAAGACGCCGACCACGACAATGACGGATTGTCGTCGCTCGTCGACAGGAGACGGCCTCCGGTCGGATCCGGCGTCGCCTAAGACGCCCGGTCCCTAAGCTTGGCACATGAAGTCAACGACGCGGCTGCCGACGTCACGGCCCCCTCGCCGTTCAGGAGGGCAAGGAAGCGCCCGGCGGAGCGCGTCGACAAGGCGGTGCTTAACGTTGAGCGCCCAACGCGCGGACCCCTGGCGCGCGACGTGGACTGCAACGGCGAGGGTGTAGGGGACGGGTTCGCGAACGCCGCCGTGGTCGAGCGAGAGGGAAAGGAGCGGTTCCGAAGCGAAGTAATCCGTCGCACGCCCGGGAAGGACCTTGAGAGTCATGACTCTTCGGAAACGGTCGCCCTGGCGGAAGCGGCCGCGCTCGTCCTCGAGCGACTCGTGACAGAGCTGCTCAGCCTCGGAGTACTCGCGCACGTGCTCGCCCAGCGCCCTGAACGCACCTTCGCTCCAGATATCGTCGCGCACCGCGACCTCTGGAGCTACCAACCGCTGCCGCGCGCGTGTCGGGTTGAGAAGCTGGTAGTGGATTCGCCAGAAGTCCTCGGGCGACAGCTCGCGTGCCGTGAGGCCAATCTGTGCGAACCGCCCTACGATTCGGTCCCGTAGCTGCGCCAGACACTTCAGCTCCGCCTGATGGCGCTCCTGCGCGATCGCGTCTGCGTTGCCGAAAACGAGCTTCCCGCCAAGGGCGCCACGACCGAGCGCAGAGATGCTGACGCCGGCCAGAGAGAAGAACAGAAACACCCGGATGCGCCGAAGTCGCTGCTTCCGCAGCCACTCTGCGCGCGCGGCGACGTAGACGCGCAGGGCTGAGGATTCACCGGACGCGCACACGCTCTCGTACTCGCGAATGACATCCTCGACGTCATCAGTCACGCGGTATACGAACAGAAGAGAGCAGCGGTCGTCGAGGGACGAGATCAGATTGCGAAGGCTCTCGCCGAGCTGCGCAATCACCTCGCCACTTTCGAAGCGGACGTCCTTGGTGCCCAGCTCCAGCCCGCCAACGTAGTCGAGCGCCGGCGTGATGAGCGCAGTAACGCCCTCGTCCCGCAGCGTGCGCCAGAGTGGCACCGCCTCAGCGAGAGAGAGTTCCATGCGCGTCTCTCCGAGGAGGAACATCCCTCTCGATGCAAGGTGCGTACGGAAAGCGAGGCGTGGGGCAGCGCGCGTGACCTGACAGGCGGCCGTCGCCAAGAACGCGTCGAGCCGTCCACCAGGTCCAGTGCCGCACGAACCCGTCTGGGCGGCCACGTAGTGCGAGTCGAATGACGGCGTAGGCGGTTCCACTGACGATGGCCGCGCCGATCGGCGACAGGGCCGTCAGCGCCAGGAAGGCGACCGCCCCGATAGCGAACGCCTGTCCTAGTGATAGGCCAAGCAGACGATTCTTCGCGTCCAGATGCCTGTAGACCGGCGCCGGTGCCATCGTGGGAACCTCAGCCCAGTTCCTGCTGCAGCAGGTTCACGAGGAAGTCGGCGGACTTGATGATGAAGAGCAAGGCGAGACACACGACGAACGAGTAGATGCCCTTCATCATGTAGTCGGGCCGCCAGATGGCGCAGAAGCCGGCGATGACGAGTGAGATGATCCCAGCAGGGATGACGAGCCACCGCGCCACCCAATCAATGACGGGTTTGCCGAGGTAGTCCGCGAGCGCTGGCTGGAACAGCGCC
>Ga0137407_10001707_pt1 | contig 14376 bp, 10 predicted proteins | sample CZOMad2_2_16fung_FD_108410 | JGI IMG/M metagenome (GOLD analysis project Ga0137407, IMG submission 108410) | Vadose zone soil fungal communities from Angelo Coast Range Reserve, California, USA - CZOMad2_2_16fungal (Illumina Assembly) | ecosystem: Environmental > Terrestrial > Soil > Vadose...
AGGATGTTCCCTAACGTGAACAGCCGCCGCATGCTAGGCTCGATTTGGTACAGGTTCTCGATCTGTTCGTATAAGTCGCGATCATCCACGCTGGTCAGCTCGTACCCGCTCGATTCGACCAGCACCCGAACAAACGAGTAGAGAAAATGCAGGTTGTCTTTGGTCGGGGGCAGGGCGAAGGGGTTAATGGTGAAAGTGCGTTTCTCCCCGCCCACCTGCAGGTAGCTGCCGCCAAACAGCCGTGTCAGACTTTCGTACCCGCTGCCCAGATCAAAGATGACCGTGTAGGGTCGGTATTTCTGCAGGTTCGTGAGCAGAAAATTCAGTAGGAAGCTTTTGCCGGCGCCGGTTGCCCCAAGAATGACGGTGTGCGCGTTGTCCTCATAGTGGAGGTTTAGGTAGTAGGGAGTGCCGTGATTGGTCTCGAGGACCGCGAGGTATTCCTGATCGAGATGATGGTTGTGGGGCTCACCCGAATGGAGTGTAAATAATAAGGAGAGATCAGCGCAGTTCGTGTTGAGCAGGTACAACGCTCGAAGGTTGTACTGATGATTTCCCGGCAGGACCGCGAGCCAGGCGTTTAGCAGGTTATAACGTTCTTCAAGGACGGTGGCATCTTGCGTGGCGAAGACCTTGACGCACTCGGCAATCGAGCGGTCGAGAGCGGTCGCGTCACGGTCGTACAGAATTACCGTCATCGACCATTCGCCAAAGTAGTTGCCATTCACCTCCAGCTCCCGCAGGGAAAGGCCGAGCTCGTTGACTAGAGATTCGTCGGCATCATCCACCAGCAGGTGACGCTCTGACGGAGGTGAATCGTGGAGGTAGTTTGCCAGCGAGGTTTTGCTGTTGTGGAAGTGCCGTCGTTTGCTGCCGATTAGCTTGCGAATCCTGGCATTGCTGGCCCGCTTCCATTCGCTGGCCACGATCACGTTTGCCGGCAGCTCCAGCAGCGCTCGAAGCATGTGAGCGAAAGTCTGGGCAGGGGGTTCAGTGACACTGAGAGCCTTGGTCTGGTAGTCCTCCAGCCGCAGATGGTCGCGATGGCATTCCAACGAGGAACGTGCCAGCTGCTGATCAACGAAGAGGTCATATTTCAGACCCATGTGATCCGCTCGATAAGGTGCGTAGTTGACCAGCCGGCTCAGGAATTGGAAGGCTTTGTCTTTCTTTAGCGGCTCGGCATTCACCAGATCCCGGAGTTGCACAAGAAAGCTAGCCACCTTGGAGGAAAGCGCCTGCTGAGCCTGCGATAATTCCGACGCAAGAATAATGAGCTGCTGCTTGGCGGAAAGAGAAGTTTTGACAAAGTGAGCTGGATCTCTGACTAATTGCCGCAGCCGATTCTGCGAGACGCCGCGCTGTTGCCAACCCTCATAGATCAGGACGAAGTACAGTTCCAGGGAATAAAGGCTGTCCGCTTTGCCGTGGAGAAACCCAATCCGGTCCTGGATAGCACGCTCAACCACGGGCATATCCCGGTATTCGCGATGCGGAATGGCTGGGCGGTTGCGCTTAAGTAGATATTGGTACAGACGAAAGTCCTCCGTCAGGGTGCGGAGCGCTGCTTCAAAGCGGCGCGCGAAGGCATCAGTTTCAGAATGGTCGAGACATTCGTAGTCAATTCCCTGGACCTTGAAGACCGCACCAAGATCGCCGCTCTTGGTCAGGAATGTGTACTCATCAATGAAGGAGCAAACATTAATCAGAGCGTTGAGCGCGCCTGCAGCTTGGTGCTCCTTCCTGATTTCACTCGCCTTGCGCGGCATCATCGAACCACCTCAATCCGAAACCGCTCCCGTTTGCCCGCGTCATACTGCGGTTTGTACTTTGTGGAATTCAGCAGGATACGAAGCATCTGAATGTCAGTAGCCGTTGCCCAACGAGCCGCCAGGAACAGGGCAAAGAACATTACGATTCCGCTCACCAGGCTGCCGAAGAAATTGAAGGTCGCTCCACCCATGATCAGTGCTAGAAAAAACAACCGTCGCTCAGCTCCCCAGATGGTGAGGGGCTTGTTGATGGCACGGTAGACAGGATGCAATTGGGCTTGGTTCGGCATATCGAGCGGACTATCCCGGAAACAGCCATGCCATGAAATTCACTGCCCCAATCGACATGCCAACGCCAAAGATGATGCCGGCCAGCGTGCGCTTGGACTGTCCCTCCCCGAATGCAAAGATCAAGCCCCCGACGACGATGGCAACTAAGGAAAGGCCACGCGCAATGGTCGAAGTGAATGCCGTCTGCAGAACCTGGACGGCATTCTCCCAGGGAGAACCGCCGGCCTGCGCATAGAGCGGTGCCGCTGCCAAGAGAACGCAAGCAGAGACCAGTGCACGTTTCGACATGGCGAGTTTCAAAGTCCTGATTGCAAATTGTTGCGTGTGAGAAACGGTGGAATCCGGAAAGTCGGTCTGCACCTTCGGCCTCCTCGATTCACCCGAACTGAATGGGATGATTCGGCCGAGACTAACGGTAAGACAAGCTGAGTTCTTCCGGTCCTTTAATCGCCGTGTCGAATTCCATCAAGAAAAGCAAATGTGCTCGAATACTCACCTCGATACGGCTGGAGTTGCTCACCGCAACAGAAGAAGCAAGCGTTTCTGATAGGATTTCTGGGCGTCTGCACTTATGCTTTTTGCCGCCACAGCCAACAGACGAAGCTTGGGATCATCCCAATGCTTCGATCAGATTGCGCTTTACCTTGTTCTGCGGGCCATCGCATTGTTCACGGTTTTCCTCCCATCGCGAGAAACTCGCAAGTCAAGGGAGTTTATCAGTTGATCAATCGACGGGAGTTCCTCGCCAGATCGGCAGCGTTCTACCTCAGTTCGCAATTGACTTTCGGCGCTGCGGACGATTCCCTGGTAGTGAATGACATCCACTCGCAACTCAATCGCACGCGCGTCGACCGCATCCTCAGACCTAAGAATGTCAAAGAGCTCCGGGCGGCGGTACTTACAGCGAAAAGTGCCAAGAAGCCATTGTCTATCGCGGGCGGGCGTCATGCCATGGGAGGTCAGCAATTCGGCACTGACATGATCCTGGTCGACATGACGGCGCTCGAACAGATCGTTAGCTTCGATCCGCAGCGGGGCTTGGTAGAAGTGCAGGCGGGAGCATTTTGGCCCGGATTTACAACCGCTTACCTTCAGCGTCAGCAAGGTGCGTCGCGGCAATGGGGTTTCGCCCAGAGGTTCCCAAAAAAAGACCGATGTCAGCATCGGCTCGGCGCAAGATAGCAGCAGCCCAGGTAGCCAGGTGGGCCAAGGTCAAACGGGAGAAGAGAGCCGCTTAGAAACGAACCGTGTCCTTTTTTTTTAAGAACCGAGCCCCACAAGAATCGAGGGGCGGGTTCTATGTGCGTCATCGTTACCTGCGGGCCGGAGTTCTACAACTTGTTGTTCACTACCTGAAGATCGTTTTTCACGGAGAAGACCCCCGGCACGCCATTGGCGCGGATATTGGCGATGTTCTTGTCGCCCTCATTGTCAACCACGCCTTCGAGAGTTACATTCCCGTTTTTCACGATAATCCGGATCGGTTGTTGCACTCCCAACGCATATTTCTGCAACGCGGGGTCGCCGTAGATAGCGTTGTAAAGCTGGAGACGAAGCCGATCGTCATTTGGGGATGTGGGCAAAACTTCGATTTGGTTGTCAACGTGTTCGACGCCTTCAATTCTCTTCACCACGTTCTCGGCGTCAGACTTTAAGGTCGGCCGCGTGACCTGTCCTATGAGAGTCACGTTGTATCCGTTAACTTTGTAGGAGACATTGTCGAACACACCGAGATAGGGCAGCATCAGCAACTCGTGCCTGACTTCTCGAGAGACTCGCTCTGCGGAGCGTGCGGGCAGTTGGGCCACAGCTGCAGCGCTCAACGCTAGAATCGTGCAAGCAACGAACAGCGTGGGCAGTTTCATTGGGATTCTCCTTTCGTGATTCGTGAGGGTAAAGCTCTCTCCAATCTCTTACCGCAGACTGATGAGGGAGGGAGGCGACCCGAGTGCGAGCCGTTCGTTTTCTGCTGGCCCGCAGCACAGCGGGACCCGAACCGAAAGCCGCCTCCCATTCTCACTGACCACTCGCAAGAGAGGTTTACGCGGCTTTGCTGGGAGCTTTGGCTTCGAGCATCTTCTCGCCGCCTACGTTGACTTTGATCTGCTTGGGCTTGGCTTCGGCTTTCTTGGCGAGCTTGATCTTCAGCACGCCCTGGTTGTAGTCGGCGCTCACTTGCCCCGAGTCAACCGAGCTGGGGAGGGTAAACGAGCGGGTAAAACTTCCATATTGCCGTTCGACGCGACGGAAGTTCTCCTCTTTCTCTTCCTTCTCAATTTTGCGTTCGCCGTGAACGGTGAGGGTATTGTTATCGATGCGGACATCAATGTCCTTCTCGTCGATGCCCGGTACTTCAAGCTTCAAAGTGATGCTGTGCTCGTCTTCATAGATGTCCACCGGCGGTGCGAAGCTGGTGGTTGTTAACGCGTCCTCCGCCCCTTCGGGGCTATTTGACTGACGGAAAAGACGATTCATGCGGGTTAGGCGATCTTGCATGGTGGAAATTTCACGAAAAGGATCCCAGCGAGTCAATTGGGTCATGACACATCTCCTCCTTTGGCGGAAGTCTTAGGCTCGTGTGTTCAACGTGATGTGGGCTAACAGCTTTACTATGCGAGGTACGTCGAATTCGGGACAGTGCGACGGGCCACTTGTACGATCGTTTTCGGTTCGCCGATCTTTTACGGCAGAGTTGGTTCTCTTGATTCTCTCGATGACTTCTAGGAGAGTAAGGTACGACACTGCAACCTCTAATGCGGAGAGGTCACATTGCTCCAGATCCGTACAGGATTCAATACAGTGAATCATGTACTCGGAATAAGCCGACCGGTGGGCTGCGTTTCCGGAACCTCCTTGAGGGCTTATAATCCGGGCCGAGCGCTCTGAATTCGCCCAGCGTGCCCGGAGTCGGAGTTTGACCGCATGGTCGAGGACAAAATACGTCGCCGCTTTGACTACTATCTGGGCAAAACCGAAGTAGTCATTTACTCCGTTCTGGCCGTGTTGCTGGCAGTCACAGCCTTGGTGACGATCGCGACCGCAGGAGAAATACTGGGGAGCGGCCTCAGGCACTGGACGATTGCAGCCCAGACTCTCAGGGTACTAAACGAACTCCTGATTGTGCTGATGCTAGTGGAAATCCTTCACACGGTGCGCATCTCCATCCGGTCGCATGTATTGGTCACCGAGCCGTTCCTCGTCGTCGGCCTGATTGCCTCAATTAGGCGGATTTTGGTGATTACCCTGGAAGCTGCCACTCTCACCAAGGAAGGCACATGGACGACTGAGGGCGCAAGCGGTATTTTTCACTCTTCGATGGTTGAGCTTGGTTTGTTGGGGCTGCTGATTCTTGTGTTTGTCGTTTCCATTACGCTTCTGCGTCGCAACGCTGCCACGTCGACGGACTCGCCCACTCTTTGAATGGAACTCACTCGCGTGATTGATGACACGTCTGCTATTGAGGTCCCCCTCTCCAGCGCGGAGCTGCCCGGGCCTCGCGCTGGAAGAGGGCCAACGCTTGTGAGTCTGTAGCTACTTCAGGCAAGAACTTCAGGGCGACAAAGGGATGAAACCGAGTGTCTTCCGCCTTGTAAACCCCCATGCCACCGCGCCCAACTCCTCGACGATGCGGTAGTGCGAGATGGTTTGACCAATCAATGAAGGCTCGCTCTTTGCCGATTCATCAAGGAGGGAATACGTTTGGCCATGCGTGAATGTTGCTCTACCGTTCATCATCGACCTCACAATCGCGAGGCAGTTCTACTCATCCACTACTAAGAGCGAAGGTTTGGCAAGTCAATGTATTGCGGGAAGTGCCGATGCTTTAGAAGCAGTCAATTGTGCTGATGCTGCTGGCAACAAACGTCTCGCCGTGGACGAATGTCCAGACCGATCGTCAGCTTCTGTTCCGAACAATTCTTGCTCTGTTGCTCGTGCAACGATTTCTCGACGCTGAAGGAGTCTGCAACTTCCCTCAGAAAGGAGGGTGGTGGTGAACTTCCCTCCGGAGTCAAAATTGGTTCCGAGAGTCCTGGAACCAACCGACGTAGGGCAAGCAACAACCATTTCCACGCGTCCCAATGAGTCTGTATGCCAGACAGGCTGGCCCCCACGAAGACCATCCTGTCCGCTTTCTGAACCTGTCAGAATACATAGCCCGGGGCTCCAAGTCTGAAATCCTCATTTCAGCTTCGCGTATTCCGCCTTGGCTTCCTTCAGGATGGGAATATTGGGCTCTGCGTCTTTCCAAACGTTGAAGAAGTCTTGGTATGCCGCCTTTGCTCTAGCGTATCGCCTGCCATGGCGTGAGCACGGCCGATTTGAAGGTGAGGAAGAGATCCCGTCACAGAGTTGAGTACGATGCCTTTATGATCCAGCATTTGTTGAAACTCTGCCGCGGCAGCAGGTCCATTACGTGCAAGCAGGTATGCTTGCCCACGCAAGTAGGCCGGGTACACATTGTTGATGAACATTCCTCCATCGCCCAGTTCATAAGGAGTCGCAGCTTGCAATAGGTCAAATGCTCGGGATGAATTTCTCCTACTGAGCTCGAGGGCCGCGTTGCCTCGATCGAACTGCAGCGCGGCAACGCAGAAAAGGCCGTCCGGCGATTGCAAGAAGTCACTCCTTTTATGATCTATGCGAGTTTGCCAGCCTCGCCCCGGTCTATATTCGGGGCCAAGCATACCTTCGACTACGCTCTGGCAAGGAGGCTGCGCCAGAATTCCGCAAAATCCTTGATCATAGCGGGGTTAACGTCTCCTCCCAGCGTTGGTTATAGATCACGAGAGGATCGAAGCACGGCCCTCCGGCGAGTGCACAGATCTGGTCAACCAGAAACTGGCGCGCTCGCCGGTTGGAATCGATACTTCTGCCCATCCCGAACCGGGCAACCACCGACCTTTGGGTTATGAGAACGACCGCTTTCAGTCAAGTCATTGAACCTAAGCGCGGACGGAATGACTCAGGTTCCGCAAAGCACCGTCAGTTCTACGCAGCCAGGCTGAATGATGAGCGAATATGAGCACTCCGCCCCAGATTTGCCCGCCTTAGGGCCATAGAGTAACATCCGTCTCCGCAGGCTAGTGGCAATACCATTGATAAGCGTGCGCCCTCTACGCCAGGCGCGTCAATAGGTACCTAGCTCTGGTCCTCCCATGACAGAATACTCGTCGCAAGGCGCGGACAGCCACGCGTCCGGGTCTCTTACCGGGAATACCGTAGGCCGCTTTGTGATTGGCGAGCGGCTGGGCAAAGGAGGCATGGGGGAAGTGTATCGGGCAGAAGACACTCGCCTGAAACGCACCGTCGCGCTCAAGCGGCTCTCGGTCCATCTCCGCTCGGATCCCCTCTATCGTCGCCGCTTCCAAGAAGAGGCCGAGCGCGCCTCCCGCCTTAACGATGCTCACATAGCCGCTGTTCATGACGTGATCGAGGAACAAGGCGAGACTTTTCTGGTCATGGAGTTTGTGGAAGGACAAAACCTGCGTCAGCGCATCCAGAAGCCGATGAGTCTGGAGCAGTTTCTCGGGATCGCCGTGCAATGCGCGCAGGCCCTGGTGGCGGCCCACGGACACGGTATCGTGCACTGTGACATCAAGCCGGAAAACATTATGCTGACCCCAGAGGACCAGATAAAGATTCTAGACTTCGGCGTGGCCAAGCATCTCCCACGATCCGACCAAAGCACTACTGTGGATCGATCCGGCACGGTAACCGGCACGCCCGCGTACATGGCCCCTGAAGTTCTCCTGGAGAAAGCTCCCGATGGTCGCGCCGACATTTTCTCCCTGGGAGTTGTGTTCTACGAAATCTTGGCTGGCCATCACCCCTTTTTAGCGGACGGTTTCTTGGCTACCAGCGACCGCATACGCGGCGAGACCCCGGCCCCTATCCATATTTTTAATTCAGAAGTTCCAAAAGAACTGGAAAAGGTAGTCAATAAAGCAATGGCTAAAGAGCCGGGGCAACGCTACGCCAGCACTGGTGAGTTGTTGGAAGAATTGCGCTTGGTCGAGGGCGGGATAACTCCGACTGGATTATCGCGACTGCTGCCACGAAAGGCGGAGTCTAAGCCGAAGCACACACTTCTCATTATTATGGTCGCAGCAGCATTGGTGGCTGCCGGGTTGCTGGCAGTTTTCTACTACAACGGCAAAGGGAAGGGTCTCGGACTCGGCAAACAGACTCCGGTTCATCTGGCAATCTTGCCCTTTACTTCCACCGTCGAGGATCCCAGCACCAAGGCGTTCTGCAATGGACTGACCGAGATGCTAGCCGTCAAGCTTACTCAGCTCTCTAGCAGTACCCCGCTCCAGGTTGTTCCCACAAGTGAGATTCGCGCGGAAGGTATTAGCAGCGTAGAACGGGCCCGAAAGGGTTTCGGAGTGACTCTGGTGTTGGAGGGCTCCTTGCAGGAGTCGGGTAAAAAGGTTCGAGTCACCTATAGCCTCGTGGATGCGACCAGTATGCGACAACTCTCCGCCGACACCATAACCGCCGACATGAGCGACATCTTCGGCCTGCAAGATCGTGTCGTCGAAAGTATCGTAAACATGCTCGGCCTGCAACTCCGGGCAAGTGATCGTCACGCCCTGGTTGCGTACGGCACTCGTGAGCCGGAGGCTTATGACTACTACCTACGTGGCCTGGGATATTTGCAGGATTACCACAAGCCGGAAAACGTAAGCAGCGCCATCGCGCTCTTCAACCGTGCGCTGGAGCGTGATCCCAGCTATGCGTTGGCGTACGCTGGACTGGGAGAGGCCTACTCGGCAAGGTATTACGCAACGTACGAAAGAGAATGGATGGACCACGCGATGCAGGCCTGCGAGCGTGCCGTGGCTCTCGGTCCCGACTCGGCCAAGGGTCGCACCTGCTTGGGAACGGTGTACGCCAGCAGAGGCAAGTACCAAGAAGCGGTGCAGCAATTCCAACACGCCGTAGAGACGGACCCGACCAGCGACGGCGCCTATAGGGGATTGGCCTTAGCCTATGAGCGGTTAGGCAGGTTAGCTGAAGCCGAAAGTACGTATCGGCTTGCCATTCAGGTCCGTCCCGAATATTGGGCAGGATACGGCTGGCTGGGCAGTTTCTACTCTCACCAGGCCAAATACGTGGAAGCCGCGCGCGAATTCAGCCACGCCATAGCCCTCGCTCCCGATGATCCACATGGCTATCGTGCTCTGGGTGGCGTCTACATCTTCATGGGTGATTACGTCAAGGCAATTGAAGTCCTGCAACGCGCCATCGCTCTCTCTCCCACAACCGAGGCCTACTCTAATCTAGGCATTGCTTACTTCAACCTGCGCCGCTTTGATGACTCCGTGACTGCGCTTGAACATGCCTGTACGGCCAACACAAAGGACTATGATTCTTGCGGGAACCTGGCTCGAGCCTACTACTGGAGCCCAAGCAGACGAAGTCAGGCTGGCAAGCTGTATGAGCGCACAATTCGCATGGCGGGAGAAAACTTAGGTGTCAATCCCAGAGACGGAGACACTCTCGCCTCGATGGCGAACTATTACGCGATGCTGGGTGACCGCCCCCAGGCTCTCAAACATCTCCAGAAAGCCCTGAATTTGAATTCAGATATCCCCGAATATCTTGCGATTGCTGCCGTCGTCCACAACCAGTTTGGAGAAAGAGATGAGGCCCTCGGGTGGCTGGAGAAGGCACGGGCGCGGGGGTATTCTCCGGCTGAGATCCGGGCCTCTCCAGAGCTCGACAATCTGCGGGATGAGCCACGATTTCAGCAGCTAATTCTCGCCAAATAACCTGTCATGCCGAACCGTCACGGGACGAAAGGAGGCTTCAGGGTTTACGTCCGCATTGGCGACCGCCGTTCCGAAATCGGAGCTGGCCTGTCTCTGAGCGGCCATATCTTCCGAAGAAGGTATTATTCCGTCGAGAGGATCTCATGAAGATACGCGCGAATTATTGCTATCTCATCGTCGTGCTTACCCTCCTGAAAGCCGGTTGCCTATACGCGCAAACAGAAACTCCCGCCGTCAGAAATAGCGCTGCTTCCGCAGCAGTGGATCGTGATCTGATGGAGGTCACCGTCCCTCAATTGCAGCAGTTCTACCGCAACCAAAAGTACACCGTTACCCAGGTCGTGCGCTGGTACATGTCGCGCATCGAGAAGTACAACGGGATCTATCGCGCGGTGCAGAATGTGGACTTGACGGGAGCACTGGCCACCGCCGCCCTTGAAGACGCGGAGGCAAAAGCCGGTGGCGCTGGTTTTGTGCGTGGCCCACTATGGGGCGTTCCGATCGTCATCAAGGCAAACACCAGCATCAAGGGACTGATCACTACCGATGGATGGAAAGGCTACATGATCCCGCGGCACGAACTGGTCGCTCCGAAGGATTCGACGATTGTGGCCAAGCTGCGCGCCGCCGGAGCCGTGATCCTCGGGCAGACCAATATGCCGGATTTTGCCGCCAGTGATACCAATCGCAGCACAGCCTACGGACGCACCGGAAACGCCTACGATGTCCGTTTCAGTCCCGGTGGTTCGTCCGGCGGCACGGCTACCGCTATCACCTCAAATTTTGCCCTGCTCGGCAATGGAACCGACACCGGCAACTCGATTCGGATGCCAGCGGCGACCAGTTCTGTGGTTGGTGTTTTCCCCACGCGTGGCCTGGTGAGTATTGCCGGCATTGCGCCGCTTGACTGGCTGCTCGACAACACCGGGCCCATCGCTCGCGACGTCACCGATGCCGCCATCGCGCTTGGCGTCATGGCCGGAGAAGATCCGCTCGATCCCCGCACAGTCGGTTCGACTGCGAAGGCCCAGCCCGGCCCCTACACGCGATACCTGAAAGCCGACGCCCTCAAGGGAAAACGCTTTGGCGTTCCTGCTTTCATTCTTGACGGGGCAGGGATTCCGTTTCAAGGCTTGCCCGCCTCCGAGTCAGAGAAAGAGGTCACAGAGGACACTGCCGCGGCTCGCATTCCGCTACTCCCGGAGACGTGTGAGGCCTTTATGAAGGCCCTGGAGGGGCTGCGTTCCGCCGGTGCAACCGTGATCTTCGATGATTCAATCCTCCCTGACAGCTTTGCGGTGACCGTAGCTCGTGTCGGCACCGTGCCTTACGTCCGCGAAGGAACAGAGAAGTTTCTGTCCGAGTATGGACCGGCGCAATATCACTCAGCTGACGAGTACCAGAAGGCGCTTGGCTCTTCTTTACCTGCAACCATCATCGGAGGCGCTGATGAAACTACCCGCAAGGATCGGCCGCCGTTGGTCCAGGCAGTGTTCGAGACTGATCCGCAAGCCGACGCCAACGTTCTTGGTCCCCGGCGAACGGCGCTGGATGCCTACAACGAAACGCTGAACCGGTTGCACCTGGACGGCTTCGTCTACCCGGCGACACAGATGCCTCCGCCCGACGAAACCATGCCGCAGGACGGAAGGATCAGTGAAGGTCCACACAGCGAAACTGGATGGGTCAACATGATCGGTGTTCCTGCGATAGTCGTTCCCGGCGGCTTCTATCCTGACGGCCTCCCGTTCGGCCTGGAGCTGTCAGCCCGGCCCTGGAAAGACGGCGATCTACTCAGTTGGGCGTACGCGTATGAGCAAGCCAACCGGCACCGTCGTCCGCCTGTACTCGTGGACAAGGGCCTGCTACCCGATGCCAGATGACCTGCTTGCCGTTCTCAGGTTCTGTTTGCTGGATCCATCTCTTCCGCGTGTTCCCGCTTGACTGCGTCTCTTCGACGTCACTTCCCTTCGAACGAGTTTGTTGACTGTACTGGACAAAGGATGACGTCCCACTGTTAAATGCAGGTGCGGGCGTAGATCTCCCCAAGACCCAAGACTACCCTCTCTGCAAACCACCGCGATCGCGGTCGCCGGGAATCCTGCGGATGAAGCGGGGACGCCACGCCGGAGACAAAGAGCTCTACTCGATGGCAGATCACGAGATTGATTTAACCAGAACCTACGATGCAATTGTCGTCGGATCAGGCGCCGCTGGCGGCATGGCGGCGCATGTCCTCACAAGCCGTGGTTTGAAGGTGCTGATGCTCGAGGCGGGAAAGAAACTCCCCATCGAAAAAGAATTGCGGTCGATGGAATGGCCCTACGACAATGCCAATCGGGGAGCGCTCCCGCCCGACCGCCATTCGCTTACATTTAATGAGTACACCATACGCAACCCTCCCTACGCTCCGGGGTTTGAAAAGTCCAAGCATCTGCACAGCTATGTAGGCAGCACTGACTATGTCAAGAACATCGTTGTGGATGAGCGCGACAATCCCTTCACCGGCACCAACTACGCCTGGGTCCGGGCGCGCTGCCTGGGTGGCAAGACAAACATCTGGGGCCGCCTGGCACTGAGGCTTTCCGATTACGATTTCAAGGCCAAGAGCCACGATGGCTACGGGGAAGACTGGCCCATCAGCTACAGCGATCTTGCTCCTTACTACGACAAGGTGGATTTGTACCTCGGTATCACCGGGGTGAAGGAAGACCTTCCTTACCTTCCCGACAGCATATTTCAGCGCCCCACCAAACTGAACTGCGCCGAGATCACCCTCAAGCAGGGAGTGCAGAAAATGGGCCGGGTCCTGACCCAATACCGCGCGGGCGTCACCACCGACGGGTTGAAGCATAACCAGTATCGCAGCCGCTGCTTTGGACGCGGCGCTTGTGAACGCAAAGGCGGCTGCGACATTCATGCCGCATTCGACTCTCCCACCGGTCTTATCTACCCGGCCGCGGATACGGGCAACCTGACGTTGCGCACCAACGCAGTGGTGCGCGAAGTCATGGTCGATCCCCAGACGGGCAAAGCCAGCGGTGTGCACTTTATTGATTCCGAGACGATGAGGGATTACAACGTCCGCGCCAAGGTGGTCGTCGTAGCAGCGTCGACGCTGGAATCCGCCCGCCTTCTCCTTCTCTCAAAATCGCGGCTATATCCGAACGGATTGGCAAACTCCAGCGGCCACGTCGGCCACAATTTCTGCGAGCACGTCATGGGGCCCGGCGTGACCGGCCAGGCAAAAGATCTCGTGGGCAAGCCCTCTACGCTCGACGACGGACGGCCCGGAGGTTTTTATCTGACCAGGTTCCGGAATCTCACCGAGAAACATCCCAAGTTCATTCGCGGCTATGGATTTGAGGGCGGAAGCGGCGCCAGGATGTTTCCCGAGGGCACCGACAGGCACGGTTTCGGAGCATCGTTCAAAGAAGAGGTGCGCAAGAATCAGGGCTCGTACATCAGCATGGGAGCGTTTGGCGAAGTCCTGGCGCGCTACGAAAACTATGTCGATCTGGATCCTGTAGTAAAGGACAAGTGGGGCATCCCTGCTTTGCGTTTTCACTACAAGTTTGGCGACAATGAGCACCGCATGGCCGAGGACATGAAGGAAACGGCCCAAGAGATGTTCGAGGCCGCGGGCTTCAACATTGTGCATGTGAATACCCGCACCCTGACCGAGGGTTGGTCCATCCACGAAATGGGGACTGCGCGCATGGGTAACGACCCGAAGACCTCAGTTCTCAATCAATTTCAGCAGTCGCATGATGTCAAGAACCTCTTCGTGGTGGATGGCAGCGCCTTTGTGAATGCCAGTTGCCAGAATCCCACCTGGACCATCATGTCGTTGTGCTGGCGTTCGTGCGACTATCTGGCCGATGAACTCGGTAAAGGCAATTTGTAGGGAGAGGCGAGAGGCAATGTCCGCAGACGAGCCCATCAATCTGAAACAGGATCGCCGGCAATGGCTGAAAACTTCCGCTACCGTTCTCGGCGCGTCACTCCTGCCCATCCCAGCCATAGGCCAGGCAGAAACCCCGGCAGCTGCGCCGCACGCGAAGCCTGACCAGATCAAAACGGGCACGCGCTTCTTCACTCCTGCGCAACACACACTGGTAGAAGAGTTGTCGGAAACGATTATTCCTACCGACAGCCACTCCGGCGGAGCCAAGGCCGCCAAGGTTGCCGACTACATCGAACAAGTCCTGCGCGAAACTACCGATGACAATCAGAAGCAGGTCTGGCGTGAAGGACTTCGCCTGATCGATCTCATGAGCCTGCACTACGGCGGGAAATCCTTCGTGGATTCCAGTCCCGCAGAACGGATCGCGGTTCTCACCGTCCTCTCGGACAACGATCACATGACCGATCTTCCCGAAGTCCGGTTTTTTCGCGACCTGAAGGGCTTGAGCGTTCGCGGCTATTACACTTCCAGGATCGGCATTCATGACGAACTGGAATATAAAGGCAATCGCATGCTGACAGAGTTTGTCGGTTGCGATGATCCAACACCAAAGTCTCGATAGTCGCGCGGA
>Ga0137407_10001714_pt1 | contig 14337 bp, 13 predicted proteins | sample CZOMad2_2_16fung_FD_108410 | JGI IMG/M metagenome (GOLD analysis project Ga0137407, IMG submission 108410) | Vadose zone soil fungal communities from Angelo Coast Range Reserve, California, USA - CZOMad2_2_16fungal (Illumina Assembly) | ecosystem: Environmental > Terrestrial > Soil > Vadose...
AACCGCATCCCGCGTAGCAGGCTGCGCGATGACCCGCGGTGCGGCCGCTGCAAGGAGAGCGTCTTCCCCGATCACCCAGTCGCGGCCAGCGATGCGACTTGGAAGCGCGAGGTCGAGGACTGCCCCATCCCGGTGCTGGTCGATTTCTGGGCCCCGTGGTGCGGCCCTTGCCGCGCGGTCGCGCCGGTGCTCGAGCAGGCGGCGAAGGAGCGGAGAGGAAAGCTCAAGATCGTGAAGCTCAACGTCGACGAGAACCCGCGGACCTCCGCGTTGCATCAGGTGCAGTCGATTCCGACGTTGATCCTCCAGCGCGGGCCACTCTTCATCGGCCGCGTGGCGGGCGCGTTGCCCAAATCGGAGCTGGACGCATTCATCGATCGATACGTCTGAGCGCACCGCGGGCGGCGAACTCCAGCGCTTCCCTTGCGACGCCGAGCCACAGCGCCTTGCCCCGCAGGTCGATGGTGAGCCACTCCTTCATCACGCGGCCATGACCCGGATCGAAGCGCTCGCCCTTGCCCGACGAGACGAGCTCGTCGACGCGTTCCTTGGGGAGGTTCACCACCAGCCGCCCCTTCGACTCGAATGCGAACAGCTTTCGCGCGACCTTGAGTCCCTTGGAACCAAAGCCCTTGGCCCGCGCGACCTCGGGCGAGTCCACTCGTAGGTCCTTGGAGACCGTGGCTGCCAGGCGCGCGAACTCGGCCTCGCTCACATCGGATCGCTGGCGAGTGGTTTTTCGCGGCATTGCTTCTCCGGGTCCTGATCAATGAACCCACGGTAGCAGAACCGGGACATCGAGGTGGCCGACAGCAGGCCCGCGCCGCCTGGCATACTCTCGCGCCATGCCCACCCTGATCTTCCACGCCGGCGCCTTGACCTATTCGCCCTTCTTCGTCGCGCTGCTCTTCCTCGTGGTCACCGGGCTGGCGCTGAACACCAGCCGCCATCGGCTGCGTACCCGCGTCAGGTTCGGCGACGGCGGCGACGACTCGCTGCGCCGCGCGAGCCGCGCCCACGGAAACGCCATCGAACACGTCACCGTGATCGCGATCCTGCTCGTCCTGCTCGAGTACCAGGGCGCGGCGAAGACGTGGATCGTCGTCCTCGGCACCGCGGCCCTGATCGCGCGGGCGCTGCATGCGGCGGCATTCATCGGGAAGATCCGCCGCATCGGCCTGGTCGGCGTCGTGATCACCTACTCGCTCGAGTTGCTCCTCGGGGTGTGGGTGGCCGCGAACGGCCTGACGACAATGTCTTAGCTGTTCCTGGTGGCCTCCACTTCGACGTGCGCGTCGAACTCCGCTTGACCCGAGGAGAATTCGAACAGGTCGACGGCAGCGTCCGGCAGGATGGGCTCGCCCGAAGTGAGCGTGTTCAGCCCTTCCCACCCATCGCGTATCCAGACCGTACCGGGCGGGACGCGGTCAGTGACGAATGCGCGCGCCCGCATCTCGCCGCGCCCGTTGAAGATCCTGATTTCCTCGCCGTCACGGAGTGCGCGTCGCGCGGCGTCGTCAGACGAGATCCAGAGTCGCGGCTCCGGGTCGGCCGCGGCGAGGGTGGGCAACGCCCGGCCGTGATCGTAGAAGCCGTGGAACTGCGTAAGAGTGCGACCGCTGCGCAGCTCGAGCGGATATTCCGACTGCGGCGCGCTCTCGAACACGGGCAACGCGGGAAGGCCGAGACGGGCGGCGCGCTCGGAGAAGAACTCGATGTTTCCCGATGGCGTGTCGAACTTCAGGTCGGGATAGGCAACGTGCGAGACGTGCAGCGGCCGGATGCCGCCTTCGGACGCGAGCGCGGCGACCGTCGCGTGCCCGGTGGCCGGATGATCGAGGATCGCGTCCAGGGGTCCTGAGTCGTCCTGCCAGGGAAAGAAGTCGCGGACGTCGAGACGCCGGGCAAGCTCGCGAAGCACCCAGGTCGGCGGCCGCGCCTCACCTTCGGGCTCCAGCGCCTTGGGCATGAGATAGAGGTGCGTGTTCGTGCTCTTGCAGCCCGTGTCCTCGAGCCAGGCAGTCGCAGGCAGGATCACGTCCGCGTAGCGGCGTGCAGTGTCGTGCATGAAGAGATCGTAAGTGGCGAGCATCTCGAGCCGCTCGAGCGCCCTCCCGACCCCGCCCGCGTCGGCGAACGAGGACAGCATGTCGGTGCCGAACAACATCAGCAAGCGCACGCGCCCGCCGGCGAGCGCCTCGGTGATTCGCGGCATCTGATTGGGGACGTAGTCGCCTGGCGGGCGCCGATCGCGCGCGGCAATGCTCGAGAGACCCTGCCCATGCGCCGCGGCGCCGTGTCGTGGCCCCAGACCGCCGCCCGGGATGCCGAAGTTGCCCGTAAGCGCGGGCAGGCACGCCGCGGCCCGGGCGCCCTGCCAACCCTGGGCGCCTTTGTGCATGGAGCTGCCGCCCAGAAGGATCATCGCCGGTTTCGTGCTCGCGTAGCGGCGGGCGAGGGAAGCAATGCGCTCGCCCTCCACGCCCGTGGTCGCGGCAGCCCACGCCACGTCGTGCCCGGTGAGATGAGCGGCCAGCGCATCGAACCCCAGGGTGTGGCGCGCAACGAACGCCGAGTCGTGGCGCCGTTCCGCGACGATCACGTGCATCATGCCCAGGGCAAGCGCGGCGTCGGTGCCGGGGCGGATCAGCAGCGTCTCGTCCGACTGCGCGGACGCCTCGGTGCGCCGCACGTCGACGGTGACCACGTACGCGCCGCGCCGCTTCGCCGCCGTAAGGTACCGCCCCGTATTCGGCTGGCTCGCGAGATTCGCGCCCCACAGGACGACGAGCGCGGCATTCGCTCCCATGTCCTCCTTCGTGCTCACGCGCAGCGCGCCGGTGAGACCGAGCCCGAAGGCCCCGAGCCCCCAGCAGATCATCATCGGGTTCCACCACTGGCAGCCGTAGAGGTTCGAGAAGCGGCGCAGCAGCTCGGATGCCACGCGGGTGCCGTAATCGTTGGCGAAGAATCCGTGCCCCGACCACGCCCCCAGGGCAGCCGGTCCGACCGCGCGCGCTCTCTCGGCGATCCTGTCGAGCGCATCTTCCCAGGTGGTGCGCTGCCACGAGCCGCTGCGGGCCGTGCGCCACATGGGGTGGAGGAGCCGCCCTGGGTTGCCGATGATCTCGCGCGCCGCTTGACCGCGGATGCAGAGGAATCCGCGGCTGTCCGGATTGTCGGGGTCGCCGTGGACTCCGACGAGCTTGCCCTCCTCGACATCCGCCAGCATTCCGCAGAGCGTCGGGTGGCAGTTCATCGGGCACATGGTGCGGACGGTGCGCAATGACCCCATGGCGGTGCAGGATAGCGGATGTCGCCGAGTCGAGGGGATGCGACCTCAAACGAACTTCCGCGCGTCGAGCGTCTGGCCCTGATACTTCCCCTCGATCGCGGCGACGTACGCCTTGGCACAGGCCTCCGCGGAGATGCCCTGCGAGGGGTCCATCTTCAGCGCCGCCAATGTCTCGGAGATCCAGGGAGGGCTGACCACGTTCACCCGCAGGCCGCGGGGCATTTCGATCGACGCGCCGAGCACGAAGCCCTCGAGCCCAGCGTTCACCATCGAAATGACGACGATCTTCATGACGACCTCCTGGCGAAGAGGTAGGCCCCGGGGTGCTGGACGTCCACTTCAAATCGGGCGCGAAACAGACCTGTACGTGATCGCCGGTAGTCCCTGGACGCAAAGGTCAGCGGCCGGTGAGGCTCGAAGACAGCGCGCCCACCCAATCCCCAGCGCCGGAGCCGAAGAGCTGCGGCGCGACGAAGATGGCCAGGAGGATGAACACTCCGAACGCCGAAAACCGGTTCCACACTCCCCGCCAGCCGAACGGGATCAGCCCGTCGACGATGCGGCTGCCGTCGAGTGGAGGAACCGGCAAGAGATTGAACAGGGCCATGGCCAGGTTGATGACGGTGAAGCGGATGAGCAGGGACTCGGCTGCCGGGTGCAGCGCCAGGGCGAAGACGCCGTCCGCCAGCCTCAATGCCGCCCCGCTCAGCATGGCCAGGATCAGGTTGGAGACGGGTCCTGCTGCCGCGGTGAGCAGCAGACCCGTCCCCATCGTGACGTCGGGCCGGAACCGCGAGGGATCGACCGGAACTGGCTTCGCCCAGCCAAAGGGAACCCCGAGGAGGGGCAGGAGAATGGTGCCTACCGGATCGAGATGGGCCAGCGGATTCAGCGTGAGCCGCCCCTGCTGCAAGGCGGTGTCGTCGCCGAGCTGAAGCGCCACTCGCGCGTGCGCCCATTCGTGTACCGTCAGGGCGAGGACGACCGGAATGAACGACGCGATGCGGGAGATCAAGAAGTCGAATGGCACCCGGGCCTCTCAGACGCTCCCGGGCACCATGCGCACCCAGCGATCTTCGCGGATGTCTTCGCGCCGGGCAGGTCCGGTCCCGTCCAGCGCCTCGACACGGGCAATGCTGTGCCTGGCCAGGGCCGCGGAGGACCCGTCGGCACCCTTCAGCTTGAGGAACCGCTCATCGGCCCAGAGGAGCTCGCCCGACACGGTCGAGCCATCCTCGAGCGTCGCCCGCAAGATGACGCGCCCGTTCGGCTGGATCAGCTGCGAGCCGGATTCGATCAGCACCGCATCGAGCTGATCGAACTCGCTCCGCCGCTTCGCCTGCGCGGACAGGACCGCTTGAAAGTCCTCGGCCTCGATGCTCACCGGGCCCGCCTGAGGAGCCTTCGATCGCCGGACGGCCTGGATCGCCGCTTCGTTGACCAGCTGGTCGATCTCCGCGCCAGAATAGCCCTCCGTCTCCTTCGCCAGGGCGACCAGATCGACGGATCCGAGCGGCTTTCCCTCGAGGTGGATCGCGAGGACCTGGGCGCGGTCTTCCCCCGCGAGCGGCGGCAGTTTCAGGCGGACGTCGAAGCGCCCCGGGCGCAACAGGGCCGCGTCGAGAATGTCAGCCCGGTTGGTGGCCGCGATCACCACGACACCCTGCCGCTTCTGGAATCCGTCCAGGTTCACCAGGAGCTGGTTGAGCGTCTGTTCGCGCTCCTGATGGCCCGCGCTGATGGACCCGGCCCCGCGCCGGCGGCCGACCGCGTCCAGCTCGTCGATGAAGACCACGGCCGGTACCCTCTTGCCGGCCTGCTCGAACAGGTCCCGCACGCGAGCCGCTCCGACGCCGACGAACAGCTCGACGAACTCGGAGGCCGAGACTTCGAAGCAGGGCACCTTGGCCTCGCCGGCCAGGGCGCGCGCGAGCAGCGTCTTCCCCGAGCCAGGCGGACCTTCCAGCAGCACGCCGCGGGGCAGGTGCGCGCCGGCGGCTTCCCAGACGCGGGGACGCTTGAGGAAGTCCACGACGTCGCCGAGCCTCTGCTTGGCCTCGGCCAGCCCGCCCACGTCCGCGAAGGTGACCGAAGGCGCCTTCGCGAGCAGGCGGGCCGTCGTCTTGCGGATGGCGAGGAAGTTCTGGCCGCCGCCCATCTTCCGGAGGAGGAAGAGAAAGAACAGCACCAGAAGCAGCAGCGGAAGCCAGGTGACGAGGAACGATGTCCAAACCGATTTGCCGCCAGGGTCGGGCGGCTGAAGTCGGACGCCGTGCGCCGTCAACCTCTTCCACATTGCCGCGTCGAGCTGGACCCGGACGCGGTACTGGTTTCCATCCTCCGTGTTCACCAGCAACGAGCCGTTCTCAGGCGTCACCGACCTGATTTGCTCCGACTCCATGTCCGCCTGGAAGGCTTCAACCGAATGCCATTGCGGTCGTGAATCGCGGCTGAAGAGCGAGTAGAAGACGAAGAAGAGCACGATCAACAGGGACCAGATCGCAAACGTCTTCCATCCCTTTGACATCCGGTCTCCCCTGCAGGCTGATCGGCGATCTCGAATATAGCAGGGAAGGATCCAGCTCCTGCTCGAAGGCGAGGCATTTTTGGAGCTGCCTCGACTGCGCGGGCGGCGCATTTTTTCGCAGGATCGGCTACTGGGAGCTACACCGACGCAGCCACTGCTCCGAGCACCGACGGTTGACAACCGGCCTGACCGAGAGCGATTTCATTTTCGCCGCGAAGTGCGATCGGCTCTTCGCGACGTAGGCAGCCGAGGGCAGCGGCGGCCCTCGGCTTCTGCTAAGAGGGAGGCATGTCCGCACCGGACGCTCGGGCTCGGGCACTGGAGCTGTGGCGGAACGGTTTCGAGCGCCACCGCCGGGGAGACCTCCGCGCCGCCGTCGAGCTGTACCGGCGCTCCATCGCAACCTGCCCCACCGGCGAGGCACATACCTTTCTCGGCTGGGCCTACGCGCACTCCGGCGACGTCGAGCGGGCGATCGCCGAGTGCAAGCGCGCCATCGAGATCGATCCCGACTTCGGAAACCCGTACAACGACATCGGCGCGTACCTGATCGGGAAGGGCGCGCTGGACGACGCGGTGCCCTGGCTCGAGCGCGCCAAGCGCGCCGCGCGCTACGAGCCGCGCCACTTCCCCTACTTGAACCTGGGCCGCGTCTACCTGGCGAAGGGCGACCTGCCGCAGGCGCTGCGCGAGTTCAACGAGGCGCTCAAGATCCATCCGGACGACGCGCTGGCGGAGGGCGCGACGCGCATGATCCGCTCGCAGATGAACTGACCCTCGAGGCTCGCGAAGTCCCCTTTTCCATTTTTTGTGGCCGGCTGTGTCTCCATCCTGGCACGCGACACCGATCGCGCCGGAGGTCCGACCTCATGGCAAGCCTGAGTGTTGACTGGAACCTGCTTTCGCCTGACCGGGTCCCGGACGCGATCCGGGCGTCGGTCGAGACGCAACTCGCCGTCCTCTGGCGCTTTCTCGACTGTTCCCGCTTCATGAAGGCCCTGCGGGGCAAGGGCCAGTTCAGGTCGGAAGAGTTCGAAATGAACCTCGACCAGTGGACCTTCACCTACGAGATCGATCTGGCCGCCGGGGCCGCCGTCGTCCGGCAGGTCGTCAGCCACATCGGATGCCTCGGTTGATCAGTCTTCGCCCTCGTGCGCGTTTCCCGTCGGAGAGGCGCAGACGAAGCTCCCCGCGTCCTTGGCGCTCCCGGTCATGGTCCACCGGGCCGCCTGCGGCCATGGGCAGAGCGGCCGCGAGAAGTCGCCCGGCGGCGGCGCAGCGGCCATGACGTTGTCGGGGAAGCCCAGCGCCGTGTGGGACGCGATCAGCTTGTCGGGCGCCGTTCCATGCTCCACCCATTGCTCGAGCGCGGTGAGCGTGTCGAACGTATTCAGGCCCGGGCCCCCTGCGCAATGGGTCATCCCCGGCGCCATGAAAAGCCGGAGAAAGCTCTGCGTCGCGGCGGCGGCGCCGGAGTCTTCGCCGCGGCCGCGCCTGCGGGCCTCCACGCTCCGCAGATAGTCGATGCTGTTGCGCGGGTTCACCAGCGGGTCAGCCCAGCCGTGATACATGATCAGCTTGCCGCCGAGAGCGCGGAAGTCGCTGAGGTCGGGGTCGGTGGAGTTGATGATTGCGGCCATCGCCGCATCGGCGGTGGCGCTGTCGTGGTCGAAGTCGAGCGTGTGGAAGTCCCATTTCGGGTCGTTGAACACCATGTACTTGTAGAAATCGCCGCCCAGGAACGTCTGGGGGCCGGCGATGAGAGCGGACCAACTTCCTCCGGCGCCGAGGGAGCCGCCCGCGGCTTCACTCCCCCGCTCGAGGCCGGGATAGATGCGCGCGCCCGTGCGGGGATTGCGCGGCCCCGCGTAGATCTTGCGGACCGCGGTGACCTGCGGCGCCGTCAAGCAGGTCGGAACGTCAGGGCCCGCGCACAGCAGCGAGGCCGGATCGAACGCGCACTGTGTGGGGTCATCGATGACGCCGGGCACAATGCCCTGGCACGCGGCCACCGCGGCCTGGTTGATCATCGGCAGCTTGGTGAGCGGGATGAAGCTCGCCGGATCGTCGAGCGCCGCGCGCGCTTCCCACACCCAGGCGGCCGACTGGTGCGTCCAGTAGTTCGCCGAGGCGCCCGCGACGATGCCGTCGTAGTCGTCAGGGAACCGCTGCGCCTCCATGAGCGCCTCGTGACCGCCATCGGAGCAGCCGGTGAAGTAGGAGAACCGCGGGCGCTGGTCATAGAACGCGCGGAGGATCTGCTTGGCGGCCACCGAGGTGACGTGGTTGGCGCGATAGCCCCAATCCGCGATTTTCTCGGGGTGGCCGAGCGCGAAGCTGGCTCCGGGCGTGACCGTGGCGTCGTGGCCCATGTCCGTGCCGGCCGTGGCGTAGCCGCGCAGGAGCCCGCTGAGCATGAAGCCGGCGGGTGTGTTCAGGGTTCCTCCGTAACCCCCGTTTCCTCCGTGGTCCAGCTTCGCGTTCCAGCCGGAGACCGGCAGCCACACCTCGAAGTTGATGACGGAGTCGCTAGTCGGCTTGGAGACGCCTGCCACCCGACAGAAGGCGGGAACGTTCACCGGGGTGGCTGCTCCGGGCCGGACGAACGGCCCCGCCGGGATGGAGGTTGCCGAAGCAACGGTCGTGTTGTTCGGGAGCGAAAGCGAGGTCAGGTCCGCGCACGGGGTGCCGTTCACCGCGACGTAGCCGAACAACCCGTGCGTCTCGTCACCCGGCCCGGCCGCGAAGTAGAGCTGATTCGTGGGCCCGGACCCGGTTCCATTGCCGAAGGCGATACCCCACAGGCCGTCGATGACGATGGGTCCGCCGGGACCTGTGAGGGGCTGGCCCTCGTCGTCATCCTCGTCGTCGCCGTGAGCGCCCTGCGCGCTGTAAGGAGCGAACGCGTTGAGACGTCCGTCGCCGAAGTTGCCGACGATCAGCTTGCCCGAGGCCCGTCCGAAGTCCGCGGGTGCGATCGCGAGACCCCAAGGAGCGTTGAGGTGCCCGCGGGAAGCGATCCGCGCGAGGAAGTTGCCGTCGAGGTCGAAGGCGCTCACGAAGCCTAGCCCCTTGCCGTGGACTTCGTCTGCCCCGGAAGCAGCCTTCTTGGCGTAGGTCACGTAGACCACGTTGCCCAGGGCCCGGATGCCAAACGGCGCGTAGCCTTTCTTCAGACGAGAATCGACGAAGGCCGCGGTCACCGGCGCGAAGCTGCCGTCGAACACGTCCACGCGGGCGTTGGCGAAGTCGGTCGCATAGAGTCGATCGCCCGCGGCGGTCACGCCGATGGCGAGCCCCTTGTACACCGCGCCCTGCGCGGACCTGTCGACGGCGACGCGTGCGTTCGTGGTTGCCGCCCAGCCGGAGATGGTTCCGTCCTCGCTGGCAAAGATGAAGCGGGCCGGAGCGCTGACCGACCCATTGGTCACGACGAATCTGGTCCCGCCGTTGAAGACGATGCCGGTGGGCGCGGCGGGGCCGCTGGCGCCGGGCACGTCGACCACCAGGGCCCGGGGGGCGCCTTGACCGTCATACAGGGTCGACGTGCCAGTGCCGTTGTTGGCGACCCACCACGGGCTGGTGGCGCTCGACACCAGGCCCCATCCGTTGACCAGGTGCGGGTCGACGTGAGGGGTGGCGGTGTAGCCGTCGGAGACCAGCGGGACGACCTTGTAGCCGCCGGTGCTGAGCGAGGCGCCTTCCTTGCCAAGCGCAGCTTCGTCAGCGCGAGACTGCGAATCCGAGAGAGGCGCGCTCCCAGTGGTGCAAGCGCAGAGCGCGAAAGCGACGAACAGCAGCGAGCGCGGCATGAGACACCCTTGGTTTGGAGATCCGCCGCGAAGGCGGACGAATGGCGTTACGCGCCCCGCGCGGATGCCAAGTCAAGACACAGGGTGTCAGAGGCTCGCAAAACCCTGACGAAGGTCGCGGTCCGTCATTCGATCCCCGCCCTGACGATTGGCAGCGTGATTTCAGAGGGGTGATCCTCGTCGTGGTAGATCACCTGGTCCGCGATCCTCAATTCCGCGTCCTGGGCAAATGCATGCCCGGTATTGGGATTCCGATCCCACATGGGGAAGTTGCTGCTGGTGATCTCGAGCCGGATCTGGTGGCCCGCCTTGAACACGTTGCTCGTCGGCCAGACATGGATGGTGTACTTGTAGATCTTGCCAGGCTTGATCAGCGTCGGCCTGGTGGAAGACTCGCGATACCTGGCGCGCTGGATGCCCAACTCGATGAGCATCGACGTGCCATCTGGATAGACGTCGTCCAGTTTGGCGACGAAGTCGGTGTCCCGGGCCGATGACGACGCGTAGAGCGTGACCGTGATCGGCCCCGTCACCTCCAGGTCTCTCTCCAGCGGCGCCGAGGTGTACACGACCACGTCTGGCCGCTCGAGCACGGGCCTCTGGTCGTAGGGGCCGCCGGGCACCGACGCCTGGAACCGGCCGCCGATACTGGGCACTGGATCGCTCGGGTCGTATTCGAACGTGTCGGTCGGCGCCTCCCGCACCCCGCGACGTGATCCGCGACCGCCGCCGTCCTTCTCCGGCTTCTTCGTGCTCAGCCAGCCGTCGCCGGACACCGTGTTCGCCTCGCCCTGGCTATGCAAGTAGTACTTGCGGTATTCCGTGCCGGGGATGGGCCAGGCGTCGGCGGTGCGCCACTTGTTCGCGCCCATCACGAAGATGCGCACCTTCGGGTCACGGTCCACGCCGTTGTCGATCCCCTTCAGCCAGTAGTCGAACCAGCGCAGCTGAAGCTGGTCGATGGGGTTGTCGGCTCGAGGGCCGAAGTCGAGCGCGCCCACATTGCGGCCCCAAGGGAGATGCAGCCAAGGACCGACGACCAGCTGCTGGTTCTCGCGCGCGAGCTTCGAGCCCGCGTTCCTGCGCAGCCCGTTGAAATTCTCGAGGGCTCCGTCGATGAAGATATCGTACCAGCCGTCGAAGTGCAGCGCCGGCACGGTGATGCGGTCATAGCGCTCGCGGATGCTCCACTGCTTCCAGTAGGCGTCGTTGTCCGGGTGCCGCAACCAGTCGAAGAAGTAAGGGGCGACGCGAGGGTCCTCGGGATGGAGCGGCGGGAAATCCTTGAGCGGAAGAAACCAGTACCATTTCGTGAATTCCTCGGCGACGGCCTGGTTCATCTCGGCGTCGAGCGCCGCGCCGTCCGGGTAGCGGCGGACATGGCTGTTGGCCAGGGTGGTCAACGGCCAGTCCTCGGCGAATGACTGGTCGAGGGCCCCGCCCTCGTACGTCCAGCCGTCGTGGTAGTCGGATGCAGTCATCGCGGGCACGATCGCCACCAGGTGCGGAGGACGCAGCGTAGCGGGAAGGAGCTGCGTCCCGCCGGGATAAGAGAAGCCATACATGCCGACCTTGCCGTTCGACTTCGGCAGCGCCGCCGCCCATTCGATGGTGTCGTACCCGTCGTTCGCCTCGTACCGGAACGTGTAGAAGAACCCGTCCGACTTGTACTGGCCCCGGACGTCCTGGACGACCACGATGTAGCAATGCGAGGCGTAGAAGCCTGGAGAGGCGTAGACGTACGTCTGCGCGAGGTCCTTGTTGTAGGGCAGCCGCAACAGGATCACCGGGAACGTGCCCGGCGCGGTCGGCGTGAAGACGTTCGAGCGCAGGATGGTGCCGTCTCGCATGGCGGTCGGGACGTCGTCCGCCTTCGTGTAGGTGCAGCTCTCGGCAGCAGATGCTGCCCCCGCTGGGACCGGCACAGCGAGGGCGAGCGACGCGAGCAGCAGGATCGGAATCGAGTGCTTCCCGCTGGACCGCCAGCACGGAATCGGGGTCATCTACGTCTCCTGTGGACGCCTGAGAAGGCTTCGGCAGGCGAGGATTCCCCGTGTAGTGGGCGTCGACCAGATGCGAGATCAAGACGCGGCGTGTCAGCGTTTTCGCAAAACGCAGAAGGCCCGGCACCTCGCGGTCCCGGGCCTTCGCGTTCAGGCGTCGAGCGCCTGGACTAGACTGGCTTCACATTCTGTGCCTGGAGCCCTTTGGGCCCCTTGGTCACGTCGAAGCTGACCTTCTGGCCTTCCGCGAGAGTGCGAAAACCTTCCGCGTTGATGGCCGTGTGGTGGCAAAAGACATCCTCGCCGCCATTGTCCTGCGTGATGAACCCAAAGCCCTTCGCATCGTTGAACCACTTCACTGTACCGGTTGCCATGCTCTTCCTTCTCAATCGCAGGCGGTGAACCCGCCCGGGCCTCGCGCATTCTGGCGAGGAACGGGCCGTGTATCCGGTTGGAGCACGAAATACAAGCAAGCAATGAAGGACGCGCTCAAGTGACCCGTCCGAGCGCGCTAGCGGCGGGTACCTCGACGATGCGCCCGGTCTCCACCTGGTAGATGTAGGCGTAGATGGGGATCGACCTCGGCACGAGCGGGTGACGCCGGATCCGTTCGACATCGGTGGCGACGCTTTCGGCCTGATCGCGGATGGTGAGCCAGTCGATGAAGTCGCCCTGCCGCGAGCCAGGCCCCCTGCCGCGGTCGTGCCAGCCGCTGGCGTCCACGGAGGCCGTGTCGAGGCTCTGCGCAAGGAGGCCGCGCATGATCTCGTCCGTGAAGAGCTCCATTCCGCAGTTGGTGTGGTGGATCACGAACCACTCGTTGGTGCCGAGCAACTTGTGCGAAATGACCAGGGAGCGGATGGCGTCGTCGCTGGCGCGCCCGCCTGCGTTGCGGATCACGTGCGCATCTCCCTCCCGGAGGCCGAGCGCTTTGGCGGGATCGATGCGCGCATCCATGCAGGTGAGAACAGCGAAGCGGCGGGCCGGGGGCAGTGCGAGCGAGCGTTTGTCGCCGAAGTCGGCGGCATAGCGGGTGTTGGCGGAGAGGATCTGATCGAGTACAGCGGACATGATGAACCTCCTTGAGCTGAACGTGTGACGGACTGCCTGCTTCGAGCGAGTGCAGGGGCGGGAACGGCGCGACGCACGGACCGCGCCCGCCTCGACCAGGCAGGATACTGCTCGGCGCGCGAGTGTCGATACATGGGCCCTTCTGCCTAGTCTTCGTCGTCTTCCCCGCGGCCAAGTCCGAAGATCGCGAGGTCGACGGCGTCGGCCATCTTCCGGTCCCCGAGGGCGTTCGGGTGATAGCAGTCGTTCTTCCAGGCGGCGCGAATCACAGTCGGATCGGCGGGATCCTTCATCACTGCGTCCCAGTCGATCACGGCATCGCAGCTGCCCCGCGTCCGGATGAACGCGTTCACCTGAAGCCGATTCTCCTCCTTCTCGCTGCCCGCCGGGTTGCACATGGGAAGCACGGTCGAGCAGACGATGCGATGCCCGCGGGCGCGGACCCGCGAGACGATTTCCTGGATGCCTCCGATGACCTGCGCCGCGGAGGACGGCGGCCAGGCGCCGTCGCCTCCCAGATCGTTCGTCCCCTCGAGCAACATGACGTCGGTCACTCCGGGGACGCTGAGCACGTCGCGCTCCAGCCGGATTGGGGCCGGCGCGCCGCAGCACTGCTGGGTCGGATCGTACGGGTTCGGCTGCCGGCTGACGGTGTTGCCGGAGATGCCCGCGTTGACGATCGACTTCTGCCTCTCGGCCGGTAACCGGTTGATGCGCTCGCTGAGCAGGTCGGTCCAGCGATCGCCGCCTCCGCTCACCTGGTAGCCGTCGGTGATGGAGTCACCGAGCGCGACGATGGTGCCTTGGACGTCCGCTTTGACGTCGATCAGATCGACCCACAGCAGCTCGCCGGGGTGCCAGCCCGGAGTGCGAGTATTCTCGAACACGTACGTGGAGGGAAACGACGCGCCGGATACATCGGCGGTGTGGTCTCCGCCGGTTGCGGAGATGAAGCAGCCGGGCGGGTTCGTCTCCGGCGCGGGGAACGTGTGGTCGTTCACCTGCGCGCCGGGAGCATAGAGGCTGACCGCCATGTTCTGCTGGGCGTGGACCCGCAGGGAGACCGGGTCGCTCCAGACCACCTCGCCGGCCTTGATGCTCACCGAAGTCTGGCCGTGGTGGAACGTGAGCGTTCGCAGCGAGTCGGGAATGAGCGCCGGCTGCGCCACGCTCCGCTGCAGCCCGATGGTGGCCGCCCGGATGGTGATGCTCTGCGTGCCGTACTGATTTCCGATCCGGACGCGGATCCGCGTCCCCGACACCGACGCGCGAGCGATGTTGCGCACCGTCAAATCTCCCGACGTGCCGTGCACGCCTTCGAGCGCCGATTCCCAGGTGGCGAAGCGGCGGCCATCACGGTCCTCGTCGCGCTCGGCCAGCGCGGCGGCCGGCATGAGCAGTGTTCCAATCGCCAGCGCAATCGCAGCGCGGACAGTCCAGCAGCCTTTCGATTCAGGAGCGGAGGGCATGGTGGTTCTCCTTGGCGGTCGCGCCCCGATGGGGACCGGGACCGGAACGCTCGACGCGGCCTGCATCAGGGTCGCCGAGATGCCAAGGTGTCCGAACGTAAGTCACGTCTCGCCGCGTCAGCCGGTCCGGACGCGCGACCGCAGAGTCCGCTGGTGCCGT
>Ga0137407_10001715_pt1 | contig 14326 bp, 17 predicted proteins | sample CZOMad2_2_16fung_FD_108410 | JGI IMG/M metagenome (GOLD analysis project Ga0137407, IMG submission 108410) | Vadose zone soil fungal communities from Angelo Coast Range Reserve, California, USA - CZOMad2_2_16fungal (Illumina Assembly) | ecosystem: Environmental > Terrestrial > Soil > Vadose...
TGCGCGAGTTTTTAAATTTGCACAATTGTACATCTTTTTTATAATCCAGCTCATCATAATTATTTTAATCCAAACCGAAACAAGTTCGGCCAATTATCAATTTAAAATACAATGTCTGTAATCGGAGACGTCAGGCGTGAAACGTGAAATGCTTTCGTTGTCGTAAATTACAATGTGTGGAGAATGTTTATTCCTTAAAGTTTATGGACCACGCTAAAAAAACTGACAATATATGCATCCTTTGATTGATTTTGAAAAGTTGCCTATTCGTATTGGACTTGGTTCCTTTTCACAACCTACAGATGAACGTTTGCTTTTTATTAAACAAATTGGTGTTGATGATATCCTGCTGAATTTCTATCGCTCATCCTTAATCGATACTGCGCACGAGCAGCAACCTTTACATGGCGATGGAGAATGGTCGTTTAACGAACTTGTTTCTTTACGCAACCGCATAGAAGATTATGGGCTTCGATTGAATGCGATTGAAAATATGCCGCGCGATTTTTATCGCGATGTAATGCTTGGCAAACCCAATCGCGAAAGGCAGATTGAAAAAATCAAAAGAACATTGGAAAATATTGCGCGGGCAGGCATTCCGGTTTTTGGTTACGACTGGGATCCGACAGATGTGCTGAGAAGCTCTGTAACATATCCTTTGCGGGGCGGTGCACGCTCGATGTCGATCAATCTTGATGATTATAAAAATGCTCCGCTTCTTTTAGACCGCGTTTATTCAGAATCTGAGATGTGGGAATATTATCATTATTTTCTCGAGCATATTATTCCTGTTGTAGAAGAAGTCGGGCTAAAGATTGCGGTCCATCCAACTGATCCACCAGTGCCGGAAATTGGTGGTGTTCCAAGATTATTTCGTTCGAGAGAAAATTTTGATAAGGCCTTCAATCTTGTGCCAAGCAAAAATCATGGCTGCGAATTTTGTTTAGGTAACTGGGCCGCCATGGGCGAAAATATTCCTGATGTCATTGAATATTATGCCAGGCAAAATAAGTTATTCTATGTGCATTTTCAAACCATCTCGAATGCTTTGCCGCAGCCATTGCACGAAGTATTTGTTGACATGCCCGGTTATTATGACCCGATTGAAATAATGCAAAAGTTGCGTGAAGTTGGTTTTCATGGATTAATTATTCCCGGTCACGTTCCAAGAGTTATCGGAGACGGACAATGGTGTGAACGCGGCCGTGCAATGACTTCGGGATATTTAAAAGGAATATTACGAACACTGGAGAAACATGTACCTTTTTGTTGATACAAGATTGAAACAAAAAATTAAAGAGCGGCGGGTCTCTCGCTTAACCGCTAAGACACGAGGTACGCAAAGTTGCGCAAAGGAAATCTCTTTGCGTAACCTCGCGTACCTCGTGTCTTAGCGGTTAAGCGAGAGACCCGCCGTTTAGGAACGAAAAGTTATAGGAGCGAGTGAAGTTTGTTTTCTGAAAAAATTAGAAAAATGCGCGAGCTCTTCAAAGCCAAGTGAGTAAGCAATTTCAGAAATATTCCAATCGGTTTGCTTCAGTAATATTTTCGCCTCCTGTATAATGCGGCTGCTGATAAGATCCGTTGTTGTTTTCCCGGTATTTTCTTTTAATACTTTATTGAGATGATTTACATGAACAGACAACCTGTTCGCAAAATCTTTGGCAGTCCGCAAACTCAGTTTCTGCCGTGGTGATTCGATGGGAAATTGTCGTTCAAGCAATTCAACAAACAATGAAGAAACTCTTGCAGAAGCAGTATGTGTCGGATATAAAGCAGTTGCGGGTTGTAATTTCTGTCCATAATGGATCAGCTCCATTACATAATTACGCATCAGGTCATATTTATAAGCATAATCCGACGACAATTCCTTTTGCATTTTCTGAAAAATAAAATTAATCTCTTCCGCTTCCGTATCTGAAAGCTGGAAGATCGGATAACCTCCCGGTTGAAAAATAGGAAGCTCATCCAATATCACTCCGCTTTTAGACTGAATTAAAAACTGATCCGTAAAAATGCAGAAATATCCGAACTGATTATCATCCTGCGGCAACCAGTGGTAAGGGATTTTAGGTGTTGCAAATAACAAAGCATTCTTTTCAATATCTATCACTTTATCTGCGTACTCGGCCTTGTTGCGGCCACTGATGATACTGATCTTGTAATATGCCCTCCTGTTGTAAGGCATAAAAGGTTTTTTTTTGAATTGCGCTGCTATTTCATCAACCTTAAATACATTGAAATGGCCAATTTCTTTGTTGATGCCTTCAGGAATAAGCCCTGCTGTTTCCTTATAAAATTCTTCCAGCGTCGTGATTCCTTTATTCATGTACATTTGTAAAATTCAAATATACTAAAAGATTGTTTAGGTCATTCTACCAGGATACAAATCTGCATCATTTGCATAGATTTACTTGAATTTTGCTTAAATTCATATCTGGCTCACGCAAAAAATTTCTCATTCAAAGTGCCTGAGATATGAACCGACGTAGCGCTGTTAAAAATTTCCTGTTGGCTTCAGGCGGATTGATCACAATTCCAATCTGGATGCAATCCTGTGGAATAAGTGATCAAAAAACACATCAATCTTCTTTTTCTTCCGATGAACAAGGGTTGCTTGCTGCAATAACTGATACGATTATTCCTGCCGGAAATTCTATTGGCGCCTTATCAGTTGGTGTAGATAAATTTTTACAAAAAATAATTGATGATTGCTACGAAAAACCTGTGCAGGATAATGTAAAAAAACAATTACAGGCATTGCAGGCATCGGCAAAAAACCATTTTGAAAAATCTTTTGCTGGCTGCAGTCAGCAGCAAAGACAGGAAATGCTGTTGAAATTCCAGGGCTCACAAAGCAAAGACGAAAAAGATTTTTTTGAATTGATGAAAACAGAAACCATCCGCGGATTTAATACTTCACAAAAAGTAATGGAAGAATATCTTCATTATAAAGTCGCACCCGGACATTATTACGGTTGCATAAATGTAAAAGCATAAAACGATGCCGGATAATCCAACCGATTTAAAAAACAGGACCTTCGATGCGATCGTTATAGGATCCGGTGCCAGCGGAGGATGGGCAGCAAAAGAACTTTGTGATAAGGGAATCAAAACATTGATACTCGAAAGAGGTCGTGAAGTAACCCATGTGAAGGATTATCCCACAGCGTCCAAAGCACCATGGGAATTTGAACACAGAGGTACGGTATCGATTGAAAAAAGAAAAGACTACCAGGGTGCAAGATTTCTTCGTGAAGAAACATTACACTGGGCATTGAAGGACGATGAACAACCTTTTATACAGGAAAAACCTTTTCGCTGGGTCCGTGGATATCATATGGGTGGCAAATCATTATTGTGGGCAAGACAAACACAGAGATGGAGCGATTTTGATTTTGAAGGACCGGTACGTGATGGATTTGCTGTCGACTGGCCCATACGTTATAAAGATCTTGAATCCTGGTACAGCTATGTTGAAAAATTTGCAGGCATCGCCGGAAATAAAGACGGACTCCCTGAACTCCCCGATAGTGAAGTGATGCCGGGTTTTGAAATGAGTTGCATCGAAACATATTTCAAAGAAAGTCTGAAAACAAATTTCAAGGACCGGCATTTGATACAGGCTCGCTGTGCGCATATCACCGATCCGCAGCCTGTACATGTACAGCAGGGACGAAGCAAATGCCAGAACCAAACGATGTGTAACAGAGGTTGCGTATTCGGAGGTTATTTCAGTAGCAATGCATCAACATTGCCGTGGGCCTTAAAAACAGGCAAACTTACGATCCGTCCGCATTCAGTTGTACATTCTATTATTTATGACGAGAAGAAAGGGAAAGCAACCGGGGTAAGAATTATTGATGGCACTACGAAAGAGATGATAGAATATTATGCGGCAGTTATTTTTGTGAATGCATCGGCATTAAACAGCAATGCTATTTTATTAAATTCCACATCCAACCGCTTTCCTGCCGGGCTGGGTAATGAGAATGGATTATTGGGAAAATTTATTTCCTGGCATAATTACCGCGGTAAAGGCGGTGCAGAATATGAAGGATTCAAGGATAAAAAAACAGATGGACGCAATCCCAGCAATAGTTATATACCAAGGTTCAGAAATGTTTTCAAACAGGAAATGGATTTTCTCCGTGGTTATGCCATTGGCATTGGAGGCGGACGTGGATCAGGATCTGGTACTGATATAATCGGTGATCAGCTGAGAGAAAATTTATTGCACCCTGCATTGGACAATTGGCATATCAGCAGCTGGATGATGGGTGAATCAGTGCCGCTGGAAAAAAATCATGTCCGCCTGCACCAGGATTTAAAAGATAAATATGGTATTCCGCAATTGATCGTATCCTGCGAATGGAGTGAGAACGATGATAAAATGGTGCAGGATTATATTCAGCAAACTAAAGAAATGTTTGAAAAAGCAGGGTTCATCAATATAAAAGCGGATGATACAAAATCTCCGCCGGGTGCCGATATACATGAAATGGGTGGAGTGAGAATGGGTGTCGATCCCAAAACCTCATTACTCAATAAATGGAATCAACTGCATCTGTGTAAAAATGTTTTTGTAACCGATGGCGCGTGCATGACTTCCACAGGAACTCAAAATCCGACATTGACGTATATGGCATTAACTGCGCGTGCTGCGAATTATGCAATTGAGGAATTGAAGAAGGGGAATATTTGAAGATATAGGAATTGAAGAAGGAGGTTTGTTTGTTAGAAAATATTCCCGTCGACTAAAATAAATAAAATGGGCAAATATTCTTAGAGTGCAGCTTTCCGCCTCGGGCCGGCGGGCCTCGCATTCGTCCGCCAGCTGGCGGATATTTTCCTTTGAGGCTAAAGCCCAGCCCTAGTGGGTATTTCAGCCGACGCTTTATTGAGCAGCAGTACAAAGCTCACGGAAAATAAGGCGGCTAATGCGAATGCTGGTACCACATCAAAATAGTCGCTTCGTAATATTATATTTTCTATATCATAAATTAGAAAAGCAGAGGTAGGATTTTAAGCAGGTAGCAATAATTAATATTCAAAAATAAAAATATCATTCAATGAATAAATCTCTCGTCTTTGTCTTATTAATAGTGGCAGCGCTATCAGAAAACAAAACTGCATTCGCACAAAAAAATAAACCTCTGTATACTGCTTCATTGGGCGTCCAGGCATTTACATTTAGAAAAAGTTTTCCCATTGATGTAGCAAAAACGCTGGATACAATAAAAATGATGGGATTTACGGAGATAGAAGGTGGCGGCAACCGCATGCCTCCGGAAGAGTTCAAAAAATTATGCGACGAAAGAGGTATCAGCATACCCTCTACCGGTGCCGGATATGAGCAATTGGTAAAATCGCCCGACTCAATAATATACAGGGCGAAGATTTTCGGCGCCAAATACGTGATGTGCGCATGGATACCGCATGATAAAAGCGGACTGACTTTTGAAAATGCAAAAAAGGCCGTGGAAGATTTTAATGCTGCCGGAAAAATTCTGAAAGAAAATGGAATAACCTTTTGTTATCATGCCCATGGCTATGAATTTCAGCCTTACGAAGATGGCACTTTGCTGGATTATATATTCAAAAATACAAACCCGGAATATGTGTCTTTTGAAATGGATATATTATGGATGCAGTTTGGCGGTGGCGACCCTGTCGCGTTATTAAAGAAATATGGCAACCGGTGGAAGCTTATGCATTTGAAAGATTTGAGAAAAGGAACTAAGAAAGATCTTACAGGACTTACTCCTCCTGAAAATGATGTTCCTCTTGGTACAGGAGAACTTGATATTCCCGGCATATTAAAAGAAGCAAAAAAAGTCGGGATCAAACATTATTTTATCGAGGATGAAAGTAATTTTGTGAATACACAGGTGCCGCAAAGCATCAGCTACCTGAAAAGTTTAAAAGAATAGGCATTCTTAATAATCTGCCCGCCCGATATTGATCACTTTACTTTTAGGTGGTCGACCTGAATTGATACTTTTCCAAAGTTTAAAACTTTGGAAAAGTATCAATTCAGGTCGACCACCTAAAAGTATAACAGTGAATCATCAGCCCATGGCACAATTTTTTAATAACATAATCTTTGATCAATTTCAGGATACCCAATAACGCATCCTATGAAGGATTGCCCTGGATTCCTAAAGAAGCTTTTTATCGTTTATCAGATTACTGTGAAAAAGATAATTAGCATGATTCTGTAAAATATTTTAAGAACTATAAAACAGGAAACAATGGATACGCAGTTAAATCAGACCGACCTTGCAAGGGTTCGTTCTCTTTATAAAAAACTTCTTGAAAGCTGGAATAATAATAATGCAAGCGAATTTGCATTGTTATTTTCGAAAGATGGAAATACAATCGGCTTCGATGGCAGCCAGATGAACGGTCAACAGGATATCTATGATCAGTTGAGCGCGATATTTGCAAATCACAAAGTGGCGTCCTATGTTGGCATTGTAAGAGATATCCGTCCGCTATCGGATACGATTTTTGTTCTGCGTGCTGACGCCGGAATGGTTCCATCCGGAAAATCAGATATCAATCCCGTTGTCAATGCAATTCAAACATTGATTGCGCAAAAGAATTCGGATGAATTTAGTATTGCCGTTTTTCAGAATACACCTGCGGCTTTTCATGGGCGACCGGAATTAAGCGAAAAACTGACAGAGGAGCTGCGACGTGCTTTAAAAAGTGAACAAATTATCAGTGCGTGATAAAATAGCTAAAAAAATTTAATTGCTTCAGGTAATTTTTCCGATCTTATGGTTTCTTCATATTTGATTCACAAAACGTGAACAAAATTTAATAAACCATTTATGATAGTGGAAATAATTGGATGGGCAGGATCTTTATTCATAATACTCGCATATGCAATGAATATTTTTAAAAAAATGTCTGCTGACAGTGTTTACTATTATTTGCTGAATATCGCAGGCAGTGCATGCATGATCGTGAATACAATTTATCACCAGGCGATTCCTTCCGCTGTTGTAAATATTGTTTGGATAGTGATTGCTGTATCGGCACTATTAAAAAAGAGATTAGTATAACAAATCATCGCTGCTAACCTTAGATTTCCTTTGCATCTTTGAATACTTTATAAATAGCCATGGCATGACCATGCCCAAGATCAAAATCTTTTTTTAACCAGGCGACGATTTCGCCCGCTTTTGTACCCGGTTTGAGAAGTCCTTTCTTTTTAGCAAGTTTTCTAAAATCTTCTACAGATTTTCCTGTCTTTATTTTGATATTATCGAGATAGGCTTGAAATGACATAAAATAATTTTTTTGAAAGATTAATAAACCAAACTTACTTAAGAAACTCATCCCGCAAGGATGGAAAAAGCGACAAAATGCTGATGTGCGAATGTGCAGATGTGCAGATGTGCAGATGTGCGAATTCTATAAAGCAATTTTGTATTAATGAATTCGCACATCTGCACATCTGCACATCTGCACATTAGTGCATTAGTACATTTTATCGATTTAATTTTACCGCTTCTTTCAACAATTTTACAATTGCTTTTTCATCAATATCTTCAACAGCATAAAAAATTTTATAAAACACCCGCTTGTTGGTACCATGCGTGAGATAATGGTCCGTATCGGCAAGTTTTTTACCATACCAGAATCCCAATAAAACCCCTTTTTTAATTCCGCCTCTTGGAATAGCAGCGGGCCAAACGATACAAATGCCTTTCTTTCCATAAAAATAAGGAACATTGAAAGATATTTTTTCCTTACAGGTTTTGGGCAAATTTTCAATAATGATCTGCCTCAACACGTCTACGATAATACGCTGATCATCTGGTATCACTTCATATAACTGGACCAGCGACCTGATTTTTATTGATTCATTTAATTTCATTATTGGCATAGCTTGTGTTTATATTCCTAATTGGAAAAATAATATAAACAAATATAATGATCATGAGAAAAATTATCATGTCGATGAATGTCACCCCCGATGGATTTTGCGACCATACAGCTGTCATTGCAGATGATGAATTGCACAATCATTTCAATGAGTTTTTAAAAAATGCGGATACGGCTTTGTTTGGGCGGGTAACTTACCAATTATTCGAAAATTCCTGGCCACAGATTGCAAAGAACAGGACAGAACCCGCGCCAATGGTTGAATTTGCTGACCTGATTGATAATATTGAGAAAATCGTATTCTCCAAAACACTTACAAAAGTAGATTGGAAAAATACAAAGCTGGTAAAGGAAATCAAGAAGGACGAAGTATTAAACCTGAAACAAAAGCCTGGAAAAGATATAATCGTAGGTAGCCCAGGTATTGTTTCAACATTGACTCAACTTGGATTAATTGACGAATACCGTTTCCTGGTTCATCCAATGATTCCAGGAAATGGCAAGCGATTCTTTGAAAATACAAAAATGAATAAAACCCGGCAACTGAAACTGATAAACACGAAGATTTTTAAATCCGGGGTGATAGAATTACAATATCAAAGTCTCTGATATCCGGGAAATCCCGCGCAAAGCCGCAAAGACGCAAAGAAAAACTTTGCGTCTTTGCGGCTTTGCCCGCGTATTTCAGTATTTTTATCAGGTATAAATTTACCTTAAAACTTGCTGTATGGGTGATCAAAGAACATATGATGCTATTGTTATCGGCTCTGGTATCAGCGGAGGATGGGCCGCGAAAGAACTTTGTGAACGGGGATTAAAAACCCTGGTGCTGGAAAGAGGTCGCAACATTGAACATTTAAAAGATTATCCAACAGCTACAAAAAACCCATGGGATTTTCAGCACCGCATGGCTGAGCCATTATCAGTATTAAATGAGAATCCGGTGATCAGTAAATGTTATGCATTTGGCGAAGACACACAGCATTTTTTTGTGAAGGATAAGGAACACCCTTATATACAGGAAAAACCTTTCGACTGGATAAGAGGTTACCAGGTAGGAGGCAAATCAATAACATGGGGAAGAGCATGCCAGCGCTGGAGCAATTTTGAATTCACTGCACCTATGCGTTACGGTTATGCGGTGGATTGGCCGATCCGCTATGATGATATAGCGCCCTGGTACTCGCATGTGGAAAAATTTTCAGGCATTTGCGGAGGAAAAGACGGCCTGGAAGCATTGCCCGACGGAGAATACCTGCCTCCTTTTGAAATGAGCTGTCTCGAAGCGGAGATACAAAAAAAAATAAGCGCCCATTATAAAGATCGTTTCATGGTTCGCACGAGATGGGCTCATCTTACAAAACCTGAACCCATTCACCTGGAGCAGGGACGTGGACAATGCCAGGCTCGTGATCTTTGCACAAGAGGTTGCCCATTCGGCGGGTATTTCAGTTCAGTATCTTCCACTTTACCATGGGCAAAAAAAACCGGAAACCTTACCATCAGGCCTCATTCGGTTGTGCATTCAGTTATTTATGATGAACAAAAAGGAAAAGCAACCGGCGTGCGGATTATCGATGCCCTGACCAATCAACCCGTGGATTATTTTGCAAAAGTTATATTTTTAAATGCTGCCTGTTTAAATACCAACCTGGTATTATTGAATTCCACTTCACACCGTTTTCCAAATGGGTTAGGGAATGATAATGGCCTGTTGGGAAAATTTATTGCGTTTCAAAATTACAGGGCAAGTGTCCACGGAACATATAGCGGATTTAAAGACAATTATATTTATGGACGCAATCCAACCAACCCCATGATTGCCAATTATAGGAATTTACATAAACAGGATACCGATTATCTCGGAGGATTTTTAACATTTGTATGGGCAACACGCAGGGGTTCTTTTCAAAATGGCGGAGAAGAAGGTATCGGCGAAGCATACAAAGATGCACTCACGGAACCAGGCCTGTGGAGCGCCGGCATGTATATCCAGGGTGAAACGATTCCCAAAGAAAGTAATCATGTGCGACTGAGTAAGGATAAAAAAGATCAATGGGGCATACCGCAGTTGATAACTTCAGTGGACTATGACGATAACGATGAAAAAATGATAAAAGATTTTTTGACCCAAAGTGCAGAAATGTTAAGCATAGCCGGGATTGAAAATATACAAAAGCGGGATACAAAACAGGCTCCGGGTCTGGATATTCATGAAATGGGTGGTTGCCGGATGGGCAATGATCCCAAAACATCCCTGCTTAATAAACACAACCAGCTTCATTTATGCAAAAACGTTTTTGTAACTGATGGCGCATGCATGACGAGCACAGGTAATCAAAGTCCTTCCATTTTATACATGGCATTCGCAGCCAGGGCGGCAAATCATGCGGCCGACGAATTAAAAAAAGGGAATTTATAATATAAATATCATGCCTAACCGAAGAAGCTTTATTCGTAATACAAGCCTCCTTGCTTTAACCATTCCGCTTGGAAAGACTTCACTATTCACGGATTTATTTAATACCAAACTATCAGCTTTCGGTATACAGTTATATATGGTTCGCGATGAAATGGAGAAAGATCCAAAAACAATTCTGAAAGACCTGGGCGGAATGGGTTATACACAGATAGAAAGTTTTAAAAGCAATAAAGGAATGTTCTGGGGCATGACGAGCAAAGAGTTTAAAAAACTATCATCGGGATATGGATTAAACCTCATCTCTACTCATTATGACGATGATGAAATTCCTTTTGAGAAAAAAGCGGAACAGGCGGCGGAGATCGGCATGAAATATTTGATATGCCCCTGGAAGGGCCCGCAAAAATCCATTGATGATTTTAAGAGAATTGCAGACGATTTTAATACCCGGGGAGCTGTCTGTAAAAAACACGGGCTTCGTTTCGGATATCATGCACATGATTATCCTTACAAAATAATTGACGGGCAGTTGCCGATCGATGTATTACTTGAGCATACCGACAAAGAGCTGGTGGATTTTCAAATGGATTTTTATTATACGGTAACTGAAGGACAGGATCCGGAATCTTATCTCAAAAAATATAAAAACCGTTTCACGCTATGCCATATGCGTGATGTACTCAAAGATCGTTTGCCCGCAGGCAGTGATACAGAATCAGCCTGTGATCTCGGACAGGGAATCATCGATTATCCCAAACTGATCACAACTGCTTTAAACAATGGCGTAAAATATTTTTTTGTAGAACAATCCAGGTATTTCAAAGAAACACCGATGCAAAGTGCAAAGGTCAATGCGGATTATTTAAAAAATCTGACCCTCTGAAATATTCGCGCAAAGTCGCAGAGACGCAAAGGATAGTTTTTTTCGCGCGGAGCTAACAGAGAAAAAGAGGATATGTAGATTCGCACATCCTCTTTTTCTTTGTTAGCTCCGTGCGAAATATTAAAATCGAAAAAAATGGACCTCATTCCTATCAAAGAAAAATTGGAAGACAATGAAGAATTTACAAATAACCCTTTGTTCCGGGAAAGTATTTATATGTCTATCGACTTTTACAAAAGAGTTGGATATGTTCCGCCATGGATCGGTTATTATGTAAAAGAAAATGACGAATTCATCGCGAGTGTCGGCTTCAAAGGGCCACCGGTTGATGGCATTATCGAAATTGCATATGGTGTATTTGAGCAATACAGGAAACAGGGAATTGGCACAGCAATTTGTAAACTACTTGTCGACTTATCTTTAAAAACCGATCCTTCCATAAAAATCACAGCAAGAACACTTCCCGAAAATAATTATTCGTCAAGAGTACTTGAGAAAAACAATTTCATATTTGCCGGCGAAATCAATGATCCGGAAGACGGAGAAGTGTGGGAATGGGTGTATAGCCTCCCCCCAACCCCCTCCGGTGGAGGGGGAGTTAATAGCAACTCTCCGACTTTATAAATAAGAAACTTGCCAATAACTCCCCTCCACCGGAGGGGGTTGGGGGGAGGCTTTAAATAACCTTGAATCTCAAATGTGTCGCATCCTGACCTTCTATTACCTGGCTATTTTCAAGTTTCATTTGTTTATCACCTAAATGATCAAACAGCTTCACTCCGTCCCCTAACAGCATGGGAGCAATATGCACAAATATTTCATCCACCAATCGGGCTTTTATAGCTTGTTGAGCAGGACTTGCGCCTCCTCCTATTAAAACATTTTTTTTATCCGCAACAATTTTTGCCTGCTTCACCGCATTTTCAATACCATCGGTTATAAAAATAAATGAAGATTTTCCCTTTGGTATTGTTTCAGGAGGTTGATGTGTTAACACGAATACAGGCACTCCATTAATAGGATGCGTTCCGTTAAACCCGTGAGTAAAATCATATGTCCGGCGACCGCAAATAAATGCTCCGGTAGTTTCAAATATTTCATCAAGTACTTCACGATTTTTTCCATCGGGACTAAAAAAATCATTGTATTTATTGGGAGTTTTGCCGTTAAAGTACCAATCCTGCAGGTGATCCCCTCCGCGAAGCCCGAGTGGTTGCTTTTCATCATCTTTTGGTCCGGCAATAAAACCATCCAATGACATCGTTAGATCGACGATAACTTTTGCCATGATTGTTGATTTTATTTATTTGTTTAAAAAATCATGCCGGATTATTTATTTCTGATTAGCGAACAGGTCGACCACCTCGTCTGGTAAGTTAACTAACAAGTCGACATCTTCCAGACGAGGTGGTCGACCTGTTCGCTAATCAGAAGTTCGGGTTTGTATTATGAGATCCGTGAAAGCGGCAAAACTTTGGTGCTATTTATTCCGGCCGGTCATGGAGAATATATGTAGGAAGCAGATTCTTCAAAAAAAGAAAGTAAAATTCCTGCACTGGTTGTGCAAATGATTGAAGAACGAAATTTAAAACTTTGGAAAAGTGTCGTTACGCAGTTTTTTTCAGTTCAGTACGCTTCAGGTCATTTATAACCGCGAATACGGTATCCTTCAAATTATCAATAAGCAATTTCGCCCTGGTTTTGTTGGAATCACCGGGTTCAATATGCTCCAGTTCTATTACATGCTCTTCAACTGAAACCATATTAAAACTCGCCAGTACAGATTTTATCTTGTGAGTAGCTTTGTTCAGTGATTTAAAATCATCGCGCTGGCATGCTTCTTCCATTTCAAGAATGGCTGCGGGCATCGTCTGAATAAACAGTCCAATCATTTTATTCAGGAAAGTATCATTATCCTGACTGAGTTCTTTTAACGCATCCAGGCTATACACGGATGAGACTGGTTTTTCGCTTTTATTCATAATCGGTTTTTTTATTTTTTTACTGAGCCATTGGGTCATCACAATCACCAGTTCTTTTTCTTTAAAAGGTTTTGAAAGAAAATCATTCATTCCTGATTCTTCACACTTCTTGCCTATACCTGTTGTTACACTCGCCGTTAACGCTATAATCGGCAAAGCCATGCCAATTTCTTTCCTGATAAGACAGGTAGCTTCCAAACCATCCATCACCGGCATCTCAACATCCATCAGCACAAGATCGTATTTGTTTTCTTTTATTTTTTGAACTGCAATTGCTCCATTAAAAGCTTCATCTACTTTAACGCCATAATGTTCTAAAACGGTTGTCGCAAGCAGCCTGTTCATCTCATTGTCTTCAACCAGCAGTACTTTTTTGTTTCTGAGTATCGTTTTGTTTGCTGCCATTTGCTGTTTATTACTGGGTTATGAGTAGATATCTTATCAGTTCCCGGATACCTGCCGGAACAATTTTTTCCGGGATTTACTCCAAATTTCCTATACAAAGAAAATCAAATGAATAAGGGGAACGGGTCATAAGATCAATGATACACTTGTATCTGATCTTATTAAAATTATGTAGTCCTAATGCTACATGAACCAGCAGAAAGCTTATGGTTTGCGGTTTTTCACGTTCTTTTGTACCTGTTAAACCAATCTTATATGATAATCCTCCGTATTGAACATAAGGTTCCAAGCTTTGATGGCTGGAAAAAAGCATTTGACAGTGACCCTATCAACCGGCAAAAATCGAATGTCATGCAGCATCGTATATACCGTCCCGTTGATGATCCCAATTATGTGATCATCGATCTCGAATTTGATCATGTTAGTGATGCAACGGCTACACTTGCCGCCTTGCGTAATTTATGGAATGATGTAGAGGGAAAAATTATTTTCGATCCCCAGACGAGGGTGATAGAGATGGTGGAAAGGAAAGTATATTAAAAAAGAATCAAGGCACAAGGCACAAGGAGCAAGTTCCAAAATCCAATATGCAATAAGCAACAAGCAACATTCAATATAGGATTAGGTAGAATGTTCGCATAAGAAAACCAGTTATCATTTAAATGTCCCGGAGGGACATCTGGTCGGTAGAAAAAAATAAGATGACGTCTGACGTCCCGTAGGGACGTTTGGTAA
>Ga0137407_10001720_pt1 | contig 14301 bp, 15 predicted proteins | sample CZOMad2_2_16fung_FD_108410 | JGI IMG/M metagenome (GOLD analysis project Ga0137407, IMG submission 108410) | Vadose zone soil fungal communities from Angelo Coast Range Reserve, California, USA - CZOMad2_2_16fungal (Illumina Assembly) | ecosystem: Environmental > Terrestrial > Soil > Vadose...
CAGAGGGTCTCGTGCGACCCGTCGTGGAAGTACGGTCCGGTGACCAGGACGTTCCGCAGGCCCGGCGTCTTGAACGATGCGATGTCGGGCTCCTTCTTGGTGACGAGAAAACGGCCCAACGCGCTCATGTCGGTCCCGATCGCCGCCCGGTCCACGTCGGCCGCGTTGCCGGAAACGACCAGCTTCTCCGCCTGCCGCGCGAGCGGGACCACGCGATGGCGGACGATGAGGACACCGATGTTGTGGAAGTCGTCGTCCTTGAAGTTGGTCAGGTCGGGCGTCTCGTCGGGGAGCGCGTGGCACTTGTTGCAGCGCGCCCGGTCGTTGAAGAGCGCCCACCCGCGCTTGGCGGAGTCGTCGATCGCTCGATCGTCGCCGGCGAGGAAGCGGTCGAAAGGCGAGTCGAACGAGGTCAGCGTGCGCTCATAGGACGCGAGCGCGCGCACCAGATCCTGGCCATTCGGTGGGCGGCCGAACACCGCCTGAAATGCCTGCTGGTACTCGGGGATGGCCGCGATTGACGCCACGGCCGCCTCGAGGTCCGGCTGCCCCATCTCCACCGGATTCACGATCGGGAGCGCCGCCTGATCCTCGAGCGTTTTCGCTCGACCGTCCCAGAACTGCGTCTGGTTGTAGAGCGCGTTCAGCACCGTCGGCGCGTTGCGCTGGCCACTGCGGCCTTGCACCCCGATGGAGGTCGGCCGCCCGTCGGTGAACGCGCGCTGCGGGTCGTGGCAAGTAGCGCAGGCGACGGTTCCGTCGACCGACAGCCTGCCGTCGAAGAAGAGCTTCTGCCCCAGCGCGATCTTTCCGGCCGTCTGCGGATTGTCGGGCGGAATGGCTGCCAGCGTCTTGTCATCGGGCAAGCCCACTTGCCTGGTGGATCGCGGTTGGGCGAGCGGGCCTGGCTTCGGAATGGGCGGGGGACGGGCGCTATGCGAGGACGCCGGCGTGTCACCCGGCACCGCGATCAAGGCAACCATTACGACGAGAGCGCAAACGGCGCAGCCGATCAGCCCGCTACGTCCCATGCACGGCTTCCTTTGCACTCCGCTCACCCAGCGCGAGGTCCCAGCCACTCGGGGTGTTGCACGGTGCCGTCGAAGTGATGGCTGGTCTTGTACTTCTCGACGGAGCCCGTCTTCGCTGCCTCGGCAGTGCGCGCCAGGAGGGCGGCGATCTGATTCTCCGACAGCAGCTTGCCCTCTCGTCCTATCGCGAGCGCCTGGTCCAGGCGCTCGAGCGAATCGATGCCCGTGATCACCACGCTGACCGGCAACGAGAGGTCGTACCGCAGGCAATCCCGAGCGGACGCAGTGCCGGTCTCGAGGATGAACGGGTCGCCCATCGGCTTCATCGCCAATGCGCCGATGCCTTCGCGGACCAGCCGAGGCAGCACCTGCTTCTCGAAGCTCTCGAAGTGCGCGTCCATGACGTTGAGCGGCATCTGGACGGCGTCGAAATGGAAGCCGTGGGCCCGGGCGGTATCGAGCATCTGGAGATGGATCCGGGGCGACTTGTGGCCGGTGAAGCCGAGGAAGCGCGCCTTGCCGGCCTTCCGGGCCGCGACCATGGCCTCGATCGCGCCGCCGGAGGCGAAGGCCCGCTCGGGATCGTCGTCGCGGATCACCTCGTGGAGCTGGAGCAGATCGACGTGATCGGTCCGCAGCCGCAGCAGCGATTCATCGATCTGGGCCGCCGCCGTCTTCCGGTCGCGGCCGTCGATCTTCGTCATCAGGAATGCCCTGGCGCGGTAGCCGTCGCGCAGCGCCTTTCCCATCCGGATCTCGCTCTCGCCGCCGTTGTAGTCCCAGCAGTTGTCCAGGAAGGTGATGCCGCCCTCGATGGCCCGGCGGATGATGCGGATGCTCTCGGCGGGATCCTCCTGGTGGCCGACGTGATACCCGCCGAGCCCGATGCACGAGACCTCGGCGCCGGTGCGGCCCAGCTTGCGGCGCGAGACGTTGGAGGCAGTGCGCTTGCCGGCTGCCGAGGCCGTTCCCGGGGCGACGATCAGGGCAAGCGCGGCATCGATGAATTCCCTGCGCATCATGGTGGGCTCCTCTTTGCAGATTCCGGACCGTCCGCACCCAACCAACCTGTGACGCTCGAACGAGAATCGCCGTTGTCCAGTCCGCAGACAGGACTGCTCATTCGCTGGACAAGGGCGTCGTTGGAGACCTCCCTCGCGCGGCCAATCTCGAACGCTCACCGTGCGGCTGGCGCGTTGGTTGCAGCATCGCTTCGCCGAGACATCTTCGCGCATCTCCTTCGAGGAGATCACCGGGGAGCAGGAGGATACCGTGAGCAGCACGATTCTGGCCGTCGGGGTCTTGATCGCCGTTCCCATCGCTGCAGGCCTGGACGCGCCGCTGGCCGCCAAGGCAGCGCTCCAGACCGCAGACGGCAAGAGCGCCGGAACCGCCCGCCTCGAGCAGACGCCCCATGGGGTGCTCATCCGAGCCGCGCTGGAAAAGCTGTCGCCAGGCGAGCACGCCTTCCACGTGCATGAGACAGGCAAGTGCGAGCCACCTGGATTTCAAAGCGCCGGTGGTCACTTCAATCCCGCCCACCACAAGCACGGGATCAAATCGCCCGAGGGTCAGCACGCCGGCGACATGCCCGACATTTTCGTTCCTGCCGGCGGCAAGCTGACGGTCGAGGTGCTGGTGCCCGGGGTGACGCTCGCACCTGGGGGTCCCGACAGCCTGCTCGATGCGGACGGGTCCGCGCTCGTGGTCCACGCAAAGGCCGACGATGACGTCACCGATCCGGCGGGAAACGCCGGCGATCGCATCGCCTGCGGCGTCATCGTGAAGACGTGACCGCCGATCGATCACCGAACGACACCGGCGGCGCTCCGCCCAAGCGGATGGGCGGTGGCACGCCGCCTGCACATCGGAAGCAGTCCGAGCAGGACCTGTGGAAGGCGGTCCGCGCGGCCGTTAACAACAATCGCGGTCCAAAGGAGATCTGCATGCGAGCATTTTTTGCGTCCGCACTTCTTGTCGTGGCTCTCGCCGGGTGCGCCACTCCCGGTGAGCGGACCGCGATCGGCGCGGGTGGCGGAGCGGCGGTCGGCGCGGGTGTCGGCGCGCTCGCTGGCGGGTGGGAAGGCGCAGCCATCGGCGCCCTCGTCGGCGGTGTCGCGGGCGGCGCGATCGGCAACTATCTCGACAAGCAAGCGCAGGAACTGCAGGCGGTCACGAACGCCCGGCGGACCGAGAACGGCATCCTGGTGGACCTCAAATCGTCTCTCTTGTTCAGCACGGACAGCGCGGTCCTCAAGCCCGCCGCGGTGGAGCAGATCGCGCAACTCGGCGACATCCTCGCCAGGTACCCCGATGATCGCATTCGCATCGAGGGGCATACGGACTCCACGGGATCCACGCCGCACAATGAGCAGTTGTCGCTGCAGCGAGCGTTGGCGGTCCGCGACGTGCTTGCGACCCGCGGCGTCAACCCGCGGCAGATGCTCGTCGAAGGCGCGGGAGCGGCGCGGCCCATAGCCGACAACTCGACTCCTGAAGGGCGCGCCGAGAACCGACGCGTCGAGCTGCACATCGACGTTCCGCAGCGCTCGTGAGCGGCCCAGCCGGCGATCAGCTGGCCGCTCCATCATTCCGGAGGCAGGGCTCTCTGAACCGCTGCCTTCTCCGTGGCCGTCAGTTGCCCCGGTCCGCCCAATTGCCAGCTGCAGGGCTTGCCGCCAGCGGCCCCGTTTCACTGGGGACTGGCTCGTCTGCCACGATCGCGGCGCGCGCTTCATCCGTGTTCCTTGCGATCATGCGTTCCACCCAGGCCCCGGATGAAGCCGGGAGCGAGCGGCCGGCCTGCGCGCGAGCCTGGTCCGTGCTGGTGACGGCGCCGTTGGCCGGATCAGTGGCGTCGATGTGCAGCTGATCCGTGACCTGCCCCGCGAGCGCCCGGGCTTCGTCGGTGCTGGTCGGGATTGGGTTTGCGCGGGCAACACCGCTTGCAGCGGCGGAAAGCGCGAGTGCGGCGGCCAGTGAAATGCTGAGTTTCGAGAACATCGTATGCCTCCTCGTTCGTGTTTGCTTCATGCCCCAAGCTTACGAACCGGGGCGCCACGCGACGCGCCGGATCCGACCGGAGACCGGCTTGTGTCAACGAGCGCCGGAAAACCGTAGCCCTGACCAATGCAGGTGACGTGCCACCATGGTCCGCTGCGAACGAGACGCGGAGCGCCTTTTCTGATCGATTCCGCCCAGCGGTGTCGGATCGCTGTGCAATGGCTGCAGGTGCGGTAGCGGTGGGAGAAGCCCGGCCGCGAAGCCAGGCCTCTCCGGCGTGCTACTGCTCGTCAGCCCGCAGGCCAGTGGCCGCGTCGAGGAAGAGCCGCTTCGCTTCACCCTGGGCGGCGCCGAAAGCGAACATCCTTCCGCCCATGCCCTGGCGCGCTCCGCCGGTGTTGCGCCACGGCGGCGGCGGAGCTCCGACCCGGATCCTCTGCGGCTACCTGCATTGCGAGGACCTGCTGTTCCAGCCGCTGCTCAAGGCGCTGCCGCCGCTCATCCACGTACAGCCGGCGACGCGATCGGCCGCGGCCTGGCTTCGCGCGAGCGCGCGATACGCGTTGGAGGAAACGATCTCCTGGCGTGCCGCTGGGGTGAGTGCGCGCCTGCCCGAGTTGCTTCTCGTCGAGAGCCTGCGCCAGTACGTCGCGTCGCTGCCGCCTGCGCGCACGGGGTGGCTTCCGCGCTCCGCGATCCGATCGTGGGACACGCCCTGATGGTGCTGCACGCGTCGCCTGCCGAGAGTTGGACGGTGGAGCGCCTCGCGCGCCGGGTGGCGGTGTCGCGCAGCGTCCTCGGCGACCGGTTCGCCGCCGTCCTGGGCCAGCCGCCGATGCGATACCTGGCCCAGTGGCGTCTGCAACTCGCCGCGCACTTGTTGCGGACCACCGCCGAGACCATGCCGGAGATCGCGGGGCGCGTCGGCTACGAGTCCAACGCGGCCTTCAGCCGGGCGTTCAAACGAGGCTTGGGCGAGCCGCCGGCGACCTGGCGCGCCAGGTCGCGCGGAGCCGCGACAGTTCGTCAGCCGGTGCCTCGCGCACGGACGGGGACGCCGAGGTCGCGCTTCACTTCATCGAGAACGACGAGCGACTCGTAGCGCTTCACGTTGGGATCTGCCGCTAGCAGCCGATGCCCCAGCGCCTCGTAGGCAGCGATGTCCGGGACGCGGACCACGAGCATGAAGTCATGGCGGCCGGCCACGGACCAGCACTGCACGACCGCGCCGTCCTCCAGCACGCGTGAGCGGAATCTGGCCACGGCTTCGCGTGCCTCCGACGCGAGGTCTACTGCCACCACCACGGTCAATCCCGTCCCGACCAGGCGCGGATCGAGCACCGCCATTTCGCCGCGAATCGCGCCGCTCTGACGCAATCGTCGCACGCGGCGCAGGCACGCAGGCGGCGAGAGACCGATCGCCCGCGCGAGCTCCACGTTGGTCCGCGAGCTGTCGCGTTGAAGCTCCTTCAGGATTCGCACGTCGATGTCGTCCAACCGGTGCACGCGGCCTCCTGCAACAAAGGGAAAGTTTCTCACGCGAGAACGCAACTCCTGTTCGCCGCCCCCTAGTTATGCATCTGCCCCGAGGAGGCCAGCCATGGAACTTGTACGAAACAGCGCCGGGCACCTTTTCACTTCCGCGCAGGGCGGGGCGCGGAGGACTTACAGCTTGGTTGAATTCATCCGCCACTGGGCGTATCCCGCCGGGGTCCTCGGGCTCTGGCTCGTAGCTGTCGTCTTCACTGCGTCAGAGCTGGTCTCCGTGGGACCGGCGCTCCGCGCGATCCCAGAGGCTCACAGGCTCTCGCAGCCGGCGCGTCCGCCCGGGAATTCCGCAAGGCGCTAGGTGCTGTGGGCGAACGCGCCACACCGTCGCCACGTGTCGCCACGTGTCGCGGAGCCGTGGCGAAGTGCCCTCTACCGTCGAGGCACCTCGAGGGAGGCAGCGAGCAATCCTTGGCACGGTACGTGGATTGGGTCCGCGGACAGTGCACAGGGAGGCCAGAATGGCTGCGCTGCAAAACGGGAACCTACTGAACCGCACCCTTGCTTTTCTCTATGGCGTGGTGTGCTACCTGCTTTTCCTCGGCACGTTCCTCTACGCAATCGGATTCGTCGGCGACCTGTTCGTGCCCAGGTCCATCGATTCCGCGCCCACCACTCCGCTGGGCCAGGCGCTCGTGGTCGATGCCATCCTGCTCGGCGGTTTTGCCGTCCAACACAGTGTGATGGCGCGGCAGGGCTTCAAGAAGGTGTGGACCAGGATCGTCGCGCCACCCATCGAGCGCAGCACGTATGTGCTCTTCGCCAGCCTGGCGTTGATCCTCCTCTTCTGGAAGTGGGAGCCCATCGGTGGAGTGGTGTGGAACGTCAAGGATCCGGCGGCCCGCATCGCGCTGCAGGCAGTTTCGTTGGTGGGCTTCGCGATCGTGCTGGTCAGCACCTTCCTCATCAACCACTTCGATCTCTTCGGCCTCAGGCAAGTGTTCGTGCACCTGAAGGGCCAGCCGTACACCCCGCTCGGGTTCCGGACTCCGGTCTTCTACAAGTATGTCCGCCATCCCATCTATCTCGGCTTCATCATCGCTTTCTGGGCGACGCCGACGATGACGATCGCGCACCTGGTCTTCGCGGTGGCGACGACGGGATACATCCTCATCGCCATCCAGCTCGAAGAGCGTGACCTGGTGGAGTTTTACGGAGACAGGTACGAGGCGTACCGGGACCAGGTCTCCATGCTCGTGCCCCGGCCGCCCAAGAAGCCCGGCCTGGAGCCTGGACCATCGGCGAACTAGAGCGCGTCGCAAGCCGTCGCGTCGGGATCGTCAGCCGCTCCGGGCACCCAGCGCACATTCGCGACCGAGAGCTGGAATGCGTGCTCCGTGTAGATGAGGAGTGGCGTATTCACGTGGGACATCTCGGCATTGTTGGCCGAGAAGCACTGGAGCGGGATCTTGACGGTTCGTCGGACGCCAACGGGCCACTTCCCGAGCGAGAAGAGATTGGTCGTGTCCACTTCTCCGAAACACGGGTAAGTGCAGTCCACGCGCATCTTGACCGATCCGACGGGCGACTGTCCCACGATGGCATCGAACACGAGCGCTCCCCTGGCGTTCAGGTAGCTGCGGAGGTCCACCTCCCCCGCCGACTGGGAGTAGATCTGTCCCGTCCCCGTCCAGGTGACCTTCCGCCCATCTCCCTGGGTGTTCACGTCGGTGGTCTGGACGCTGATGTCACCCAAGGTCGTCGCTGCGGACGAATTCTCGTCCACCCTCATGCCACCCCAGTTCACGGGGGCGCCGATGTAGAGGACGTATGGATCCACGCTTCTTCCGACGTAGATCTCGAGGTCCTGCGTGGCGGTGCCCCCGCCGGGGGTCTGACCGCAGCCGATCGGCGGAGACGTCTCGTCGAGCTCCCCAAGACTGACCTGGTCGCGATAGCCGAGCCCGAAGCCGTACTTGAAGAGCGGCTCGTAGGGCGTGTCGCCCACGTTGAGAGGCGTCTGGCACGCCGCGGCCGGCCACGAGTAGGAGAGCTTGCCGCTGAAGCCGCGGCCGATCCGGCCGCGCGCATCGCGGAAGAGGAGGTCCGCGATAGCGCCCGCCTCAGTGCCAGGCAGGAAGGCAGCGATGAACGCGTCGGAGCGGTTCAGCTCCTTGTTGACGTAGGCCGGACGGCCGGAGAAGAAGATGGTGACGACCGGCACTCCGTGGCCTGCCACCCGGTTCAGCGCGACCAGGTCCGACGGATACCGCGCGGCGTGCTCGAGCGTGCGAGTCTTGCCGATGTCGCCGAAGCCCTCGGCGTAAGGCGTCTCGCCGATGACTGCAATCACCGCGCCGAACTGGGATGGATCGACATTCTGCGCCGTTTCGTCGAAGGTCACGTTCGCGTCGCCGACCACCCTGCCGATGCCGGCCAGCACGGTCTCGCCGGTCGGAAAGTCGGCATTGTCGTTCCCGGTGCCCTGCCAGGTGAGCGTCCACCCGCCGGTCTGGATGGAGAAGCTCTTGGCTCCCTTCCCGACGACGAGGACCTTCTTGTTGTTGTTGCGCGGCAGGGGAAGGACGTTCCCGTTGTTCTTGAGCAGCACCGCGGAGCGCTGTACTGCCTCTCGCGCGAGCTCGCGATGCACGAGCGCGTTCGCGTCTCCCGCCAGCCGGCGCTGCGAGGGGCGGCGCGCTCCGAAGAGACCCGCGCGCAGTTTCACGCGCAGGATGCGGGTCACGGCGTCGTCGATCCGCGACATGGGCACCTCGTGGCTCTCGACGAGATTGATGGTCTCCTGGATGAACTGGGGCCAGTCGGCGGGAACCATGAAGACGTCGATACCGGCGTTCAGCGCCTTGGCGCAGCGGAAGTTGTTGCAGCCGGCCACCTGGCCGATGCCGTTCCAGTCGGACACGACGAGCCCGTCGAAACCCATCTTCCCCTTCAGGACGTCCGTGATGAGGTAGCGGCTTCCATGCACCTTGCCCTCGGTAATCCCCAGCTGCTCGTTGGTCCAGCTGCTGAAGGAGATCATCACTGTCTGTGCACCAGCGCCCAGCGCGCCGAAGTAACCCTGGCCGTGGATTTCCCGCAGGATGGCCTCCGGCGACGGGTTCACTCCCTGGTCCCTGCCCTGGGCGGTGCCGCCGTCGCCGATGAAGTGCTTCGCGGTCGCGAGGATGCCACGGAGCCGCCGCACCGAATGGCCCTCGCCCTCGCCCTCGCCCGCGCTCTGGAGCCCGCCCACGTACGCCGCGGCATAGGCGCGGGTGATGGCGGGATCCTCGGAGAACCCCTCGTACGTCCGGCCCCAGCGATCGTCGCGCACCACCGCCAGGGTGGGGGCGAACGCCCAGTCCTGACCGGTGACGCGGACCTGCTCCGCGGTGGCGCGGGCGATCCGGCGCACCAGGCAAGGATCGTGCGCGGCACCCAGGCCGATGTTGTGCGGGAAGAGAGTGGCGCCGAACACGTTGTTGTTCCCGTGGACGGCGTCGATCCCCCACATGATGGGGATCTTCACCTTGCCGTCGGCCGCCAGCGCCGCGTCCCAGTAAGCGTCGGCGAGCGCGAGCCAGTCGGCCGGCGTCGCGTGCTTGTTGTCCTTCTTCGGCCAGGAGCCGCCACCGTTCAGCACCGAACCGATGTGATTCACGCGCACCTGCTCAGGGGTAATGCTCTGGATCTCCGCTTGCGTCATCTGGCCCACTTTCTCCTTGAGCGACATGCGCGAGACCATCGCAGCGACGATCAGCTCGGTGAGGGGATCGCGCCGGATCTCGCTCTGGATGCTGGGCCAGTCCGGGGTGGGCGGCGGCAGGGGCGGAATCTGGCCGCAGCGCGCCTCGTCGTCGTCCTCCCGGGCCTGGGCTCGCTGATCGCCGGCGACTCCGGCGATCAGGACAAGCGCGACGAGAACGGCAATAGAGGACGGGGAACGCCTTAGGATGGGGGTCATCATGCGAGGCTCCTCTTGTGCGATGAGCGGGGGACGCTAATTCACCCATCCGGCGAGCCGACGCAGGACCAACGTGAAAAATGTCCGGTTCCTTCCAGGTAGAAATGTGCAATCGAGGGGTAGCCCAAAGTAGAGTCTCACATCATCGAGCTGGCGCGGCAGAACTATCAAGTTGGGAGAGCGACCCAGCAGGACGTCCTGCGTGCCGTGGTGGACCTTTCACGCCTCCACAGCGATGTCGCGGATCTGACCCAGCAGCTGGAGAGCAGCAAGGCGCTGCTGAATACGCTGATGGCACGTCCAGTAGACGCCGCGCTGGGTCCTCCCGGCGAAATCAGCCCGGCTCAACTCCAGCTCGCTGAGACGCCCAGCCAAGACACCCCTGAGCGCCGACCCGAAGTTGCCTCCGCAAGACTCGGAGTCGAGCGAAGCGAGGCCGCCCTGGATGCCGCAAGAACAGAGGCCAGGGTGCCGAGCATCATGGTCGGCGCGGACTACTGGTACCAGCCGACTTCGTCGGTCCACCACGCCTACGGCGCGATGGTCTCCATCAACTTGCCCTGGCTGAACGGACGGCATCGCGATCGAGTCCGCGAGGAGGAGCACGCTCTTGCCGGCGACATCCGCGCGCTCGAGTCGGCACGCAACGCTGCCCTCTTCGACCTGCGCGACGCGCAAGCACGGCTCAAGGCTGCTCAGCAGTCGTTTCGCATCATCGATGCGGACTGCTCCCGCAGGCTCGCCAGAGTTTCGAGGCGCCCCGGTCAGCCTTCGCCGCTGGCAAGGGAGACGCCCTCGGGCTGCTCGACTCGGCACGATCCTCGCCTCGGCCGAACTGGAAAGAGCGGAAGCAACGATTCCTGTCGAGAGCGGCGACTTCGCCTATCATTTCGTGGAGGCCAGGTGGCAGGGTCTCCGAATGGGACCGGGCGAGGGTGTCGACACCCAGAAGGTGATGGAGCGGTTTACCATCAGCTACGCCCACAATTTCGCGGTGGGTGGACCACCGTGAGACGTGGAGGCCACGATCGCCTTCGTGTGGCCGCTGAAGGAACCATCGAAGGTGACGACGACCGTCACGGTTGGCACACCGTCCTGTAAACGGTGAGAACTCGTTCGGTGTCGATTGCGCCTTGCTCGTCGGCCCGCGATCCTGAATGATCCGCGACATGGCGGATGGCGATCTGCGTCGCGCGCTCGACCTGCTTGCGGCCGGCGACTGGCAGACGGCCCATACCATCGTGCAGGAAGACGGCTCGGCGCTTGCCGCCTGGCTCCATGGCATCGTCCACACGCTCGAGGGCGATCTCGATAACGCCGTGTACTCGTATGGCAAAGCGAAGCGCGCTTTCCGCGGGCCGGAGGCGGTGCATGACGAGATCGCGGCCGCCCGCCGCGAGGCATTCGACTCCTGACGCTGCTCCCTGATCGGCAATCTCCGAGCACCAGATCATCGTGCGGCAAGGTCGCTGGCCGGCTTGAGACTCTTCGCGTTGAGCGGGCGGGCGAGCGTTGTCTCAGGTCGCGATTTCAGAATCCAAGCCAGATAGCCGGCTGCCGCGATGTCATACGTCAGGCAGAACCCAGGCCACCATGCCGGCACGCCCGGATTCCGGATCAAGTGAGCGTGGATGAAGTCGAAGACGCCGTGAGCAAGCAGGGCGGCGGCGACGAGCCAGAGGTTGAATTTGAATCCGAGGACGGAAATCGCCACGAACGCTGCGATGACGACGGACTCCGTCATCAAAGTCGCAGTCGACCCGCCCATGATGGCAAACAGGCCGTAGTAGGACGCAATGACGATCGCGAGAACCGGGTAGAACGCGCGATCACGATCGAACCCAGCCACGGTGGCCAGAGCGGATACTGCCAGCGCGAGCACGATACCGATGGCGTATTCCATTTTGTTCCCAGCCTCTCCTTGCAGGGGTCCTCAGCTACCGTCTTCCATGATCTTCGAGAACTCGGGCTCGATGGGGAGTCGCTTGAACATGCTGATGTTCGTGCCACCCGTATTGCCCGTGGGAACGGATCCGACGATGGACCCCACTGCGCCAAGCACGATACGCGCAGCCTGCCCAAGGATTGCGGCGGGTTCACGACGGTGGACCGCGACCCTGAGCATCAGGCAGTGCGACAGGACGTGCGGAACCGCGTGCTGCTGGCCGAGGACGTGAGCGCGCTCGAGATGAACAAACGCCTGGTCGTGCTTGCTCTGGCGGATGAGTACTCGGGCCGACGCGATTTCCCTCTCGAACGCCTTGCCTTGTAGCGGGTTCATGGCGGCTCCTCGGAGAGCAGGTATACGCCTTGAGCACGAACATTGGCGTGGTCACCCATTCCTCTGGCGCGTACAACGCTGATTTCCGCCACCATCGGGAGGAACCAATGCAGGAGCCGCGAAACGAGGCAGGCGGCGAAGGAGTAGCTGAACTGCCTCCGAGGAACGAGCTGGCTGCGGCGCTGGTCGAGAATCGGCGCGCCTTTCTCTCGTTCCTGGAGCGGCGGGTCGGCCATCGCGACGTGGCTGAGGACGTCCTCCAGGAAGCCTTCGCGCGTAGCCTGGAGAAGGTGCCCCTCGAGAGTGCGGAGTCCGCGGTGGCGTGGTTCTACCGTGTGTTGCGCAATTCCGTCATCGATCACTATCGGCGGAGCGGCGCGAGCGATCGCGCGCTTTCGGCGCTCGCCCGCCAGCTCGACGAGAAAGCAGAGCCCGACTCGACGAGCGGAACGCCATCTGCCGCTGCGTCTCGCAGCCCTCTCCGAGACTTTGAAGCCCGAGTACGCACTGGCGCTCCGTCGCATCGACGTCGATGGTGTCTCGGTGCAGGATTACGCCAACAGCGCGCCGGCTTCCTGATCTCCAAGGCGAAAGGGGAGGCGCAAGCGTCTCCCCCTCGCCTTGCTCGCGACCCCCTACTTCGTGGCGTTGCAAGCGCAACCGGCGCCGCACTGGCAGGAGCTCTTGCACGCGCAGCGGTGGCCACAAACACAGCGCTCCGTCGTCGCCTTCGCGCATCCACACGACGCCTTCTCGCACCGGCACTGCTTCTGGGTTTCGTTCGTCATCGGGTCTCTCCTGTTTGCAGCGTGCTGTCTTGCGCGCTGTCACAAAGGCAAACGCACACCGTGCCACCGCATTACCCACCGCGTATGCCGCTGGCAGCGTGACATCCATCGTCCTGCCCGCTCATACTGGCGCCGTTTCGCAGATCCTGGTGCCGCTTCAGGCCGCGGAGTTGCCGATGGTCTTCTGGCTTCTCATCAAGGGCGCAAAGGTGCAGCTCCCAGAGGCGCCGCCCCGGATGCACGCGTGACTCGCACGACGAACGCGAGAATCGCCGGCCTCACGTACCTCGCCTACATAGCCCTCGGCGTGGCGGCAATGGTCCTGTTCGCCAGGGCGAGCAATGCGCAGGGGACCGCCGCAAAGCTGGCGCGCATCGCCCAGCACTCGTCAGACCTGCGCATCGCCATCGTGCTCGGCCTCCTCACCTGCTTTGCAGCCCTGGTGCTGGCGGTGGCGCTATACGCCATCACCCGCGACGAGGACCGCGACCTCGCAGTGCTGGCTCTGTCCTGCCGCATCGGCGAAGGCGTGCTCAATGCGATCGGTCCCCTTGCGATGCTGGGGCTGCTGTGGATCGCGACGGCGGGGACCGAACCGGGTGCACCGGACGCGGCGCCAGCACACGCGCTCGGCGCATTCCTGCTGAACGTGCGAGGCTGGAGCGGGACCATCAGCGCGACCTTCTTCGCCGTGGGCAGCACGCTCTTTTCCTACCTCCTCCTGCGCGGCCGGATGGTCCCCGTCCCTCTGGCCTGGCTGGGCGTCGTCGCGTCGATCTTGCTCGTGGTGGACCTTCCCCTGGAGCTCGCCGGGTTCCTCGACGGCTCCGTCGGCTGGCTCATCTGGTTGCCGATGCTCGTGTTCGAGGTGGCGCTCGCGCTCTGGCTGCTCATCAAGGGCGTCGCCACCGGCGAGCGGTGATCACGCTTACACCTGCGCGCCTCTGGCGGACAGAGGCAATGCGCGAGCGCGTTGGCTCGCCTCGGCCTCGAGGGCGGCCGCCTGCTGGCGGAAGCGCGCCACGTTGCGCAGCTTGATCGATTCGTAGCCGCGCACCAGGTCGGGCAACTCCGCGATCTGCGCCGCGGCGTCGCTCGTGGAGGGCGACAGCGTCTCCAGCGAGCGCAGCACGAGGTCGCGGTACTCGCCGATGAGCGCGCGCTCGACCTTGCGCACTTCCGACCGTCCGAACGGGTCGAGCCGCGTGCCGCGTAGCAGGCGAAGCGAGCGCAGGAGGAGCAGCGCGGGCCGCGCCCAGCGACCCAGCTTCAGCTTGCGCTTCATCCCCAGCGCGCGCAAGAACGGGGGGTGCAGGTGCCAGTAGACGCGGGCGCCGCCCGCGAACTGCATGCGGATCTCAGGGGCCGCCCCCTCGCGCAAGAGCAGTCGAGCGACTTCATACTCGTCCTTGTACGCCATCAGCTTGTAGAGGTGGCGCGCCACGGCTTCGGCGATGCGCGTCTGACCGGGCGCCCGTTCCTGCTCGCGCGCCGCGACCTGCCGGACGAAGTCGACGTAGCGGCGGGCGTACGCGACGTCCTGGTACGCGGCGAGGTCGGGCGCGCGGATCTCGACCAGCCGCCGCAACTCGCCCGAAAAGTCCGCGCCGGCGAGAAGTCCCGCGACGTCAACGGCAGGCTTCGGCACCAACCCGAGCACCGTCGCCTCTGCCCGGGTCGCCGCTTCCACCGCGGCGCGGTCCGCCACCCAGCGCCGGCCCCAGCGGAACGCCAGGCTGTTCA
>Ga0137407_10001722_pt1 | contig 14294 bp, 12 predicted proteins | sample CZOMad2_2_16fung_FD_108410 | JGI IMG/M metagenome (GOLD analysis project Ga0137407, IMG submission 108410) | Vadose zone soil fungal communities from Angelo Coast Range Reserve, California, USA - CZOMad2_2_16fungal (Illumina Assembly) | ecosystem: Environmental > Terrestrial > Soil > Vadose...
AACTCCTTCGACACCATGTACGCCGGCGCGCCGCAATTGATCGCCATCGGCGGCAGGCCGCCGCCCGGCATCACGGGCACTGCGATCGCATTGACGTCCTTTCGCCAATCCCCGAAAGAACAACACACCCCGAGTTCACGGATGTCGCGCAACGCCTTGGCGGCGCCGCGATGCAGCTCGGGCCCACAACTCTCATCGGCCGACTCGCACGATCGTTCAATGATGTCGGTCCGCTCGCGCTCCGATACCGCGGTCAGATACGCCCTGCCCATGGCTGTGGTGGCGATGGGAATTCGCGCGCCGATGTCCAGACTCAGCGTGACGGCGGCCGAACCGCGAACCGCATCGATGTACATCATCGAGAGCCGATCGCGGCTGCCGAGGCTGACCATGCACTGGCCGAACTCAGCCAACTCCTGCATCAATGGATGCGCGAGCTTGCGGATGTCGAGTCTCGACAGCATTGCGCTCGCCAAGCTCAGCGTCGCGGTGCCGAGACTGTACTTGGCGCTTTCCTCGACGTAGATCAGATATCCGAGATTGGTGAGCGTGTGCGTGAGCCGCGATACCGTGGATTTAGCCAGGCCGCAGCGCTTGCTGAGCTCTTGATTGCCGAGCATGCGATCGCCGTGGCGAAAGCTGGCCAGCACCTCGAGTCCGCGCGCCAGCGCGGTCACGAAGTGACGGTCGGCTTTGATGACCGGCGGTTTGACGAGCGGCGGCTTCGCCCGCCTAGCGGGCTGTGCTCTATGGGGTTTATTCATTGACAAGCTCCGGCGTGCGGGCATAATTTTGCACTAATTCGGAATTTAATTCTGTAGTGCAGAACATGAGGCTCCCACGACCATGATCCCCGGCAGCGTCCATGCGCCTTGAATTTACCGATGAAGAACAGTCGTTCCGGGAAGAGGTGCGCAGCTTTCTGCGGGAACAGCTGTCCCCCGACATCAGCGGCAAGGTCCTCAACGGTTACGAGCTGGGCCGGGACGACCACTTGAGTTGGCAGCGTCGCCTGCACCAGCGAGGCTGGGGCGGCATGGGCTGGCCGGTGGAATTCGGCGGCACGGGCTGGAATTCGGTGCAGCAATACATCTTCGAAGAAGAGTCGGCGCTGGCCGGCGGTCCGCGTCTGATCCCATTCGGCACGAAGATGGTTGCGCCGGTCATCATGGCCTTCGGCAGTGCCGCCCAACAACAGCGATTCTTGCCGAAGATCAGTGCCGGGGAGGAGTGGTGGTGTCAGGGGTATTCGGAGCCGGGCGCGGGATCTGATTTGGCCTCGTTGAAGACGCGCGCCGTGCGTGACGGTGATCACTACATCGTCAATGGCCAGAAGACCTGGAATACGCTCGGTCAATACGCCGATTGGATCTTCTGCCTGGTGCGCACCGACGCACAGGCCAAGCAGCAATCCGGCATCACCTTCTTGCTGATCGATATGAAGAGTCCCGGCATCACCGTCCGGCCCATCGCACTCATGGACGGCGCCCATGAGGTGAACGAGGTATGGTTCGAGAACGTGCGCGTGCCGATCGAAAACCGCGTCGGCGAAGAAAACCGCGGCTGGACCTACGCCAAGTTTCTGCTCGGCCACGAGCGCACCAATATCGCCGGCATCGGCATCGCCAAGCGCGAGCTCGCGCGGCTCAAGAGCATCGCGGCGCGCGAGCGCCAGCACGGGCGGCCGCTGATCGAGGATGCTTTGTTCGCCGCGCAGATCGCCCAGGTCGAAATCGACTTGTGGGCCCTGGAGATCACCAATCTGCGCGTGCTGTCCGCGGAGAAGCGCTCTCCGGCGGCAGGACCCGAGGCGTCGATTCTCAAAATCAAAGGGACCGAGATTCACCAAAGCATTTCCGAGCTTCTGATGCGCGCCGTCGGACCGTATGCGCTGCCGTTTCGCCGCGAAGCCATGGAAGCCGGCTGGCAGTTCGACCCAACGCGCGAGCCGCCGGGACCGCGTTACGCATCGACACTGGCCGCCGCGTACTTCAATCAGCGCAAGCTGTCGATTTTCGGCGGCACCAACGAAATTCAGAAGAACATCATCTCCAAGATGATCGTCGGTCTATAGGAGATTTTTTTGAACTTCGAATTCAGTGACGAACAGCGGCAGCTGCACGATGCCGTCGAACGCTACCTGACCGAGCAATACACCTTTGACCGCTATCAGTCGATCAAACGATCGGCCGCGGGATGGGATCCATCGGTCTGGCGCGGCCTGGCGGAATTGGGGGTGCTGGCCATCACCGTGCCGGCGGCGCAGGGAGGGCTTGGGTTTGGGCCGCTGGAAACGCTGGCCATGATGGGCGACTGCGGCCGTAGCTTGCTGCTCGAGCCCGTCCTGAGCAGCGCCGTGATCGCGACCGCAGCATTGCGCGCATTCGCCGACGAGACACCGGCCTCCCTACTGCTGGCCGGCATGGCCACCGGCGAGAAGATTGCCGTGCTCGCCCATTTCGAGAGCGACGCGCGCTTCGAAAGCCAGTGGGTGACCACGCGCGCTCGGCGCGTCGGCGACAGCTATCGGCTCGACGGACACAAGGCAGTGGTGATGCATGCCGGCGCAGCCGACAGCCTGCTCGTCTCTGCGCGTACCGCCGGGGAGGCGGGCGAGTCCCAAGGAGTGTCCTTGTTTCTCGTGCCGCGCGCGGCGCCCGGTGTGGTACTGGACGCCTATCCCATCGTCGACGGCCAACGGGCCGCGGATGTTTACTTGCAGGGCGTCGAATTGCCCGCCGGCAGCCGCTTGGGGCCGGAAGGCACGGCGCTGGCCGCCGTCGACGCGGCCCTGGACATCGGTATCGCGGCGCTGTGTGCCGATGCGGTGGGGGTCATGCAGGCGCTGGTCGACGCCACCGTTGAGTACGTGCGCGTGCGCTAGCAATTCGGCCAGCCCATCGGCCGTTTCCAGGCGCTGCAGCATCGCATTGCCGACATGCTGATTCATCTCGAGCAGGCCCGCTCGATGAGTTATCTCGCCGCCATGCGCTGTACCGACGAGAATGTCGGCGAGCGCCGGCGGGCATTGTCGGCGGCCAAGGTGGTGATCGGCCAAGCCGGCCGATTCGTCGGGCAGCAATCGGTGCAACTGCACGGCGGCATGGGCATGACCGACGAGTTGAAAGTCAGCCATTTGTTCAAGCGGCTCACCGCCGCTCAATTGATGTTCGGCGACAGCGACACCCATTTACAGCGTTACGCGGCGCTCACACGCGGCCGCTGAGCCATTCCAAGACGGCGCGGTCGAGCAGAAATATCTCTCTCGCTGATTGAGTGGTGGCTATCAGGCTCCGCTCAAAGACATCAAGAGCCGCATTTCGTACCGCGCATATCAAAGCGAGGAAGGTTCAGTTCACCTGGTGGTGCTTGGAAGTTTTTTAAAAGAAAACCACTTGCAAAATCCGCATTAGTTGTCGGACACTGTCTTTGGAATCTTAATCAACAAGAACGAAGCATTCCGAAATAGACGGACTCAGTCTATCCGCTGCGAACAGATAAATACGGCAAACATAATTTGCGAGAAGGACCCGGGAGCACTTGAGCATGAAGATATTGGATAAGAGGGTCGCACCCATCCTTCCTCTGCTGGCCTTGTTTTTGGTGTCCGGCACGGAGGCCCAGCAGACAAGGGTGCCTCAGGAAAAACTGTTACGGCACCTTCTCGAACTCGAACAGAAGTTGACGCCCCAGCAGATAGATCATTTATCCAGCGGATTCGGCAATTACTTGGCGTTCGCCCACTCCGTTTTGGACCCGCAAATCGCGGGGCCGGATGACGATGGCGGGAAGCCCCCGTTTACGCTCTCTCAAACGCGCCCCGGAGCAAACTCCTCATCCTTGGCCGACCTTTCCATTCTTCTGAACAGCGCCCAAGCCCCCTCTTCGGAGGAGGGGCAAGCGGACCTCGAGCAAATTTCCAACCCCAGGCTGAATTTTCGTCTCAGCCGCTTCACGGGAATTACTCAAAACGTATCTTCGAGCGCTTGGTGCGGACACAACGTGGTTACGGGATTTCAGAGTACTCTCGCCACCTTGTTAACGGGCGTGCTTCCCTTTGAAGACCCCAACGTTCTTCTGAACTCCAACACTGGCCTGGGAGTAGCGTTTTCGACCAACGACGGCGCATCCTTTACCGATCTTAGCTTTCTGAACCCCGGTTCAACCACCACGACCAGCAAGGTGAATACGAGCGCGTTCGGAAATCCGGTTGTCGCTTGCTCGAGCCCGAATAAATTTTACTATCTCACGAGCCCAGTTTTTGTCACCGACAGCTCCTTTTCAAGCGTCGCCGGCATTGGACTGAATATTTCCGGGGACGGCGGCAAGAAGTGGGCAGATCCAATTTCCATAGTCACGAAAAGTCCCTTTCACCTCCTAGACCGGGCGTGGCTCGCCATTGACCCGCACCAATCCAAACGCCTTTACGTGGCGTATTTTGATTTTGACCTCGATGGAGTTTTCCCAACTACAGCGGCCACCGCTCGGTGTCCCAATGTAGTCCGCGAGGCCGTCGAATTGGTGAGTTCCAGCGACGGTGGTCAAACGTGGAGTTCGCCGAGCATCGTGCGCGAGGATTGCGACGTAGTTGATCCCATTACAAAACAGTTCCTTGGTAGGAATGAATCATTTGCGCCGCAAGTTGCGGTCGGAGCCGATGGGAAGGTTTTCGTCGCCTATACGGTGTTTTTTGGCGTAGGAAGGCAAGCTGGAACCAATGCCGTGAATTTTCGCCGTTCCGCCGACCAAGGCAAATCGTTCGATTCCGAAGTAAGCGTCTCCAACATCGTGCTGAGCGGAGGCTCTGGCCTCATGCAAGGTGATGTCGTGGACCTTCCCGCTCCGGCAATGGCTGTGGATAGCTCAATGAGCGGCGGCAAGGACACCATTTACATTGCATGGACCGATGGCCGCGACAATCCACAAGTCGATGTGGTGAGTCCAACCGGAAGTTACAACTTCGGCGACATACTGATTGCCAAGTCTACGGACGGCGGCTCCACTTGGAGCACACCGAAAGCGATAAGCCCCACACCTGGTAATTTTACCGGCGTCGGACGGGATCAATTCCAGCCCGCCGCGGCGGTGAATCGCGACGGCTCGCTGGCGGTCTGCTATTACGACAGGCGGAATGACTCACAGAATAACGCCGTGGATCGTTTCTGTTCTCTCTCCAGGGACCATGGCCGTTCCTTTCACGACATCAGACAGACGACCAGTGGCTGGGCTCCCACTCACGCTACGGACTTTTTCGTCGTCAGCCAGGTTCTTGGCCTTTACGATACGATTGCCCCGCACCTCGATTCGGAAGATGACGATGCTTTTTTTGGCAGCTTCCAAATTATAAACAATGCCGCCCCCGGTGTTCATGGGAGGAGTATCCGCCGTGGAGAGTAACCATCGAAATCAATTCATCTCTATTCTCTGCTTGGCGTTGTTGACTGTGGTGTTGTTGCCGAACGGTAACGTGAGCGCCCAAGCGAAACCGCAAAGCAAACCTACCGGGCAAAATCGTCTGGCGCCCTTGTTGAAATTCGAGGAGAAGTTCGGTCCAAGTTTCACGAAGAGGCTTTCGTCGGGTGGTGCCTCGATGTTTCATATGGCAAGAGTATTGTCCAATCCGGCGATGATGCGCGGCGCGTCCACTCCCGAGGGGAGGCTGGCGGTCGAGAAAGCCCTATCCACATTACATGCGAAGAGCCGGACGATTCCGCAGGCAGTCGGTGGGCAAGCGCCGGCGGGCAGCACTGCGGCCGCCGTCCCTATCAACGACGCGGATCTCGACTACCAATTTACGCGCTTCGGGGGGTTCACCCAGAGCGAAACATCCAGTGCCTGGTGTGGCGACACCGTGGTCGCGGGATTTAACGATTCCGGCGCCTTCGTACGCTCTGTCCTGGAGAGAGTGGGCGGCAGCTCATTTACGGGCGTCGGTGTTTCGCAAGATCGCGGGCGAAGCTTCACTGGGTTGCCCTTTTTGAATCCGGGCCCGGACCCCGCCACCTTCCTGGGAGGCGATCCCGTGGTGGTTTGCGGCGACTCCCGGCACTTCGCATACGCGTCGCTGCTGAGCCAAGTCAGTTTCGACTCGCAGGGAAATTTAGTAGAAGCATTGACGGGCATTTCCATCAGCCGTTCCTCGAGCGGCGGCCGGGTATGGGACAATCCCATGCCGGCGGTCACCAAGGATTTAGTGGACTCCTTGGGGAATCCGCTTCATTTCCTGGACAAGGAATGGATGGCCATCGACCCACACAATCCGAATAATCTTTATATCACCTACACCGATTTTGGTGGATTCGGCAGCGACTCGACCTGTAACGATCACATCGTTCCCGGAAGCGGTGCCGGCGGGCCGGACGTACACATCGAACTGGTCGCATCCAAAGACGGCGGCAACACTTGGGGCGCACCCGTGCTGATCGATCGTCAGTGCAATCTCTCGCTCGAGGAAAATCTATCCGGGTCTCAGGTGGTGGTGGGTCCCAAGGGAGAGGTCTACGTCGCCTATACGCATTTTATTCAGAAGAATGCGGAAATGCGCATTCGGAGCTCGCAAGACGGTGGCGTAACGTTTGCCCCAACCGTGGTGGTCGCTCAGGCAACCACCGCATCTTCGTTAGGGTTCGCCAATTTGGAGGGCGATTTCCGCACGAATCCCTTTCCAACCTTGGCCGTCGACTTCTTCGGAGATGCCAATCGCGGGGCCCTGTACATGGCATGGACCGATGCCACCCTCAACCAAGTCCCTGACGTCACGGGAAACGTGATTTTCGGTGATCCGGTTTACTCCTTCGGGGACATCGTATTCAGCATCTCTCGCGACGGAGGCAATACCTGGTCTGCCCCCAAGCGGGTAAGCCCCACTCCCGCAGGCTTCAAAGGTGCGGGGCGTGATCAGTTCATGCCGGGGGTCGCGGTCGATGCACACGGCCATTTGGCGGTCTGCTATTCGGATCGGCGGAATGATCCGAACAACCTGGCCGTCGATCACTTCTGCTCCCTTTCGGCGGACCAAGGCCTGAGCTTCAAAGACGTACGACAAACCCCCTTTAGTTGGGCGCCGGGGCATTTTGAGGATGTCTTCATCAACCCGGCGTACATGGGCGACTACGATGCGGTGAGTGTCGACGCCACGGGTGCCAACGACGGCTTCTTCAGCACCTTCCAAATCCAAACCAACACCAACCCCGACGTCTTCGGCACCCGCCTGAAGCTCTAGCCGTTGCATAGGGGAGCCGCGGCGCAGCGGCTCCCCGTTTCACGCGGCGCCGGCGCTCGAGAACGGCAGCACATGAATGCGCTTGCCGGTCGCGGCGAAAATGGCGTTGGCCACGGCCGGGCCCAAGGGCGCCACGCCCGGCTCACCGACACCGGTGGGCGGCTCCGTCGACGGCACGATATGCACTTCCACCTTCGGCATTTCGTTCATCCGCAACACCCGATAACCATTGAAATTATCTTGTTCGATGCGGCCATCCTTCAGTGTGATCGCGCCGTATAGAACTGCGCCGAGGCCGAAGCCGATGCCGCCTTCCATCTGGGCGGCGATGATGTCGGGATTGATCGGCGTGCCGCAATCGACTGCGCAGACCACCCGATCGACCTTGATCTGCCCGTCCTTGCCGACGCTGACCTCGGCGACCTGAGCGACAAAGGATTTGAACGCTTCTGCCACCGCGATGCCGCGGCCCTTGCCGGGCGGCAGGGGAGTGCTCCAGCCCGCCTTGTCGGCCGCGAGCTCGAGCACCGCCTTCATGCGCGGATGCCGATCGAGCAGCTTGCGCCGGAACGTAAAACCATCCTGGCCCGCCGCATGCGCCGCTTCATCGATGAAGGTTTCCACGGCAAACGCCGTGTGCGAGCTGCCGACCACACGCCACCACAGGACCGGCACGCCGGTCTTGGTCGTCGACAGATCGACCGCGATGTTGGGGATGGCGTACGCGATGTTCGCGGCGCCTTCGACCGACGTTGCATCGATGCCGTCCTTGATCAGCCCGGCAAACGCCGTATCGGCGACGATGGACTGGCCGACGATGACGTGCCGCCAGCCGGTGATCTCGCCCCCGGCGTTCAGGCCCGCCTCGAGCTTGTGGAAGTACATCGGCCGATACAGACCGCCGTGGATGTCATCCTCGCGCGTCCACTGCAGCTTGATCGGTGTGCCGTCGGCTCCGAATGCCTTGGCGATGGACACCGCCTCGACGATGTAATCGGAGCCCGGATTGGCGCGCCGGCCGAAGCTGCCGCCGGCGTAGAGCGTGTGAATGCTCACTTGCTGCGGCTCCAAGCCCGCCGTGTGCGCGGCATTCGCTTGATCGATCGTTTGGAATTGGTCTCCGGCCCAGATCTCGCAGCTGTTGGCGCTGAGCTTGACGACGGCATCGAGCGGCTCCATCGGCGCGTGCGCCAAGTACGGGAACTCGTAGCTTGCCGATAGCTTCCGGGCAGCGCTCTGGATGGCCTTCGCAGCATCACCCTCCTTGCGCGCGGAGAGAGCGGGCTGGTCGGCGAGCCGCCGGTACTCCTCCATGATGGCGGAGGAGCTGCGCTTCTCGGCCTTGGAGTCATCCCACTCGATCTGCAGAGCGTCCCGACCTTGCTTGGCAGCCCAGAAGCCTTTCGCGACCACGGCGACGCCCCGCGGCACCTGCACGACTTTGACGACGCCGGGCACGGCGCCGGCCGCAGTGGCATCGAAGGATTTGACGGTCGCGCCGAACAGAGGCGGCCGCTTCAACAGCGCCACGAGCATGCCGGGCAACATGACATCGAGCGTGAACTGTGCGGTGCCGTCGGACTTCGCCGAGGCATCGACGCGCGGCGCATGGTGGCCGATCAACTTGAAATCTTTGGGATCCTTGAGAATTACGGCCTCCGGTACCGGCAGGGTTGCCGCAGTTGCGACCAATGCGCCGAACTTCGCCTGCCGCTTGCTGCCGGCGTGGTATACGGTTCCCTGCTCCACGGTCAGCTCGGCGAGGGGAACTTTCCATTGCTTGGCTGCGGCGGTGAGCAGCATCACGCGCGCCTTGCCGCCGGCCTCGCGCAGCTGCATCCACGAATTGGCCATGGCCGAACTGCCGCCGGTTCCCTGTATCTTGCCGAAGGCTAGATTGGCATAGCGCGCCGCATCCGCGGGTGCGCTTTCGACGCGGACCTGTGTCCAGTCGGCATCGAGTTCCTCGGCGAGGACGGTGGCGATGCCGGTGTAGGCGCCCTGGCCCATCTCGACGTGCTTGGCGATCACCGTCACGCTGTCGTCGGAACCGATTCGAAGGAAGGCATTGGGAGCGAACGCGGCGCCGGCCGACGGCGCGATGGGACCGGCGAACGTACGGCGGGTCGCGCCGGCCCATTCGAATCCGATGGTGAGCGCCACGGCGCCGACGCTACCGGCGCTCTTGAGGAATTCGCGGCGAGTCGATCGTGATGCGGCTTTGGGTTGGGTGGTCATTGGCTCATACCTTGACGGCGTCGGCGGCGGCATGGATCGCGGCGCGAATGCGCGAGTAGGTGGCGCAGCGGCAGATGTTGCCGCTCATGGCGCTGTCGATGTCGGCATCGGTCGGCGCGGAATTCGATTCGAGCAGCGCCGTGGCGGACATGATTTGACCCGATTGGCAGTAGCCGCATTGGGGCACTTGCAGTTTCACCCACGCTGCTTGCACTGCCTTCGCGGGCTTACCGGCCAAACCCTCGATGGTCGTGACCTTGCGGCCGGCCACGGTCGACAGCGGTGTGACGCAGGAGCGAATGGCTTTGCCGTCCAGATGAACCGTACATGCGCCGCAGAGTGCCATTCCGCAGCCGAACTTGGTTCCGGTCAGGCCGGCGACTTCTCGCACTGCCCACAGCAAGGGCATGTTGGGATCGGCATCGAGCGTGGTGGACTTGCCGTTGAGAGAGAATGACGTGGACATGGATGACTCCGTTTCGTCCGGATTTGCCGGCGATCGATTCTACAAATTTACCGCTCGATTGGCTGGTGCATTTTCGCCTGGACCCGCCGGCGTCAGTCGTCGGTGAGATTTTCGCCGGGAAAGAGAGCGTCGTTGAAGCCGAACTGGGTCAGGTCGCGAATGCGGCGCGGATACAAGATGCCGTCGAGATGGTCTACCTCATGCTGTACGACCCGGGCGTGAAAGTCCTTGACCGTGCGATCGATGGGCGAACCTAAGGCATCGAAGCCGGTATAGCGCAAATTTCGGTACCGCGGCACGAGCCCGCGCATGCCGGGCACGGATAGGCATCCTTCCCAGCCCTCATCTTGCTCCTCGCCCAGTGGCGTCAAGGTTGGGTTGATCAGCACCGTAAAGGGTACGGGATCCGCTTCCGGGTAGCGAGGGTTCTGCTCGAAGCCGAATATCACGACGCGCAGGCTGACCCCGATTTGCGGTGCAGCGAGGCCGGCCCCATTGAGATCGCGCATGGTGTCCCGCATGTCGGCGAGCAGACTTTCGAGCTCGGGAGTGTCAAACTCGAGTACCGGTTCGGCTACCGCCAGCAGGCGCGGATCGCCCATTCTGAGAACTTCGCGTATTGCCATGGTTCCTAGTATCTTAACGACCTTTTCCATGTGAGCATATCGCAGCGCATGCCTGGTCGTTTATACATAAAAACCTTCGGCTGTCAGATGAATGAGTACGATTCCGGCAAGATGCGGGACGTGCTCGAGGCTGCCCATGGCATGACGCGCACCGACGATCCGGCAGAGGCGGACGTGTTGCTGGTCAATACCTGCTCCGTTCGGGAGAAGGCCCAGGAGAAGGTGTTTTCCCTGCTGGGCGAATGGCGGCTGTTCAAGCAGCAGCGTCCGCATGTGGTCATCGGCGTCGGCGGCTGCGTCGCGAGCCAGGAAGGCGAGGGGATCACGGCGCGGGCCCCGTTCGTCGATCTGGTGTTCGGCCCGCAAACCTTGCACCGCTTGCCGGCCATGCTGCGGGGGTTGCACCAGTCCGGCCGGCCGCAGATCGACATCAGTTTTCCGGAAATCGAAAAATTCGACCGGCTGCCGGAGCCGCGCGCGACGGGTGCGACCGCATTCGTGTCGATCATGGAAGGCTGCAGCAAGTACTGCAGCTTCTGCGTCGTGCCCTATACGCGCGGTGAAGAAATCAGCCGCCCCTTCGAGCAGGTGATCGAGGAGGTCGAACGCCTGAGTCTGCAGGGCGTGCGCGAGATAACCCTGCTCGGCCAAAATGTGAATGCCTATGCCGGGCCGATGACGGACGGCACCCTCGCCGATTTGGCGACGTTGATTCATTTCGTAGCCGCGGTCGACGGTGTGGAGCGAATTCGCTTCACCACCTCGCACCCGCTCGATTTCAACGACAGCCTGATCGAGGCCTATGCCAACGTACCCAAGCTCAATAATTTTCTGCATCTGCCGGTGCAGAGCGGCTCGGATCGTATTCTGTCCGCAATGAAGCGCGGTCATACCGTGCTCGAGTACAAGCAGAAGCTTCGCAAGCTTCGAGCGGTGCGGCCCGATATTTGCATTTCAACCGATCTCATCATCGGATTTCCCGGGGAGACGGACGAGGATTTTATCGCGACCATGAATCTCGTAGCGGAGGTGGGCTTCGACCAGTCGTTCAGCTTCATCTACAGCCGCCGACCCGGCACTCCGGCGGCGGCGCTGCCGGACGAGGTGCCGCACGAGGTCAAGCAGCAGCGGCTCGAGCTTCTGCAACGGCGCTTGAACGGTCAAGCGCGCGCCATTTCCGAGCGCATGGTGGGCAGCCGGCAGCGCGTGCTCATCGAGCGGCCCGCCAAGCGCGACCCAACGCAGCTCGCCGGCCGTACCGACAACAATCGCTGGGTGAATTTCGACGGCCCGGCGGACAACCCGATGGCTCTCATCAACAACTTTGCGGACGTGATCATTACCGAGGCTATGCCGAATTCCCTGCGCGGACGACTGGACGACCTCCACCGACGGGCGCCGTGAGCGTCACTGCGATGACGCGCGACGTGCTGCTCGCTCCGGCGGACAACGTCCGATTGGTGGAGCTGTGCGGGCCACTCGACGAGCATCTGCATCAGATCGAGGCTAGGCTCGGCGTCGAAGTCAGGCGGCGCGGCAATCGATTTCAGATCGTCGGCTTGCCGGCCGCGGTCGAGCGCGCCGAAGCGGTGCTGCTCGGCTTGTACGCGCGCGCGCAGCGCGAGCCCGTGGATTCCGAGCGCGTGCACATTGCGCTGCAAGAATTGGATATGGACAGCAACACTACCGACCCCAATACGGATTCGGACGAGCTCAAGGTGCACACCGCGCGCGGCGCGGTGCGCGCCCGCGGCGCCAATCAAACCGAATACCTCAGCAATATCCGTACTCATGACCTGACCTTCGGCATCGGCCCGGCGGGCACGGGCAAGACGTATCTTGCCGTGGCCTGTGCGGTGGAGGCGCTGCAATCGGAAAAAGTCAGACGCATCGTGCTGGTGCGCCCGGCGGTGGAAGCGGGCGAGCGCTTGGGTTTTCTTCCCGGCGATTTGACGCAGAAAGTCGATCCGTATCTGCGCCCCATGTATGACGCGCTGTACGAAATGATGGGGTTCGAGCGCGTGGCCAAACTGATCGAGCGCAATGTGATCGAAGTGGCGCCGTTGGCCTTCATGCGCGGCCGGTCGCTCAACGATTCGTTCGTGATTCTGGACGAGGCGCAGAACACGACCAACGAACAGATGAAAATGTTCCTCACCCGCATCGGCTTCGGCTCCAAGGCCGTCGTCACCGGCGACATCACCCAAGTCGATTTGCCGAATTCCAAACAATCCGGCCTGCGGACGGTCATCGATATATTGCGCGGTGTGCGCGGCATCGCCTTCACCATGTTCAGCTCGCGAGATGTGGTACGCCATCCGCTGGTGCAAAGAATCGTTCAAGCCTACGAGGCGAGCGCTCCCGACGACGGCTCCTGAAACGATGGCGCGGCGGCTCGAACTCGATGTGAGCTACGCGGCGCGGCGACCGTGGGTGCCGAGTCCACGGCAAGTAGACCGGTGGGCCGCCGCGGCGCTTGCACCCATGCGGCGTTCCATGGTGCTTTCCGTGCGGGTCGTGGGGCAGGCTCGCGGCCGCAGCCTGAACGTGCATTTCCGGCACAAGGACAAGCCAACCAATGTGCTCTCGTTCAGCGGCGCGGGGAGCGTTCCTGACGGCCGAAATTTTCTCGGCGAACTCGTGATCTGCGCTCCCGTAGTGGCTCGGGAAGCGCTGACTCAGGGAAAAACCCTCGAGTCTCATTGGGCGCACATGGTGGTTCATGGAGTGCTGCACCTGCTTGGTTTCGACCATGAGCGCAAGGCAGAGGCGGCGAAAATGGCCGCAAAGGAGATTCAAATCCTTGATCGGCTTGGCTTTTCGGACCCCTATCGCTGATCGAGTATCCTTAAGACCCCATGTCAGAACAACCACACGGCGGCACCACAGGCCGCTGGCTAAAACGCATTACCCAGTCGATGTCCGGCGAGCCGCGCGATCTCGCCGAGCTCATCGAGGATCTGCGCGAAGCCAGTGAGCGCGGCCTGTTCGACGGCGACGCGCTGGTCATGCTCGAGGGCGTGCTGGCGGTGGCGGACATGCAGGTACGCGACATCATGGTGCCGCGCTCGCAGATGGTGTTCGTCGAGCGCGACGAGTCTCCCGATAAGCTCGTCGAGCTGGTGGTCGAATCCGGACATTCGCGCTTTCCCGTGATCGGCGAGGATCGCGATCAAATTCTCGGCATCCTGCTGGCGAAGGATCTGCTGCGCTTGCAGGTCGCGGGGGACGAGACCTTCGAGATTCGCGAGTACATGCGTCCGGTGGTGTTCGTTCCCGAGAGCAAACGGCTCAACGTCTTGCTCAAGGAATTTCGGCGCAGCCACAATCACATCGCCATGGTCGTCGATGAATATGGCGGCGTGTGCGGATTGGTCACCATCGAGGATGTCATCGAACAGATCGTCGGAGAGATCGACGATGAACACGACGTCGAGGATGACCAGACGATCCGCAGAGAGGGCCCGCGTGAATTCACGGTGCGCGCGCTCACGCCCATAGCCGACTTCAATCAATACTTTGGGACCGCGTTTTCCGATGAGGAATACGACACGATCGGCGGCTTGCTGATGCAAGAGTTCGGACGGCTGCCGCGCCGCGGAGAGACCATTCAGGTCGGCGAGATGGAATTTCGCGTGTTGCGCGCCGATCGTCGCCGCATCGATCTTCTGCGTGTGATCACGCCAACCGATATCGAGCCGCCTGCCGCCGACGAGTCGAATCCTTGAGCGTCGATGAGCGC
>Ga0137407_10001724_pt1 | contig 14281 bp, 11 predicted proteins | sample CZOMad2_2_16fung_FD_108410 | JGI IMG/M metagenome (GOLD analysis project Ga0137407, IMG submission 108410) | Vadose zone soil fungal communities from Angelo Coast Range Reserve, California, USA - CZOMad2_2_16fungal (Illumina Assembly) | ecosystem: Environmental > Terrestrial > Soil > Vadose...
GCCAGCGCCGCCCCGCTACTCCAAGACCTCACCGCCCAGCTTCTCTAGCCCCCAGCAATCCGGCTTTCAAGCCGAGCGAGCTTTCTCTACGCCGCGTTAGAGAGGACCAGCGTGCCTGCCGCCGATAGCATCCCGCCCATCCCATTCACGAGCGAGAGCTTGGCGTTCGGCACCTGCCTGGTACCGCACTCGCCGCGCAGCTGGCGCGTCGCCTCGATGATCGGGAAGATGCCGTACATGCCGCTGTGCGTGTACGAGAGCCCGCCGCCGTTCGTGTTGATGGGGAGCTGGCCGCCCGGCGTCGAGCGTCCCTCGGCGAAGAAGTGCACGCCCTCGCCGCGCTTGGCGAGACCGAGCGCCTCGAGCATGAGCGGCGGGCCGGAGGTGAAGGCGTCGTAGAGCATGATGTGATTGAAATCGGTCGGCTTCACGCCCGCCATCGCGAATGCCTTCTCGCCGGACTTCTTCGTGGCCTCGCTGAACGTGAGGTTGCGCATCTGCGTGAGCATGACGTGCTCGCTGCCCTCGCCGGCGCCGCGCACGTAGACCGGCTTCTTCGCGCAATCCTTGGCCCGATCGGCGCGCGTCAGGACGACGGCGCCGCCGGCGTCGGTGACCAGGCAGATGTTCAAGATGTTGAACGGCCAGACCACGGGCCGGGAGTCGAGCACGTCCTTCACGGTCAAGGGCTCGCGGTTGCGCGCCTTCGGGTTCAGCGCGGCCCACTTGCGCGTCGAGACGGCCACCTGCGCCCACTGCTCGAGCGTCGTCCCGTACTCGTGCATGTGCCGGGTGGTGATCAACCCGAAGTAGGTGGGCGCGCCGCCGAAGCCATAGGGGAACTCGAACTGGCCCGGCAGCGCCGTGTCGCGCCTCGGCGAGACGCCCACGCCCGAGCGCCCGGACTCTCCGTGGCAGACGACGGCCACGTCGCAGAGCCCGTGGTGGAGCGCCAGCATCGCGTGCCCGACCATGATGATGAACGAGCAACCGCCGACGGTCGTGCCGTCCACGTAGCGCGGCACGACGCCGATCGCCTCGCCAATGGTCGCGGGCGAGTGCTGGCCGGCGGTGAAGATCCCGTCGATGTCGGAGACCTTGAGTCCGGCGTCACGCGCCGCGTTGGTGATGGCCTCGACGTGCAGGGTGAGCTGGCTCTTTCCGGGAAGCGTGCCGATCTCGTCGCTCTCGTCCACGCCGACGATGCAGACCGAGTTGCTGAGCTCCCGCATCCGCGCGAGATCGCTCATCGCGCACCTCCGGCGGGCCGGAACATCGGCAGGCTGATCTCGTCCGTGAGCTTCTCGAAGCAGACCTCGACCGGCATGTCGCAGCGGATCTGCTTGGGATCCGGCGCGATGCCGACCAGGTTCGTCAACAGGCGCGGCCCTTCCTCGAGCTCGACCATCGCGAGCACGACGGGCGTCTTCACCTTGAAGGCCTTGTTCAGGATCTGGTGAGCGATCTCGAACGAGAAGAGCCGGCCCCGGCCGCTCGCCTGGACCCAGCCGATCTCTCGTGAGGCGCAGAAGGGACACGCCACGCGCGGGTACATGAACGGCTTCCCGCACGCGCGGCATTTGGTGATCATGAGCTTGCCGTCCCGCGCGCCTTCCCAGTAGGGACGGCACTCGGGCGTGATCGGAGTTGGGAGCGGGCGTTCGAGGTCCATGGGCGAGGATTCTAACGCAAGCTGAGGTAAAGTACCGCCCCGAGGAGGCCACCCATGGCCCGCAAGCAGGACGCGCCGAAACCCCGGCCCGTGACCGCCGACGATGTGGACCCCCGCCATCGATGGGACCGACCCCTCCAGGCGCCCGGACACACGCAGGTGGACTTCGAGGAGCGCGTCGACTTCCGGCGCCTGCACGCCTATCGGTTGGGCCGCGCGCGTCAGGCGCTGGCGCGGTCGGGCCTCGGCGCGATCCTGGTTTTCGACCAGTACAACATCCGCTATCTCTCGGGCACGGTCATCGGCGAGTGGGCGCGCGACAAGCTCACGCGCTGGTGCCTCCTGACCGGCACCGGCGAGCCGTGGGTGTGGGACTTCGGCTCCGCCGCGCGCCACCATCGGCTCTACACGCCGCAGATCCCGGCGCGCCAGTCGCTCGCCGGCATGGTGGGCATGCGCGGCGCCGTCTCGCCTAAAGCCGGGCTCTTCCAGAAAGCGGCCGCGGAGATCCGCGACATCCTGCGCGCCGAGGGCGTCGCCGGGATGCCGCTCGGCATCGATCTGGTGGAGCCGCCGTTTCTGTTCGCGCTCCAGGATCTCGGCGTCGAGGTGCGCGACGGTCAGCAGGTGCTGCTCGAGGCGCGGATGCTCAAGAGTCAGGACGAGCTGACCCTCCTCAATATGGCGGCGGCCATGGTCGACGGCGTCTATCAGGACATCTTCGAGGCGCTCAAGCCCGGCGCGCGCGAAAACGAGATCGTCGGGCTCGCCACCAAGCGCCTCTACGAGATGGGCTCGGACTGTGTCGAGGCGATCAACGCGATCTCGGGCGAGCGCTGCAGCCCCCACCCGCACAACTTCACCGACCGGATCATCCGCCCGGGCGATCAGGCGTTCTTCGACATCATCATGTCCTTCGTCGGCTACCGGACCTGCTACTACCGTACCTTCAGCGTGGGGCGCGCGACGAAGCCGCAGATCGCCGCCTACAAGAAGGCGCGCGAGTGGATGGACGAGGCGATCGCGCTCATCAAGCCCGGGGTGGCGACCGACAAGATCGCGCGCGCGTTTCCGAAGGCGCAGGAGATCGGCTTCGATGGCGAGATGGCCGCCTTTGGGCTCAATTTCTGTCACGGCATCGGCCTGGGGCTCCACGAGCGGCCGATCATCAGCCGCCTGAACTCGTTCGACGATCCGATGGAGCTGCAGGCGGGCATGATGTTCGCCGTCGAGACCTATTGCCCGGCGACCGACGGCGTCTCCGCCGCGCGCATCGAGGAAGAAGTCATCGTGACGCCGAGCGGTGCCCAGATCATCACGCTGTTCCCGGCCGACGAGCTTCCGATCGCCAACCGGTACTAGAGAGGTCCACCAATGGCGCAGGCGACCCTGAACGGCATCGAGATCGACTACGCGGTGAGCGGGAGGGGACGCCCGGTGATCCTGAGCCATGGCTACGGCGCGACCGGGCGCATGTGGGACGGGCAGCGCCGAACGCTCGGCGATCGCTATCGGCTGATCACCTGGGACATGCGCGGCCACGGCCAGACCGAGAGCCCGAACGATCCGGCGCGCTACTCGACGGACCTGACGGTGGCCGACATCCGCGCATTGCTCGCCTCGCTCGGCGTGAGTCGCGCGGTGGTCGGGGGGCTCTCGCTCGGTGGCTACATGTCGCTCGCGTTCTACCTGACGCAGCCCGAGATGGTCGACGCGCTGATCATCTGCGATTCCGGACCGGGCTATCGCAACGCCGAGGCCCGCACCGCGTGGAATCAGCGGGCCAACGATCGCGCCGGGGCTCTGGAATCGCGTGGACTCGAGACGCTCGGCGGCCGGAGCCGCGAGGTGCGCGACGCGCTCGGCCACCACAAGAGCGCCCAGGGGCTCGCCCACGCCGCGCGGGGCATGCTGGCGCAACAAGACGCGCGCGTGATCGACGGTCTCGCGTCGATCCGCGTGCCGACGCTCGTCGTGGTGGGTGACCAGGACACGCCGTTCCTGGCGCCGTGCGAGTACATGGCGAAGAAGATCCCGGGCGCCCGGCTCGAGGTCATCGCCGGCGCGGGCCACGCCTCCAACCTCGATCAGCCGGAGGCCTTCGACCGCGTGCTGCTGAGCTTCCTCGACTCGCTGCCGGCCTGAGCCGGGCGGCTCAGCCGCGCGGCAGCCCGAGCACGCGCTCGCCGATGATGTTGCGCTGGATCTCGCTCGTTCCGGCCGAGATCGTGTACTGCCGCGCCGCGAGCACGCGGTTGAACCATCGCGGCGCGTCCGGCACGGTCGCCGAGCCCTGATTCACCAGCACGTGCATGCCCAGGAGCTCGCCGGCGGCGTCGGCGATGCGCACGCCGAGCTCCGAGCCGCTAAGCTTCAGCACGGATCCCTCGGGCCCCGGCGGCTCGCCGCGCAGCTGGCGGGTCAGGCTCCTGAGCCGCGTGTACTTCAGCGCCTCGGACTCGATGGCGAGCTGGGCCAGCCGCTGCCGGATCGCCGGATGATCCCACGCCGGCCGCCCGTCGATCGGCACCTGCCGAGCCAGCGCGATCAGCCGGGCGATCTGTGCCGTATGGCTCCGACCGCCTGCCGAGTGGCGCTCGTACATGAGGGTGGTCGTGGAGACCTTCCACCCCTGATTGACCGGCCCGAGCAGGTTCGCCTTCGGCACGACGACGTCAGTGAAGAAGACTTCGTTGAAGTGATGGTGCCCGGTCATCAAGACCAGCGGCCGGACCGTGATCCCTTGTGTCGTCATCGGAACGAGGAGGCAGCTGATCCCCTGATGCTTGGGCACGTCGGGGTTCGTGCGGACGAGCAGGATGATCCAGTGCGCGAAGTGCGCGCCCGAGGTCCACACCTTCTGGCCGTTGACGACGAAGTGATCGCCCTGGTCGACGGCGCGCGTGCAGAGGCTCGCCAGATCCGAGCCGGCGCCCGGCTCGGAAAAGCCCTGGCACCAGATCTCGTCGGCGTTGAGGATCGCGGGCAGGTGCCGGCGCTTCTGCTCGTCGGTGCCCCAGTGAATGAGGGTCGGGCCGACCAGGCTCAGACCCATGTTGCCCGGCAGCACCGGCGCGCGCGCGGCGCTGTACTCTTCGTCCCAGATGACCCGCTCGATCAGTCCGGCGTCGCGGCCTCCGTACTCCTTGGGCCACGTGATGCCGACCCACCCGGCCGCGTGCATTTTCTTCTGCCAGACGCGGCGGTGCTCGAAGGTCTCGCGATCGGACGCGACCCGATCGTCGGAGGCATCGTCGAGGCACAGCTCCGGCGCGAGGTTCGCGGCCAGCCAGTCGCGGAATACCTTGCGGAAGCTCTCGTGCTCGGCGGCGAATTCGAAATCCATGACGGGCGCCAGTCGAGGCTAGTCGGCGGGCCCGGCCGCTGTCAAGCGGCCGGGCGGTCGGTGACCCGGAGTATCATCCAGCCCCATGGCGCACGATCACCATCGTCACGGACGTCACGGAAATCCTGCCGACCTCGCGCTCATGGTCAAGCGGCAGCTCGATCCGGCGCGCGCCGCGTGGCAGAAGCCGGGGCGGGTCGTCGAGGCGCTCGGGCTCCATCGGGGGCAGGTCGTCGCCGAGATCGGATCGGGCCCCGGCTATTTCACGTTGCGGCTCGCGCGCGCCGTGGGTCCGTCAGGTCACATCTACGCGGTCGATCCGGAGCCCGCGATGCTGGAGGCGCTCCGCGAGCGGCTCGGCCGGGGCGGCATCCGCAACGTCACGCCGATCCTCGGGCTGGCCGACGATCCGCTGTTGCCTCCCGGCGCCTGTCACCTCGCGCTGATCGTGAACGCGTACCACCACTTCGCGGACGGCCCCGCGTTGCTGCGGCGCCTCACCCGCTCGCTCCACCCACGCGGCCGCGTCGTGAACATCGACTGGGATGCCCGCGAGACGCCGGTGGGCCCGCCGCTCGAGCGCCGCGTCACGCCCGAAGCGTTCCTTCGGGCGGCACGAAGCGCCGGTCTGGCGCTGATTCGCGCCCGAGAGATACTGCCGCACCAATATTTTCTCGTGCTCGGACGCGTTCGCGCCGCGCGTGCGAGGTGAGAAATCGAATTCACTCTTGAATGTTCGCGACGCTGAGTGTAAAGTCCGCTTCGATCGTTGACGTGCGCAGACGCTGGGAGAACGTAGCGACACCGTTAATGCATCTCTTACTCCTCCGATCGCTGTTCCGGGAGATCATCTCAGACCTCGCCGGACCCGCGCCCACGGCGGAGGAACCGAACCGAGGCGGCATGACGCGCTACCTGATCGTTGTCGCGCGGACGGAGCCCGCGGTCTACGAGCACCTCCGCAATCGTCACTTCGGCGACCCGAAGGTCCGGGTCATGCTCGACCGGCGCGGCGCGGTCGAGTACGAATCGTCGGAGAACCCGCCGGCGGTCGACCGTCGCCGCCGTCGGTCATCGCTCATGACCGGCGCATCACACGAGCTGGTCGCCCTCGCCTCCGAGGTGCCCGCAGCGTCCCCACAGCCTAACCCGCAACCCCGCGCTCCCTACGAGGAGGCACCACGCCAGATGAGTCAGATCGAGACCGTCGACGACGCGCAGCGCACCACCCGCTGGCTGGCTGAAAGCCAGTACCAGCTCAGCCATGTCATCCCGTCGCTGGTCGAGGAGCGCGACCGCCTGCGTCGTGCGCTCGAATCGAGGGAACAGGAGTGCGAGCGGCTCGGCGGAGAGCTCGGAGAGCTTCGCCGGATCCATGGTGCGCTTCAGGGCGAGCTCGACGCGTTACGGGGCGAGCGCACGGCGGTGGCCGAGGCCTTCGGCGGCGTCGTGGACATGCTTGGGCAGATGCATCGGCCCCTGGCCGACATCGCGCGGCGCTTGCAGACAACGCCGCCCGTAGCCGTCTCGCAGCAGGACTAGCGCTCGCGCCGGCCGGCGGCCTCGTCGCCGGGGCCGCGGGCCGGCGGGATCGACAGGTTCATCAGCATCGCTAGAGGCACGCTGCGGGTGTCTTCTTCGTCGGTGAGCTCGACCGCCACGCCGGCCTCGCGTCTGGCCGGTCGGCGTCGCGTCCCGTATGATGCGGGCATGGAACGAACGACGACCGCTCGCAAGCGCCGACGGCGTCGCACGAAGGCGACCGTCCCCGTCGAGGTCGTCGCCGCTAGCGCCGAGGTCCCCGCGGCTCCGCCGGTCGCCGAGCCCGAACCCGCCCCCGCGCTGCCCCTTGTCGCGCCCGAGCCCGTGTTCGCGGCGCGCGTGCCGCCGCCGGGCCCGGAGCGGCTGCGGCCGGCGACCCGCCACGCGATCTTCTTCGACGTCGAGAACACGAGCAACCCCGCGCACATCGAGCGCGTGGTCGGACGTCTGGCGATCGACCACGCGGGCCGGACCACCGAGTTCTTCGCCGTCGGCAACTGGCGCGTGATCGGCCACGAGACGGGGCGCGTCCTCGCCCGGTTCGGGGCGCAACTGCTTCATAGCGCCCCGTCCACCGGCGTCCGCGACTGGAGCGATCTGCGGATCGCGGTGAGCGCGGGCGTATGGCTCGCCGGCGCGCGCCCGGGCGACGTGCTCGAGATCGTGTCGGACGATCGAGCCTTCGACGCGGTGGGTGACGTGGCCGCGGCGCTCGGGATCACCTTCCATCGATTGACCGCTCGGACGCTCAGCAGTGCGCCGCCGGCGGAGACGAGCCGTCCCGCGTCGGCAGGGGATCGGGGCCGCCGCGGGCGCCGTGGACGGCGCAGCGGCCGGCCGGTCGGTGTCGAGTCCGAGCCGCGCCGGCTCGAGCCCGTCCGACCCGCACCGCCTCCCATCGAAGCGTCCGACGAAGCGCACACCGCGCCGCACGACGAGCTCGTGCTCCTCGTCCGCGAGCTCGCCGAACGCTCGCCGAACGGCGCCGTTCTCATCGACAACGTGGCGCGAACGCTCAAGGCACGCGGCTTCAGTCGGCCGCCCGGCTCACCGCGGCTCGTCACCCGGCTGCGTCGCATCAAGGAGCTGTCGGTGAGCCCGACGGGGATGATCTCGCTCCACGGTGCGACGGCTCACGGCGCGATGGTCCCGGCCGCGTCGATTCCCGTCGAGACGATGCCGCCGCCCGAGCAACCCTTCGAGGAGGTGGCGGAAGTCGCGGCGACTCCCGCACCGGCCGCGAGACGTCGCCGGCGCTCCCGGCGTGGCGGTCGCGGCCGCCGACGCGCCAGCCCCGCGGCCGGCGCCTAGCGCCGGTCCTTTTCAGGACACCAGAATCGCCTTCGCTCGGTCGCGGATCGCGTCGGGCAGCGGCGTCGGCCGACGCGCGTCCATGTCGAGGTGCACCCCCAGCTGCTCGAGCGTGGCGACGCGCTCGTCGGTGCGCTCGTTGGTCATGACGTGGAAGAGGCGCATCGAGGAGTTGCCGACGTGAACGAGCGCTGAGCGGATGCGCACGGGATCGCCCGGCCGGAGCACGCCGCCGAGCTCAAGCTGGAACTCGAACGTCGAGAAGCCCCGTCGCTCGGCGCGCATGTAGCCCGGCGTGACCCCGAACACCGCGGTCGCGTGAGTGTTGGCGGCCGAGAAGCGGTGGACGTAGTGCGTCAGGGCGACCTGTCCGAGGACATCCACCTCGTCCGGCTTGACCGTGTCCCGTGAGCTTTCGTGAAAGCCCTCGAACCCGCTCGGTCGGGGACGGCGCTCGCGCGCCGGCACGTCCCACTCGACCCGCTCCTGCTCCGCCGCCCGGCGTTGCGCCGCTGCGAAGGGGCGGGCGGCGCGGCGCCGCGTGTCCACGTGGCGGAGGCGCTGCTCGACCGTCGTGCAGACGTCGCCCGTCTCGGAGTTGAAGAGCTTGTGTCCGAGCACGAGGGCGTCTCGCTCGACTCCGATGACCCCGCTCACGATGTGCAGGATGTCGCCGACTCGAAGCTCGCGGACGTAGCGCACATAGCAATCGGCGGTCACGCAGATGTTCCCGCGCCGCCGCGTGTAGGCAGCGCCGAGCCCGAGCGAATCCAGCAGGAAGAGCGTGGCGTCGCCGAGATGGGCGAAATAGAACGCGACCGTCAGGTGGTCGTTGTGGTCGACCTCCCAGCGGTAGACCATGCCGCGATACGTCTCGAGCCAGCCGTCCACCGTGTGTTCCTCCTCGATTCGACAGGGCGCCGGCGCCGCGATTTCCGGTAAAGCCTACACGAGTCGGTCCGGCGCGGCCGCCAGGTGTTAAGCTGGTCATATCGGACACGATTGAACGACCCGGGCCGCGGGGGCCCGACAGCGGCGTCGGAGCGGGTCGGGCGATGACCGAATCTCGAAGATCGGTAACGCTCTGGTGGCTGGCTCTCCTGACGCCGGCCTATTTCGTCGCGGGCAAATTCGGCCTGAGCCTGGCCTACGTCAACGCGAGCGTCTCGCCGGTCTGGCCGCCGACCGGGATCGCGTTCGCCGCGTTCCTGCTGCTGGGCCCGCGGATCTGGCCCGCCATTTTCGTCGGCGCCTTCCTCGTGAACGTCACGACCACCGGATCGATCGCCACCTCGGTCGGCATCGCCATCGGCAACACCTTCGAGGGCCGGCTCGGCGCTGATCTCGTGCGGCTCTTCGCGAACGGCCGCGACGTCTTCAACCGCTCGCGAGATGTCTTCAAGTTCGTGGTGCTGGGTGGGCTCTTCAGCACGACCGTGAGCGCGACGATCGGCGTGAGCAGCCTGACCCTCGGCGGAAGCGCCGATTGGCGTGCATACCCCGCGATCTGGTTCACGTGGTGGCTCGGCGATGCCGTGGGCGCGCTGGTCGTCGGGCCGGTCCTGGTGCTGTGGAGCATGCGGGTCGGTGTTCCGCGGAGCCGACTGCGCCGGCTGGAGGGCGTGGGGTTGTTCGCGACGGTGGTCGCCATCGGCGTCCTCGTGTTCTACGGACTGGTCGGTCAGCCGCTGACGTTCCTTTGCCTGCCACCCCTGGTCTGGGCGGCGTTTCGCTTCGGTCAGCGAGAGACGGCGGCCGCGATCGCCATCATGTCCGGTCTGGCGATCTGGGGCACCGTCCACGGCTTCGGTCCGTTCGCCGACGGCCCACGCAACGAGTCGTTGCTCCTCCTGCAGGCGTTTCTCGGCACGATGGCGGTGATGAGCATCATGATCGCCGCCGTCGTGGCGGAGCGGAAACGTGACGAGGCGGCGCTGGCCCATCTGGCGTCCATCGTGGAGTTTTCCGACGACGCCATCGTCGGCAAGACACTCGAGGGCGTCGTCACGAGCTGGAACGCCGGCGCCGAGCGGCTCTTCGGCTACTCGGCCGCGGAGGCCGTCGGCCGCCCGATCTCGATCATCATTCCGCCCGATCATCCCAACGAGCTGCTCCGCATCCTGGCTCGGCTCAAGCGCGGCGAGCACATCCAGCCCTACGAGACCACGCGGATCCGGAAGGACGGCACGCGCGTCCAGGTGTCGGTCACGGTGTCTCCGCTCCGGAGCTCGTCGGGCACCATCATCGGCGCGTCCGCGATCGGCCGCGACGTCACCGAGAAGAAGCGGGCCGACGCGGCGCTGCGAGAGGCGGCGACCCTCCGGTCGGTCGCGAGCCTGGCGGTGGCCGCCGCCCACGAGATCAACAACCCGCTCACCGTCGTGTCGGGCGAGCTTCAGCTGCTCGCCCGCGAGGCCGGCGCCCGCTGGAGCGGTCGAGTCACGGCGATGCTCGAAGCGCTCGAGCGCATCCGGGAGGTGGTGTTGCGCATGAACCAGATCACCCGGCTCGAGCCCGCGGAGCGACAGCGGCACCTTCCGGAAATGCTCGATCTCGAGAAGTCGAGCGGTCGCCCGGAGCCGCCGGATGAGAACCCGGATCGGGCGCCCTAGATGTGCACGCCCTTCATCTGCGCCTCCGGATAGCGGGTTCCGGCCGCGGCCCCGGACGGGATCGCCGCGGCGATCCGCTCGGCATCGCGCGCGTCCAGCCGCACGTCGGTGGCCCTCACGTTCTCCTCGAGCCGCTCCTTCCGCTTCGTGCCCGGAATCGGAACGATGTCCGAGCCCTGCGCCAGGAGCCAGGCGAGGGCCAGCTGTCCCGGCGTGCAGTTCTTTTCCTTCGCGATCGGCTCGATCCGCCGCACCAGCTCGAGGTTCTTGGCGAAGTGAGCGTCCTGGAAGCGGGGATGATCGCGCCGCCGATCGTCCGCCGGGATGTCGCCGACGCTTCCGACGCGCCCGGTGAGCCAGCTGCGCCCGAGCGGGGAATAGGCCACGAACGAGATGCCCAGCTCGCGCAGGGTCGGCAGCATCGCCTCCGCCTCGACCCGATAGAGCAGCGAGAACTCGCTCTGCAGCGCGCTGAGCGGATGGATCCGGTGCGCGCGCCTCACGGTCGCGGGCGCCGCTTCGCAGAGGCCGATGTAGCGCACCTTGCCCTGCTCGATCAGCCGCTTCATGGCGCCCACCGTGTCCTCGATTGGCACCGTCGGATCGACGCGATGCTGATAGTAGAGGTCGATCACGTCGATCCCGAGGCGCTTCAAGCTCGCGTCGCAGGCCTGGACGACGTATTCGGGCCGGCCGTTGACCGACGCCCGGCCGTCCGGCGTCCGGACCTGACCGAACTTCGTCGTCACCACCACCTGATCCCGACGCCCGCGAACGGCGCGGCCCAGGAGCTCCTCGTTGTGGCCGAAGCCGTACATGTCCGAGGAATCGAGGAAATTCACGCCCAGGTCGAGCGCTCTGTGCACGACGTCGATCGACTGCGCGTCGTCGTGCTTGCCGTACGTCCCCGACATCGACATGCATCCCAGGCCGAGCGCCGGCACCGAGAGTGAGCTATGACCGAGCTGGCGGTGTTCCATTGACGCCTCCCCTGTTGGATCTCGCGGAATTCTACACTACGGGCCGGCATGCCCGGCTGGCGCGCCCTGCTACAATAGCGGCATGTTCCGCATGAGCCAGACGCCGCGTTCGGCCGATCTGCACCTCGCGATCAAATCGGGTCCGAGCGGCTTTCCGTTCAAGAGTGAGCTGAGCCTGGCGCCGCTATTCGAGTTCTGGGAGAAGAGGTACGGCGACGACACCTCCCCCAAGGGGGTGTTCATGCGGACCGTCCGGGAGCAGGTCCGGCAGGTGCCGGAGCTCATGGGCCCGATCACCGACCTGAGCGTGGTCGAACGCCATCGCAACCTGATGCAGGTGCTCATGGCCGGTATCTTCGCGCCGGCCTTCTTCGAGCAGGAGTTCACGGCCGTCCTGATCCCGTTCCAGCTGAAGAGCTTCTACGCCACCCCGCCCTTCGAGCGGTATCTGCGCGCCGAGGACGGCACGCTCCACGGTCGCGTGAACCTCGATGCGCCGATGGTGAGCGAGATGCGGCTCTTCTTCGCGTACGCGCTCATCCTGGAGCGCATCTACGGGATCAAGCTCGTGGTGGACTATCCGTTGATCCTCACGGTGCCCGACCCCGAGACCGGCCTCGACCGCCACTTCCGGATGGACTTCGACTGGCGGTTCGTGGAAGTCGAGACGGTCGGCCCCGTGCCGCCGCTCAGCGACGAGGTCCGCCGGCGCCTGCGCCGCGATTTCCTCGATCCCGAGCAGCTCCGTGACGTGCTGCCGCCGGACCAGTTCGTGTTCCGCGGCTTCACGATCTTCCGGGGCATCGAGGTCACCGACCAGGAAGTGCTGTCCTCGCTCGAGCGCGACCTGATCGACAAAGAGTCGATCGTGTCCCACACGCGATTCCAGGCGCTCCAGGCCAAGCTGCGGACCCTCTTCAGACGGCCGGAGCTGCGCTTCGGCCTCGCCGCGCTCGACGGTGACCAGGTTCTCGTCCTCAACTACGGCGCCGAGTGTGAGCGCGCCTGCATCTTCGCCGACTCTCGCCACCACACCGTCGAGGAGTTCCGCGGCTCCGTCTACGAGCGCGCGGTGGTCCAGGGCAGCCCGCTGATCGTCGAGGACCTGGCCGAGATGCCCGATCGGACCCCGGCGGACGACGAGATCATCGAGTGGGGGCTACGCAACATCATCGTGGCGCCGCTCCTCTACCAGGACCGTGTCATCGGCACGCTCGAGCTCGGCTCGCCGACGCCCGGCGACCTGGACGCTACCCACCTGCCGAAGCTCCATCAGATCCTGCCGCTCTTCTCCATGGCCGTGCAGCGCAGCATGGAGGAGCTGAACTCGCGCATCCAGGCGTTCATCAAAGAAAAGTGCACGGCGATCCATCCGGTGGTGGAGTGGCGCTTCCGCAAGGCCGTGCTCAAGGGCATCGAGCAGCACGCCGAGGACTCCGACGACCGCGGGATGGAGCTCGAGCCGATCGTGTTCGAGCGGATCTATCCGCTCTACGCTTTGTCCGACATCCGCGGCTCCTCGACGCAGCGGAGCCTCGCGATCCAGACCGATCTCTTGACGCAGCTCCGTCTGGCCCGGGACGTGATCCGCTTCGCGCACGACGCCCGGCCGCTGCCCGGCCTGCACGAGCTGCTCTACCGCGTGGACAAGCATGCCGCGAAGATCCAGACACACCTGCACTCGGGCGACGAGGTGTCGATCATCGCGTTTCTTCGGTCGAGCGTCGAGGGGCTCTTCGATCACCTCCAGACGTTCGGCCCCGGCGTGCGGGAGCGCATCGAGGCGTACCGGACCGCGCTCGATCCCCGGATCGGGACCGTGTACGACCGGCGCCGGCTGTTCGAGGAGAGCGTGACGCGCCTCGCCGACGGCATCTCGTCCTACCTCGACCTCGAGGAGCAGACGGCCCAGACGATCTTCCCGCACTACTTCGAGAAGCAGAAGACGGACGGCGTCGACCATCAGATCTACGTCGGCGCCTCGCTGCTGGAGGACGGGCGCTTCGACCCGCTCTACCTGAAGAGCCTCCGGCTGTGGCAGCTCATGGTGACGTGCGGCATCGCGCTGCGGGTCAACCGGCTCAAGGAAAAGCTCCCGGTCCCGCTCGAGGTCACGCACCTGGTGCTCGTCCAGCACGCGCCGCTCTCGATCCGCTTCCGCTTCGACGAGAAGCGCTTCGACGTGGACGGGGCCTACGACATCCGGTACGAGATCGTCAAGAAGCGGATCGACAAGGCCGTCATCAGGGGCTCCGAGGAGCGGATCACCCAGCCCGGGAAGATCGCGATCATCTACTCGCACGCCGCCGAGGCGAACGAGTATCGCGCCTACATCGACTACCTCAGCTCGCTCGGCTACTTCACCGGCGAGATCGAGGACGTCGAGCTCGAAGAGCTGCAGGGCGTCCACGGGCTCCGCGCGCTCCGGATCACCATCGATCTACGGAACCCCAAGATCGAGCGGCGCCTCGCGGTCACCGACGTCCAGGCCGCCGCGGCCGAGCCCCCCCGCACCGCGACCGACGCCGCGCGCAACTGACGCCGGTCAGCGCGCGCCGCGCGCCGCCGGCCTATCGCGCGTCACACCGTCGGCCAGCAAGCGCTCCACGTCCGCGACCGCGAAGCCGAGCTCGACCAGGATCGCGCGCGTCTCCGAACCGAACGGCGGTGTCGCCGGCGCCGGGACGAACCCGCCTCCGTCCAGCGAGACCGGTGGCGCCAGGACGCGCACGGGGCCGAGCACCGGATGGACGAGGTCGTGGAGCATGCCGTTGGCGAGCGGCTGCTCGTCGTCCAGGAGCTCGAGCGGCAGCTTGAC
>Ga0137407_10001725_pt1 | contig 14276 bp, 11 predicted proteins | sample CZOMad2_2_16fung_FD_108410 | JGI IMG/M metagenome (GOLD analysis project Ga0137407, IMG submission 108410) | Vadose zone soil fungal communities from Angelo Coast Range Reserve, California, USA - CZOMad2_2_16fungal (Illumina Assembly) | ecosystem: Environmental > Terrestrial > Soil > Vadose...
ACCGGCGCATCTTCCGTCTGCTCACGGTGATGGAGAACCTGCGCACGGGGCTCGAGCGGGCCGGAGTCACGGAAACAAAACGCAAGACCATGCTCGACAAGGTCTATGCGTCCTTCCCCGTGCTCGCGGAGCGACGCGACCAGGCGGGGGGCACGCTGTCGGGCGGTGAGCAGCAGATGCTGGCCATCGCGCGGGCCATGATGCTGGAGCCGAAGATCATTCTCCTCGACGAGCCCACGGAAGGCTTGATGCCGCGCATGGTCGGCCAGATCTCGGAGATCATCAAGGTGCTCAACGGCGAGGGCGTCGCCATCCTGCTCGTCGAGCAGAACGTGCCGCTCACGCTCGAGGCCTCGAGCCGCGTCTACATCATGGAGAAGGGCGTGGTGCGCCACCATGCGCCCGCGGCCGACCTCCGCGCCAACCACGCGGTCATCCACCAGTACCTCGGGATCTAGCCCCGTGGCCATCCCGCTCGAGCAGATCCTCATCCAGACGGTGAACGGCATCGTGAACGGGATGATCCTCGCCCTCGTCGCGTCGGGCCTGACCCTCATCTTCGGCATCATGGACGTGGTCAACTTCGCCCACGGCGACCTCGTCATGCTCGGCGGCTTCGTGGGGGCGGTCACCATCGCGGCCACCGGCAATTTCTGGCTGGCTCTTCTCGTGGCCGCGGTGGTGATCGCGGTCTTCGGGGCGGTGCTTCAGGCCACCACCCTCCGGCCTCTCATCGGACGCGATCCGCTCACCACCATCCTCGCCACCTTCGGGATATCGCTCGTGCTGCAGAAGTACGCCATCTGGCAGTGGGGCCCCTCGGCCCGCCGCATCCAGGAGCCGATCACGGGAAACTTCAGCCTCTTCTATCTCCAGTACCCGTGGTACCGGATCCTCACCGCCGGGCTCGCCACCGCCATCATCGGTGCCCTCTACCTCTTCCTGCGCTACGGAAAGTACGGCATCTGGATTCGCGCGACCACGCAGGACCGGGTCATGGCCCAGGCCATGGGCATCCCCGTCCCTCTGGTGCACACGGCGGTCTTCGCCATCGGCGCGGGCATGGCGGCCGCCTCCGGCGTGCTCTTTGGCCCGCTCGGCGGCGTGACGCAGAACATCGGACTCGACTTCACGCTGCGGGCCTTCATCGTGGTGGTGGTGGGTGGCATGGGTAATCTGGGCGGCTCGATCCTCGCCTCCATCTTCATCAGCCTCCTCGAGGCTTACGCCGCACTCATCGTCAGCCCCGCCCAGGCCGTCATCGTGTCCTTCGTGGCCCTGATACTCACGCTGCTCTTCCGGCCCACCGGCCTCTTCGTGCCCACGCCCAAATAGCCATGCGACGCTCCGTGACCACCTACTGGCTCGGCTTCGCCGTCATCCTCGCCCTCCTGATCGCCGCGCCGCTCGTGCTCCCAGAGTTCTGGCGTCGCTTCGTCACGGAGATCCTCATCTGGGGCCTCCTCGCCATGTCCTCGGACATCCTGATCGGCTATACCGGCATGGTGTCCTTCGGCCACTCGGTCTTCTTCGGGCTCGGCATGTACTGCGCGGCGGCCGCGCTCCTTACCGTCAAGCCGCCGAACCTCTGGCTGGCCATCCTCTACGGCCTGGCCGGCGCCATCGTGGTGGCGACCTGCGTCGCCTATTTCGCCACCCGCCTCCGCGACATCTACTTCTCCATCACCACCCTCGTGTTCTCGCAGATCTTCTACGTCATCATCTTCACGTGGACGGAAGTGACGGGCGGGGAGAACGGCCTCGCCTTCAGCCAGCCCCCCCTGTCCATTCCCGGGGTCTGGTCAGGGCGCTTCACCCCGGTGACGCTTCACTGGTTCGTGCTCGCGGTGGTGGCGGCTTCCTTCCTGCTCCTCCGCCGTGTGACCCAGTCGCCCTTCGGCATGGTGTTGCAGGCCATCCGCGAGAACGAGCCGCGGGCCCGCGCCATCGGCTACTCCGTCGAGCGCTACAAGATCGTGGCCGTCATGCTCTCCGGGCTCTTCGCCGGCCTCGCGGGGGTGCTCTACGCCGTGCAGAACAAGTTCGCCGCGCCGGACTTCGTCTTCTTCCTCATCTCGGGCGAGGTGGTGATCTTCAACGTGATGGGCGGCATGGGCACCTTGGTGGGTCCGGTGGCGGGCGCCGCCTTCTTCCTGCTGCTGCGCGAAGGGCTCTCGCGCTATTTCACCGAGTACTACCTCATCCCCGTCGGGATCATCTTCACCGCCATGGTCATCTTCATGCCGCAGGGCCTGCTCGGCTTCGCCAAGCGCCGTCTCAACCAGTAGCCTCAGGCGCCGGTGCTGCCGAAGCCCCCCGTGCCACGAGCGGAGTCGGGCAGGCGCTCGACTTCCACGAGGGTAACGGAGGCTACCGGCTGGATGACGAGCTGGGCGATTCGCTCTCCGCGCGCGATGGTGACTGGTTCGGCTCCGTGATTGATCAGGAGGACCATGAGCTCGCCGCGGTAGCCCGAGTCGATGAGCCCGGGCGCATTCAGGACCGTCACGCCCTTCTGCATCGCCAACCCGGAGCGTGGCAGCACGAAACCCGCGTGGCCCTCAGGAATGGCCACGGCGAGGCCGGTGGGAACGAGCCGCCTCTCGCCAGGCTCGAAGGTCGCGAACTCGGAGGCGCGCAGGTCGAGGCCGGCGTCTCCCGGCTTGGCGTAGACGGGTAGCGGCAACTCGCGATCGAGCCTGACCGCGGCGATGTCGGCTCCGGTTTCCGTCTCGCTCACGCCGTCCCTCCGCTCAACCTCGGGCAATTGTGACTACGGTCAGCCGAGAGTAGCAGAAGCCGCGCTTCTCCACTGGCTCGTCAACCCTCCATCCACACCGCACCGCGCGTCTCTGAGCCGGCACACCATTGCCAACCACGGCGCCTTCGTAATCTGAAGTCCCATACCAGGTCCAAGGTCCGATCGATGGCCATCAGGTCGGGTCCACCTATGGAAGATTGGGCGGGAGTCTAGCAGAGCTACGCGATCGCGTGCAAAGTGCGTCGTTCTCCCCTCCAGACCTTGATGTATCCGGATTGAGCCATTGACGGGACAGCCACAGGTCCCGAGACTCGGGTCATGCTGGCGCGCATGCGATCGGCCACCGTGTTCGGCATCGAGGCCGACGACGTCTTCGTAGAGGTCGACGTGGCGCCTGGCTTGCCGTCGTTCACGACGGTGGGCCTCCCCGACCCCGCGGTGCGCGAGAGCCGTGATCGCGTGCGGGCGGCGATCCGCAACGCGGGGCTCGAATTCCCCGTGGACCGGATCACCGTCAATCTGGCGCCCGCCGAGGTCCGCAAGGTGGGCACGGCCTTCGATCTGCCCATGGCGCTGGGCATTCTCTCCGCCACCGGCATACTCAAGCCGGGACGGGTTGACGATGCGGTGGCCCTGGGCGAGCTCTCGCTCGACGGACGGATCCAGCCCGTTCGTGGCGTGCTCCCCGTCGCGCTGCATTGTCGGCGCCGCGGAGTGCGGCGTCTCCTCGTCCCCACGGGAAATGCCGAGGAGGCCGCAGTGGTCAGGGGCGTCACCGTGATCCCGCTCGGTACGCTCCACGACGCCCTCGAGTACTTGAACGGCGAGCGCGAGATCTCCGCGCACCGGCCCGGGTCCGCCGGCGGGAATAGAGACCTGGATACGGATGCCCTCGATCTCGCAGATGTGCGGGGTCATTTCTGGGCCAAGCGCGCCCTCGAGATTGCCGCCGCAGGCGGCCACAATCTGCTGAGACTTGGCTCGATTTCTCGCTCTCGGTTCCGACGTACGCGACGGCGGAATCCACCGGCCCGGAAGCACGCCATGCAGTTCCACGGCGTCGTCTCGCAGCACGACCTCATCGATCAGGGCCTGTAGAAGCCGCTGGCGCCCCTCAGGCGCGAGTTTGTCCAATCCCCTAAGTGCGAGTCGGCAGAAGTGCACTACGCTCTCCTTGTGCGCCGCCTCGGCCGCGTCGGAGGCGATTTTCGCCTGGGCGCGAGCAACCTGAGCGGCGAGTCCGGCTTTGCGACCCGCCACGTCCGCCAGCCGAGCCTTGAGCGCGGGCACCTGCAGCTGTTCGTCCACGTAGGCATCGAGCAGCCGCGCCTCCTGCCGCTCGACCTTGGCGAGCTCGCGCTCGAGATGGTCGACCTGTGACCGGATTTCGACGGTTCGGGTTCCGACCTTGGCCCGGTGCGCTTCGACCTTCTGGGTCAGCACCTCGGGCCGCCGCAGGGTGTCGACGACGGTCTCCCAAATAAACCGCTCGAGCGCATCGGCGCTCAGCATGCCGGCGCGGCACGGCGTACCCCGGATCAGGCGGTCGCGACCGGCGCACCGGTAGAACCGGTGACCGTGCATCGGAGTGCCGACGTATTTCCGGCCGCACGCCCCGCACCGAAGCAGGCCGCGGAGCAGGTAGAAGTGCGCTGGCGGGCGCCCGACCAGGCGGGACAGGTTGCGCGCGAGCTGCGCCTGGGCCTGATCGAAAAGCGCTTGAGGGACAATCGCCGGGACGGCGATCGAGAACCACTCGGCCTCAGGCCGGAAGCGCATCCGCATGCCTTGCCCGGTTCGCGTCCGTCGGTTGAAATAGGCCCGACCCACGTACATCTCGCTGGTCAGGACCCGGCGGACCGAGGACTTCGACCAGCTGACCCCTCGACGTGGCCGGATCCCGAGGCGCTGGAGCTCGGTCGTGATGTCCCGGATCGAGCGCACCTCGTCCGCCAGCCAGCCGAAGATCATGCGGATGACGGAGGCCTCGTCGTCGTGGACCACGAGCTTCCCGGGGGTGGCCGGGTCCTGACGATACCCGTAGGGCGTCGGTCCCGCTGGGATGAGCCCGCGCCGCGCCTTCTCCTTCTTGCCTCTCATGGTCCGTTCGCGAATCTTCTCGCGCTCGTATTCCGCGATCACGCCCTTGACGTGGACGAGGAGGCGCCCCTCCGGCGTGTCCTCCTTCGGGACCGACAGGAACTCGAGCTGCACCCCTGCCCGCTCGAACTCCTCGACGAGGACAAGCTGGTGCGAGAGGCGCCGCGAGAGGCGGTCCGGGTCGAGAATCAGTAGGACCTGGAACGCGCCGGCCCTGACTGCCTCGCGGAGGCGATTGAGAGCCGGCCGGTCCAGATCGGTGCCGGAGTAGCCGTCGTCGAGGTACTCGGCTCCCTCCGGAATCGCGAACCCCTTCCGGGCCGCGAGCGCACGGAGCTCGGTGACCTGCGAGGAGAGACCATACTTCTTGGTCTGCTCGTCGGTCGACACCCTTGCGTACAGGGCCGCTCTCACTGGTCTGACTTCGCCTCCGGGGCCGCGCGGCCGGCTTCCAGGAGGAGCTCGATTGCGCGCGCCCAGCGTTGCCCGTCTGGATCGGGGTGCTCGACTACGCGCACCAACCGCCGCACGGGCGGTCCATTCTTCGCTGGCGAATGGACGTCGTCAAGCCGGCGGGGTCGGCGCATCAGAAACCGTGAAGCGCTGCGAGGGGTCGGAGGCGGAAATTGCGCTGCACGTCACACACGTCTTCTCCCCTTAAGGGGTGAATGACGCGATGACGTGCAGGCAATCCCTTTGCCGCTCCTCGTGGAGCACGCCAATCACTATTTCTGCACGTCATCAGTTCGCGTGACGCGCAAATCATCTTAAGACTCGCATGGTTACCATGTCATCGCAGGCTGCACGTCATCGGTCGGTTGACGGGGTCACGTGCAGTTGTACCGCCGGGCTTTGGTGCTCCGGGTGTCGTTTGACGTGCAGAAGCCTTTTTCGGCCAGAAACCGAAGCGCCCGGAGCACGGTTGCGGCGCTCAAGTTGGAGGCCTTAGAAAGAGCTCCTACAGTGACGCCAGCGCCATGCGGGCCGGGCTCCGAGGGGAGGGTGCTGAGGAGCTGGAGGATCTGATCGGCGTGCTTCTCGCCGGGGGCTAGGTCGGGCTTGACGTCCTCCAAGTGCAGGCGGATTGCGTGCGGCTCATGGGCGGGCCCTTCGGCCTCGAACCGGAGGCGGAGCGTGGTTGGGGCGGCGGCGTCCTTGAGCTGGACGTCGAACGAGGTCCCGCCACCCTTGCGGCCGACGGGCTCAAGGAAGACGCTCTGCTCCGCCCACGCGCCGAGAACGAAGCTGCCGCCGAGCTCCTGGCTGCCGCGACCCATGCGCATGCCCTGGCCCTTTCGGTAGTGGTGGAGGACGCGAAAGAGACAACCATGGCGGCGGCGGGCCTGATCGAGAGCATCGAAGATGACGGCCGCCTCCGGCTGCTTGCTCAGGTCTTTCACCGTGAGCTTGCGGAGGACGTCGAGGTAGACGACGGCGGCCGGGAAGGCGCGGAGCTCGGCGTCGAGACGCGCGAGCCAGGTCTCGTCGTCCAGGCGGAAGCCGGTCCAGATGGCCGTGCGCAGGTACTCCGAGAGCTGCTCCTGGAAGGCGGGGCCGTCGGGATCTGCCCCGGCGCCGCGGGCGATCGCGCGCAGGCGGAGCCGGGTGCGACGCGGACTGTCCTCCTCCTCGATGAACAGCACGCGCCGGCGCTCGGGCACGGCGAAGCGGCCGCAGAGCGGGATCCCGAGGGCCAGGGAAAAGGCCTCGACCAGAGCGTAGTACGTCTTGCCGAGCTTCTCCTCGCCTCCGATGAAGCCCGAGCCCTCACCGGTGAGGATTCCCTCGATGTAGACCTCGACAGGCTGGAAGGCTCGGGCCAAGAGGTCGCCAGCGCCTTCCGAGAAGGGAGCGGCCACCTGGGGAGCGGCCGTGCGCCCCGTGAGGGCCTCGAGGTCGCGGGTAACCTTGGCGAGGAGATCCGTGGGGGGCTGCCCGTTCTCGTACGCCTTACCGATGATCTCGGTCCCAAGCCGGATCAGGTCGCGCATGGTGGCCTTGTCACGCACGATGCCCGCATAGCTGTCGAGGCCATAGAGCGTCCCGGCGTCCTCGAGAAGCAGCGCCATCGCAGCGGACCCGCCGACCTCGTCAAACTCGTCCGCGCGACGGAGCGTCTCGCTCACCGTAATGACGTCGACGCCTTGGCCGGCCGCCGCGCAGCTGATCATCGCCGCGAAGATCTTCCGATGCCCATCCTTGTAGAAGTCCTGCGGCACCAAACGCGCGAGCATGGGCACTACGGCCGCGGGCTCGACCATGAGGCCGCCAAGGAGAGCCCGCTCTGCCTCGAGGGAATGCGGCGGAATCTTGGAGGTGAGGAGGTCGGCGACCGTGGCCATCAGGGTTTCGTCGCTCCCGGCTCAAGCGTCCTGTCTTCAGCGGCGTTCAGGTCGGCGCTCATCGTCCCGCCAACACCGCTGTCAGGTGATCGGAGGCCTCGCCCCTGTCACCCTCGGAGGAGCGCGGCTGACCGAAATCTTGGGTCATGGCTGTTCCACCAGGCCGAGTTGTCGCCTCGTTTCGGCCTGGATTTTGTCTTCAGGCCATCCGGGATGCTCTCCGCGCACCTGCCTCATGGTCTCGGCCACCAATTTCGGGGTGGGTTCCTCCCTCAATGCGTCGTGGCCGTTGCTGAGGTTCCCCTCTCTCTGGCGACTCTCTCCCTTCCTATCCCTCTTCTCTCGACTCAACTCCTCTCGACACAACTCAACTACTCTCGTAGAGAAGGAGTTCTGATCCCTTGGGGGAGAACTGGGGGAATCCTGGGGGAGATCAGTGTCAGGGGGGGCCGGCAGCTTCGAGGGAGTCGGATATTTCGGATGCTGGTGGTCGGACCAGGAGGGAAACGCGGCATAGCGGATATCGTTGACGGTGTAGAGCCTGATGAGGCCAAGGCCCATGAGCCGCTGGATCGCCGATTCCACGTCAGCCACACGTATCTTTCGGTCGTAGGCCCAGGTGAGGGCCCGAAGCTGGTCCGCATCGCAGTTCAGCCGCCCGGCGTCGTCGGCCTCGACGATCATGCCGATCCAGAGCCGATACTCTCGATCAGACAAGTGGCCAACTTTGCGATGCGCTCGATGATCGGGCTTGATCGACCGAATTCGTCCCATAGCTCGCTAAGCCTTCGCTGACGGGTGACGTAGCTCGGCGCCTGTTCGGCTGAGCCCCGACCGGGCTTGGGGGAGAAGCTCGAGTGCGTGCGCGGCCGCAACCCTGGATGGGCCAACCGGGCCGCGGCCGACCCCTTCGAGGTGCTCCTGCGTACGCCGGACGATCGCCGGGAAGATCCGCCGGTCATAGTCACGTTGATCCGATGGGATTAGCGGCGGCGGGCTAGTCCACTCGAAACCGAGGTCCCATGCGCCCCGGGCGTCGAGCAAGAGGAATACGTCGACAGTGTTCCCGGATGCGCAGTGCCACGAGCCTAAGAGGACGCGGCCGGAGTCGCTCATTCCAGGCCGCGCTTCCGGCATGACCAGCAGGCTTTGAGCAGACTGCTCCGGCAGATCATGACCTCGCAATAGCGACCGACGCCACAGTGTGGGCAGGAGTGGGCGTGGGCGAGCTCATCGGCGAGCGCCAGCTTGCTGGGCAGGTTCTCGCTCACCGGCGGCGCCGTTCCGCGATCATGCTCAAGATCGATTCCATGGACGTCACGACGGCGCGGGCTGAGACTTGGATCTGGTCGTTCGTTAGCTGGGTGAGAAAGTCTGCGGGGAGTCCGGCCAGATGGAAGACGAGGCGCCCGCCGGAGCTCTCCTCGACCCGATCGAGTCGACCGCCAGCAGCCAGACCAATAGCGATCACCTTGGGATTGGACAAGGCGAGTAGTTCTTCACTGGGGCTAGGGCTCGGCTCATTCATCACACGGAACTCTGCCAGATCGAACCTGCTCGTTCTGATATTGCGCGTTGGATAAATGCTCTGTATGTAAGTGATAAGATGGCGTAAGATGATGAATAATTATGAATGGTGTGAAAGGCTCATCGCAGCTTGCTACGTGTAGTGGTTGCGGCGAGACCACCCCTGTCTGGAAGCTCAAGAATGGAGAGAAGCTGAGGAATCGAACCTTCGACCCGGCGACGCTCACCTTTCAACACGGGTCGAGAAAGTGCCGGCCCGACAATGGCCCCTTCGACGTTGTTTGCTCCGATGGACGGAGCTTGGACTGTCGCAGTCGCTGGGCGGTGACCCACCGTTCGGAGCTCGAGAAGATCGAGTCGTTCAAGTGGACGGGAAAGACCAAAGCCCGCGCTGTCTGTGGCTCCTGTAGCCGCCTGCGAACGAATCAAACCAAAGGGACTAATCGTCAGAAAGGACACCTACGGTGGGCGCTGAAATACGCTGGGAAAGGCAACCGCCTAGACGCCACCGCGCTCCTTGAACGGGCCGAGCAAGTGGACAAAGAAGCCGCAGCAGAAATCCAGAGGACGCGGCGGGTGGTGCGCGACAAGACCCTTGGTCGAGCCACCGCGCAGGAGAGGCGCGAGTGGGGACTACGGGGCGGTCATACGAAGAAACCCGGCACATCCATCACTCGTCTCATTCGACGGTCTCAATGGCAGTCCTTTGAGCTGTGCCACTTGGACGGCCTCTTGATCGAGCGGTCCCTAGCGGCTCGGTGGGCGGGCCGATTCTTTCATCTGTCCTGCTTCAGCATTTGGCGGCGTTACTGCAAGCAGAGAGCGGATACACCCCTCCGTCATCAACGTCTCCCGCCGCCCCCCGAGACCCGACGAGGTCTTCCGATCAGTCTCGCCACGCTCTCTGCGGGTTACCGGTCCATCGTGTATCGCCTAGTAAGGCGCAAGTCTTTTCGGGCGGTGGCCGCGAGGCTTGGCACCACCGCGGACAACGTGCTCGAGCGCGAGCGACAGTTCCTACGCCGCGCTCCGGGACATTGGGGCGCTGCATTCCCGGGCCTGAAGGCGAACCGTGTCCTGCAAGCACTCTGTCCACTCCCCGAGAAACTTCGAGATCGGACAACAGACGCGGTGCGAGGGAGAGCCGTGGTTCGTCTGCTCAAGGTCGGCATGGCGCCAGCAGACGTTGCGGCTCACGTTGGATGGGTTCCTGACGAGGTGGAGGCGGTGGTTCGCAGAGTCAGCGAGGTGGGAGAAGATCGACAGAGCTTAGAAAACGATCCGTGGAGACCTGCACCTTGCAAACCCTCCATGCGTCGCCGCCCAAGTTCAGGAGAGCGACGTATCTACTACCAGGGGCGCCGGGCAGCATCGCTCTGCGCCGACTGTCGAGCTCCGGCCCTCCCCGGTCTGTCTCGGTGCAAGCAACACCTAGAAGAGTCGAGAGCCCGGATGACGAAGCACCGCGGTCCCGTCGCTTGCCTCCGTTGTGGGAAGGACATTCCGGAGGCAGATAGGCAGCATGGGCGCCGATATCACCCAGCGTGCTTCGAGGAGAAGGAGCGCGAGCGAAGAGCCACCCCCAAGATCCGTGCACGGTCCAAACGTCTCGCACGCGAGTACTCGGAGCGTCATCGGAAGTTGGGTCTCTGCTTGAAATGCTCGGCGAAAGCTGCGCCCGGGAAGGTCCTATGTGAACGACACGGCTACAAGAAGGCGACTGATCAGGATGTAGTCGAGAGTCGTTAGGCTCCCGTGGATTCTTTCCTCGTCGTTTCTTTTCACGCTTCGGCCCTGGCTCCCCGATTTGGCGTCGCGATAGGCTGACAGGCAATGCGCGCGATCAAGGTGGGGAAGTGTATCTACTGCCACACGACAGAAGGTCCCCTCCGCCGGGAGCACCTAATCGCGGCAGGGCTAGGCGGGATCTGGACGTTGCAAGAGGCTACTTGTGGCGACTGTGCTGATATCACTGGAGACTTCGAGGGACATGTTCTAGGCCCGGTACTCAGCAGGGTCCGGGCGGGGTTGAACATGAAATCACGGCGAGGGCATCCGAAGATGCTTCCACTGCAAATCGATCGCGGCGATGGAAAGTACGTTTCTGTTGATGTGCGGGTCAAAGACTATCCGGCCCTCATGCAGTTGCCGGAGTTCCTCCCTCCAGCGTATTTCGGCAGAGAATACAAGGGTGGCGTCGACGTCTGCGGTGTCCGCACAATCCAAGCGGCCGGGCCACCAGCGGAGATACTGGCCCGTCAAATCGGCGCAAAGCGGATTCAGGTCACAACCACCTTCGAAGGGCATACCTTCCCCCGCCTGCTCGCAAAGATTGCATATACGTTCCTGGTGGCCGACGTCGGCCTGGATGGCATCGAGACTGCCTACGTGCTCCCGGCCATCCTGGGGAGGACAAACGACATCGGACAGTGGGTCCGGTGCGACGAGACCGAGTACATCACGGACGTACGGTGGCTTCACGGCGTGTCGATGCAGGTTGTGAAAGGCGAAGTCATTGCGCGGGTGCGGCTCTTCGTAAACTGCAATGCCCCAGAATACATTGTCGTGGTCGGGCGATTGACTGCTGATGCAGAGACGGGGAAGTTCAGACCATCTGGTCCACTTGGGGAGGTACGGACGCGAACGGGCGCCGACGTCTTAGCGAACGCCACACGTGCGCCTCTCCCATTGGAATCTTCCCGTCTCCACCGTAGCGGCGGCAGTTCCCATCAGGGATCAAATGACAAAGAACCTTAGACTCGTCGATAAACAGGTCCTAATAGCGTTACTAATTTGGTCCGCGAAGGACAAGGGTAGCGGTGTCGCATTCGGAGACATCTATGGGAAGGTAACAGCACGTCCGGGATCCAAATCCACCATCTACGCGACTCTCCGCGAATTCCACCGGCGCGGATGGGTGTCAATCGACGAAAGGTGGACCGGAGGAGATGGAGCGGGTTCTCCCCCCGAGCGGTCCTGGGAGTACCACCTTCTGGCGCGGGGCCGACGGATAGTTGAGAGGCTGGTGAAGGAGGAGTGGAGCACCTCCTTGGAAGCCAAACAAATGGGATACCGGCCGCAGCCGGCCGAAGGGGACGCACAGAGCACTCCCTCCGATTGAATCTACCCACCTGGCAAGACTGTCGGCCATCGCACCTGCCTTACGGGCGGCCCCTTGCAAAATGCACGACCAAGGAGATGAGTCCGACGGAGAATGTGAATCAGGCCGCCGGCGACGTGGAATACGAACCCGCCGAGGAGCCAGGCGACAAAACAGACGATGAACAGGATCAGGAACAACGAGAAGAACATGGGCGGTCTCCTTTTCGACCGCCGCAGGTTCGAGCCGACGCCGGCGTGAGCAATTCGTCGCGTGGGGCATTCTACTCGGTCGCCAGGAGGTCGGTTGCCTCTGCTAGACTCCCGCCCAGCCTGGAAGGAGGGCTCCCATGGACCCGAGCCAGTGGCCCCACGTCCCGCACTCCCTTGCTCCCGGCGCGTCGACCAAGTCCGACGCCAGCCGGCATCCATGACCGAACCGTCGATTCCGGCCAGGATCGGAGACGCGCTAACCAAAACATTCGAGCCCGGCGAGGTGATCTTTCGGGAAGGCGATGAGTCGGAGAGCGAAGCCTACTTGGTTCATGAGGGTACGGTCGAGGCGCGGCGCCTGGTTGATGGAGAGGAGCAGGTCTTGAACACTCTCGTCAAGGGTGACTTACTTGGTGAGGTGGCCTTGTTCCGCGATGCCCCCACTCCGTCACCGCTATCGCCGTGGAGCATGTGACCCTCCTCGTGATCCCGGCTCATCGTCTCGAAAGCATGGTCCGCGCAAATCCAGAACTCGCAATCGAGCTTATTCGTCAACTTGCTCGCATGGCAGCGGGCAAGGTCTAGTCAGCGCTCCTCATAGAGCACCAAGTGCTGCGACAGCCCAACGGATCCCCCCGCTGAGACGGGCCGGCATGATCCGACGCTCACGACTCATCGGACGGCCGTGCAATTCCTCGCCGCGGTGCACGAGACCGCGAGCGCCGAGGGGGACTCGACTGGCGGCCACCAAGGTATTCGGCTAGCATCCCCGCCATGGACCCGGCCGGCCCTCCGGCTACCCCCACACCGCACGCGCTCGTCTTCGGCTCCCAGACCGTCTGCTACTCGCCGTGGCTGAAGGTTTAGGTCGCTCTCCGGTATGTGCACACCCTCCTGTGGGCACCCGACGCACGGCGCGAGGTGCGCCAACACATTCCCCTGGCTTTTGGCTGAGCAGGCACGCCTTCGCAAGAGCCGGATGATTCAATTGAGCAGGAGAACCCAATGATCGACCGCCGCACGTTCCTGGCTGGCACGAGTGCGGTGCTTCTCACCGCGCCGCTCGCCGCAGAGGCGCAGAAGTCAGAGAAGATGGCTCGCGTGGGAATTCTTGGCATCGGTCCAGCTCCGAGCCCACAGGAGCTAGTGAAGTCAGTCTCGACTAACCCGTTCTGGCTTTCGATGAGAGAGCTCGGCTGGGTCGATGGCCAAAACATGGTCGTCGAGCGACGATTCGGCGAATCAGTCGATCAGCTTCGCACAGGCGCTGCCGACCTCGTGCGCCTCAAGGTCGACGTACTGTTCGTTTCAAGCGCGGGCCTGGCAAAGATCCTTCAGCTGGAAACGAAAACGATCCCCATCGTCGTCGGTCGCGCCGACGAGAATCTTGTTGCCGCAGGACTCGTCGCCAGCCTCGCAAGGCCGGGGGGCAATGTCACAGGGTCACAGCTCCTGAACGATGATCTCATCCCAAAGCGTCTCGAACTTCTCAAAGCACTTGTACCGAATCTTTCAAAGGTCGCGCTCCTTCGAGAGGATGTCACAACCTCGGTACTCCCCCAGATACGCGCTCGGGACGGTGAAGAGTTAGCTGTCGCGGCTCGGGGCCTCGGCATAGAGGTCCATACGTTCATCGTGCGCCGAGCGGAGGACTTGGCTGCCGCTTTCCTCGGCATGAAAAAGAATCACGACCAGGGAGTAGTGGTGATGTCGCCAGCCTTTATGTTCGTGCATAGAAAGGCCGTCATCGATCTTGCGGCCACGCATCGGATCGCCGCAATCTATGAGCTCCGGGTGTTTGTTGAGCCAGGTGGCCTCATGTCCTATGGAGTAAATGCTTCCGAGATGCAGCGACGTGCTGCAGTCTACGTGGACAAGATCCTCAAGGGCGCCAAGCCCGGCGAGCTGCCGATCGAGCAACCGACGAAGTTTGAACTGGCCATCAACCTCAAGACTGCCAAGGCGCTCGGGCTGACGATTCCGCCGTCTCTGCTCGGGCGGGCGGACGAGGTCATTCAGTGATCGCCTGCATCGGTGCGGGCCAGACGCCGCGAAGGCGCTCAAGGTCCCCCTGGTCGAGCTGGTGAAGTAGGAAACGCCCCGCGGCGGCTGGCACCGCCCGGAGCGTGTGGCCCATCACCGGATCTAAGAGGAGGCGACGATGAGCAGCGCGGATGGTAACACGGCGGGCGGGCGGCCGAGCGCGACGATGAAGCTTGCGCAGGCGCGGTTCT
>Ga0137407_10001726_pt1 | contig 14276 bp, 11 predicted proteins | sample CZOMad2_2_16fung_FD_108410 | JGI IMG/M metagenome (GOLD analysis project Ga0137407, IMG submission 108410) | Vadose zone soil fungal communities from Angelo Coast Range Reserve, California, USA - CZOMad2_2_16fungal (Illumina Assembly) | ecosystem: Environmental > Terrestrial > Soil > Vadose...
TCGCTCCGGAGAGAATCACGCCCATTGCGTACCACCGGTTGGGAAGTGCATGACAGAAGCCATGCACCCCGGCCGCTGGGTTACCGACTGCCTTCTCGGTAATTGACACGATGGTCGCACTGGTGCCAAGCGAGATGAACGACTGGCCTGAATTGGCGGCACCGATACCGACACCGGAGGCCGGATTGTCGCCGCCGCCGCCCGCTACGATTACCTGGTCGGATAAGCCAAGATCACGTGCAACCGATGCCGTGATTTTTCCGGCGGCGTCGCTGCCTTCCACCAGTTGTGGGAGCTGACGCGGATCCAGCCCGGTCGCGGCGATCAGGGGGGCATACCATCGGCGGTTGGGGACGTCGAGCCATAGGGTACCGGCCGCGTCGGACATGTCGGTAATCCGTTCTCCGGTGAGCTTGAGCCGCAAATAGTCCTTGGGCAAAATCACGCAATCCACAGCGTCAAATGCCGCGGGTTCATGAGCTTTCAGCCACAATAACTTGGGAGCAGTGAACCCCGCCATGGCCAGACTGCCGGTGATGGCGGCGAAAGAAGGATGATTCTGGTTGAGCCACTCAGCTTCTGCTGAGGCCCTCGAATCGTTCCATAACATGACCGGACGAATGCACTGGTCGCGTTTGTCCAATAACACCGCGCCATGCATCTGACCGGACAGCCCGATACAGCGTACACGGGCATATTCGGCCGGACGTTCAACCCGTAGCCGGCTGAGTGCCGCTACACAGGCGTCCCACCAATCCGCAGGGTTCTGTTCTGACCAGCCGCTTCTTGGTCTCGATATGGGTATCTCTACGCCAGAATGGGCCAGCACGAGTCCATCGTCGCCCAATAGCACTGCCTTGACTTCGGAAGTCCCCAGGTCGATGCCAAGTGATATCGCATCACGCAACGCGCGCCCACCCTATGAAGTTAATCGTGCCTCGACTATCGCCAGATTCGAGCGCGACCGGATCAAAGTGAGACTCGGCTCATTGGGCGGTGTACCCTCCGTCCACGATTAAGGACGTTCCGGTGATGAGACTAGCCTCTTCGCTAGCCAGGAAAACGGCAGCAGCAGCCACCTGCTCTGGCCGGCCCATACCGAGTAGTTGCCTTTGCGCCAGCAACTTCGCCACCATCTCCGTGCCCATAGCCTCGACGTATGACGTATTCAGCGGGGTATCGATCCAGCCAGGGCACACGGCATTCGCACGAATTTTGTCCTTCGCATATTCGATGGCGGCACATTTCGTGAGCATTATCATGCCGCCTTTCGCCGCGCAGTAAGCAACGTGGAGCGTCTCCCCAACGAAGCTGTTGACAGAGGCGATGTTGATGATCGAACCGCCTCCAGCGCGCTGCATTGCAGGTATAACGTACTTGCACCCAAGAAATGTGCCTTTGAGGTGAACGTCGATCGTCCGGTCCCAATCTTCCTCGGTCGTCTCGACCAAGGTAGCTTCGGTCTGGATACCAGCGTTGTTAACTAGAATGTCGATATGACCAAACCGCCTCTCGGTATATGCCACAACGGCCTCGATATCCGCAGCGACAGCGGAATCTGCACGCCGCGCTTCGATCGCGTCAGGCGCCAAGTTCCGTGTCTCCTCTAACCCGGCAGTGTTGGAGTTTGTAGTAATCACGACCTTGGCACCTTCCTGCGCGAACGCGAACGCTATCCCCCGGCCGATTCCGCTTGCCGCTCCCGTAACTATGGCAACCTTGCCCATCAGACGCCCATTCTGGATTGCTGCAGACATAAAACTCTCCGAAATAAAGCAAGTTAGTAACTCGTAGTCGCGACAACGATGCGGGCGCCAGTCACAACAGGATCGCAGATCGGCCTGCAGGCGTTGATAAAGTGGCAGGCATAGAGAGTGGCCCTCAGGGACCTGCTGTCAAGAGCGCGTAGGTGCCTTCATTGCTTCCCAAACGCCTTGACAACGGACAGCGCGACCGGGGTCTGAATCCTCACTTGGTTGTTATCCCTGAGTGCGGCGGCTGAGACCACCGACACGGGTATTGGTACATCTTGGAGGCGTTCTTCTCGCTTCTGAGCCGTGACAACCACTTCTTCGAGGGTCTGGCCTGCCGCCTCATTTCCCTGCGATGTGGAGGATTGGAAATTATCGGTCTGGGCTTGAACTGGGATTGAGGACAATCCGAAGGTCATCAGAGATGCTAAGACGAATGCGACAATAAGCCACACAGAATTTGCTGTCTGCTTCGCGACGCTCTCTTTGGCGCGCGAAAAAGGAGAAGAATGTCGGATTAGAACAGGAAAAAGAAGCCTACTGTGCGAGATAACCAACACCTCAAGCTCCTTTGCCTCATTTGCTTTTGTAGATTCGCATAACCCTACGAGCAAGAAGTATCACGAGCGGAGCCTTGACAAAAAGGACGATTAGCGGAATGATTAATTGGAGTTGCTAATGAATGTCCAAATCCGCCACATCCGATCATTTATTGCTGTAGCGCTCGAGAAGAGCTTCGCGCGCGGCGCGAGCCGGCTCAATGTGTCCCAGCCGGCGCTATCGCAGACCATTAGGCAGTTCGAGCAAGAAGTGGGATTCCCGTTGTTCGCACGGACGACACGTAGCGTCGCCCTGACACCAGCGGGCGAGCAAGTCCTAGCGAGGGCTGTGGAACTCAGGCGGTCCATGGACCTATTCCAAGATGAAGTCCGGGCGATTCAAGTTGCCGTGAGGAATGAGCTGCGCGTGGGCTTCATGATCGGTACTGCTGTGGAATTCCTTCCTACGATCGTTCGCGAGTTTGAGAAGCTCAAACCACAGGCCGCGATTCGACTACGAGAATTCGATTTCTCGGACCCGAGCGCCGGATTGAGTACTGGGGAAGTCGACTGCGGAATTATCAGACCACCAGTCGGCGTTGATGACATCGAATTAGTTGAAATTGCTCGCGAGAAATGTGTTGTGTGCCTTCCGAGCGGACACCGGCTGGTTCAAAAGCGCAACGTTCGTCTGGATGACATACTTGATGAGCCTATTGTTGCGTCGACCACCCGCGGCATTTGGCGTGACTATTGGCTGGCAAATGAATATCGGCGAAACCGGCCGGCGAACGTCAGTTTCGAAGCCTCGACCGTCGAGTCTGAACTGCAAGCAGTGGCATCCGGCCGGGGAATCAGCATTACCGCTGAGAGCACCGCGAAATATTATTTGCGCCCCGGGGTCGTTTTTAGGCCGATCGCCGATATGCGCGAGTGTGTGATGGCTGTCGGTTATCGCCGTATGGAAAATACACTTGTTGGCGAATTTATCGCCGTTGCAAAGCGTGTATCAGATCATGTTCGATCCAGCCGTGCCTCAGCATGACGGGTCGCCTCTGTACGCCAAGTTAATAGCGCCCCGACTCCTCAATCGCACCTAGCACCTCATCGAGCACGCCCAATGCGAAAACCATTTGCTCACGGGTACAATCGAGCGGCGGCTTCAACTTGATCAGATTTCCGAGGCCCGCATAGCGGCTCTCGCCGAAAAGCACACCTTTTTCAAGTCCACGCTTGTACACCTCGACCGCCGCTTTCGGAGCCGGCTCCTTCGTGATGCGATCCTTGACGAGTTCCACAGAAACAAATAATCCAGGTCCGCGAATGTTGCCGATCAACCTTCGGTGGCCCATGATTTCTCGTAAGCGATCCGTTGCAAAAGCACCAAGATCTCGCGCCTTATCGCACAAATTATCGTTGATGATCGCGTCGATGGTCGCACTCGCGGCTGCCATGGAGACGGGGAACTGACCAAAACTGAGCGCATCATCGCCCGCTTCAAATCCATCGAGTCGTTCACTTGCCATGATGCCGGCAAGCGGAAAGCCGCCTCCGATCGCCTTACCGAAGGCCATTATATCGGGCACGATTCCGTAGTAGTCCGAGGCGAACATTTTGCCGGTACGGCCGAATCCCGTTTGGATTTCGTCCCAAATAAGCACGATGCCGAATTTGTCGCAGATATTCCGCACCCCCAGAAGGAATGAGCGCGGTAATTCAATGTGGCCGCCATTTCCGAGGATAGGCTCCATCATGATAGCCGCGACTCCACCATCCACTCCCTTGCTGATCGTGTCCTCGAGAAGCTGCAGACAAAGCCGGGAATCCGCCTCCACGTCTAGATTGAGCCGAGGCCGGTAAGGGTCGGGATGTGGAACGCGCGTGAAGCGCGGTTGAACCGGCAAGAAAGCGTTTTTCGGGTGTGGCCAACTCGCGGCCATCGTGGTCAGTGACCGGCCGTGATAGGCATCTTGTAAGACAATGATGTTGTGGCGATCCGGCTTATTTTTGAACGCCAGTTTTATCGCCATCTCAATCGCCAGACTGCCATGCAAACAATACCCAATACGGTTGAGATCACCGGGCGAGATATCGCGAAGTTTCGCCGTCAAGGTCAGCAGCGGCAGCGTGTTGAAATTCGGCCTCGCGTGTACGATCTCGCGCAATTGTGCGATCGCGGCTTCGATCACGCGGGGGTCGTTGGCGCCCAAGTTATTGGACCACGCTTGCGATGTGAAATCGAGATATTCACGCCCCCGGTCATCCCATACCAGTGAGCCGCGCGCCCGGACAAGTGTGATCTTGTTTTTGTCGCCCTCCAACGGGTCGTGGATCAGGGATCGCTTGCCACGTTCCGCCGCCACTTCTAACTGGTCCGTTCTTGTTGCTTTGCTGTTCATAAGCTGGTTCCACTCATTGGATTACCTCGCAATCATTGGCCACCCGATCTCTGGCAACAAGAACTATTAGCCGAATGATTGATCATTGGCGATTATGAATGTCACGAGTCCGCGGTCTCCGCCGCGACGTCAAAATCGGCCAGGTTGCGGCGGAATCCCCCACTTCTCCAGGCGCCGTACGCTATGCCGAGAAACATCCAAGTGAGCCCAAATGCCTTGGCTCTCGAGGTGAGGTTCCACCATAGAACCAAACAGATGATGAAGCCACACAGGGGCAGGATGAGATTGAGCCAGCGCTTCTTGTCTGCTTTCAGATAAAGGCGCACGAACGCCGCGGCATTCACTCCCATAAAGGCGATCAGCGCACCGAAATTCACGAGATTTCCTCCCAGTTCGTAGCCGGTCGAGTTGCCGGACACCGCCGGCAAAATCAGCGCTCCTATCAAGATGAAGACGCCAACGAATAGCACGTTATTGCGGGGCACTTGCGTCTTGGCGTAAATTGCCCCGAAAAACGAAGGCAATGCCCCGCTGCGGCCCATGCCGTACAGTAAGCGCGCGACCGCCAACTGTGCTGCCGTCGCAATGGCCATGAGATTCAACATCAACGCGAGGCCAACGACCGCAAACAAGGGAGGCCAAGCGCGTTGAGCCACGAAGGTGAACGCCGTATCCAGGTTGGGAAACGGCTCTGAACTGGGCCATACGAGTTGCGCGGCGTAGACTTCCAAAATGGAAAGAACGCCGACAATGAGACAAGTCAACACAGTGGCAATCAAGACATTGCGCCGCGGATTGTCACATTCCTCTGACAGCGTGGAAATACCGTCAAAGCCGATATAAGTAAGCATAGCCATCGACGTACCACTCAATATGACGTTCGTGCTCCAGGTTTTAGGATCGTAAAAGGGCCGCGTAAAAAATCCTGCCCCTGCATGAGGATGATTCAGCACAAATGCGGTCGCCGCCACGAAGAAGATGACGATGACGACGACGAGGATAGCTCCCATCACTATATTGGCACGCGCCGAGGACTTGATCCCCTGCACGGTCAAGCCGGTCGACAAGCCCGCAAAGAGGGCTGCCCACAACCAATAAGGTATTGCCGGGAAGAAGACGTGGGCCTGCTGACCGACCCAAATGATGCTAATGAGTGGGTTCAGCAGGTAATCCATGACCATACCCCAGCCGGTGACGTAGCCCAGTACCGGGCTGATTTCGCGGCCGACGTAAGTGAAGGCTGACCCCGCGCTTGGGTAGACGCGCGCCATGAGGCCATAATTGATGGCCGTCGGCAGCATTGCGAGCATTGCGATCAGGATGGTTGTGGCCGCGTGTCCATGGCCACGTTGAGTTAGGATGCCAAAGAACGGCGTCGGGGAAATGGGCGAGACAAGGATCACCCCGTATATCACCAGATCGCGGAGACCGAGCGCCCGACGCAGGCGGGGGCCGCCGGGAGCACCCGTCCGAGTGGTGGAAGGCATTGTCATGGTCTTATTCTTATTGGAGAAATCTCCCAATTTAACGCGCCCCTGTCGTATGTTTGTTGTGCGCCATCAGTATTTGTCGCCCCCGCCACTGACAACAATGACGAATGGCGAAAGGATCCATTGGCAGTGGTTATGAATCTCCGAGTCTGATATGTGCGCGGTCGCTTTACACAGAAGCGGGCCCACTGTGAATGAACAGCCATCAGCACGTGGTCAAGGTAAATCGGAGCGAATACGCCCGAGCGGACGGGCAAACTTGGGAACACAAGTGTCTCTATAAAAAAATCGGGGTCATCCTCTTCCAATTATCCATCCCATTTCAAGCCTGTCCCAACGTTGGGCATCCATGTTGCGCTTCGCCCGTGTCACAAGGAAGCTCGGCGCGCTGTACCTGATCACCGCTTACGGCGGATATCGTGCGCTCAACCAACTCGCCAGCTCCACGTTGTTCGGCAATCCGGCCGTGCCCAAGAGCAGAGTCGAATATTCATAAGCGTTGCGAATTAGTCGTGTGACCAATAGTCCTTGTTGTCAAGGGAAACGTAACCTAAGAATGCGCACAAACCGGCTGTCAAATGCTGCGTTGGATATCCTTCAAAAAAATCGATGGGAACCGAGCGGAGAAACCCATGAACTATGAGCGAATCTCGACATTTGTGGGCGCCACCCTATTCACGGCGCTGCTCGTGGCTAGCACAGCAGACGCCGGCGATCTCAATGCGGGCGCTTCACAACCATCGCAAAATGAATTCCCCCAACAATCTGCGGCACCCAGCGGAGCATCAGCAAGCGCAAAGGAAGAGAAACAAGGGGCCTCTCTCGAAGAGATCATTGTCTCTGCGCAAAAGCGCGATGAGCGCCTCCAGGATGTGCCAATTCCGGTGTCAGTGATAGGCGGCGCTGCACTCGTGCAAAGCAATCAAGTGAAGATTACGGACTATTACACGGAAGTACCGGGTCTGAGCGTAGCACCAGGCCCCACGTCCACGAACACTCTGTCAATCCGAGGCATCTCGACAGGCGCGGACGCTTCCGGGCCGCCGGCCCCGGCGCCAACCGTCGGCATTGTGATCGACGATATACCCTTCGGTGGAACCGGAGGTGGAGATACTCTCGTGCCTGATTTCGATCCGGGTGATTTGGCGCGTATTGAGGTATTGCGCGGGCCGCAAGGGACTCTGTATGGCGCCAGCAGCTTGGGCGGGCTGATCAAGTTCGTCACTGTTGATCCCTCAACCGACGGCGTTAGCGGACGGGTGGAAGCAGGTACAAACAGTGTTCATAACGGTGCAGAACCAGGATACACGTTCCGCGGTTCAGTGAACGTGCCAATCAGCAGCGATCTCGCCATTCGCGCCAGTGCCTTCACTCGTCAGGACGCCGGTTACATCAATGATCCCGTGTTGGGCATCAAGGGCATCAACGAGGATCATACGAGCGGTGGTCACGTTGTGGCGCTGTGGCGGCCGTCTGATGCTTTGTCCCTGAAGATAAACGCCCTGTTTCAGAAAGTAACGGATAGCGGATCGAATGACGTTACTCCGAACCCACCTGCCGTATTTGGCGTGCCGGCATTGGGGGACCTGCAGCAGTATTACCCTCGCGGAACGGCGTTCAACAACACAGAATCCCAAGCTTACAGCGCGAAGTTGACATACAAGATCGCGAGTGCCGAACTGACCTCGCTGAGCGGATTCAATAGGTTTGTAGCCCACGACTCCTACGATTTCGCTTGGGTCATCGGTCCGCTGACGGAACAATATTTCGGCGTGGTCGGTACTCCGGAACGCGTGTTTGCGGACATAAGCAGGTTCACCCAGGAGTTGCGCCTCGCAGTCCCGCTGGGACAGCAGTTCGACGTATTGTTCGGAGGATTTTACAGCCATTCGGTGGATAAGTACCGATTTGGCCCTTTTCTCGCCACGAACCCCACTACCGGGGTGGCGGTGGGTGACTGGGGCGACATCAACGCAACCGCTGCTCCAACCGACTACACCGAGTATGCGGCCTTTGCGGACCTGACCTACCACATCACGGATCGAATAGACGTCCAGATAGGAGGGCGTGAAAGCGAATATGAATTGGTGGGAAAGCCCTGGACCGACACTGGCCTGTTTAGCACCGTGGTATTGGGCTTTCCATCGCAGAACTTTGTCGCCTTTCCTGAATACACCATAAAGCAGAGCGCGTTCACTTATCTGTTTACCCCTCGGTTCAAGATCACTCCAGACCTCATGACCTATGCGCGACTCGCGTCGGGCTATCGGCAGGGCGGCACCAACGCTGGAACGCCTGGGGTACCCTTCGTGGTCAATCCTGACAAGACCCAGGACTACGAGGTCGGCCTCAAGGGCGAGTTCCTCGATCACGCGCTTTCCGTTGATTCATCCGTTTACTACGTCAACTGGAAGAATATCCAAATTCCACTGCTCAATCCCGGTGGCATCAGCTATACCGGAAACGGGGGCGCGGCCAAGAGTCAGGGCGTAGAACTCTCGGTCGATTCGAGGCCGATGCCGGGTCTTACGCTCGCTGCCTGGGTTGATTGGGACGAAGCCGTGTTGACGCAAGGCGTCCCGAGCATCTTCTCCGGTCCAGGCGCCAGGCTGCCCAACACTCCTCGATTTTCCGGCAACACATCGGTGAATGAAGAATTTACCATTGTGAACGACATAAAGGGCTTTGTAGGAGGAACGATAAGCTACGTTGGAAACCGCTTGGACACCTTTGCGGTCACCGGCCCGCAGCGACAATATCTGCCCGCGTACGCAAAGACCGATCTGCGAGCCGGCACGAAATTTGGCGCTTGGACGGTCAATTTCTACGTTAACAACCTTGCGGACAAACGCGGCGTTATCACGGGCGGTACTGGGAACGTGGTCCCTTACAGCTTCTTCTTAATTCAGCCGCGCACGGTCGGACTGTCCGTTAGCATCGACCTTGGGAAGCACTGAAAGAGCAAGAGAGCGAACGTGCACCCAAACACCAGTCTCGCCGCGGGTTTCCGAATCGCCGGCCTCGGACGTCCATGACATACGTTGCAAATGATGTTAACCAAACATCGTCGGGACCAGGATTGCGCAGAGCACTTACGCTGCGAGACCTCGTCGTCTACGGAGTCATCGTTGTCAGCGTGACTGCACCGATGCCGGTGTATGGGCTGCTGGCGCAGCGAGGACATGGCCACGCAGCGCTGGCGGTCTCGATTGCATTGTTCGCCATGCTTCCCACGGCGGTCAGCTACGGGCGAATGGCAAGCATCTATCCCCAGGCGGGGTCTGCGTTCGCATACGTCGGCTACGAGCTTGGTCCTCTACTTGGATACATCGCAGGCTGGGGAATGATCATGGACTATCTACTCAATCCCATGATCTGTTTCATATGGGCAAGTCAACAGGCACATGTCTTCTTCCCCGCGATTCCGTCTTGGCTCTGGGTTGTCATCTTCGCGGTCGGCGCGACGGCAGTTACCGCGCAGGGCATCAGGGAGTCGGCACGTACGAATATGATTTTGGCCGGGCTGACTGCTGGTGTCGTGCTCTTGTTCTTAGGCGCGGTGGCTCACTATCTCGTGACCCATGCGACGAGCGACCCGCACCTCTACACACGACCGTTTTTTGATCCATCGACTTGGAATATCGCAGCGATAGCATCCAGTACCTCGTTGGCAATGCTCACGTACATCGGTTTTGATGGCATCTCGACGCTCGCCGAAGAGAGTTACCACCCTCGTCGGGACGTGCCGCGCGCTACCGTACTGACGTGCCTGATTATCGGCGTGCTCTCGATCCTGCAAGTTTACGGCGCCCAACTCGTGTGGCCGAGCACCGAGAGCTTTCCCAACGTGGACATAGCAATCACATACGCGGCACAGCGTGCATGGGAACCACTTTTTGTGATCGTCGGTGCGACAATGTGTGTGGCGCTGCTGGCAACCGCAATCGCGGATCAGTTGGCGGTCGCACGCTTACTCTACAGCATGGGCCGTTGCGACGTACTGCCTCGCGGCTTCTTCGGCGCGATCGATGCGCACTCGCAGGTGCCCCGAAACAACGTCATCCTAGTGGGGGTTGTGGTGTTGGGGGGGGCCATTCTGTTGCCATGGATCTCCGGGAGCATGACCGGATTCGAACTCGGTGGATCGCTGGTGAATTTCGGCGCCTTGACAGCATTCATGGGTGTGAACGCCGCGGCTTTCGTTCGATTTCGCCTGCGCGGAGCCGGTGGTCGCCGGCCGTCGGATACTTTGGTACCGGTCGCCGGATTCATTGTCTGCCTCGTTCTTTGGTGGAATTTGGGCTCCAGGGCGCTAGTGTTCGGCGTCGGCTGGATGTTCGCGGGGCTTACCTACGCATTCTGGAGAACGCGGGGCTTTCGCGAGGGCCTCGCTACACTAGATCTGGCTGCGCCCGATGCGAAAAGCGTCGAGGGCATCTGAACGAGCGACGCTTCTTCGCACGGCTCCTCGAATCCCTTCACGCACCCTTCTCCCCTTCTGAGGGTTTGACCGCGCTCGAGATTGAGCCAATCCTCATATGATTACTCAAACGGAACGGCTCAACCGTAAGCGACTGAGTAACCCGATAAGGCTTTGAATCCATAGACCTGCTTGTCTTCCAATGGCACAACCCATGAGCGCTGCGGCCCTCCGGATACATGAGATTGAATTCTGGCGATAGTCGCGATTAAAGCTGCATTTAGTTCGTCAAGGATGCACTCGAACGGGTCTTGGGCCTTAAGAATCCAGCGGACTTGCTCAGTGCCGTGCGCAGCGGGAAGCCAATGGGAAATCCGCAAGCTTCACGCAATGTCTCGGCAAGAATGAAGGTTAAGCTACGTGCGAAGTTGCCTGATTGATTCCGGACCGCTGATCGCGCTATTCGCATTGGATGACCACCACCATGCTCGGTTCGATGCGTTGGTGAAGGAATTGTCGGTGGGTGGACTGCGGCTCATTACGACCTGGCCCTGCATAGTAGAGGCTTCGTATCTACTGGAAATACCTCAGCGTTTTGAAATGCTCAAATGGATAGAATTGGGCGGCGCGGGAGCAAATTGTCAAAAGGCGCGCACCGGACACCCTGATGGCTAAGGACTCTCAGATGAGCGGCACTCAGGTCACCGCTAACTGCTAACGCTGTCGATAGATGCCGGCGCGTTATTGACTCGCGTCGCGATCGTACCGCGCCTCGCGCTTCAGTGCGTTCGCCACTCCGGCCCCAAAGCCGAGTCACGATTCGCGAGTAACGCAATCAGTCTGCGTTGGATCTGCTCGGGCACATCTTGCATGGCTGCGTCAATGCTCGAGCTTCTCGATCAATTGATAATTCGGCATCAACAACGAACCTCGGGTTAAATCCGCGGTGCCTCATCGACCAAACGCGAGCTGCGCTGGCCGGTGAAATAGCTCCAGAACCATTGGTTCTGCACGCGGCGCTGATTCTGCAGCTGCGGCAGGAACATGACGTGAAGAAACGCCCAGATGAACCAAGGAATAATTCCTGCGAGCTTGACTCGACCCGACTCCATGATGGCAAAATTCTTGCCGATCACCGCCATGTTGCCCTTATCGAAGTATCGGAAAGGACGAGGCGGTTTTCCGCCGCCGATCTCTCTGGCGATGAACCCTCCGACGTATCGGCCTTGCTGGATTGCGACCTGCGCTACTCCCGGCAACGGTCGACCGTCCTGGATCAAGGTCGCGGCATCACCGACGACGAATATCCCGCCGGCATCGGCGAGGTTCAAAAATGGGCCGACGCATGCCCGGCCAGCTCGGTCGGTCGTCGCGCCGAGCATCTTTACGATCGGCGACGGCGAGACACCCGCAGTCCACAATACCGTACCGCTATCGATCCTCTTTCCGCCGACGGTCACGCCTTTATCATCGATGTTTTCGACCAAAGCGCCGGTGATCACTTTCACTCCGAGCTTGGCAAGGCGTTGGGCCGCCCTTACTGATGAAGACTCGGCGAAGCTCGGAAGTACGCGCTTCGCGCCATCGAGCAGGAAAATAGACGTAGTGGCAGGATCGATCCGCCGAAAGTTAGCGCGCAGGGTTGTGGTTGCCATCTGCGCGATCGATGCCGCCAATTCCACGCCGGTCGGCCCCGCCCCAACCAGAACGAATGTCATCTGCCGCCGCCGCTCGTCGTCGTCGTCGGTGGACTCTGCCATTTCGTACGCGCTGAGGATTTTTGAACGTATTGTTTGCGCGTCCGTGATGGTCTTCAGGCAAGGCGCATACCTGGCAAATTCATTGTGACCGAAGTAGCTCGATTGCACGCCCGCGGCCACCACCAAATAATCAAAAGCTACCCTCTTGTCTCCAGCCCCTGGATACTTGATCTCGACGGTTCGGGATGCCAAGTCGACACCGATGACTTCAGCCAGCAGCACGGACACATTTTTTTGTCGCGCTGATAGCTGACGAATCGGTGCGGCAACGTCGGCGGGTGCGAGCACAGCCGTTGCAACCTGATACAAGAGTGGTTGGAAGATGTGATGGTTGCGACGATCGATGATCGTGACATCGGCTTCGCAATGTCCCAATGCTTTGGCGGCTGCAATGCCGGCGAAGCCGCCACCGATGATCACGACATGCGGTCTTCTGCTTTGCGGTCGGGAGGGGACCAATGACTCGCTCATGTTTGCTCTCACTATTTGTCACCGCCCGAGGGTGACGCACGCATCAGCCCGCTTTGGCATCCCTACCGTCCATCTGAAAGGCATTCTCTGTTCTGCTACGAAGCTCGAGGAGTCCGAGCAGCATCTCGTCGCGTTCCGCCGCAAGCGAGTCGATGGAGCGTGAGCCGACTTCCGTATGAACGCTGTCGATGAGCTTCTTTTGAACTTCGGGTGTCAACTCCGGGTTGCCGAGAGTCTTCCACCACGCCGTGAGGGGTCGGGTGAATTGTTCGAGAAAATGCTCGATACCGCCTTCACCGCCGCCCAAGTGATTGAGTAACATGTTGCCCATGAGGCCCCAACGCAAGCCCGGTCCCCAGCACAATGCGGTGTCTACATCGGCGGCGCTGACGACGCCTTCGGCAACGAGATAGTAAACCTCCCGAGAGAGGGCGGCCTGCAAACGATTTGCGACATGCCCCGGCATCTCTTTGCGCACTAGGACCGTCCGCCTTCCGATGCCCTGATAGAACTCGGCGACGCGTTGAATGGTCTCCTCGGAGGTCTTGGCGCCGCCCACGATTTCGACCAGTGGGACAAGATGGGGTGGATTGAACGGATGGCCGATGACGCAACGCTCGGGATGGGAGCGGCAGCCTAATTGAATTTCGCTCATCGTGAGCCCGGATGAGCTCGACGCGATGATCACGTCCGGCAGCAACAGATCATCCAGCTGCCCATAAAGCTTTTGCTTGAAGTCGAGGCGCTCGGGGCCATTTTCCTGGATGAGATCCGCACCGACTACCGCGGCCTCGATCTTCGGTGTGAACGACAATTTGGATTGTGATGCGCCAGGCGCCAGGCCCAACCGCTTGAGGGCGGGCCATGCCGCATCGACAAACCGCTTCAGGGCGGCCTCTGCATTCGGCGCGATATCGGTCGCCACGACTTCCAGGCCTTTGGCGAGATACAGCGCCGCCCAGCTCGCGCCAATGACGCCCGTGCCGATGATCGCGACGCGACGAATGGGCCTAGTGGTTGACATAGTCAGCTCTCCTCTTGATTAAATTCAGATCCACAACGGAGCGAGCCCCGAGGGTCCGCCGCCGCTCTCCAAATTTCGTAGTCGGCGCGCAACTTAGCCGACGGCCGCTCGCGCCGGCTCCTTTGCCTTCGGGACAGCGCCGCTCGCATGCAATGCGTCGATTTCGCTCGCGCTGAACCCGAGTTGCTCGAGAACTTCCCCGTTGTGCTCTCCCAGCGCCGGGGCTCGCCTCGCTGGCACCTTGGCAATGCCGTGTACCTGAATGGGGCTGCTAATCGTCGTGCCCAGCTTGCCGCCAGCACCGTCAAGCGGAACGACAATGTCGTTCAGCTGCAGCTGCGGATCCTCAATGACTTCCCGCGGCCCACGCACGGCGCCGAACGTGACGTGAAGGCCACTAAATACCTGGTACCAATGTGTCA
>Ga0137407_10001729_pt1 | contig 14267 bp, 12 predicted proteins | sample CZOMad2_2_16fung_FD_108410 | JGI IMG/M metagenome (GOLD analysis project Ga0137407, IMG submission 108410) | Vadose zone soil fungal communities from Angelo Coast Range Reserve, California, USA - CZOMad2_2_16fungal (Illumina Assembly) | ecosystem: Environmental > Terrestrial > Soil > Vadose...
CCTCTATTTGAGCAATTTCCTCATGGGTATATCCTTTAAAATAAGCTAGTTCTATTAATACACGATGTTCGGGTTTCAATTTTGCCAGGATTTTGTTTAGTCCGATGTTATCTATATTGGTTTGGGTTACCTGGCTGTTAATATTTACGTTTTCTGATAACCCTTGGTTTTTTTGGCTGTTTTGGTAGCTTTTTGAACGTAGCGTATCAATGGAAGCATTTCGCGTAATATTAAGCATCCAGGTAAATAGTCTTCCTCTCGAAGGATCATAACTTTCAATCTTACGCCATATGTTGATGAAAACTTCCTGCAATACATCACTTGCCAGTTCAGTATTTTGAACTATCTGCAGAATAATACTATATAAAGCACCGGAATAATTATCATACAAATAACCATAGGCCTGATCATCGCGCTCTTTTAAAGCCCTTATCAGTTCTTGCTCAGTATATGTTGCGGTTATGCCCAAAATTATTGAAAAACTAAGCTAATAAATAATAGATGAAAAATTCCAGAACAGCAATTACTCAATCCAAATTAATTCTTCAAACTAACTAATGGTTGCGCTATAAGATGCAGCATTCATCAATTTATTTACGTCGGCAGGATTGGTAACAGTCATTTTAATCATCCATCCTTCTCCATATGGATCTGTATTTACCAATTCCGGGGCATTAACCAATGCTGCATTGAGTTGCGTAATTTTTCCCGATACCGGCAGAAACAGATCTGATACTGTTTTTACAGCTTCAACGGTACCAAAAACAGCACCAGCTTCTAATGCTTCTCCGATGGTTTCTACTTCGACGTACACAATATCACCCAATTCTTTTTGCGCAAAATCAGTGATACCTATCACTGCCACATTATCGTTTTCCATCCTGATCCATTCGTGTTCTTTTGTGTAATGCAGGTTGTCCGGGAAACTCATGATATTAATGTTTAATTTTAAAATGTCGGTTTAATCGTGAGATGACAAACGTGAAACCTGAACATTTCAAGACTGTGTCTCACATCTCACGATTCGGTGTGCAAAGATTATAAAAAGGGTTTGAATTTGAATAAGAGGATAAGAAATTATTTCCTTTTAATCAATTTCATTTTTAATATCCGGATATCCTGCAAAGGACGGTTATAAGGTTTACTGGTTGGTTCAGCCGCTATGGAATCAACAACATCCAACCCTTTTATAACTTCACCGAATATAGTATAGTTCTGGTCGAGATGCGGCGCTCCTCCTATCGTTTTATACACCCGCCGTTGAGCATCCGGAATTTTTCTTCCTTTCAATCGGAAGGTTTCCACTGAATCCAGCCCTTCATCCGTAAATTTTTTCCCTTGTACAATATAAAACTGGCTGCCACTGCTTGCTTTTTTAGGATTTGTATCATCCCCATCTCTTGCGGCGGCAATCACCCCTTTATAATGAAATAATGATACCCGAAATTCTGCAGGTATGGTATATTCAGGACCTCCTTCACCCAATATATCATCGGCTTTAGCATGTTTGCTGTTTGGATCTCCTCCCTGTATCATAAAATTTTTGATGACACGATGAAACAACACGCTGTCAAAATATGCCTGTTTTACAAGTTTAAGAAAATTGTCCCGATGTAAAGGAGTTGAATCAGACAAACGGACAATGATTGTTCCTTTATCCGTAATTATTTCCACATCCTTCTTAAGGTCATTTTTTCGCAAACCGCCGGAGAGTTTCGGATTGCAGGAAATAAATGCGTTTACAAGTAAAAAAAAAGAAAATGAGACGATGCATGAGGAAGATAAATTATGAGTTTATTTGGATGATGACTGACAGGTCCTGATTCATATGGCTATCGGACAGGTATAATCGAATATCAATCAAAGACCTGATTTCTCGAAATATAACAGGATATGGTCCTTCATAAAATTTTCCTGTTCACGCATGTCCATTACAGGTAAAATTTTTAATTGCTTAAAATGTGGCCATCCATCTTCGTCTACTTTTTCCAGCTCATAGTAGCCGCTTTGTGCAAATAAACTGCAAACCGCAACATGCATGAGGTCCTGCTTTTGTTCTTTAGAGAATTTCTTTCTGATATCGCCAAACTCCTGTACACCGATAAGAAACAGGATAGCTTCCATATCGGGTTTTTTGCCAAATCTTTCCACCAATTGAGCTTCGAGATTCCACCACCTTGTCTGGAGGTCGTCCTTTGCATTTGTCATAGCGGCAAATTTAATAAAACTACCGAAGAAGGCATTCTTTAATCTATTCTCGGTAGTGTCTCAGTTTGAATCGTGAGACGTGAAACGTAAGTATGTAATTATTAACAAGGTTATTTATAATTTTGACATCTCACGTCTCACGATTCAAACTGAAACATTACCCTATTCTCAACGCTTCCGGTTTTTTAAATAACTTAATTAACTCATCCGAAAAAACCGGCCTGCTGATTTATATCGCAGTCTTTTTCTTTTAGCTTTGTTGTCATGAAGAACATATTGGTTGAAAAAGACGATTATTTTATTTCGACTGACAAATCCAAACTTGATATCATATATATTCACCAGTTTCTTGTGAACTCATATTGGGCCGAAGGAATTCCTATCGAAACGGTTCGAAAGTCAATAGCAGGATCTTTATGTTTTGGAGTATACGATGGTAGCAGTCAAATCGGTTTTGCACGTGTAATTACTGACAATGCAACATTTGGATATCTCGCTGATGTGTTCATCGATGAAAATTACCGGGGAAAGGGGTTGGCCATATGGCTGATGAACATTATTATGTCTCATCCCGAATTGCAGGGCTTTCGCAACTGGATGCTGGGAACCAGGGATGCGCATGGCTTATATCAAAAATTTGATTTCAAACCATTGGATCAACCTGAAAGAATTATGAGAAAGAATGATCCGGAAGTGTATAGGAGGCGAGTGGTGAGAGGCGAGTAGCTAGTGGTGATTACATTACTCTCTACTCACTACTCGCCTCTTTGCTCGTCTCCTCCTCAACAATTACCTTTGCAAAAATTTTTAATAGATGTTACAATTGGCATTCATACGTCAGCATGCGCCATTGGTGAAAGAACGGTTAGCAATAAAAAATTTTACAGCGTTGGATCTTGTAGATACCATTCTGCAGTTAGATGATCAGCGCAAGAAGCTGCAATTAGAATCTGATACTGCTCAATCAAAAATAAATACGATTTCCAAAGAGATTGGTCAGTTGATGGGAGCGGGGGAAAAGGCAAAAGCAGAAGATAAAAAAAAGGAAGTCGCATCACTAAAATCTTCTTTGCAACCAATCGCTGAACAATTGCAGAAAGTTGAATTCCAATTGAACGAAGCATTGGTTACGCTGCCCAATCTTCCGGCAAAATCCGTTCCGCCTGGTAAAACCCCTGCTGATAATATTACTGTCCGCGAAGGAGGCAACAAACCACAATTATATGCCGGCGCTGTTCCGCATTGGGACCTGGCGAAGAAATATAATTTAATAGATTTTGAGCTGGGAAATAAAATCACAGGAAGCGGTTTCCCGGTTTATATCAATAAGGGAGCAAAATTGCAGCGTGCAATGGTGCAATATTTCCTGGATTATAATATTGCTGCCGGTTACACGGAGTACCAGCCACCACTTATGGTCAATGAAGCCACGGCTTTTGGCACCGGCCAGTTGCCGGATAAAGAGGGGCAGATGTATTATGTGAACGAAGATAAATACTACCTGATACCCACAGCCGAAGTTCCGGTCACAAATATTTATCGTGATGAAATTTTAAAAGAAAATGAATTGCCGGTTAAAATGACGGCATATACACCTTGTTTCAGAAGAGAAGCAGGAAGCTATGGGAAAGATGTCAGAGGCCTGAACCGCCTGCACCAGTTTGATAAAGTCGAAATCGTTCAGCTGGTGCACCCCGATAAAAGTTATGAAGTACTGGAAGAAATGGTTGTGCATATAGAAAAACTCTTACAATCACTGGAACTTCCTTACCACATACTGAAATTATGTGGCGGTGATATGTCTTTTACTTCTGCATTGACTTATGATTTTGAAGTATACAGCGCTGCACAGGAAAAATGGCTTGAGGTGAGTTCCGTAAGCAATTTTGAAAGTTTTCAAACCAACCGCATGAAGATCCGTTTCAAGGATGCCAACAATAAAATGCAATTGGTTCATTCATTGAATGGAAGTTCACTCGCATTACCTCGCATTGTGGCTTGTTTACTGGAGAATCACCAGGTTGAAGGTTCAATAAAACTACCTGATGCATTGCATCGATATTTCGGTAGTGCCTCTATCAGTTGATAACAACCGGACACAATTAAGCCCCGGCAGGGTTTTTTAATCTGTCGTCCTTTTTGTTAATGTCAGTTTCCAGTTAAACTTTCCATTATTATCATTGTCCAACAGCAAATTTGGATAATGGTAATTTCCAACCAACTCAAAAATCAACATTTATTGTGGCGGGCAGGATTTGGTCCAATGACAGAGGATATTGATCAATTATCACATAGTTCACAAAAATCATTATTTAAGGCGCTGCTAAAATCTTCTTCGGGGATTCCTGAATATATCGATGTAGCCGACAGTATGCTCAAGGGCCTGATGATGGGCGTTGGTGATGTGGTGAAAATGCAGAAGAGTGATTTGTCCGATGATCAGAAAAAACAATTGCGTCAGCAATCACAAAAAGATATCAAAAATCTAAACCTGGCATGGCTAAATGAAATGGTGAACAGCAATGCTCAGCTTCGCGAAAAAATGGCTTTATTCTGGCATGGCCATTTCGCTTCAAGAAACCTGAATATATTTTACCAGCAGATATTACTCGATATCATCCGCAAAAATGCACTGGGCAATTTTGCGGATCTTTTGCTTGAAGTCAGCAAGACTGCAGCGATGATCAATTTTTTAAATAATAACCAGAATAAAAAGGACCATCCCAATGAAAATTTTGCACGTGAAGTGATGGAGTTGTTTACGATGGGCCGCGGCAATTATACTGAGCAGGATGTAAAGGAAGCCGCCAGGGCTTTTACCGGCTGGGGCGCAAACCTGCAGGGAGAGTTTGTATTCAGAAAATTTCAACATGATAATGGAAGCAAAACTATATTAGGTATGGAAGGAAACTTTGATGGTGATGATGTGCTGGATATTTTATTGCAACAAAAACAAACCGCGTATTTTATTTCGAAAAAGATTTATCGTTACCTCGTCAATGATATCGTAGATGAGTCAAAATTATCCTGGCTCGCAAATCGTTTTTATAATAGCCGTTATGATATCAAAGGATTATTGGAAGATATTTTTACGAGCGATTGGTTTTATGATGCAAGAAATATTGGCGGACATGTCAAGTCCCCCATTGAATTACTTGCAGGGATTCGCAGGATATTACCTATGGAAATTGAAAATGAAGAAGTACAATTGCTGCTGCAAAGATTATTAGGGCAGTTACTGTTTTATCCACCTAATGTGGCGGGGTGGCCGGGTGGCATGAACTGGATCGACAGCTCAACGCTCATGTTTCGCTTAAGAATTCCAGGAATCGTTTACAGCGCGGATGAATTTCAGATGAAGCCTAAAGATGACGATGACCAAATGATGGGCATGAAGGATATGCATGAAAATAATGCTGGTGCCAAAACGATTTACAAAATGAACGGTGGACAGATGATTAAGGCGAAGATTAACTGGAATGCATACCTGAAAAAATTTGACAATGTTTCGCGCGAAAAATTGTCGGCAGCAATTGCTTCATTGTTATTACAAACTCCTTCTTCTATAAATGAAAATATCTTAAATAAATATATTGATAGCACCGGTAGAGAAAGTTTTATTAAAACAATGACGATACAATTGATGAGTACGCCGGAGTACCAGTTAAGCTGAAGAGAAAGGGTGACATGCCCCACGCCTTATACCCCACAACCATTGTTATTTGGATTAAAAGAAATTTTTATGCTTATCAAACGCAGACAATTTTTACAGGCAGGGTCTTTGGCTACAGCTTCTTTTATGCTGCCTGAATTTTTAAAAGCTTTCGAAAGTCCGGGTATGTTGCCACCGGGCAATAAGGTATTGGTGGTATTGCAATTGAGTGGCGGAAATGATGGATTGAATACCGTAATACCTGTACGCAATGATATTTATTATCGCACACGCCCGGGATTGGGAATCGAAAAAGATAAATCCTTATTGATAACGGATGAAGTGGGATTGCATCCTGCCTTAGGTGGATTGAAGGAATTATATGATGATGGAAGTGTAGGTATCCTGAATGCTGTGGGTTATCCTAACCCCGATCGATCTCATTTTCGAAGTATGGATATCTGGCAAACCGCAAGCAATAGCAATGAATTTATCAGTACCGGTTGGCTCGGACGTTATCTTGACGCGCAATGTGCAGGTTGTGAAAAACCAACACAGGCATTGGAAATCGATGATATATTGAGTCTTTCACTCAAAGGAGAAAAGATGAAAGGAATTGCTCTGAAGGATCCCCGTCGATTATATGATACCAGCAATGAAAAATATTTTAAAGATATCATTGCAGGACATGCGTTCACGGAAAATGACCATCCTGCGGAATACCTGTATAAGATAATGGCTGAAACCGTATCAAGTGCTGATTATATTTTTCAGCAAAGCAAATTGCATCCTACCGGTGGGGTATACCCTAATACAGAATTGGGGAAAAATTTCAGAACCATCGCTTCGCTGATCTTTTCAGATATCAACACAAAGGTATATTATGTTTCTCTTGGAAGCTTTGATACGCATGTCAATCAACATGCGCAACAGCAAAGACTATTTACAGAAATGAATGATGCTGTCAAAGCTTTTGTAGGAGATCTGAAGGCAAACAATCGCTTCCAGGATGTGTTGCTTATGACATTTTCTGAATTTGGAAGAAGGGTATCTCAAAATGCCAGTGGAGGAACTGATCATGGAACCGCAAATAATATGTTCTTAATCGGTGGAGGGTTGAAGCAAAAAGGATTGATCAATTCAATGCCCGATATGAACGATTTGAATGAAGGTGATTTGAAATATAAAATCGATTTCAAAGATGTATATGCAACGGTACTGAATAAGTGGCTTGAAAGTGATGATAAAAAAATATTGGGAAAACAAACATCTTATTTACAATTTATATAGGTAAAAAGAATACGCTACTTATTATCTTTTTAAACCAACTTTATGACCTGCACCTGCAAAATATAAGATGAACAAATAACATGGAACCATTATCCAAAATGCTTTTTGTAATCCGATTGATTCTCCAAGCACGGCCCATATTTTTGGCAGTATAGCCCCGCCCGCAATACCTACAATCAATAATGCGGAACCTGTTTTGGTAAACCGTCCCAATCCATTGATGGCTAAGGGCCAGATAGCGGGCCATACCAGCGCATTCGCCAATCCAAGCAGTGCAATGAACAACACAGAAGTGTAGCCGCTTGTAAAAATGGCAGCCAATGTAAAGAAGAGCCCTAATATCGCAGAACACATTAACGCAGTTGTTTGAGAAATATATTTTGGGATAGAAGCAATGCCTATCAGGTAACCTATTAACATGCCAATCATAGTATAGCTGGTAAAATGTTTCGCAATATCCAAACTGATACCAATGGATTTTCCATATACCTGGATAATATCTCCTGCGATTACCTCCACGCCTGAATATAGAAACAATGTCAGAAATCCGATCCATAAATAAGGATAGCTGAATATGCTTGCTCTGTTGATTGATGAAGAATTTTTACCGGATTCATTTTTTGCTTCGCCTTCTGCTTTTACTTCGGGCAAACTGGAAAAATATATGAATACAGACAAGCACACTAATACCAGCGCAATAACGATATAAGGAACAATTACCCTTGATGCCAGTTCGTTTAATTCAATTGCCTTTTGCGATGCATCCATCGTTTTCAGTTTTTCAACCAGTGATGCGGAATCTTTAAGCATAATGGTACCCATAATCAATGGTGCGATTGCGCCTGCCCCCTTATTGCAAATGCCCATGATGCTGATGCGCTTTGCCGCGCTTTCAATAGGCCCGAGTATGGTAATGTATGGATTGGATGCTGTTTGCAAAATAGCGAGCCCGGTTCCTATTACAAATAAGCCGGTAAGAAATAATCCATAAGTTCTTGTTTTCGCCGCAGGAATAAAAATCAGAGCACCAATGGCCATTATCAACAAGCCGAGAACCATTCCGTTTTTGAAACCAGTAAGTTTTAAAACCGCCGAAGAAGGAAATGCCATCACTGCATAGGAAATATAAAATGCAAAAGTTACCATCACAGCTTCCGAAGTTGTTAACTCGCAGGCTATTTGCAAATAAGGGATCAATGTACTGTTTACCCAGGTTACAAAACCGAAAATAAAAAACAAGCTCCCTATAATTGTCATAGCCCCAACATTTGTTGCGGGTTTGCCGATCGCAGGAGAGATTGTTTGTTGCGTCATAAAGTATTTTTATAATAAATTTTTTGGAAATTAAAATAGCAAAAATTTATGTAACGGCAATTTAATCCGACTCTTTTATTTATTACCGGATCAATGTCACAGTCCCTTTTTCGAAATGAATATTTCCTTTATAATCCAATCCTTTTACCATCCATACATAAGTTCCCATCGGTTGTGGCTTTCCGTTATAATTGCCATCCCATCCCGCCCTCGAATTATTGGAAGTATATATAAGCTGTCCATAACGGTTATACACATTAAAGAAATAAAGTGTGCTGATGCCCGGTGCGATGCATCTGAACAAATCGTTGCGACCATCATTATTGGGCGTAAAAGCCGATGGGACATAAATCGCAGGACCTTTATATGCTTTGATATAAATAGTATCTGAAGTTGGACAGCCAGCATCATCAGAAACCGTCAGCACGTAGCTGGCATCCTGTTGTAAAACGGCAATGGGATCCGCGATGCTATTATCATTTAATCCTGTTTCCGGTTCCCATTTGTAAAAAGTGCCGCCGCTTCCGTTTAATTGCAGTGGTTGTCCAATAGCAACAACAGTATCATTTCCTGCAAAAGCGTAGGTCCGGTCAATAATCACCAGGCCGGAAACTGTATCCGAATGACATCCTTCATTGCTCATAGCAACCAGGTTAACCGGAAATTGACCGCCATCCGCATAGGTATGCACGATAGTTGCGCTACTATCCACGCTTCCATCTCCCAATTGCCAGTACCATTGCCTGATATTTACAGAAGGATCAGCGTTAGATGCCTTTAGGGTAACGGGAGTGCCGAAACATGCATTCTCAAGTTTCATGGTTGTGGTTGGAAAAGGGAAAACTTCAAAGGACCGGCTTGCGGAGTTTGATATGCATCCTTCTTTCGTGCTGACCACCAAACCAATATTATACTGGCCGGGTGAAAATTTCTGCAGCAATCCACCGGCGGTATTCGTGAATGTTTGCTGGCCATTGTTAATATCCCAGGTCCAATTATTCAAAGTGCCAAACTGGACAATGGAAGCATCGGAAAACATTATCGGAATATTGGAACAGGCAACCGGCAATGTATAACCGAAATTTGCGACTGGCTTAGATCCTATAACGATCTTTTGTTTGAAAGTATCTGAGAGGCAGCCGTTATTACCTACGATATTTAGTTTTACCTGGTAAATACCCGGTGCAGGATAAATATGGGGAGCCGGCTGTGATACTGAATCAATTGTTCCGTCACCAAAATCCCAGAACCATTTTACGATTGAACCAAATGAAGTTGAACTATCCCTGAAAATAATCGGAGTGGGATAACAGGTTTTTTGATCCGCAGGAAAACCAAACAAAGGGTTCAAAGAAGTACAGAAACGCTGATGATTCGATTTGCCGCCGGTAGCGCCTGTAAATCCCCAATAAACATTGGGATTTCCTCCAAATACATCGTTTACTATATCAATTGTAGTGTAAACAAGTTCTGCTCCTTCAACATACGCAGACAATCTATGAGTGAGTGCATCCCATTTAATTCTAAATGAATGCCAGTGACAATCTTCAATATTTCCCTCGTTTGGCAATACGGCAACAGGCCCGGCAAGTACATTCCCTGCAGAACCATTATTTAAATCACCATTTTTATAAATACCAATATGATCGTAAGGAGGATCGCTGAAATCAGGATTTCGCCATGTGTCAATAGGTATGCCTATCGAAGGGTTCACACCCTGAAATCCCAGGCCCTGACCGGTGGTCCCGATGCTTGTGCTGATTGGCTGCAATACAAAAGCAATCCCGTCCGCGCCACTATCATTCTTGCAACCAAGATATACACTGAAGTTAAAATCGAAAGATTGAGTGAGATCGATTTTATATTTATTCCATACAGAACCTGACTGAGTCAGTTGATCATCAGTGAGCGTATAGCAATTACAATTTTCCTGGTGAGCGCTACCGTTAATAATATAAGGGTTGGCAACCTGTGCGGGTAAGAAAAAAGGGGCGTATGATAATAGGAAAAGGGTAAAGAATAAATTGAGCGGCCTTTTTTCCATATAAAATTATTACTTGTCAGTGCGACACATGTTTAGTTTTATCAGGACGCCAAATTTATCTTGCGGGTTGCGTATTATAAATAAAAAGAACCATCCATTGCTACGAATGTTTACTTCAAAGGAATGGATAGTTCCGATTATATAAAATGTTTTACCAACCTTGTTTGGCGATACCAGCTTTAATAGCAGCCAGTGCTTTTTCTTCGCCCAATAAGGTAGTTAACTTGTTGCCCTTACCATCGTTCCCCTGAGCCATATAAGCTCCTTTCGCGGTTTTCGTAATAACTGCATCTAGTATAGGCACATTTTTTTCCTTTGTCTTCACATTGTATGCAGTAAGTGTTACTGTTGACATCTCTTCTTAATTTTAAAGGTTAGTAATGAGTCAATAAGCAAATATCATCATGTTAAAGGTAAAAAATTATTATCAAACCAATTTTTATACATCTTTTGGCTTATACATCTAGTCTTGCATATTTGGCGTGGGATTCAATGAATTCGCGCCTGGGGGCAACTTCATCACCCATCAGCATGCTAAAAATGCGGTCCGCTTCTGCTGCACTCTCAATGGTTACCTGTTTCAATGTTCTTGTTCCGGGATTCATAGTTGTATCCCATAATTGTGAAGCGTTCATTTCTCCAAGGCCTTTGTAACGCTGCACATTTACGCTGTCTTCTTTTCCTCCACCAAGTTTTTCAATGTTTGATTTACGCTGGTCTTCATTCCATGCATAAGCCTGTTCTTTTCCTTTTTTTACAAGGTATAGAGGTGGTTGGGCAATATAAATATATCCCTGTTCAACAAGCTCCTTCATATACCTGTAAATAAAAGTGAGAATAAGCGTCGCAATGTGGCTGCCATCAACATCAGCATCTGTCATGATGATGACTTTATGGTAGCGCAGTTTTACAAGGTTCAATGCTTTAGGATCCTCGGTTGTACCAACGGTGACCCCTAATGCTGTATACATGTTACGGATTTCCTCATTTTCATATATGCGGTGCTCCATGGCTTTTTCTACATTCAATATTTTACCTCTCAAAGGCAGGATTGCCTGGAAACTTCTGTCGCGTCCCTGTTTGGCGGTTCCTCCGGCTGAATCACCTTCAACAAGATATAATTCGCAACGTTTTGGATCGCGCTCAGAGCAATCTGCCAATTTACCAGGTAAACCACCTCCACTCAATACACTTTTTCGTTGAACCAATTCTCTTGCCTTCTTCGCTGCAGCTCTTGCCTGAGCTGCGAGTATTACTTTCTGAATGATATTTTTAGCCTCTCTCGGATTTTCTTCAAGAAACGCTTCCAGCACTTTTGAAACAGTTGAATCAACCACGCCGCTCACTTCATTATTCCCCAATTTTGTTTTTGTCTGTCCTTCAAATTGTGGTTCCGGAACTTTTACAGAAATAATCGAACTAAGTCCTTCACGGAAATCATCTCCTTCAATTTCGACCTTGGCTTTTTCAAAAAGATTTTGCTTGTCGCCGTAGCTTTTAAAAACCCTGGTCAGTGCGCGGCGGAAACCGGCCACATGTGTGCCGCCTTCGATGGTATTGATATTATTTACGTAAGAGTAAATATGTTCACTATAGCTGTCATTATAACTCAGTGCTACTTCTACTGCAACATTGGTTGTTTCATCTCTACCCTCCACGAAAATTACTTTAGGGATCAGCGCATTTCTTCCGGCACTGCTATCCAGCATTTCCAGGAATTCAACAATTCCTCCGTCACTATAAAATGTTTTTGTATAAGTAGCGGGCGGGACTGAAGGGTTTTCTTCATCAATTTTTTCACGAAGATCATTAAGCACGATACGAACACCTCTATTGAGATATGATAGTTCACGCAAGCGGCTTTCGAGAATATCCTTATTGTAAACAGTTGTTATAAAAATGCTCGCATCGGGTAAGAAATGTATCTTGGTGCCGGTTTTATCGCTTTTCCCGATTTCCCTTACGGAATATTGCGGCACTCCGATTTTATATTCCTGCTCAAATAATTTTCCATCGCGTTGTACAGTTACATGCAAATCGGTGCTTAAGGCATTCACACAACTTACACCCACACCGTGCAATCCGCCGGAAACTTTATATGTATTTTTATCAAATTTTCCACCTGCATGTAAAACAGTCATCACCACTTCGAGAGCACTGCGCTTTTCTTTAGCGATGATGCCGGTTGGAATGCCGCGGCCATCATCTTCCACTGTGACGGAATTATTCTCATGGATGATTACATTGATATTTTTACAATATCCTGCCAATGCTTCATCGATAGAATTATCCACCACTTCATATACCAGGTGATGCAAGCCTCTTGACCCAACATCTCCGATATACATCGCTGGTCTTTTTCTTACTGCTTCGAGGCCTTCTAAAACCTGGATACTTTCTGCTCCATATCCATTGCTGGCGGGAGTCAGAACCTGCTGTGTTGTTTCACTCATAATTTCATTGAGAACCTTGGTGTTATTAATAAATGTATAGGGTCGGCAAATTTACGGAAAAATAAGGGCTTTCATGAAGGTTTAAGCTTCTCTTTTTATCTATTTTTTTAACCCGGAACAAGATTATTTTTTAATCATGAAATATCCCATTTTTTATAGAGAAACCAGGTCTGCCGAACACGCGGATATCTGGGTTTAGTATCGTAAGTTTGCAATCCTATATGCATCAACCCCCGGATATATTATCATTGGCCTGTAAGCAGCCTGTTATGCAGGAGGACCTGCTGCTGTTGCAGGAAAAAGACAGGCAAATACCCGGATCTGTTCAATATATGATCAACCGCTACCGTAAGCGTCCTCAATGGAATATGGATGATATGGGAATGATGGTGTATCATTATAAAAAGGATCAACCTAAAGAAAACTATTTTGAACTGCGTTTTTGTATGTCAGGCAATGTCTATTGCAGGCAAAAGGAACATGAATGCGATTCATGCAAATTGACTGTATCCCGTAATTGCAGCGAGCGTATTGAAAGTGTTGATATATTCAGTTTCAGATTTTCTGCTGTTCATCTTTCGCAGTTTGTAAAGCCTGACAGGTCGGCGAGTACGCTCACCGATAATGTACTTCATTTCAAACATCCATCTTCTTTTTCTAAAATACTATCTCTTTGCAGCAGAACCCGCATAATACTGGAAGCATTGCTCAATCATTCCTATAAGGACAGCTTTGAGAATATTTACGTTAATGCCCAGATGCAGATGCTTCTCCTTTATAGCCTTGAATGTATGCTGGGTGAAAAAGATATCGAAAGTTTTCAATGCAAATTCCTTGCAAATGAAGCCGACAGGGAAAAGATATCTCATGCAAGGGAAATATTATTACAACATATCGGCGAACCACTAACCATCAAGGAACTCAGCCGGAAAGTTGCTATCAACGAATGTTACCTGAAAAAAGGATTTAAAGAAATGTTCGGCACTACTATTTTTGATTTTTACCAAAGCCAGAGAATGGAACATGCGCGTTACCTTCTATATGAAAAAGGATTAAGCGTTACCGAAGTTTCCATAATGCTGGGCTATTCTTCCATCTCTCATTTTTCCACCGCATTTAAAAAACATACAGGTTTGAAACCTTGTGAATTGCTGCTGCATTGAGAACCATGATTAAGGTGGAGGGTTTAAGGCCTAAGGCATATCATACCTTACGCCTTAAACCCTCCACCTTAATTATGGTTCTAAACTTTCTGCTGCCGCTTCAATCGTATAATCAATATCTTTTTTTGAGAGTGCATTATTCA